>JACXTT010004001.1_pt1 | contig 22163 bp, 20 predicted proteins | sample 9270951 | NCBI WGS metagenome assembly JACXTT01 (sample SAMN15532306, study PRJNA645909) | rock metagenome | isolation source: weathered quartz diorite | place: Puerto Rico | collected 2017-06-21
GCCCTTGGTCAACGTGACGCGCGACAGGCCACAGGCGCGGCTCACCCGCGAAATACCGCCATAACCCAGTTCTACAGCTTTACTGGCGGCCACTAGACGGCGGGCGTGTTCGTCCAGATTCGACCACATGCCAGCAAAGTACTGGATGAGTTGGGCCTCGGTGTCCATGCCCAACGTGATAACACATCAGGATGGTAGATGTAAAGGTTATTTCTTTACGACACCTAAGTCGACTTCAGGTATCTGTAAAGTGGGGAACCCAATCGGGTGTGGCGAGACGTGAAGAATGCGCTTGGCGAGGCGTTCAACTGGACAGACGTGGCAAGCTTGAATTGAACGGCGCTGGCGAGATAATGGAAGACGTCCTGCTTGCCGGAAGCGCGATCTTCTACTCTCGGGAGGGCGAAGTAGGCGCATGACAACGCCGGGAATCACACCAAACTTGCCACCTCGAAGCTATTCCTGCCTAAAGGATATGCGTGCAAATGGGGGCGGCTCGGCGACACGTTCGACCCTAAATGGAGTTCTCTGCCGGGTTTCGATCAAGCGCGCGACGAGTCGCGTTAGACATCCTGGTCACCAGCTACTTCGGCAGCATGCAACCGTGCGAGGCCACGACTTGCCAGCGACCGTTGTGGTTCACGAACACATCCGTCCACCGCGTCTTTCCGCTGATGTCCTTTCCCTTGTATGTGCCCTTGTCGTTGCTGCTGTAGGTCACGACCGCCGTGTCACCGTAGACCTGCACCTTGGCACTGTCGAGCGATGCGGACTGGAGCTTTAGGTCTCCCGATTTCAAATCCGCAATAGCTTGTGCCTTGTTCTCTACGGTCCCGTCGGGCCCAGTAAACACATACGTGTCGGCCAAATAGCGTTCATTTGCGGAAGGGTCGCCCTTCAGGACCGCGTTCAATAACTCGCGCTCAATGCGCATCACCGCCTGCTCTGTGCCGGCCGATGGTCTTTCTTTCGATTGCGCAAAGCCCGAACAGCACAGCGCGCTCAAGATCCCAGCGAATGCCAACATCCGTCCCATTGAATTCTCCTTTCGCGTATCATTAGAATCCGGCTCAGGAGCATCTGTCAATCCTCGTCAGCTTCATGAGTTGCGACAGTCAGTCCGAGCTTCGGCGCTCTCCGTCACGGCTGGCAGCTCGCTTCTTTCCCTGCAAAGCGGAACTACCGAAATCTTGCAGCGCTCAAACGACCCATATGATCGAAATGTGCGTGGATGACGGCGCATCCGGAAGTAATACGGCCACATCCTGGGCCGCCCACTTGGAATGCAAAAGGCTAGATGCCGCTCGCGCATTTTGAGAATCGTGAGAATTCTGAGAAGCGGTCGCCCATGGGCGCTCGCTCGATGAAATGTCGGGTTTTCTGGTGGCGTTTGTCGGGTTGGATGTCGGGTTTTGGGGGCTACCCGACATGAATGTTCCCTGTAGAATTAATAATTTAGGTGGGAAATGTCGGGTTTGTCGGGTTCCTGTAGGAGGAGAGAGGCTCCGGGAAATCAGAGCAGTTGATTCGGGGCATAACCGGAAGGGATGCTTCGCTCCTTCCACTGGCACCCCCGAACGGGAATCGCCGGACCGCGGGCGTGATTGAGGGGCTGTGCGGCCAATTTTGAGAATTGTGAGAATTCTGAGAAGCGTGCCGGCTTCGTCGGAGCTCGCGCGACCCAACCAGCTAGTCCATTTGGCTAACCGGACGGCGCGACCGGATCGTCAGACCCAGTTTCCGAGATGCCGACCTAGCGTTCCAAGTGGCGAAGATTGCCTCAGCGCGTGTATCACTAGCAGGCTTGGCAGAGAGGTAGGGCCGACCCGAACGGCGGAGGCAGTCTGAAACTGTTTCAGTCCTCAGTCAGGCCGCTCCGCCGATGGGTGAATGTGCGAACATCCACGGTATAACCCGTCAGATTGCCGCGCGCGTGAGCAGCTGCAATCGCTTCGGCCCGGGCTTTTACTTTGGCGGCTTCCCGCTTGCGGCTTAGGCTGCGAAGTATCGTGGCCCGATCCGCTAAAATCGCCGCAAGGGTGAGGTGCTCGGAACCGAGTTTGCTTTCGGCGATCGTCAGGGCGCGCATGCTGATCTCCTCGGCGTCCCTGTAGTCGCCCTGCGCCCAACGGGCGTTGGCGAGCCCGTTCAGAATACTTGCCATTTGCGGAACTTCTGGCCCCAGAGCTGTTTGCGTGATTGATATGGCGCGGCGGTAGAGCGCTTCTGCAGCTACTGGCCTGCCCTGTTCGGCATACGTCAGACCCAGCAGGTAAATCGGGGTGGCTACGTCGGGATGCTCCGCTCCCACGGTCCGTTCAAAGATCGTCACGGCCCGCTCTAATAAGTTCGCCGCTTCTGCAGAGTGGCGCTGGGCTCCTTTCAAACTCCCGAGGCTCATCAAGATCACGGCCGCATGGTGATGACCGGACCCGAGCGCACTTTCCACGATGCGCAGCGCCCGATTCCAGGTCGCCTCGGCTCGGGAGAGGTCATAGCTGGACCAGTAAAATGTGGCAAGACCGTTGAGGGGCGCGACCATCTGGATGTGGTTTGGCCCCCACACCTTTTCTGTGATGATCAAGGCACGCCGAAGCAATGGTTCAGCGGCTCGCAATTTCCCCTGCCAAAGGCAAACGTTTGCTAATTCCGTCAGGGCCGCCGATAATGACGGATTCTCTGCGCCTGCCGTCTTCTCCTGAATGACCAGTGCCTGCCGGAGTGTCTGTTCTGCGTCGCGATACTGGCCTCGGTCCAGGTAGACGTCCGCGCGGTTCCTCATAGCCATCAAAGCTTGATCCTGGCCAAAACCGACGCTGGACAGGAGTATCAGCAGGGCTGCTCGCTGGGTGAATTGCCGAATCATGGGTCCAGAGTGGGCTTCGAAGGCCGGGTGCGGAAGTGTGCGGACGTTGACCAACTGTTGTTCAACTGTTGTAATTGGCGGTATCTATGGAGTTATCCGGTCCGGAACTGGCTGGGATTCTGGCTCAAGCCGACAAGATCCTGTCCAACCCGGTCTTTGCCGGTTCAGAGCGGATGAGCCGGTTCCTGCGCTACCTGGTGGCGGAATCCGCAGCTGGCCGAGGCGAGCAGCTGAAGGAGTACGTGATTGCTCTGGAAGTGTTCCAGAAGCCCGACTCTTTCGATCCGCGCGTTGATTCTACCGTACGCTCCGAAGCTTCCAAGCTGCGCGCGAAACTGCGTCTTTATTATGAGACTGAAGGCTCCGCCGACCCGATTCTGATCTCCATTCCCAAGGGCAGCTACGTGGCTGTCTTCGAGTGGCGAGGAAAGCCACACCTAAGGGTGGAGCCATCAAAATCGCGGTTCGTACCGGTTGTTGTCCTGTGTCTCGCGGCGACCGCAATGGGCACCGGCTTGTGGTGGTGGCTCGGATCAAGCCGTCGCTCAACCGCAAAGAAGAACACGGTGGTCCGGCTGACCTCCGACATCGGGCTGACCGCGTTCCCTGCTTTGTCGTCGGAGGGGAAGCTGGTGGCCTATGCTTCGGACCGCAGCGGGCGTGGTGATTTGGACATCTGGATCCAGCCGGTCGGTGGGAGAGAAGCAATTCGCCTGACCGACCACGAGACGGACGACTATGACCCCGCCTTTTCCCCCGATAACAGCCAGATCGCCTTCCGGTCTGATCGCGACGGCGGGGGTATCTATGTAATGCCGGCTTTGGGAGGCCCGGCCCGGCTGGTCGCAAAGGAGGGTAGCCGGCCGCGCTTCTCACCGAACGGCACTTATATAGCGTACTCGGTGGAGAACCCACGTTTTCTCCCACATGTGCCGGATTCCGGGAAAACCTACGTCGTGGCTGCCAATGGCGGCATACCGCGCCAAATACAGCCCCAGTTTGCGAGTGCCCGCAGTCCCATCTGGGCGCCGGACGGCCAGCACGTACTCTTTATGGGAGTGAGCGGCGATAGGTTAGCCGCGGAGGATGCCTATTATGACTGGTGGGTGTCTCCAGTGTCGGGGGGTGCGGCGATCAAAACAGGCATCATCAGAGTTCTCATCCGAAATGGACTGGCTTCACCCGAGCACGTGCTGCCATTGTTTCCGGCTTACTGGGCTGGAGATCACGTGGTGTTCTCCGCGCGAGCAGGTGACAGCATTAACTTGTGGCAAATCCCGATCTCACGCCGAACCTGGCGTGTGGCAGGTAATCCTGAGCGTTTGACTTTCGGGGCGGGACCAGAATTGCAAGCGTCGGCGTCCACGGCTGGTGAAGTGGCGTTCACCAACTCCGCCCCCAACCTGGACATCTGGGCCTTGCCTCTTGATGCCGATTCGGGCAAGGTGAGGGACTCGCCGATACGTCTGACTGACAATGCCTCAACCGATCATTGGCCATCAATTTCCGAGGATGGAAGGAAGCTCTTGTTCTCCTCGACACGCTCGGGAAAAGTTGCGTTCTGGCTGAAGAACCTTGAAAGCGGAACGGAGATCGCGCTAACCACCGGCGGAACCGTATGGCCAAACGGAGAAATAACCAGAGACGGAAACAAGTTCGGCTACTACACGAACGACGGCGGCCTTGAAGGGGCATACCGCATGGAACTCACCGGTGGCACGCAGGAGAAGCTATGTAGCAAATGCATGTACATGGGACACACTTCGGACGAGGGCAAGTTTCTTTACGTGACGGCTAAGCCAGCTCGGATCATGTTGCGCGATGTGGCCTCTGGCGCCGACACCGTAATCCTGAAGCACCCCAAGTTTGATCTGAACCAGCCCCAGCTCAGCTCTGACAACCGGTGGGTCGTTTTCTACGCGAGAATTGGGGTGGAGCGTTCCCGGATATTTGTCGTCCCGTTTCGCGGAGGCTTGACTACGCCTGAAGCCGATTGGGTTCCGGTAACGGCTGGAGACGCGCATGAGACTGCGCCTGCGTGGGCACCGGGCGGGAACATCCTATACTTCGGATCCAATAAGGATGGATTCAACTGCATCTGGGCGCAGCGCCTGGATCCGGAAACAAAACGTCCGATCGAGCCTGCCTTTGGTCTCGCGCACTTTCACACTGCCAAGCGTCGTCTCGGGAACGTCGGCGTTTCGTACCGCGGGATGTCGGTGGCGCGCGACAAGATTGTATTTACCGTCGAAGAGCGAACCGGTAACATCTGGCTGATTCGATGAGCCGAGGACGTATTGGCAGCATGGAGTCAGCAGCGAGCATTCGCGCCGTGAGCAAACCTCAAACCCGCCGCCCGGCGAATTTTGAGAATTGTGAGAATTCTGAGAAGCGTCGGCCCCATTGGGCGGCACTCGATGGTTGTCGGGTTTTCTGGTGGCGTTTGTCGGGTTGGATGTCGGGTTTTCAGGGCAACCCGACAACGGTCAGCATAGCGTAATCAATAACTTCCGCTCAGAATGTCGGGTCTGTCGGGTTTCTGTAGGAGGAGAAAGGCTCCGGGAAATCAGAGCAGTTGATTCGGGGCATAACCGGAAGGGATGCTGCGCTCCCCAAACGGGAATCATAAATGACGCGAACGAGGTTGCCATCAAGATCGGCGGCCATAAACTCCCGGAGCTTCCACGGTTTGTCCTCGGGCTCGGAAACGATCTTTGCCTGCGCGGCCTTCCATTCTGCGAAAAGGCCATCCACCTCAACCTTGCTATCGAGATTGAGCCAGAAAAGGATAGGGCCTATGTTGCCGTGGGACTCTCGGAAAGAGCCATTGGTGATAAACAGTCTGCAATTCCCCCTTGAGATGCCTGCAATGCCGCCTTCGTCGTCCCCCCAATCGATGGTGAAGCCCAGCGTGTTGACATAGTAGGCCGCGGCTTTGTCCACGTTGGCCGCGGGGATTTCCGGGACTGGAGCGGGGAACGTCATTGAGTTGTGGGGCTCATCGTAGCACGAGCCCGCGGCCTTGGGCAGCCCAGGGCGGCCATCCGGCCTGAATGCGTCTGACCCGACTGGATTGAGCCCAAGACGAGCATCGGCCGCCCGCAATTACCGCTAAGAGAAGCGAATCCGGGTTGTGGATCTATTCGCACCGCAACGCTGTCACCGGATCAATCTGCGAGGCACGACGAGCAGGCAGGTAGCCGGCGAAGAGCGCGATGAGGAGCAACACCAACCCTACGCCGGCAAAAGTTGCGGCATCTGTGGGTCGGACACCGTAGAGTAATGATGACAGGTACCGGAGCAGCAACAGGGCGGCGATTGAGCCGACTCCGATACCCGAAATTGCCAGGACGAAGCTGTGTCTCATGACCATTCGTAGCACGTCACGCCCCTCAGCGCCGAGTGCGATCCGTAGGCCGATTTCGGCCGTGCGTCGGCTTACAGCCTCGGAGACGACGCCATAGATCCCCACGGCTGCTAAGCACATCGCGAGCAAGGCGAATGATGTAAGCAACAGCGTCTGAACAGCACGCCCTTCACCTGATCGCCATAGGCGTTCTTCCAAAGTAGCGATGTCGTAGACCGGCAGATCTTTGTCTATCGCCCACACTGCGGACCGCAGACTCGAGGCCAAACTCGAGGAGTCGGATTTGCTGCGGACGATCAGATTAACGATATGGGAGGGCCTCTGCGACACAGGAACGAACAGCTCGGATTGCGCCGCCTTCTCTCTGCCGGCATGCCTGACATCGCCGGCCACACCGACGATGGTTGTCCAGCCCGGCGAGGGCCCATACCGTACTCGCCTGCCGACTACATCTCCAGAGGAGAAGAAACGTTTAGCGAAGCACAAGTTCACGATCGCAACTCGTGACCCGTTCTCGACGTCCCGGTCATCGAATGGCCGGCCTGCAAGAAGACGAATGCCCATGGCGCGAAAATACTCCGGGCTCACCGTCAACACAGGAGAGTTGGGGCGCTGTCCGGGTGGAGGCTCTGGTTCGCCGTCCACGAGGATGCCTGCTCCCAGTGTGTACCCAGTCAGGGGAAGTGCGTTCGAGGTGGCCACCGCGTCTACGCCAGGCAGGGTGCGGACGCCCTCAACAAGCGAGTGGCTGAATGACGCTAGCTGCAAACGCGAAGAGTACCGAGATCCAGGAAGCGTCATCCTGGCAGTAACCACTCTGTTGGCTTGGAATCCCGGGTCAACCGCCAGGACATTCTGCAAGCTCCGAAGGCAGAGGCCAGATCCCAGCAGTAGAATCAGAACGAGCGCAACCTGCGCCAACACGAGTATGGATCGCACGCCGGTTCCTCGGCCGCTCAACAGAGAATGGGATCCGGGCTTAAGCACCTCATGCAGATCGATCTTTGGGCTCATGAGCGCTGGGACAAGCCCGACACCCAGACCGCATAATGTCGAGAGCATGAATGCGGTCGCGCCCAAAACCCAGCCGGCCTGCAGGTCGTTCGGATCGCGGAGTGGCACTCCTGGAGCTAACCTCAGCACATGCAGTAGCCCCACAGCCACAACAATTCCCGCGATGCCGGCCAGCCCGGCGAGCATGAGATTCTCGGTTACGAGAGAGCGCGCGATCCGCGCATGGCTGGCGCCCAACGCTACTCTCAGTCCGATCTCCCGGCGCCGAACTGTGGCGCGCCCCAGTTGAAGGTTGGCGACGTTCACACACGCGATCAGAAGGAACAGACTAACGGCCCCCAGCAACACAAGAAGCGCGGGACGAGTATCCCCCACAAGTTCTTGCTGAAGGGGAACGCCGCGCGCGGTGGCTCCCTCCTTGCGCATTCCCCTGAGCCAACCCGGCATATCCGCTTCGTAGCGGGCGCTGATTGCGGACAGGTCTGCTACCGCACGATGTGTCGTAATGCCTTCGCGCACCCGCCCGATAACCCGCAACCCAACCATCGTCTGGGCTCCCCAATCGGGCTGTGCCGGCAGGCGGGAGGTCACCAGAATATCGGGACGGATATCGCCCGGAAAGCGGAAGCCAAGCGGAAGCACCCCTACCACGGTACAAGACGTGTCATTCAGTAAGACTGTTCGGCCCACCACGGCTCGGTCAGAGCCGAAGTGCCGTTGCCACAACTCATGTGTTAGCAGTGCCGTTCTTCCTGCATTCACACCATCGTCCGCGGGTAAGAAACCTCGTCCGAGCGCAGGTTGGATACCCAGAGCTGACAGGAAGTCCGCAGTAACGCTGGCTCCAACTATTCGCTCGGGGCTACCTGCCCCGGTCAGATTGAATTGCTCGTCACTCCAGGCGATCAAACCCTCAAACACGCGATTGGACCCACGCCAAGCCACGAACTCAGGTGTCAGCACGAAGCCATCGGGCGAGTTTTGCGAGACCTGTGTAAGCCATAGAAGCCGGTCTGGATTCCTGTAAGGAAGCGGTCGAACCAACACCGCGTGGAATATTCCGAAAATGGCCGCATTCGCCCCGATGCCCAAGGCCAGTGACAGTACTGCTACCCATGTAAAGCCAAGATTCTTTCGCAAGGTGCGGCCGGCGTACTGAACGTCGCGCACCAGGTCATTAAACCAGCGCGAAACCCACGTATCTCGCACCCCCTCCTGTACCTGCACGAATCCGCCTAACTCGATCGCCGCCCGCCTGCGGGCTTCCGATTCGCTCATGTCCGATTTCATCAACTCTTGTGCGCGGCGATCCAGATGGTACCGTAGCTCGCGGTCAAGCTCCTGTTCCATCCGGTCGCGCTTACGCCGGAGCGGATTGATGAGCTTCCACATGTCCTATCTCCCCTCGTTGAAAATCAGTCGCACTGCTACCGCGAGCCGCTTCCAACTTCCCTTCTCTAGTTCCAGCTGCTTCTCGCCCGCCCGCGTAAGGGAATAGAACTTGGCTTCGCGTCCCGTTTCTGACTGACGCCACTCTGAGATGAGCCAGCCCTTCTGCTCCAGACGGTGCAGCGCCGGATACAAAGACCCTTGGTTGACCTGTACGGCGTCGCGGGAAACCTGCTGGAGCCGTTGCGCGAGGCCATAGCCGTGAGCGGGCTCGAGAGACAATATCTGCAGAATTAGCATGTCGAGCGTACCTTGCGGGATGGGAAATCGGGGCGAAGACATCTTGCATCAACCTTCGACATGTTGATTATGGCCTATGCTTGTGTCGAAGGTCAACGTGATTTCAGTGCTTGAGAGGCCCCAAAAGTCGGCGGGTTTCAGACACAACTCCACTCGGGCGCCAATTTAGCGGCCGTCTCACGCGCCATCCGGTGTCTATCGTCAATTCCTGGTTTTTAGGCAGGCTCACTTAGCCGTCTGTCGCGCGTTGCCGGCATGTGCAGGTCTAGCGATGGATCTCCAGCCTGGGGCGTAGCGTAGAGTAGACCTGAAACTCTGAGAATGCGGCTCGGAAATTGTGAGGAATGTCCGATCTTGCAGAGGCAGCCTTCAGCCTGCCCAGCGGCCTGAAGAGTCTGCCCTTCCTCTGCCCTGTACTACAATGGCGTTTCCATGCTGAAAGCATCTTTCTACCTCGGAAACGAAAAGATCGAAACCGGCCCGTGCGCCCCGGTCGACCCCCGGACAGGTTCAGATCCAGGTGTCGCACGTCGGCATCTGCGGCACCGATCTCCACGTGGTCCGCGGCAAGATGGATCACCGCGTCACATTCCCGCAAGTGTTGGGCCACGAGATGTCCGGCGCCATCGCCGCCACCGGTTCCGGCGTCGAAGGCTGGAAGCCCGGCGACCGCGTGACTGTGATGCCGCTCGATCCTTGCGGCCGCTGCGCCGCCTGCCTCGCCGGGCACAGCCACATCTGCATGCAGCTGAAGTTCATCGGCATCGACGCTCCTGGCGCGCTGCAAAGCCTCTGGACCGTTCCCGCACACACTCTGCATCACCTGCCGCAAAACCTGTCGCTGGAGCAAGGCGCCTTGATCGAGCCCGTGGCCGTGGCCTGTCATGACGTCCGGCTGGGCGAGGTAAAGGCCGGAGACTACGCCGTCGTCCTGGGCGGTGGTCCCATCGGCACGCTCGTGGCCCTCGTTGCCAGGAGCCGCCGGAGCGCGCGTGCTGCTTTCCGAGATCAATCCCTTCCGCCTGCAACTGGCGCGCGATCTCGGGCTGGAAGCGGTCAATCCAAAAGAAACCGGTTTGGCCGATCTGGTGGCGGAGCAGACGGGCGGCGCCGACGCCGACGTGATCTTCGAAGTATCGGGATCGCAGGCCGGAGCCGAAGTGATGACGCAGCTGGCACGCACCCGCGGGCGGATCGTCATCGTCGCAATCTTCGCCGAACCGCCGAAAATCGACCTCTTCCGCTTCTTCTGGCGCGAGCTGCGATTGTGCGGCGCCCTGACGACGGCGGAATCCGAATGGAATCGCCCAACCGGCGAACTGGAAGGCTCCGCAAGTGGTCCTGGCGTCCATTTTTGGACTCCAGTTGGACTCCAACGCTTGCTTTCGCAGCAAGAGGTGGTCTTGTAAGTCTTTGAGGAATTTGGTCGGGCCGCCGGGATTTGAACCCGGGACCTCTTGCACCCCAAGCAAGCGGGGAAGGCTGAGTCTTCCTTTCCTTTAGATTGAACAACTTAGCCTACGTTCGGTCCCGTCGGAACGGGTCGAAGCAAGCGGTCTTCTTCTCAATTATAGAGGTGTTTCTATCCAGGTTTCAATGAAAAGCTAGCCGGGTAGTGGGCTACTTTGATTTTCTGCTAACAGCTTTTGCACTTCCTCATCGACTGAGCGGAGCTTCGCCAAGAGGGCCGCTCTCGTCTTTGGCGGATCTTGATGCGGGTGTGATAGCGCGTCTGCGAGCGCGTGATGATTGGGGCACAGGGTCATCAGGTTATCAGCCGCGTCGACTTCCCCTCTGTATTTGAGCGGGACGACGTGATGCGTCGTCAATAGGCTACCTAGCCAATTGGGGCCTCTCCACCGGCAGACCTCGCAATGGTCAGTCCCATCTCGCGTTCGCCGTCTGCTTTCTCTGACTGAAACGCGGATTCGGTCTTTGTCGAGTTGGGATTTTGCCACTGCCTTGAATCTTACTATGGCTGCCTGCTATGCGGCTCCCCTCATCCCTAACTTATCGGCTTCGAGCAGTGCCACCAGGTCCGATATCTTTCCAGCTCTAGGGGGGCGGGTCGATTTTAACGCAGCCCCACCGTGCCGCCAGTAGTGGCGTTATCGCGGGGTCGCCCATGCGGGGAAAAAAACAAAAAAAGAAATCTCCACGGCAAGGTATACGCTTCGTACTGGCCTGTGCGCATCCGATCTATTCGGTGACTATGCCGCCGCCAGCGTCAATGGGTAGTCGTCTAAAAAGTGCGTTGACGGAGAAACCATCTACAATCAGGAGGGGAGAGCCGAAACTGTGCAGGGCGGAACTTTCAAGATGAGCTGCCTGGCGCTCGCTGTCGCACTTAGCCTCAGCGCAGTGGAAAAGAAGCGGGACTGGCAGCAGGGGAAGTTACTCGATTCAGAGCGCGAGTCCGTCTACCTCGGATCGACGACAACCAGTTCAGGAGGCGGAAGTCGATCAGGAGGCTACTCTTTGCCGAACTACGGAGGTACGGTGAACTCATCCAGTTCGGCGGAGTATGGCGTCCGCGTCGCCTACGTGATTGAAACAGAGAAGTATGTCTATGTGGCGAACCGCCTGATGAAGCGTCGCCGGAGCAAGGAGCCTCGACTGATCGTCAACGCACCTGTCACGTTTGCGGTAGAGAAACAAAAAGTGTTCGTCAAAGACGAAGACGGTAGGGAGTTTGAAGCCCAACTCGTTAAGCAGGTGCTGAGGCAGGCGCGATAGAATCCGTGGAGATGATCACTCCGACACTGCGCTTTCCAATAAGATGGGCAGCAGGAAAAGAGTATTGAGCTACAACGCGAACGCTCATTTCCGTCCACCTCTGAGCTTCCGGATTCGGCATAGGCAACGATTAGCGTTCATAGCCCGCCACTTCGGACCTTCGCCAATGCTCCAAGGATCGAACGGAGTACGTCAGGCTTGAACCAAGCCAAAATCACTACTGCGGCAACCAGAATCAGCAGACGCAGGACCTTCGCTACGGGATTGCCGATCGTGATTTCCTCGGTCTCGCCGTTGGCCTTCCGACGCCTGAACGAGAATACTGGCTCGGAAGTCTGCTTGCTTAGTAGGCTCTTCATTCCCATCTCATCCTCGGCCTCTCTCCAGATTACAGGTTGGTCAGCCTGTCCGATTTGGCCAGCCACTTGACGCGGTCATAGACGAACGCCTGTACGCTGCACGTTGAAAGCTTGCGGGGCCCGTCATGTTGGCGCTCGGTAGTGGCGAGCCTCTTTCAAAGCCTTCGGACCTCGGGGCGACTCGCAGACCTCGATGGTCACGGTACGGCTTCCGGCTTCTCAAACCCTACGAAGGCAAATTGCCTGGCAGCGTCAGCGTCTGCAGGTTTTCGCTGAAAACAGTGAACGCCGAGCGGCCCTGTGGTGTTCACGTGTTGACCGACGTGCAGCCGTAGAGATTCGACCGGGCCGCTGAATCCGTCCGGAAATACAGTTCGCCGACGGAGCAAGTCGCCGGTACCACTCTCCAACGCCCGCGTCGCGTTATGGCGCACCGAGCGCAGAAACCGAGAAGGTGGTGATACAATTCGCCCGATGCCTAGGGAGGCCGTCAGGGAGTACGTTCTACGAGTTAATCTGAAGTCCGGCGCGGATGTTCGCCGCTTCTGCGAAGTGCATTTGAAGTGCTGGGACAGCTACGCTTTTCAGCCGCGCAAGGGCGAAAGCGTTAAGGTCAGCTATCACGAGTCGGGACAGATCCATCTGAAGATTGGCCGGAGCGACGCGATGTTCAAGCGGTTCAATGATGCTCCTGCATCGATAATGGACGAGGAGAGCATCTGGTCGAAAAGTTTCGAGAACTTCCCGGATCTTCTGCCATCGAACACTGACCCCGCCGATGACGTTTTCGACATCGAACTTCCGCCGTTGCCCTACACCGATACGATCACTTTCGCGCAGGTGATAGTCGGCCGGATCTTTGATCCGAAGGGCTGGGCGATGGGTGGAGTCGAGCAGACGACGATTGACCAGAAAACCTTCAGACCCGACCCGGCTGTGTCAGGTCTCTCGGTGTGTGTACGAGTGGCGAGGTTGAAACACAGCGTAGCTACAGAAGTACAGTAACCTACTGCTTCGCCTTTGCCTCCTTCTCAACTGCCTTCAGGAGACTCTTGACGACGCTCATCGCGGCATATGAGCTATCGTCTGTGCGGGCGTCGTCGGCCCAGAGAATTTTCCGCTCCTGACTCATTAGCCGCACTGCAAGAGTCGCGTCAACTATTGTTCTGCCTCTTGCTCTGCCGGTTGCTTTGCCTTCGTCTTTGTCAAGACTCGCAAATTCTTTGTAGTGCTTGCTGATTTCGCCTACGCCAACAAGGACAGCATCCGCGTTCTGGCGATCTTCGATGACTTCGAATCTGCCGGACTTTGCAAGCCGTCCAATGACGCTCTCTCTAAGGAGGTCTGCACCGGGTGCCGCGCCAAATGTATCTACGTAGACCGTCTTGACATCCAGTAGACGTCTCGCAGGCTGGTCCCCATAACAAATGCCAAAGGCGGCGCTCCAGATCAGGAGCATCATCCAGGAGAATCGCAAAATCGCACACCTCCAATGTGGTCTACTTCGGCGGCAATCGGGTAGAGCTTTAGGAGGGGCGGTGCCGTCGAGGGAATCGGTGCGAAGGTCCCACTCGCGCTGGGGTGAAGGCGCTAGGCCGCTCCTGCGTTCTAAGTGATTGAAAACAAACATGGACGGTCTCTTGCGTGGTCAGAATTAATTCAAAACAATCCCGAATAAATAGTACAAAATAGCATCCTTCCGCCCTGCGGCAACCTTGAAAGTAAAGTGTAGGGTGTGGGTTGGATGGGGAAGAGAGAGATTGTAGGGCTGATGCCTCACAGGGTACACTTGGCTTTCAGGGTTTAGAGGGGCTTCGGAATGCCATTTTGCGATGTGTGCGGCCAGAGGCTGCCAGTTGAGGGCGACTGCCCCGAGTGCCTCCGCCGCGAAGAGGCCTTGATAGAAGAAGCTTTGAACACCGAACCGCCCGGTGACGACCATCTGACCTTGCAGCTTGAGGCGGAGGGATTGACGCCGGAACAGGCGCGTGCTGAGATTCAGGACCCTCGGACGCTAAGACTCATGTTGGAGTTTGGTGGGCTGGAGAATATCCTCAACGATCGCAACGCGACTGAAGGGCTGCGTCTGGGCATCCTCGCTCGGGATCCTGCGATCCTCTACGGTCTGTACTACTACGCAAAGGCGCGGAAGCCAAAGGGAAAACGCGGACCCAAGCCCGATCCGCAGTCCGGCCAGTACAAATGGGAGCAAGCGATGTCGCTCAGAGCGCAGGGTCACACCTACGGACAGGTCGCGATGAGAATGTATGACGATCCCAAACAAGCCAAGCGCGCAGCAGCGTTGGTGAGCACAGGGAAAGCGAAAGCGCAGCCTGCAAAGCCACGCCCGGCAGAGGCCGCACAGCCGATGCCCGCTAGACCTCCTGTCACGAAACCACATCCAACGTAGTTGCATTCATGCAGATCCAACGTTCATCTATTCCGCATCACCGTCGCCATCTCCAAAGTAGCTTCCACACCCTACCAGATTGAATTGTCCCGCCCCTCGGTATGGCGCAGGTCTTCCAAAAACCCACAACTCGCATGCTCGCTGCCAAGACGTACAGACCGTGTTGCAGCTCCTGCAAGGAACTTCTTGCAACCGAAGTTCTCAAGCAACTTGCCTTTATTCGAGCCGTTTCCTAAAATAACCAAATGAAAGTAGCCGTTTCCCGAAGCGGTTCTCTGAGGTTTGCCCGGCGATGCCGAGTGAGGAGAGACGTAGAATGACGCCCGAATTGATAATTGCGTTTGCGTCGCCCAGTGACGTAAAGGATGAATGGTCTATAGCGGAACAGGCTGTACGTTCGGTTAACAAACTACTACGGGTTGCGGCTCATCCAACACGTTTCCATCTCGCTCGCTGGAATCTAGATGTACCCCGTGGCTACCAGCCGGGCGGCGCACAGGAACGGATTGACGCTCACCTCATCGATAAATGTGATGTCTTGGTCGCGGTATTTCATGAACGATATGGCGAGTCGGGAGGCAGTTCGGAGTCAGGTACTGCGCACGAACTTTGGCGCGCTTACCATTCGCGAGAGCAAAACGAACGACCCGAAGTCCTCGCATATTTCAAAGACGGCCCTTACTATCCGGCAAATAGCCGTGAAGCCGATCAGCTACAGAAAGTTCTTGCCCTCCGTGAGAACCTGGAAAGCAAGAAGCTCCTCTCCGGCCGATTTCGGGAAGTGTTTCAGTTTTACGACTACCTCCAGGGAGATCTATACAGCTTCGCAATGAACCGCAACACGCCAAAGTCCTCTGTACCATCGTTAACAGTCGAAAGTTGCCTACCAACGCTGGCGCGGGCGGAATGTATCGCCGAGAGGATTAGCGACATCGTACTACGAACTGGCGTAGGTCCCGCACGGACAATAGATCTACAGATCTTCCTGAACACGCAGGTGACGAATCGCATTCTCAGAGATCGATCAGCAGACGTATTTTTAGTGACTGAGGACGGAACGAGACCACGTGAGTTAGTCATGGGCCAGTGTGTGGGATCGAACTCGGTCCTATTCAGTGGTGTGCCAGTCGGGGGACATGAGCGGCAATGGCGTATCTCGAACCTGAGAGTCAGTTCAAATGCATTACAATCCCCCTCTTCCGTCATCTGCGTCGTTTCGTCCGATCTAACAGCCTCAAAGGCGTGGGTTGTAGCAGGAAGAACGGCACCCGGTCTTGAGTTCGATGTTTTGGATGCGGACTCAGAAGCACCGCTGCCGCCATACGGAGTTGTGTTGAGTCAATCGAAGAACTATTTCGGCGCTCGCGTTGCTACTCTCCGGTTTGGGGAGCGCTATCCGGGCGCCTTTAAGATGGCCACGGTTGAGCTCTGCAGAAGTCTTCCGGCTTCAATCGTTTTTCAGGATTGTGTCGTCCCTCTGAGCGAATCTGGAACAACAGTTTCAGGGGCCGACGGGACAGTAATTGGTTTGGCAAATTCAGGAACTAGGCTGTGTGCCTCGTTCCACAATGTTCCGGTTGGACTGCGGCTTTTTGTGTCACGAGGATCATCGCGTTCGACCGCCGGACTGAACGCGCACCTCATTGACGAGAACCGCGACATTTCACCGTCGGATTCACGCTCGGTTGTCGAGCACAACGGGATAAGCTGCGTTGAGCTTTCCACTCCCCAAGGATTCAGCACCGTCGTGTGGGAAATCACTGACCGTGGAAACGTGGATCGTGGATGGCTGGAGTTTGCAGTTTTTGCGTCGTTTGAAGGTGCACCGCATTTAAACTCTCCTGCTCTTGGGACGGCATGTGTTAATGGAAGCTTCAGCCCCATAAGTACAGTAACTAGCGCAAGCGCCTCACCCGTGCCTCGCTTCGCTGACACGTCCAGAGCGCGCAATGTTCTGCAAGTAATGAACGAGCTCTATCGCTAAATGACAACCTTGAAAACCAAATGCAATTGTGTGTGAGACGGCCTCGCGTAACCCTTTTCCGCTTCCAACGCACCTCCCGCACTTTGCTTTCAAAATCCGGCCTCAGCGACCCAGCAAGACGACTCAAGGTTGCGTTCTCGATTCGCGGATTGTGATAGACTCCGTAGCCGCTACTGGTAGGAGGAATACTTGTCTTTGGAATCTACGCCAGTTGTCCAAACCATTAAGACCTTCGCTGACTTTTTCGAAGTCTACAACGCTCGCTTTCGGAATGCCGATTGGCTCTTTCGCGGACAGGCCGACGCCCAGTGGGGCCTCGCAACATCTCTTGAGAGAGTTGTAAAGAACGGTATTGATCTGTATCCTAAGGGGCGCTCAAAGGTACTCCCGTTTCCGCCCGAATACGGATATCTTACTCTGTTCGAGAAGATCACTCTCGCAGCGTTTCAGGAGCAGGCGCACTTGTACTGTCCTGACACGCCCGACAGAACGGACGCGCTTGGCTGGTTTGCATTGATGCAGCACTACGGAGCGCCTACGCGATTACTGGACTTTACGCAATCGGCGTACGTCGCACTATTCTTCGCCATCGAACTTGCTGATGATGTCTTGCCTTCCGCCGTCTGGGCGATTAACAAGACCCAGCTTAGGGTCGGAATGCCGCGGCTCTTAAGAGACCAATCAGCGGGAGCGCCCGGACTTGATGCGACAGCTTCGGACCATCATAATTACGTTAATGAACTTATTCGTAGCGAAATAGCAATCAACGCGGTTTACGCCCTTCGGCCACTTCGGATGAGCCAACGCTCAATCTTCCAGCAAGGGTGGTTTCTCTTTCCCGTCAACGCCAAGGTTGATTTTGAGGCCAATCTTACTGAATGTCTATCCTACTCCCCAGGTCAAGTAGAAAAGATCGTGATTGAGCCGCAAGGGAAGCTCGATATCCTCAGGGAGCTAGCGCGCATGAACGTTCACGCAGCGGCCTTATTTCCGGGTCTAGATGGCCTCGCCCGATCCCTTCGGCATGTCAACCACCTAGCCTTCCATGAGGTCTTCAATACTCCCTCGATTTGGCCCAGCATCGTTGGAGGCGAAACGTAAGGAAGTTCGGCTTACCGCGACGCCGCCTTTTCTACGTGGACAAGGAAGGCACCATCCATTCCGGTGATCGGGAGCAGGTGTATAGGTTTTGAGGTGTTTTGGTGCGAAAGGAGCCATTGTCTTCCATCCGCCCGTGCCCTGACTATCCGCACCGGAACCGTACGTTTTCGCTGGTAAAAGGGACGGACACCTGGGCTCCAGCCTATCACGATAAGCTGATGCCCTCGCGTCATTGTGAATCTCGTCACGCAGATGGGCTAGAGCAGTTCGAAACGGCGTCTCCATTAGCTTTGAGGTAAAACTACCACGGTCCGGGTGAGGGTCAGGACCACTCTTTTCAGCCCCACCAATAATTCCTTCTCCGAATTACTACCCCCAATAATTTCGTGACCGATTTATTGGTAGCCGTTTTAGCCCCAAATAAGCCCGCCGCGCTACCAGTTTATGCGACCATGGAAATGAGCACGAGCCTACGTTTAGTTGTCCCGTGCTCAAAACGACTGTGGCCCCTAAGCCGCAATGCCCAGGGGCCACAAAACTTTTGGAGACACTATGATTGTAACAGAAACCAACACCGCCGTCTCTTATTTCCCGGTGAGCAAACCGGCCGCGGCGGCACAACCTAAACCAATTCACCTAGTCCGACCCGCAGGCCTATCTGCGGTGGATGCAGCAATAAACAAACACTACCCGGCCTTACGCGGCTCGGTCCACGCAGCCCTGGCAGTCTTCGGCTCCATGAGCCTCCAGGGACGCACCAAGCCCCTCTCCGTCATCTTCGAGGCCCCATCGGGCCACGGCAAGACCGCCGTGTTGCAGATGGCGTTTCCCCTAGCGAAGAGCGGCATCGAGAACTACGTCTACCGCAGTGACAAGTTTACCCCGAAGTCCTTCGTCAGCCATGCGGCCAGCGTCAAGGAAGCGGAGTTGGGCAAAATAGACCTGCTGCCGAGGCTTGAGAACAAGGTTCTAATCACCAAAGAACTCGCGCCCCTGTTCCGTGGACGGGAAGAAGAGATGCAGGAGAACTTCAGCATGCTCATATCGGTGCTGGATGGCAAGGGCTTTACCTCGGACACCGGCATGCGCGGCAAGCGAGGCTACGAGCGGCCAATCCTCTTCAATTGGCTGGGCGCAACTACGCCACTTCCCGCTCGCACCCATCGCATGATGTCGCAGCTTGGCACGCGGCTGCTCTTCTACGAGGTCCCGACAGCGGAGCCGACGGAGGAGGAGCTTTTGAAGTATGCCGTTACCGGCGATGCTGGCAAAGCTGAGCAAGCTTGCCAGAAAGCCGTGAACACCTTCTTAGGGGAGTTCTTCACCGGTCACCCGGTGGGCAGTGTCAATCCCAAGGATCGGCTCACTTTCAGCGAGGACTTACTCCGTCAGGTGGTCCGCTGGGCGCAGTTCCTAGTGTCCGCCAGGGCCGAGGTGAAGTGTGACAAGACCGAAGGTGCGGAGTGGATACCGATAGTCGCCGCACCGCCTGAAGCCCCTTGGAAGGTCATCAACTATTTCAAGGAACTCGCGATGGGACATGCGCTAATCAATAACCGCACCGAGGTAGATGACTCCGACCTGGAGCTAGTGGCGCGTGTTGCAACCTCCTCAGTACCAGGACACCTCCGCCCGATCATCCGGGACCTGTGGCACCAGGACGAAGTCAATTCAGGCCGCGCACAAGCCCTATGCGGAGTCACCCGCCCTTCCGCGCGGCGGTACCTAAAGGAACTTTCGCTATTGGGGATCGCCAAGCACATCGACGGCAGCCCTGCGACTAACGAGCCGGACAGGATTATTTTGTCCGATCGCTTCGCTTGGCTAAGACCTTGAAAGCTGAGTGTGGGGTGTAGGTTGGAGAGGGGAGAGAAGTCTCTCCCCCTTCTTCCGCACGGGTGCAGTTTACTTTCAAGGTTCAGGCGGTGCCCGGTCTAGCCGTTCCGCGCCAACGGCGACAGCCGATTGTGCACCGCCTGCAAGTCGTCCACTCCCAGGCTTCGCGCATACCGGTTCGTCATCTCCAGGGACGCATGACCCAAGATGCGCTGAAGGTAAAAAACATTGCCGCCGTTGCGGAGATAATTCACCGCGAACGTGTGGCGCAGAGTATGCGGGGAAAACCGTACCCCGTCGAGTTGTAGCTGTTGTGCCAACCAATGGAAGTCGCGGAGGATGTTCCGTGCATCGCAATGACTGCCTTGGAGCGTTGGGAAAACAAGCTGGTGCGAGTGCCGCTGTAGAAACTTGAAGAGGACCTTTCGGAGTTCTGCCGACATCGGCACAAGTCGTTGCTTCCCTCCCTTCCCTTCCACTCGGACCAGCAGATTGTCGAAGTCAACATCCGTCCTCAGCAACCCCAGGGCTTCGGAGATTCTCAGTCCAGTATCGAGAAACAGGGCCGTAAGGGTTCCCAGGCGCGTTTCGGCAAACCCTTTGGGCTTCCAGTTCAGCAGCCGGTCAATCTGCTGTGGAGTCAGCGTCTCGATCACCCGCTGTGGAGCTTTGAGGTACTCCAGTCGAACCAACTCCTGTGCATGGCCTTCATCTTTGGCCCACCGCAGGAACGCGTTCAACGCCCGGAGATAGTCGTTCACCGAGCTAGCCTGGAGATTCGACGAGGCCAGCGCTACCACTGCTTTCTTCAGAACTGGCTTCAAATCGGTTGCCGCGATGCTGGTCTGCCCTATGTGAGCTTCAAACGCCCGCATCGAGAACTTATACCATTCCAGCGTTTTCGGGCTTACGTTCTTGAGGTGCTTTCGTTCATTGACGAAGAGCGGATAGAGTTCGGATACTGTCATGGCAAGAGGTTTTTTCTTCCCCCTGCCGGAGTGTGACCACCCCTAAGTGATTGATTAGATTAGGCTGGTCGGGCCGCCGGGATTTGAACCCGGGACCTCTTGCACCCCAAGCAAGCGCGCTAGCCAGGCTGCGCCACGGCCCGATCTTCATCATTCTACCAGCGTTTGCTAACCTTGTGCGTATGCGCACCGCATCTTTTCTCCTCGCCGGCGCCACGCTGTTCGCGGCCGCGGCGGAAACGCACCTCGGCAAAACGCTGACCCTCGCGCAGCCCACGCCCATCCGGACGCTCCTCGCCAAGCCCGCTCCCTACGTCGGAAAGATTGTCCAGGTCAAAGGAAAGATCACCGAGGTCTGCGAAATGATGGGGTGCTGGATGAGCCTCGCCGACTCCGACCAGTCGCTCCGCGTCAAAGTCGACGACGGCGACATCGTCTTCCCGAAAACCGCCGTCGGCCGCCAAGCCATCGCCGAAGGCAAATTCGTCAAATTCGAGCTGACCCGGGAGCAAGCCGTAGCCCGCGCCCGTCACGAAGCCGAAGAACAGGGTCGCCCCTTCCATCCCGAATCCGTCAAAACCGGCCTGACCCTCTACCAGATCCAGGGCCAGGGCGCCGTCATCCTCTCCGAGTAAAACGCACCCCGTACAATAGGAATAGTGGAGTCCATCTACTGGGTCGTATCCCGCGACTGCAATCAGCGCTGCCGTCATTGCTATAACAACAGCGAGCCCGGCGCCGAAGGCTTGTCCTTCGATGAAGTCGACCGCGTCGTCTCCCACTTCCCGACGGCATTTCCGATCGGACGCGTTATCCTTAGCGGCGGTGAAGTCCTTGCCTGGCCGGATCTCCTGTTCCACGCGCTGGAACTGTTGGCTAGCCGTTACGGCGATGCCGTCCCTCTCTGGATCCAGACCAACGGAGATCTGCTCGACGAGGCAATGCTGGACCGGCTGCTGGCCGCGCGCGTGCGTCACATCAGCGTATCCGGCATGGACGACTTCCACGCGAAAGTCACGCTCCAGCGCCGGGGGTATCTCGAACAGCTTTTCCGCTCCCGCGGCTTGGTCTCCACGGCGGAAGTCCCCGAAGGCCAGCAGCACGGAACCGGCCACTGGCGGGATTTCTCCTTCTGGGGCGCCACGCCCGACATGTGGGTGGGCAGGATCTGGCCGCGTGGACGCGCGCTCGATACCCGCTCCAGCATCGCCGGCCCGGAGGACGATTTCTGCAACCGCTGGTCGGGCGCGCTCGGCTTTCTGGACACGGATGGGCCAGGCTCGGAAGTCAACATCCAGCTCGCCGCGGTCTACCCCTGCTGCCCGATGACCGTGCGCCCGATCGGGGATCTACGGCGCGAGACGCTGGAGTCCATCCTGGACCGATGCCGCGTCAACCCGGTCTACCAGGCGCTCCATCGCGGACGCCCCGAGGAGATGGGCGTCCATCTCGGAATTTCCGCCGAGGCCGCGCTGCGGCGAACGCGCGAGTTGGGCAACTGCTGCCTGTGGTGCGACGAGTTCTTCACACACCACTACGCCGACGATCGCGAGCCGCTCGCGGGCGCGATCCCGGGCGGCCGTCGCGACCTGGTGTCGATCTCCCGCATTCTTGCCGCCGCCCCGGCCGGGGACTAGACCGGGATGTCTCGCCACTCCACCACGGCCCGAGCGTCGAGAGTCTCGCCACTGCCGGCCGAGAGCCTGCGCCACGTTGCAGCGGTGGCTTTGGTCCTGGCCTGCTGCCTCAGCCTTTCCGCGGCCGAGCCTCCCGAACCCCGTCCCCCCGGCCGCCTTGACCCCCGCCCTACCCCTGCTCACCCACGCCCCCCCC
>JACXTT010004002.1_pt1 | contig 22159 bp, 23 predicted proteins | sample 9270951 | NCBI WGS metagenome assembly JACXTT01 (sample SAMN15532306, study PRJNA645909) | rock metagenome | isolation source: weathered quartz diorite | place: Puerto Rico | collected 2017-06-21
GGGGGTCGTTCAGGTCGATCGCATGGAGGAGATCACAGCTTGGAAGAACGAAATCGCCCAGAAGCACCTGGATCCCAAGTTCGCCAAACGGGTCCGATTTCCTGACGGGATGGTCTCGGGCTACTACAAATACATCGTGTTCGAGCCGATCGAGAAGTCCACGGGGAAAGTCTATGACAAACTCTGCCATTCCATTATGAAACGAAGCGGGACGTTCCCCAACGCCGAATGGATCGCACAGAATCATTGGTGCGTCCCGCTCTATTACAATCCTGCAGTCTAAACCCAACATAGAAGGAGATCGCTGACGATGAAGGTGCTTGTGACAGGCGGATCTGGTTTTATCGGCTCGCATGTAGTGGATAAGCTGCGTGATAAAGGCGTCGAAGTCCGGGTCTTCGACATGGTGATGCCCTCCTTTCGAGATGATATCGAGTTTTATCACGGCAGTCTGCTTGATCTCGAGGCTCTCAAGATGGCGATGAGCGGCATCGAGGCCATCTTTCATTTAGCAGCCGTGGCCGATGTGAAAGATGTGTTTGAAGATCCGCATTACTCCGAGTCCATCAATGTCAGGGGAACGATCAATGTCCTTGAAGCTGCCCGCCGCGCCAAGAGCATCAAGCGGGTCATATATGGGAGTACGACTTGGGTGTATAGCGAAGTCGCAGAACAGTATGTGGATGAACAGACACCACTGCACGCTCCCTCACACCTGTATACGGCTACGAAGATCGCATCAGAGTATTACTGCCAGTCTTACAGCAAACTGTATAACCTGCCTGTGACCATTCTGCGCTACGGCATCCCTTATGGTCCGCGCGCTCGTGATGGCGCGGTGGTTCCTATCTTCGTGAGTAAGGCCATGCGTGGCGAGCCTTTGACCATCGCTGGGGACGGCATGCAATTCAGGAAGTTCGTGTATGTCGAGGATCTGGCCGAGGGTAATGTCTTGGCTCTCAAGTCCGTAGCTAAGAACAAGATTTACAACCTGGACGGAAGCGAAAAAGTCACGATCAAGCAGATTGCCGAGACTGTTCAGAAGGTCATCGGCAACGTCAAGATCGAATACGTGCCGGCACGCCCCGGTGACTTCTCCGGCAAGGAAGTCTCCAGTCAGTTGGCCAAAACCGAGTTGGGATGGGAACCGAAAGTCAGTTTTGAAGAGGGCGTAAAACGATACGTCGAATGGTACAAGGCTCGAGTAGCCAAAGCCGACGCGGAATGGGATAGGGTGGATGATATCTTGAAATAGATTGCATTTCCCTGGAGTTGTCTGATGAAAATAAATGCTGACCAGATTCACCTGTCTCAATGGAAACGGTTCCAGTTCCACTTAAGGCGCGGGTCTGGACATCTTTGGGCATACCTCAGTAATCGGTTCATTTGGCATTTCTATCCTCGGTTGCGCCAGGTGTCGAGGTTTCCCGACCACGTGGACGTGGAGCTTTCGGCTGTGTGCGACATGACATGCCCGATGTGCTACACCATCACGGAGGAGTTCGATCAGAGCGTCAAGAAGAAGATCATGTCGTTTGATCTCTTCAAGAAAATTGTGGACGAGTGCGCCAGGTATGGATGCTATTCGATCCGGCTGAGTCTCCGAGGCGAGCCGTTTTTGAATAAGCACATTGTAGAGATGACTCGATACGCCAAGCAGGCAGGGATCAAAGAAGTGTCGACCCTCACAAACGGCCTGCGGCTCAACGCTCTTATGTTCAAGGAACTCATGGAAGCCGGTTTGGATTGGCTCACGATTTCGTTCGATGGTATGGACAAGACCTATGAAGAGATACGCGCTCCGGCGAAGTTTGAAGAAGCAGTGGAGAAGATCAAGTCATACAAACGCATCAAAGATGAAACTGGATCTGTGAAGCCCGTTATCAAGATTCAACCGGTCTGGCCATCCATCAAAGATTGTGCGCAAGAGTTTTACGATCTCTTTGAGCCTTACGTTGATCACATTGCGTCCAATCCGCTCGTGGATTATTTGCGGAAAGATGATGAGATTGAATACCTGGAGAACTTTACATGCCCGGTTCTCTATCAGCGGCTGGTCATCGGATCAGACGGGAAGATCCTGCTGTGCTCCAATGATGAGATGGGCATGCACCCGCTTGGAGACGCCAATAAAGATTCACTGTACGACGTTTGGCATGGACCGCGGATGGCGGAGGCGCGTGCTATTCATCTGCAGCATCGTGGCGTTGAACTTTTGGAACCCTGCAAACACTGTTATCTCCCCAGGAAAACCCATCGCGTGTTGGAGAAGATGGGTGATGCCTTCATTCCGGTCGAGAAGCTAATCAATCGCCCTGATGTGGTAGGACGCTGAACCCTAACCGTTCAATCAGAGCGGTCTGTAATTCGCTATGGTCGTGACCATTCACCAGCCAGAACATCTGCCTTGGCTTGGCTTCTTCGACAAGATTAGACAGGCGGATGTGTTTGTGATGCTGGACCACGTGCAGTACCGGAAGAACTACTTTCAGAACCGCAACAGGATTCGGACCGCCAATGGAGCTTTTTGGTTGACGGTGCCTGTGCTGACTAAGGGGAATGCCGACCAGGCGATCAATGAGGTCCAGATCAACAACCAGGGCAGTCCCCGGTGGAAAGAAAAATGTTTGGCAAGCATCGCTCAACACTATCGAAAAGCGAAATATTGGTCGCTCCACGAAGGATTTTTCGATCGACTTTACAAAACTAATTGGACGCGACTCGTTGAAATAAACGAGGCGATTATCAGACATATGCTGGATGCATTCTCGGTAGACGTGAAAGTCGTGAAATCATCGGAGCTCAACGTCAAAGGGAACCGAGGCGATCTGCTCCTGGATATTTGTCATAAGGTCGGCGCTTCGGTCTATTTATCCGGCGTGTCCGGAAGAGACTACCTTGGCGTGAAATTGTTCACAGACGCAGGGATATGTGTACAGTTCCAGGAATTTCACCACCCCATTTACAAGCAACTGTACGAACCGTTTCTCCCTGCGATGTCGGCGATTGACTTGCTCTTCAATTACGGTCCGGCCAGTCTCGACGTCATCAAAGGCGTTGGGGTAGAGACCATAGATCACGTCTTCGAATAATGGTACCCATGCGTCCTGTCAAAATCGGGGAGAGGCTGGTTGGGGAAGGGCACCCTGTCTTCATCATCGCTGAGATCGGCTACAACTTCACCACGCCTAACGAGGCCAAGGCCTCGATCGATGCCGCGATTGAATGTGGAGTCGACGCCGTCAAGTTTCAGACCTTTCGGGCGGAGACCGTGGTGTCCCGGCATACTGATTTTCCCGCAGAAGCCGGCGCGACCAATCAGTTTGAGGAGTTCAAGCGGTACGAGATGTCCGAGGAGCTTCATCGCGAACTGTTTGCCTATGCGCGGGATAAGAAGGTTACGGTCTTCTCGACCCCGAGCTACTTCGACGATGTGGACCTACTCGAACGATTGCAGGTGGAAGTGTACAAGATTGGCTCTGACGACCTGACCAACCTCCCGTTCATCAAGTACGTCGCTGAAAAGGGCAAGCCGGTCATCTTTTCCACCGGCATGGGCACATTGGCCGAAGTGGACGAAGCTGTTCAGACCATCCGGTCTGTCGGAAATGATCAGATCGTGATCCTTCATTGTGTCTCCAACTATCCGATTCTGGACCTTCGCAGCGTGAACCTGAACGTGATTCGCACATTTCAGCAGGCTTTCAATGTCACGGTAGGATTTTCAGACCATACTACGACGCTCAGCGCGTCGCTTGGGGCGGTGGCTCTTGGGGCGTCAGTGATCGAGCGCCACTTCACTCTCGATAAGCATCTCAACGTGCCAGACGCCTTCTTTTCCGCCGATCCGGCCGAGATGAAGACGCTTGTGCGGTCCATCCGGGAATTGGAGCAGGCGCTGGGTTCTGGCGTGAAGCGTCCGGTACCATCGGAGCAGGACATGAGAGCGGAGACTCGTAAAAGTGTCATCGCCCGTACGGATCTCAAGCCAGGCGAGGTGATCACCAAAGACAAGATCATCGTCAAACGGCCCGGGACCGGCGTGCCTCCCAAACTCGCGCACCTTGTGGTGGGCAGGCGAGCCAAGCAGGCGATCAAGGCTGATGAAGTGATCACCTGGGAGAAGCTGGACTGACATGCGTATCGTCTTCAGAACGGAAGGGAATCACCAGCATGGCATGGGAGACGTTATGGGTTCGCTTGCGTTAGCGGACGAATGCGCCAAGCAGGCTGATGAAATTCTCTTCGCCATTTCGGGAGGAGACTAGGCTATCTATGCTATCACGGAGAGAGGGTATCGGTTTCACGCAGTGGCGGCGCATGAGAATGAGCGACAGGCGCTTCGCGCTTTCCGCCCGGACGTCATTCTAGTCAACAAGCTGAATAACGATCCGACGTACATCAAATCCCTCAAAGGACTTACAGATCTTCTTGTTACGATCGATGACGCCGGAGAAGGGGCAAAACTTGCCGATTTGAGGGTGAATTCTCTTTATTACACTCCGGATGCCGTCACCGATCCGCGCTACATTGCACTGCGGAATGAGTTTCAGGAGATTCATGGCCGATCCAAGAGAATTAATGATGAAGTGCAGGAATTGTTCATCGCCCAGGGCGGAAGCGACACCCACGGGTTCACGTCTAGGATCATTCGCGCGTTGGAGGGCATGATGACCCGGCCGCACTGCACGGTGATCATCGGCCCCGCCTTCAAGCATGAGGCGGAATTGCGATCAGCGACAGAGGCTTCGTCATTGGACCTGACGGTGGTACGAAACGCGCGCAACATGGCTGAGCTGATGTGGAACGCGGACCTGGCGATTACTGCAGCCGGGCTCACTATGTTTGAGTTGCTCTGCGTGGGAACCCCGGGCCTTGTCGTCTGTGCGGAGCCGTTTGAAGTTGAAACGGCTGCACGGCTTGAAAAGGCCGGGACTGTATTAAACCTTGGGTTTGGAGGAAGGCTGGACTATACGCGGCTGCCTCAATCCGTAGATGCCTTAGCTGAAGATGTTGAAACGAGGGGTGCCATGAGCCGCTGCGGAAAACAGCTTGTCGATGGCAAGGGGTGCGAACGGATCGTGAGATTGATTCGAGAACGCGCGAAGGAACTGAGCGGGAGTCGATCGTGAAGGTACTGGTAATCTCCGCCCATATGGACGATGAGGTTCTCGGAATGGGAGGCACCATCGCCAAGCACGTAGCAGCTGGGGATGAGGTGACGGCCTGTATAGCCTGCAAGCGGGCCTACAATCATCAGTTTGATCCACAGATTGTTCAGGAAGAAAAGGATGCAGCCACACAGGCGGCGAAAGTCCTCGGTTACGGGGGGATTCAATTTCTCGATCTACGTGATGAACTCCTTGATGAGCGTCTCTTGGACCTGATTGATCCAATAGAAGAGCTCGTCATCAAAATGCGGCCCTCGGTGGTCTATACCCATCACCGAGGGGATTCCAATCAGGACCACCGTGCAGTTTGTCACGCTTCGATGGTGGCCTGCCGGAGCACTTGTCAATACAAGGTTCCCCGCATCCTCACTTATGAAGTTCCGTCTGCCACAGATATCGCACCGCCTTTCCCTGAGTACGCCTTTCAACCGAATTTTTACATAAACATCAGCGACTTCTTGGACAGAAAGGTCCACGCATTGAAGGCTTACAAGCGAGAACTGCGGGAGTTTCCACACCCGCGTTCGACCAAGGGAATCGAAGTCCTGGCCCAAAAAAGGGGAATGGAAGTAGGGTTTCATGCAGCCGAAGCCTTCATGGTGATTAGAGACGAATGGGCATGACGATGATTTTAGGAGTCACGCCGGCTCGGGGGGGCAGTAAAGGGATCCCAAGAAAAAATATCAGGCCGATAGGCGGAAAGCCCCTTATAGCGTGGACCATTGAAGCGGCGCTGGCCTCTCGACTTTTAGACCGCTACGTGGTCTCGACGGAAGATCCGGAGATTGCTGAAGTGACCAGAAAAAATGGCGCCGAGGTTCTTGAACGACCGAAGGAGTTGGCTACAGATGAAGCAACAACGCTCAGCGTCCTCCAGCACGTCCTCCAAAAGATGCAGGCGGATACAATAGTTCTCCTTCAAGCAACCTCGCCGATCAGGGAGCAGGGTCTGATTGATCGCTGCATCGAGCGATTCCTCCAGACGAAGGCAGATTCCCTTGCAACCGGCTTCATCTGCAAGTATGTCGAGTATGGGAAGAACGAATTACGACGCCAGAACATTGATGGGTTTTTCTACGACGACGGAAATGTCTATGTCATAAAAGCAGACCTCGTCAGGCAGGGCGATCGCTATGGAGATCGCATCGAGCGGATGCTACTCGATCGCGCGCAGAACGTGGAGATTGATGACGAATTCGACTTCTGGCTGGCTGAACAAATTCTTAAACGAAGATTGCACGGATATTAAGAAGAATTGCCAACAACGCCCTATTTGTACACTTGCAGGTAAGCTAACAACCCCCAAAACATAATCTAAATCATAGTGAAGTTATCATGGGAAGACGCCTTTTACCGCTTACGCCAGAACTTATCAAAAAACACTGCACAAATGGAGAACGCAGGCTTGGTATCTTCTACACGCCTTTGAAATCGCTGCAGCGAATATATAAAAGATTCACCGGCAATTTTTCATACGAAGACAGACTCCAGCTGGCATGCGAATGCGAGCCGCCCATGTACTTTTTATTGCATGGGTGCATGATACCTCATCCATATGGAATTACTTTGAGTGCAGAAGAAATTGGTGCAGACTGTGAAATAGGACAGAATGTAACTATTGGGACTGATGGAAGAAATATGCGAGTTGGTGGACCTACCGTTGGAAAGCCCTCGCTTGGGCATCTCGTCAGAATCTATGCAGGTGCTGTGATATCTGGAAAGATTAAAATTGGCAATAACGTCATCATTGGGGCAAATTCATTCATTAACAAAGATATTCCTGACAATTCTTTTGCGATCGGCATAAACAATGTGCGACCTCTTGACGCTCATCACAAGCATTATCTGGCCCTTCAGTTATTCCACTGCATAAACATCTATAGATTGGTTCCTGGGTTAGTTTTCAAATCTGGACAACTTTATATCGATGAAGATTATGCCAGAAGAAGAACAACATTACTCGAATCATTGATAGTTGAAGGTCAGAGAGCAGAACCAGGCACGATCGCAATAAAGTAATTGTCATCTTGTCAGGTTAGACGGGACTGTGAGGATAGCGTGTTTCTAGCGACCACTGCGCTGAGCGAATTCTGGGACAAAGATCAAGAAATCCTTTTTCTGGGATCTTGGTGTCTTCGCTATGATCGCCCACTCGATTTCAAGAGACTCCATTATAAAGTCCTTCCTTATCCATGGGATCAGAAAGAACGAGTAGAGGGTGCTTATAAGGAGTTACAAATTCTGCATGAGCGTTTTTTGCAGAGCTTGGCAGAATGGTTAAATCAGACCCACAATCTGAATAGGGACGTCCGGTATTGGAGGATCATTATTGGTCCATGGCTGCAACATTTCCTGGCTATCCTAAAGGACAGATATACCTGCCTGAAAGATGCGTTGGCCTTGGTCTCCGATGTCGAGACTATTGGTCTTTCGAGCAAGTGTTATGTAACACCATATACCTTCGAAGAGTTCACATATCTTTCGCTGGATGATGCGTACAATCTTCAGTTAATGACGCAGATGCTGGAGGTCCTTGGTGTGCCGATGAAAAGGCGGCAATTGCGACAACTTCAAAGGCTTCAGTCAAGGCCAACCGGCAGTCTTTATCAATTCATCAAAAAAGCACTTCTTTGTTATTTGCCTGCCTATATCAGCGCCAGGAATCCAGTTCAACTGTATTTGTTTCTTCCTTCAAGAGATCGCATAAGGTTCATCGCAGCCTCACGGTTCCAGTATTTCCCGCTTGCGGCCGTAGCAGAAGAGAACCAGGCCACTCCAGTAATGGTCGATAATGACGTTCGGAAATCCTTATCTAGTCTTTTAAGCGGTGACGATTTTGAAGTGATGGTTTCCAGACTTTTAGTCCAGAACCTCCCGTCTGCGTACTTGGAACAGTTGAAGGTATACTTGAAAAAGGCCGAGAGGCATTGTGCGCCTAGGGTACTGGCCAGTGACACAGAGTATTTGCACTTCAATGAAAGGTTCAAGGTTTATGCTGCGGAAATGGTGAATCGAGGAACGATCCTGGTGAGAATTCAACACGGTGCGTATGGAATCTATAAACGCATGCCAGTTGAAGAGCATGAAGTGGCGACCTGTGACAGATATTGGTCCTGGGGTTGGCGTGCCACAGAAAAAATACAGCCACTCCCTGCAGCTAAGTTAGCAAATATCAAAGAACTCCAAGACTCTTTCGCTTCGCAGTCTCAACAGGTCCTCTTGGTCAGCACCATCTATCCGCGGTATCTTCTGCGTTTTGGCAGTATTCCTCTCGGACCTCAGTTTGAAGAATACTTTATGTGGCAGCGACGTTTTATGTGTGCACTTCCAGAGTCGCTCCGGACTCAGATCGTTTGGCGACCTCGTCCACAGGATTACGGCTGGGCTCATGTCAACCGTCTAAGGGATCAGTACCCTTCACTGAGATTGGATAATCTAGGACGGCCTTTTCAGCACAGTATGTTAAGCAGCAAATTAGTCGTAATCGATCATAACTCTACAACCATGCTTGAGGCCCTGGCCGCCAACAAGCCTTCCATCTTATTTTGGGATCCGGCAAGATGGGAAATTAGAGACACAGCGATTCCGGTTTTTACTGCTCTTCGTGAAGCTCAGGTGTTGCACGAGACGCCCGAAAGTGCCGCAGCTCATCTAGCGAAGGTCTATTCTGACCCGTGGTCTTGGTGGGGATCTGAAGCGGTGCAGGAAGCCAGAAAGAAAGTGGTGCAGAATTATGCGAACCATGATCCTGCCTGGGCGAAAACCTGGTGCTCTGCGCTGAATGAGCTTGCCGAAAAACCAGCTGACAGATAATGAGTAGACATACGATCATCGCGACGGTCGAAGCCCGTATGGGCAGTACGCGGCTGCCCGGAAAGACTATGGCTCCACTCTTGGGGAAGCCGCTGCTTTACCGTGTGCTAGAACGCATTCGCCAAGCTCGGACTGTGAACGAGGTTGTGGTAGCCACATCCATCAATCCAGCCGATGATGTGATCGCTTCGTGGTGCGAGCAAGAGGGATATTCCTGCTACAGAGGGTCCGAGGACAATGTGCTTTCGAGAGTGGTGGAAGCCGCACGTCACTACAGTGCAACCGTAGTGGTTCAACTCGGCGCGGATTGCCCCTTGTATGACCCTGAGTTGATAGACGAATTGGTCAGCATCTTTCTGGCCAACGACTATGATTATGTGGCCAACGATATGAAGCTGACTTATCCCGAAGGGATTGACGCGCATGTCATCTCGATGGCTGCGTTGAAAGAGGCACTGGCGCATGCCAAAGACCCTCGGCAGCTAGAGGATGTACCACGCTATATCTGGGACCATCCGGAACGCTTCACCATCTTCAATCGTGAAGCCCCTGCTGAGATCTTTTTCCCGGAACTTCGAGTGACGGTGGATTATCCGGAAGATTTAGAGCTTGTGTCGCAGATCTATGCTGCTTTGTATCCCAAGGACCGGAGTTTCAGGACAAAAGACGTGATCGCTCTCGTTCGTGACAATCCCCACCTTCTGCTGATCAACGCGCACTGCGAACAACGGTCTGCAGCGTACCTGAACTGATACGGCTAGCGGTGTCTCTTTCTCGATTGACAGTTGGGATCGTAGGCTGCGGAGGCATTGCGGGCCGGTACGACGAGACGGCTCATGATAAGGGCATATACTCCCATGCCGGCGCGTACCGGGCTCGATCTTCCGAGATCACCATTGAAGCATGCGTTGAACCGGACCCTGTCCGGCGGAAAGAGTTTCAGAAATATTGGGAAGTGCCGTATGGCTATGGGACCCTGGGTGAAATGCTTGAGAAGCACGACTTCGACATTCTCAGCGTCTGTAGCCCGGACGCCTTCCATGCTGAACAGCTACAGGAAATACTTCGCTCGCGCAAGGCTCGCATGGTCTGGACGGAGAAGCCCCTGACGACTGATTTTGACAGTGCCAAGCGCATTGTGGAGGAGGCGAAAGTGAACGGCACCGGTATCCGGTTGACGAATCAAAGACGGTGGGAGCCGGTCCATTGTGCGTTGGCGAAGGAACTCCGCAATGGTCTGATCGGGAAGATCACCGCTGTCAGTGGGTATTACATGAAAGGACTCACGCACATCGGTACGACCATGATCAACACCCTCAGGTTTCTGGTGGGGGACATCGTGCAGGTGGAAGCGATTGGGTCTGCCAAAGGGTCATATCCTGGTGATCCGTCACGGGATGCCGTCGTATGGTTTGAAGATGGTGTCGTGGGCATAATTCGTGGAGTGGACGGCCAGACGTATTCTTATAGCCTCTTCGAGATAGATGTGGCTGGCACAGAGGGCCGCGTGCGTCTCCTGAACAACGGGGATGTGATTGAAGTGGAGCAGCCCGTTCCGTATGGTCACTACGACGGTTTTGCGGAGCTGCGACTGAAGGAACGTCGGCAATCCAGTCTCGCCAATGCCATGGTGTACGGGTTGAACTCCATGCTGGAAGCGTTTCGATGCGGCACGACGCCCGATGTTTCGGAGGCTGAGGAAGGCCTGCACGATTTGCATATAGTGCATGCTATCCTCGAGTCCGCACAACGAGGCGGAGCCAGGGTAAATGTCGCCACAGTCTAGTGCTTGGTATTTGGTCCGTCGGATCCTTCGCGGAACGTTTCGTCTCGCCAATATCTGCCTTTTTGCTGTCTGCCATCGAAAATTCAATCTCGTTGACCAAAAAAACTTTTGGGAGACACGGAGCCTACGAGGAGTAGACGATCATTCTGCTGCTGAAGCTGACCCATATTACCAGCGCCTTGACAGAACAGTGGAGAGCTATCTGGAACGCTATAAGGGGTTGAGTCAGAGTCCCTACATTGAGGTTGGGGCCTACCAGGGGTATCGGCTGGAGAAGTTCGCCAGTCGAATCAGAGAACGGTTGTTCATAGGGGCGGATCTGGGCTTTGTCAATCTGCGGATCGGCAAGCAGAAATTTGTGCGCAGTCCCAACGTGCGGCTAATTAATGCAGACGCCTGCTGCCTGCCATTCCCGAGCAATCTCACTGACCTGGTCTATACGGTCGTTGCGCTTACCCACGTGCCTTTCGGCAAAATTCATCGCGCAATAGCTGAGATCTTTCGCGTTAGTCGACAGTACGTACTCTTGGTGGAAATGGACTGTCGCCCAATGGCGTGGAGGAAGAAGCTGGAAGCGGTCAGCCTGCAATACGGCTACATGCATCGTTATGAGAAATTAGTGGACCATACGGTTGCGCGTCTGGTTCAGACCGAAGCATTGCGGGACGAGCAGGGCCATCCTCGGTACACCGTATTTCTCTTCGCCAAGTGTTAGGAAGTGAAGGACGAGTTCTGGGAAAAGATGAAGGTCGTAGCGTTTGCGCGTGAGGCGGGCGGCGCCGACGTTGTCGTACCTGTGATCCGCGCATTGCAGCAAAGAGACGCGGATTGTCTACTCCTCGCGAAGGGGCCGTCTTGCGAACGTTTTGCCAGCGCAGGACTATCCTTTCAGCGTCTATCGGAATTTTCGGAGACTATAGTCGATACGCTCTGCACGGAGAAATGGCGTTCCAAGCCCAATTTGGTTTTTACGTCGGCTACATCGCTTCCTTCGTTGGACATGACTGAGAAATATCTGTGGCGGTGGGCAAAGGCGCGCCATATTCCCAGCGCAGCGGTGCTCGACCAGTGGCAGAATTATGCGCTTCGATTCAGCGGCGAGACGGCAGGAGAAAAACTTCAGTGTCTTCCCGATCGAATTCTAGTGATGGACCAGGTCGCCTTCGATGATGCTGTGGCTGAAGGTTTGCCACATGATCGTTTGCGGGTTGCAGGCCAGCCGGCCTTGGATGACGTTTCCAGCGCGGCTGACCCCAACGTAAGATGGCGTGTCAGGCGGGAGATTGGGGTATCTCAAGACACCTTACTCATTGTATTTATCGCCGAGTCCTTGAAAGCGGACTTCGGAGACAGTCTGGGCTACGACGAGCATACGACCCTCAAGTTTTTCATGGATGTCTTATCGGCATATTGCGGGAGCAGAAGGGCAAACGCGCTTCATCTTCTTATCAAACTTCATCCGCAGAATCGCCTTGACCAATTTGTGGCGGAACTGGCCGACGCCCCTTTTCCCGTGACAGTGATCGCGCAGCAGTGCCAGCCGATCGAGGTCCTCCAAGCCGCCGACCTCGTTGTCGGAATGAGTTCGATCTTACTCGTGCATGCGATTTTGATGGATAAAGCGACGGTCTCGCTTCAGCTTGGAAGCAAGAAACCCTCTCAGTTGATTGCGACCCGCGTCGGCGCGATCCCGTTCTTGAAGGAGCAGCAGGAAGCGCGGGCAGTCTTGATGTCCTTGCTTCATGACAAGCAGAAGCGGGATGCCTACGTGGAGCGCCAAAGAAAGTGGGATCTCCGCAAGGGTGATAGTGTCCCGCGCGTGCTCGGTCATCTGGAATCCGTGATCCGCGAGGTTGGCCGATGACCAAACTGGCAATCCGTGGAGGGAAGCCCGTTCGCCGAAAACCATACCCGCCGTTTGTCACGACGGGGAAGGACGAAGCACGGGTGGCTGCTGCGGTCATGCGACGGGGGATCCTCTCCGATTTCGAAGGAAGCAACAATGAATATTTTCTTGGCGGGAGAGAGGTTCAAAGCTTTGAGAACGAGTGGGCTAAGTACTTCGGCGTTCGACACGCCATCAGCGTGAATTCAGCCACAAGCGGGCTGATGGCCGCGGTAGGGGCGGCGGGTGTCGGTCCGGGTGACGAAGTTATCACGACACCCTGGACCATGACCGCCACGGCGACGGCGATCGTGGTGAACAACGCCGTGCCCATCTTTGCCGATATCACAGACGATACCTTGTCACTCTCTCCTGCCGCCGTGGAGAAACGTATCACGCCGCGCACTAAAGCCATTATCCCAGTCCACATTTATGGGCATCCGGCGGAAATGGAGGAACTGAACGCCGTGGCAAAGGCTCACGGTCTGATTGTGATAGAAGACGCTGCCCAGTCTCCGGGGATACGTTACAAAGGGCGGTACACCGGCACGATCGGCGACATGGGTGTCTTCAGCCTGAACTGCCACAAGATCATTCAGACCGGTGAAGGCGGAGTGATTGTGACCGACAACGACGAATTCGCCCGTCGGCTGCGGCTCATTCGCAACCATGCCGAAGCTGTGGTGGCGACTGGCATGCCGGTTTCCAGCCTGGTGAATATGGTGGGCTGGAACTACCGCATGAATGAGGTGGAAGCGGCTGTCGGAAGGATCCAACTGAAAAAACTCAAACCGCTTTTGGCCCGCCGTCGTGTGCTCGTTGAGCGGTTTTTTGACGGCGTGAATGGACTGCAAGGGCTGCGGCTCCCGACGATTAAAAAGGGTTCAGAGCACAGCTTCTACCGGCTTATGCTTCAGATCGATCCTGACATTCTCGGATTCGATGCGCCGGTTCTGGTCGAGGTTCTGAATAAGGAGGGTATGGATTTCTATGCTGGCTATCTTCCCATCAACCTGTTCCCCATGTACCAACAGCAGATCGCATTTGGCGATCAAGGGTGTCCTTTCCGATGCCCTTGGTATGAGGGAACGCCAGACTACTCAATGGATGCGCTGCCGACGGTGCAGCGAATGCGCAAGATAAGTTTTACGACCGAGGTGGTCACCCACTGCATCGGTGAATCGGATATCGATGAAATGATCGCTGCATTTCAGAAGGTCTGGAGTCATCTCGATGAGGTTCGCGCCTATTCGCAGGGTCTTTTGGGCCCGATAGTTGTGTAAGCACCACTACTGACCATCCATGCTGAAGTTTTATTGGGAGAACGGTGTTCGGGATCATTGGCCAACCTTGGCTATGATCGTGTGCATTGCTGCGCTCGCTCCGTTTTTCCAGATTGCGAACCTCGGCATGGTAGTTCCGATTGTGACGCTGCTGATGGGCGAGCCTAGCGACTTACAAAGTTTGAATCTGCCCCTTCTGCACCGGTTCGTAGATGGCTTCCTTCAATTTTCCAAGATGCAGGTGCTCGTGGCGTTGATCACGATCATGGCGGCGTTGTTGATCGTCAAAAACGTCCTGACCATTGTGCGGTGTTACGCCACCATACGTGTCCTCACCTCCGTACGGTTCTCTTTAACTAAGCGCATGCTCTATCGCTATCTGAAGGCCCACTATGAGAAGCAGTCAACTCATGCAAGCGGGGTCATACTGCACCAAGTCTGGGAGCCCCCCATTCATGTTGCTGAAACAATACGGGCAGGCTCTGAAATCCTTGCGAATGCTTTTCAGTTCCTAGCCTTGGCAATCTTAATGGCGTGGATATCTTGGAAGTTGACTCTCCTGACAACAATTTGGGCTGCTGTGAGTGTGCTCCTGTTCGATCGAATATTTCGGCGTCCTTTGAATGCAATCAGCGATGAGAGCTTTGTAGTGGCGAATCGAACAATGGCCTTCCTGTCTGACGTGATGGCAGGAGTCCGTCAGGTCAAAGCGCACGTTGCCGAATCCCAGGTCATGAGTAGACTTGCGCGCTTGTTGCATGAGTTCGACCACCAGGAAGCTAAGCATGCCCGCTTGAAGTACTTGCCTGGACCGTTTCACGAACTTTTTCTTGCCTGCTTGGTCACATTCCTGGTCGTGACCGCCACCCTCGTGCCGCAGTTGCGGATAGAGTTTTCGTATTTGGTGGCGTTTCTGCTTGCGCTTGTGCGGCTGGGGCCAACGATCAATGGCCTGACCGAAGCCCAGGTTAGCCTCCACACTGCCAGGAAGAGCGTGGAGGTGTCGCGTACATTCATCGAAACCTGGACTGCCGAGGAGGATTCAGGTCGCCTCATGCCACCAGCGCGTATATCTGAGCTTAAGTTTAATCAGGTTTCGTTTTCTTATCAAAGCCGGCCCAAGGCTCCGGTTCTTCTCCAGGCTTCTATCTCGTTTCGTGTGAACGAGATTACGGCTTTAGTGGGGCCGTCTGGAGCAGGAAAGTCCACGATGGCCGACCTTATCATCAGACTGTATACTCCCCTCGCGGGTACGATCGAGGCTGACAGGATTGATATCAGAGGGTTCAACCTGGCCGCCTGGCGACGACAAGTGGGATTTGTGAGCCAGGATACGTTCCTATTCAATGCGTCCATCAGGGAGAATATCGCTTTGTCAAACCCCACGGTGTCATTGGATGACGTGAAGGCTGCGGCCCGGTTAGCGCATATTCACGACTTTATCGAAAGTCTCCCTGATGGTTATGAAACAGTGGTGGGAGATCGTGGAGTGAAATTGTCGGGTGGCCAGCGCCAGCGAATAGCCATTGCGCGAGCCCTGTTGACCGGCCCTCAGGTTCTTATCTTCGATGAGGCGACGAGCGCTCTGGACAATCTGTCGGAACGGGCGATCCAGGAGACGATTAACGAGCTGCGCGACGGGCGGATCGTGATCGTCGTCGCGCATCGCCTTTCGACGATCGTACATGCCGACAGGATCGTCGTTCTTGAAGAAGGACGGGTCATCGAGGAAGGCTCGCATGCGGAACTCATGGAGCGCGGGGCTAGTTACGCCCAACTCTACGCGGTGTTGGATCAAGGCTGAAGGAAGATTTGTTGAAGCGGGAAACGCACGAAACTTTGAAGGTCCAAGATGGAAATGTGGTCTACTGGCTCAATGAAGAGGAGTTGCGGACCATTCCCACGTCTGCGTACTGGAATGATGAGGAGATGGAGAAGGAAAAACCCTTCTACCTCGTGGACGGGAATGCCGAGAAGCTGTGGCGTTATCTTCGGGACACGACGACCTATTATCAACAGTATAAAGCCGTTCTGAAGCTCGCTGACGACCTGGGGTGCAAGATCAGAGGAATCGGTGTGGACATAGCGGCCGGTGTCTGCTGGACGACGGCCTTAATTTCCCAACATGACGGTGTCGAGAAAGTGTATGCCATCGAGATGTCCAAGCATCGGCTGCTCAGGCTGGCTCCTGTGGTCTGCGCGGCACTCGGCGCTTTCCAGTCGAAGATCATCAGAGCGTTGGGGAGCTTCTATGACATCAGGCTCCCCGACGGGTCGGTAGATTTCTGCATGGTGGCCCAGGCTTTTCACCATGCCGATGATCCCAGGCGGCTTCTCAAAGAGCTGTACCGAATACTGAAACCCGGTGCGGCTACATTGATCATGGGGGAGGCTCCGATCTATCCAATGGGATTACTCAAGAGAAGAATTAAGAACGCCGCTAAATTTGTGCTGCCGAGTCCGTTCTATACCGCCCCTCCTGTCTATAAACTTGTCCCTTCCTTCGACGATCTCTTTCCTCCGGACCCCAAGAGTGGGGACCACTATTACCGCATTCGCGACTACGATGAAATCTTTGATGCCTGTGGGTTTACCTTGCACCGTCGGCGAGCCTCGGGCGACGCGGTTTTCGTGGCGGTCAAAGGGAAATAAAGAAGTGGCGGAGCTGCGTATGCCATCACTCAAAGAGAAACTACGGTCCGGCGAAATCACGCTTGGGTCATGGATCACCCTGGCGCATCCTGCCGTTGCGGAGATCATGGCAAAGGCTGGCTTCGACTGGCTGACGGTGGACCTGGAGCACAGCGTCATCACGATCCGTGAAGCCGAAGAGTTGATCAGGATCATTGAGTTGTGCGGCGTCACACCGCTCGTGCGGGTTTCGGCCAATGATCCCGTACAGATCAAGCGGGTGATGGATGCGGGGGCGCACGGAGTCATCGTGCCGATGGTGAATAGTCGTGCAGATGCTGAGAACGCAGTTGAGTCGGTCAAATACCCGTCTCGTGGCAAGCGTGGAATAGGCTTGGCTCGCGCCCAGGGATATGGGACTCGGTTTGAGGACTATAAGGCCTGGCTTGAGCGCGAGAGTGTTGTCATTGTGCAAGTGGAGCATATCGAGGCAGTGAAGAATCTGAAGAGCATCTTGAGCACAGATGGAGTAGACGGATTCATCGTGGGTCCGTACGATCTGTCCGGCTCATTAGGGGTTCCCGGGCAATTCGAGCATCCCGCTATGGATGAGGCCCTGCAGGAAGTCCAGCGCGTGGCCGGAAGTTGTAAAACGGTTGCCGGTTATCATGTGGTCCCACCGCAACCAGCCCTGGTACATCAGAAGATCAAGGAAGGGTACCGCTTTCTGGGGTATAGCGTTGACATGCTCTTTCTTGGTGAGACCTGTCGGAAGAGCCTGAAAGAAATTAAGGATCGGATGTAATGGACCGCCTGATCGGTTTTCTCAAAGCGATTACTCCGCGATCTGTGAAAACGCTCTTTCGCCGATCACGACATACGGTTCGATCCATCATCCGTGCGTTCATCAAAACGCGCACTTGTAGCGTGCGCGGCGCGGTCATCAAGATCGGAGTTTCTTCCGATCTGGAACAGTACCGGGCTGCGAGTTACTCCACAAAGGAACCAGAGACGCTGGACTGGCTGGACCGGAGTTTGACCGGCAACGACGTATTTTTTGACGTTGGTGCTAACATCGGCCTCTATTCGCTATATGCCGCTAAGATATGCCCCACATGCAGGATTTATGCATTTGAACCGGAGTCTCAAAACTTTGCGAGGCTCTGCCAGAACATTGTGTTGAACGGGACAACCAACATCACCCCGTGCAATTTTCTTTTATCCGATCGTGAAGCGTTTGATCTTTTTTATGTGAGCCGATTGGAGCCTGGATCGGCGCTGCATTCTTTTGGGAGACTGAGCGACTATCAAATGGGCCATGAAACAGTGCCTCTGAGACAAGGCGCCCTTTCCCTGACCCTGGACGCCCTTGTCGTGAGATACGGCCTTCCACAGCCGACCCTCCTCAAAATTGATGTAGATGGGATCGAGGAGAAGATTCTTGACGGAGCTGGTTTGGCGCTGAAGTCTGAACAGCTCCATTCCATTCTTTTAGAGGTGAACGTCACGGACGGATCACGCGTCACGGATCTTGTGCGCAAGATGGAATGCTTTGGATACAAATTGTTCAGGAAGAGCGAGTGGGTTGCCGAACTCAACGGGCTGAAGGCGCAGAATTACATTTTTCAGCGGATGTGATGGATTAAGTATCCAGATGAAAGAACAAGACATCCGCCCATACGACGCTCTGGCCCGCTACCTGGAACTGGTCCGGGAAGACATTGCACGCTATTTTCCTGATTCACGGCAGTTTGACAATGTAGACTGCCCTGCATGTGATGGCCGGCAGCATGCCTATGAATTCGAAAAGATAGGATTCCGATATGTGACATGCCAGGCCTGCGGAACCCTGTTTGCGAACCCGCGTCCCACAGCCGCCCGGCTAAGGGAGTTTTACCTCGATGCGCCGTCGAGCCGGTACTGGATCGATGGGTTTTTCCGCCCGGTTGCAGAGGCTCGGCGCGAGAAAATCTTTCGACCACGAGCGGACTATGTTGCGGAACGATTGCCTGCTCTCTCTGGAGGGACGGTCGGGGATATCGGAGCGGGCTTCGGTTTGTTTCTCGAGGAACTGAGAAAGCTGTGGCCGAATTCCAACCTGGTAGCCATTGAGCCATCAGCCGAGATGGCCGCGATCTGTCGATCCAAAGGTCTGGAGGTAGCCCAAGTCACCATCGAGGCCATCCAGGGTTATGACGGCAGATTCGACCTGCTCACCGCCTTTGAGCTTGTAGAACACCTGTATGAGCCCCGGGTTCTGGTGGAGCGGGCTTTTCGCCTCCTCCGTCCCGGCGGGTACTTTCTGGCGACGACCCTGAATGGAGAAGGGTTTGATATTCAGGTGCTGTGGGAACAGTCGAAGAGCGTCTTTCCTCCGCACCACCTGAATTTTTTCAATCCCAATTCGCTGGCTCGGTTATGCGAAAGTGCGGGGTTTCTTATAGAAGAGGTCTCGACACCTGGCCAGTTGGATTGGGACATTGTGCAGGGAGCCATCTTGAAAGATGGTGTGGACGCGGGCCGATTTTGGTCCTTGTTGGCGAGAGACGGCAAAGAGTCCGCCAAACGCGAATTCCAGTCATGGCTCTCCCAGCAAGGCCTGAGTTCGCATATGAGGATTGTAGCTCGGAAGCCATGAGCGGGGATCGGAAGCTTTTAGGTCGGCTTTTGAACGTTCTTGGGCTCAAGGCGTGTACGCTCGTGGATATTGGCGCACGGGGTGGCGTCGACGAGCGGTGGTGCCTTCTGGGGGATCGCCTCGTCGTGATTGGGTTCGATCCCGATCGAGACGAGTGCGCGCGCCTGAACGCATCGGTGAAGCAAGGCCGAATAAAGTTTCTGCCTATGGCTCTTTCCAATCGTTCAGGTAAGGAGATGTTTCACCTTTGCCGTACAGGCGGAACCTCCTCTTTTTATCCACCCAATGACCTTTTCCTCAAGCGATTTCCCCAAGCCAATCGGTTCGATGTGTTGGAGACACGGGAGGTCGCAATTGATACCCTCGATAATGTGCTTGCCGGAGTGAACGTCCGGGCTGTGGATTTCATCAAAATCGATGTCCAGGGCTCTGAGCGAAATGTCCTTGAAGGAAGCCACAAGACAATCAGCGGGGCCTTTGGAGTGGAAATCGAGGTTGAGTTTTCTGAATTGTATAAGGGGCAGCCCTTGTTTTCGGATGTTGACTGTCTGCTCCGAGATTCCGGTTATGTTCTGTTTGGCTTAAAACCGTATTATTGGAAGCGCACCGATCTGCCATGCAAGTGTACGGGGCAGATTGTCTTTGCCGATGCCTTGTATTTGAAGGACCCCATCGCTCTTGACCAAGTCCCAGGGAATCCAGCTGCCGCACTTGCCATTTGTATCCTATATCGGAAATTCGATTACGCTTTGGAGTTGGCCCGGTTTTTCCGCGACAAGGCCGTATATCACTCGCGTGAGTATGACCTGATAAGAGCGGAGCTTGTGAAACTTTCTACTCCGATTGTGAGATGGGACAAGTTGAGAGGAACAGCACGCGTAGCCAGTTTCTTGGAAGCAATCACTAATGGCTTAAAAGCAGCGAACTGGTACAGTGCTGATGATTGGAAGTAGCAGAATAATCATCGCAATCATCCCCGCCAGAATGGCTTCCACGCGGTTTCCTGGTAAGCCGCTTGCCTCCATTCTAGGTCTTCCGATGATTGAGCACGTGCGACGCAGGGTGATGCTGACTCCGTCTATCAATGAAGTTGTAGTGGCGACTTGCGATCAGGAAATAGCAGATGTGGTGACGGCAGCGGGGGGCAAAGTGGTGCTAACCTCCAAATTGCACGAGCGCTGTACAGATAGGGTGGCCGAGGCGGCGCTAAAGATCAACGCGGATATTATCGTGAACGTGCAGGGGGATGAGCCATGTGTGCTCCCGCAGATGTTGGAAGCTTTGGTTAAACCGCTTCTGGATGACCCTTCAGTGGTCTGTACAAACCTGATGGCTCCGATTGTAGACAATGATGAATATGAAAGTTCCGATGTCGTCAAAGTCGTCGCGGATCTCAAAGGGGATGCATTGTATTTCTCCCGTGAGCCTATACCCTCAAGAAAAAAGGCCAAGGGGAAATATCCAAAGCTGAAACAGCTCGCAATTATGGCTTGCCGGGCTTCCTTTCTGCAGGAGTTTGCCCAACTGGCGCCTACTCCGCTTGAAGTCGCAGAGTCCGTGGACATGATGCGCGCTGTGGAGCATGGCTATCCAGTCCGGATGGTCCTGTGCGAGCAACAGGTGGTGGGTGTTGATCGCCTCAGCGACATACAGAAGGCATCTGCTGTTCTTTCGCGAGATCCACTGGTGAAAGAATATCGCCGGAATCTGGAATCTAAATCTGCCTGACTATGCAACCTGAACGGCTCAGGGTAGGAATAGCAGGCTATGGAGTGGTAGGGAAACGGCGACGTTCGTTCATCGATCAACATCCCAGATTGCAGACGGTAGCTGTCTGCGATCAAAACTTCTCGGCGGCGGCAATCTTGCCCGATGGGGTGCGTTGCTTTTCGAATTATCATGACCTGTTGAAGGAGCCACTTGATGTCTTGTTTGTGAGCCTGCCCAATTACTTGGCTGCTGAGGTGACCATTGCGGGGTTGGAGCATGGCCTGCACGTGTTTTGCGAGAAACCGCCTGGGCGGAGTGTATCGGATATTGAACGGGTCATTGAGGTTGAGAAGAAGCGCTCTGGGCAGTTATTAAAGTACGGCTTCAACCATCGGTACCACGATTCCGTGCGTGAAGCCCTGCGCTTAGTCCAATCGGGCGAATTGGGCGAAATTATCAACCTGCGCGGGGTGTACGGGAAGAGCAAGATTATTCCCTTCTCTGGCGGTTGGCGGGCCGAGCGACGGTACGCTGGTGGAGGCATCTTGCTTGATCAGGGTATCCATATGGTTGACCTTATCCGATTGTTCTGCGGTGAGATGGTTGAGGTCAAGAGTTGGGTGTCCAATCGGTATTGGAACCATGATGTCGAGGACAACGCCTATGCATTGATGCGGGACGACAAAGGCCGCGTTGCAATGCTCCATTCCAGCGCGACACAGTGGCAACATCGCTTTGTGCTGGAGATCGCGCTCACCAAAGGCTATCTGGAGCTGCGCGGCATCCTGTCCGGATCAAAGAGCTACGGCCAAGAGAGGCTCGTCATTGGCCGTCGTGACGAGTCAGATACCGGAACGGCGCGAGAGGAAACAGTCACATACTTGGAGGACAACTCCTGGCGAGACGAGATCAATGAGTTTGCGGACGCCATCTGCAACAGCAGTGCAATCTTCTCCGGCGACAGCGCTGATGCGCTTGCGACAATGAAACTCGTCTATCGAATTTATTGGGCTGATCCTGAATGGCGGGGGGTATACGGGATTCCAGACCCTAATTAACCATGCCAATCGAGAAGGGGAAAAATGAATAACATCGAAACACTATGTCGTGAATCCACGGATCCTGGTCCGTTTGCAGTAGCGTACATCGGCAAACTTTCAAACCTACCCGGCCTACCCGACACGAGTGTCCTTTTGGGTTTTTGTTAGGAAATTGGACATGTGCGTCACAAACCATCAAAAG
>JACXTT010004003.1_pt1 | contig 22155 bp, 20 predicted proteins | sample 9270951 | NCBI WGS metagenome assembly JACXTT01 (sample SAMN15532306, study PRJNA645909) | rock metagenome | isolation source: weathered quartz diorite | place: Puerto Rico | collected 2017-06-21
CGCCAAAGGAACCAGTACCACCGCGCCGGTCAAATCAGGGAGCAGCGGCTGTTGCTGCAGCCACCAGGCGCCTGCAATCAGGGCGGCAACGTTAACGATCATACAAGGCGGTTCCGGTACAATTCGCCACCTTCATGCCACGCAAGTTTTTCCGCAAGTACCTGCCGAGCCACGAAAGCGTCCGCCAGCACCGGCACATTCGTTTTTTCGGCACGGCGTTGCATCACCCCAACCTGTGGCACCTGAACCGCAAGTCGGTGGCGGGCGGCACGGCCGTCGGCCTGTTCTGCGGATTGATGCCGGGACCGCTGCAGATGCTTTCGGCCGCGCTGCTCGCGATCCTGTTCCGCGTCAACCTGCCGGTGTCCGTGATCCTCACCTGGTACACCAACCCGCTGACCATCGTTCCGCTCTATTACATCGCCTACAAGCTCGGGATGTTAGCCACCGGCGGGAACGGACAGATCCTTCCCGGCCGCGATCTCGATCTGCTCGCTCTGCCGGTCATGGAATGGATTCCAGCGCTGTTCCACTGGCTGGCTGCATTGGGCAAGCCGTTCGTGCTCGGCTTGTTCCTGCTCGCCCTGATTCTCGCTGTCTCCGGCTATCTGCTGGTGATTGCCGCGTGGCGGGTGCACGTCGTGCTGTCGTGGAACAAACGCCGGCGCATGCGTATCTTCGCAGCAAGAAAATGACGAACGCGGTGCGTTCTGTCGCGTGGCGGGATTGGCGTGTATACTCGAATCAGTGCGCCCCTGTCCCTATGGCGTCCGACTCGGCAGCCAGGCGACCATCTGTTGAATCATGACGCCATCCTATTGGAATGATGCCGCCCGCGATCTGGCAAGCCGCGATTCCGTTCTGAAAGTATTGATCCGCAACCATGAGGGGCCGCAGCTGCAGAGCCGCGGCGATGCCTTCATGACCCTGGCACGTTCGATCATTGGCCAGCAAATATCGGTTCAGGCGGCGGAAAGCGTGTGGCAAAAGCTGCTGGAGTCGATCGGATCGCTCGGGCCGGCGAGCATCGTGCGCATGGACCCCTCGAAACTGCGTGCCTGCGGATTGTCCAGCAAGAAGTCCGCTTACCTGATCGACCTGGCCGAGCATTTTCTCGACGGCTCGCTGGAGATCGAGCGCTGGAGCGACCACGACGACGAGCAACTGATCGCCGAGCTCACCAGGGTCAAGGGAATCGGCCGCTGGACCGCGGAGATGTTCCTGATCTTTTTCATGATGCGCCCGAATATCCTGCCGGTGGACGACATCGGGCTGCAGCGCTCCATGGGCCTGCATTACAACAACGGCAAGCCGCTCTCGAAGCTGAAGATGCGCCAGATCGCCAACGAGTGGCAACCGTGGCGCACCGTGGCCACTTGGTATTTGTGGCGCTCACTCGACCCGATACCGGTGGAATACTAGGCTGGTCTGAGTTTCCCATCTTCCAGCCGCAGCGTTCGCCGCATCTTCGCCGCAATTGTCGGATCGTGAGTGACCACCACGAAACTGGTGGCGAGATCGCGGTTCAGTTCGAGCATCAGGTCGAGCATGCCTTCCGCGGTGTGGCGGTCGAGGTTGCCGGTGGGTTCGTCGGCGAGCACGCAAGCCGGTTCGGTGACCAGCGCTCGCGCCAGTGCCGCGCGCTGCCGTTCACCCCCGGAGAGTTCTCCCGGGGTATGCGTCATGCGCGCGCCCAGGCCGACGCGCTGCAGAATCCCGGCTGCGCATTTGCCGGCCTCCTTCGAGTCAAGGCGCCGGATCAGCAGCGGCATCGCCACGTTCTCCAGCGCGGAGAACTCCGGCAATAAATGATGAAACTGGTAAACGAAGCCTAGCGCGCGGTTGCGCAGTCTTCCTTTTTCCTTTTCGTTCAAGGAGTCCAACCGGTGGCCGAGCACGGTGACCTCTCCCGCGCTCGCAGCGTCGAGTCCGCCGAGCAGGTGTAGCAGTGTGCTTTTGCCCGAGCCCGACGCGCCGACGATCGCCACCGTTTCGCCCCGCGTGACGTCGGTGTCGATGCCCAGCAACACCGGCACCGCGTACTCGCCCTGGTGGAAGGTTTTCTGCAGGTTGCGGCAGGAGAGAACAAGCTCACTCATAGCGCAGGGCTTCGGCCGGATTCACCCGCGATGCCCGCAGGCTGGGATACATGGTCGCCAGCAGGCTCAGCCCGAACGAGGTCAGACCGATCACGACCACGTCCTGCAGATGTAGATCGGAGGGCAGGTCGCTGATGTAGTACACGTCCTTGGCGAGGAACTGAATGCCAAGGACACGCTCGATTGCCGGGATCACGACTTCGATGTTCGCCGCCAGCAGCACACCGCAGATCACCCCGGCGATCATGCCGACTGCGCCGATCAGCGCGCCCTGGATGATGAAGATCCGCATGATCTCCCCCGGCGCTGCTCCCAACGTGCGCAGGATGGCGATGTCGGCACGCTTGTCGGTGACCGCCATCACCAGCGTGGAAACGATGTTGAACGCCGCCACCGCGACGATGAGCACCAGGATGATGAACATCACCCGCTTCTCGATCTGCACGGCACGAAAGAAATTGGCGTGGCTGCGCGTCCAATCCGTGGCATAGACGTCGCTGCCCAGGGTGCGCATCAGGTCGCGCGCCACCCGCGGGGCCTTGAACAGGTCGTCGAGCTTGAGCCGCACCCCCGACACCTTGTCTTCGAGGCGATAGAGCTTCTGCGCGTCCTCGAGGTGCATGAACGCAAGGCCGGCGTCGTATTCGGCCATGTCCACTTCGAAGATGCCGACTACGTCGAACTGCTTGAGCCGCGGCAGGACGCCTGCGGGCGTTACCTGTCCCTGCGGCGCGATCAGCACGATCTTGTCGCCGACGCGGGCCCCTACGCTCATTGCCAGATCGACGCCGAGAACGATGCCGAAGCGCCCTGGCCTCAGGTCGTCCAGGCTGCCCGATCGCATGTGCCGGCCTACGTCGGCGACTTTTGCTTCGGCGGCGGGCAGAACCCCACGCACCAGCGTGCCCTGCACGGTTCCGCGGTGGGATATCAGCCCCTGCGCGGTGATGTAAGGCGCAGCCGCGATCACTTCCGGATGCCTTTGCGCCTCCGCGGCGATTTTCCGCCAGTCGGACAGGTTTCCGTCCAGTCCCATGATCTGCACGTGCGAAGCAACCCCCAGGATGCGCGTGCGCAGCTCCTTCTGGAATCCGTTCATCACGGAGAGCACGACGATCAACGCCGCGACACCCAACGCGACGCCCAGCATCGAGGTGATGGAAATGAAGGAGATGAAATGATTGCGCCGCTTGGCGCGCGTATAGCGCAGCCCGACGAACAGCTCGTACGGCGTCAGCATGAAAGGTTCAAATAAGCGGGGTGACGCGATCGGATGGCGACGCAAAGTCTGCCACATTCCGGCGCGGAAGACTAAACGGCCTGCACGCCCGCATCGGCGGCGTCTTCGATCTCGCGTGCTAAACTCGATGCAGTTTCAGTCCTCTCTCCCGTGCGCACCGTCACCCTGTTTGTTCCTTCGCTGCTCTGGCCCGAAACGGGCGATCCGGACGCCTATCCTGGACCAAGACTGCCCGCGCTGGAGACGCTCCTGAGCCGCGGCAGGGCGGCCGAAGGCGCATGCGAAAACGAGCCCGCGTGGCTGTGCGAGCGCTTCGGAGTAGAGAAACAGATCGACTGGCCGGTCGCGCCGCTCGCTTTGGCCGGTGATGGCGGAGAAGCCGGTGCCGACTACTGGTTGCGCGCCGACCCGGTGAATCTGCGGGTGTACAACGACGGGCTGATTCTGCAGGCCCCGGAATCCCTGGAGTTGGCCGAGGACGAATCGCGCGAACTGAGCGGGGCACTCAATCGGCAGTTCGAAACGGAGGGTTTTGTCTTTCACGCCCCTCATCCCCGACGCTGGTACTTGAAATTGCTACAAGCGCCGAAGATACGTACCGTCACGCTCAAGCAAGCGATCGGCCGCGATGTCAATCGCCTGCTCCCCGAAGGCGAGGAGCGGCTGCGCTGGCACCGGATTTTCAATGAAGCGCAGATGCTGCTGCACGCCGAGCCAGTCAACGCAGCGCGCGAGGATCGCGGGGTGGCGGTCGTGAACAGTCTGTGGTTCTGGGGCGGCGGCAGGCTGCCCGCATCGAGGAGTTCATTCGACGCGATGCAGAGCGACGATCCTCTTGCCGTGGGTCTGGCAAGGCTCGCGGGCATCGTCTTCGCTCCGCTTCCCGTCGACGGCGGGTTCGCCGCCGGAAACAACACTCTTGTCGATCTTCGCGACGCGGAGCGCGAATTCATGCGCGGCAACGCAGCCGGCTGGCAGCATGCGCTGGAAACTCTGGAAACGCGGTGGTTCGCGCCGCTTCTCGACTGCCTGCGATCGGGCAGGATTGACAAGGCGGTAATCGCGACCGTCGCCGATGGCCGCAGACACGAGTGGTCGGTCACGCGCGGCGCTCGCTGGCAGATTTGGAAGAGGCCACGGCCGTTGGCTCAACATGCCGGAAATGTTCTGCGCCGGCACGACCCGGCACGGCTTGCATGATCGCTCCGCGCATCGTCACCCGCAGCGTGCCGCAGCCGGCTTTCGATTTGCTGTGTGCGAGCGGCGTGCACCCGGTGTTGGCGCGCGCCTATGCCGCGCGGGGCGTGAGCACGCCTCGGCAGCTAGATACCTCGCTCAATGAGCTGGCTCCGGTCGGTCGTCTGAAAAACTGCGTTGCGATGGCCCGACTGCTTGCCGATGCAATCGCCGCCGGGCAGCGCCTGCTGATCGTCGCAGATTACGACGCCGACGGTGCCACGGCCTGCGCCCTGGGGATGGTCGGTCTGCAAAGTTTCGGCGCGCAGGTGGACTACCTGGTACCCAACCGCTTCGAGTACGGCTATGGCCTAACTCCGGAAATTGTTGCCCTGGCAGCAGCGCGCCGGCCCCACTTCCTGATCACGGTGGACAACGGCATCGCCAGCATCGACGGCGCCGAGGCCGCGCGCAAGCTCGGCATCCGGGTGCTCATCACCGATCATCATCTGCCCGCTGCGCTGCTGCCCGCCGCGGCCTGCATCGTCAACCCGAATCAGCCGGGCTGCGATTTCCCGAGCAGGAACCTGGCGGGGGTGGGCGTGATGTTCTACGTGCTGCTGGCGCTGCGCGCCGAGTTGCGGGTGCGCGGCTGGTTCGACAGCCGCGACCAACCCAAGCTCGCAGACCTGCTGGACCTGGTCGCACTCGGCACCGTCGCCGACGTGGTGCGGCTCGACGACAACAACCGCATCCTGGTGGAGCAGGGGCTGAAGCGCATCCGCGCCGCTCGCGCCCGTCCAGGCATCGCCGCATTGTTACGGGTGGCCGGCCGTGATCCGGCGCGCGTTGTGGCGCACGATCTCGGCTTCTTCCTCGGACCACGGCTCAATGCCGCCGGCCGGCTCACAGACATGAGCGTCGGCATCGAGTGCCTGCTGGCACGCGATAGCGGCCGCGCCGCCGAACTGGCGGCACAGCTCGACGCGCTCAACCGCGAGCGCCGCGACATCGAAGCCGGGATGCAGGAGACCGCGCTGGCGCTGATGGCGCGCATCGCGCCTGCGGACGCCTACAGCCTGAGCCTGTACGACGAGACCTGGCATCAGGGGGTGGTGGGGATCCTGGCTGCGCGCCTGCGTGAACGCTTCAATCGGCCGGTGATCGCGTTCGCTCCCGGTGGCGACGGCGAGGCGAAAGGCTCGGGCCGCTCGATACCGGGTCTGCACCTGCGCGACGCGCTCGATCTGGTATCGAAGCGCCACCCCGGCCTGATCCTGCGCTTCGGCGGCCACGCCGCCGCGGTGGGACTTACGGTGCGTAGCGCCGACCTGGCCGCTTTCGAGAATGCGTTCGAACAGACCATACGCGAACTGCTGACGCCTGCCGACCTGGAGCGCGTGATCGAAACCGACGGCGGACTGGAACCTGACGACGTCAGCCTGCCGTTTGCGGAGTTGCTCGCCGCGCAGGTGTGGGGCCAGGGATTCCCGCCCCCGTCGTTCCACGACGAATTCGAGGTGACGGAACAGAAAGTCGTCGGCAGCCGGCACCTGAAGCTGCGTCTGCGCCGCAGGCCGGGCGTACCGGCATTCGACGCCATCCTGTTCGGCCGCAACGCACCCCTTCCCTTGCGCGTGTGCGCGGTTTACCGTGTGCAAGTCAACGAGTTCAACGGCATGCGCTCGGTGCAACTGGTGTTGGATCACTGGCAGCCGGGTAAGGCCTAGGGGGACGGGCGGTGGATTTCTACTGGCTGCAGGGCACGGAACTGGAGCGCCTGCCCGCCTTCGCCATCAGCCTGGCCATCGGCCTGTTGATCGGGCTGGAACGCGAGCGCCACCCGGATACCAACGCCGGGTTGCGCACCTTCACCCTCACCGCCTTGTTCGGGGCGGTGGCCGCGCTGCTCAGCGACGAGACCGGCTCGCCGGCAATTCTTATCATCGGGCTGGTGATCATCGCCGCAATGATCGTGACTGCCAACGCCCGCAACCGGGAACAGCCCGATCCCGGCACCACCACGGTCATCGCCTTGTTGCTGTGCTACGGGCTGTCCGTCATGACGTGGTTCGAGTACCAGACGCTGGCGGTGATGCTGGCGATCGTCACCACCAGCCTGCTGTACTTCAAGGCCGAATTGCGCGGCATCGCCGAGAGGCTCGAGCGACGCGATCTGATTTCGATCCTGCAGTTCGCGGTGCTGATGTTCATTGTGCTGCCCATCCTGCCAAATCAGGATTTCGGCCCGCACGGTGCACTCAATCCCTACCAGATCTGGACCATGGTGGTGCTCATTTCCGGGGTCAGTCTCGCCGGTTACGTGGCCGTGCGCATGGTCGGCCTGCGTTACGGCGCACCTTTGCTTGGATTGCTCGGCGGGCTGGTGTCCAGCACCGCCACCACGCTGATTTACGCGCGCTATGCCCGGGCACAGGAAAGACTCGGCAGCGTGGCCATGTTGGTCATCGTGCTGGCCAACCTAGTGCTGCTGGTGCGGCTGGCGGTGCTCACTGCTTTCGTCGCGCCGGGGCTGCTCGGCGCATTACTGCCGCTCCTCGGCGGGGGTCTGCTGCTCGGCCTGGCGAGCTTGGCCTATCTATATGCACGTCAAGAGCGGGACCACACGGCGCCGATCCCGGATATCAGGAATCCTGCCGAGCTGCGCACCGCGCTGACCTTTGGCGCAATCTACGCAGCGGTGCTGCTGCTTGCCGCCTGGCTTTCGGGGCTCGCTGGAGCGGCCGGGCTGTATGCGGTGGCGCTGGTTGCCGGACTCACCGACGTGGATGCAATCACTCTGTCGAGCCTGCGGCTCTTCAGCATTGGCATCATCGAAGCTCACGAGGTAGCGATCGCCGTGGTGCTGGCTGTCGGGGCAAACATTGTATTCAAGCTCGGCATGGTACTGATTGTCGGCGGCCGGGCGCTGTTCGCGCGTTGCGCGGGATCAATGGCCGCGGTCGCGGCCGGCATGATCGTCGCGTTGTTGCTCACATGAGGAGCTGCCAGGCGCGCGGCATCGGTTAGAATGACCCGCTCCTTACCTTCGTCTCAACCCCCGGATCGGAATCCAACATGGAAGCAGAACGACTCAACGCCATCGAAAAACAACTCGACGACCTCGATACCCGGGCCAAGGAACTGCGGAGGTATCTTTGACTTCGATGGCAAACGCAACCGCCTGATCGAAGTCGTCAAGCTGACCGAAGACCCCGCGTTCTGGAACGACGCCAAGCGCGCCCAGGACCTCGGGCGCGAGCGCAAGAACCTGGAATCGGTGGTCACGACTCTGGAAAAGCTCGATCAGGGGCTAAAGGATGCGCGCGAACTGTTCCAGATGGCGCGTTCGGAAAACGATGACGCCACCCTGAACGCCATTGCCGACGACGTCGCGGGCATGGAGAGGATCGTGGCGGACGTGGAGTTCCGCCGCATGTTCTCCAACCCCATGGATCCGAACAACTGCTTCCTGGATATCCAGTCCGGATCGGGCGGCACCGAAGCCCAGGACTGGGCGTCGATGCTGGAACGGATGTACCTCAAGTTCTGCGAACGCCGCGGCTTCAGCGTCGAAGTGCTGGAGGAGTCCTCGGGAGAAGTGGCCGGGATCAAGAGTGCCACGCTCAAGGTCAACGGCGATTACGCCTACGGCACGCTGCGCACCGAGACCGGCGTGCACCGCCTGGTGCGCAAGTCCCCGTTCGACTCCAATGCGCGCCGCCATACCTCGTTCGCCAGCGTTTTTGTCTATCCGGAGGTGGACGACACGATCGAAATCGCAATCAACCCCGCGGACCTGCGCGTCGACACCTTTCGTGCCAGCGGTGCCGGTGGCCAGCACATCAACAAGACCGACTCGGCGATCCGCATCACCCACGTGCCGACAGGTATAGTCGTGCAGTGTCAGAATGACCGCTCCCAGCATCGCAACCGCGCCGAGGCGATGGCAATGCTGAAGGCGCGTCTGTATGAACTCGAACTGCGCAAGCGCAACGAGGAAAAGCAGGCGATGGAGGATTCCAAGACCGATATCGCCTGGGGACACCAGATCCGTTCTTACGTGCTCGACCAATCGCGCATCAAGGATCTGCGTACCAATGTCGAGATCGGCAACACCCAGGCAGTGCTCGATGGCGCCCTCGATCCGTTCATCGAGGCCAGCCTGAAACAGGGCGTCTAGTGCAACATTGAATCACCGAACATACGCGGGCGATATTCAAGGAATCATCACGAACACACGCCTTGGCCCCCAGGGCAAAAAAATGACCGACAACGAAACGAACAAACCACAGGACACCAACCAGATCGTCGAAGAGCGGCGTGCCAAGCTGCGCGAGTTGCGTGCGCAGGGCGATGCCTTTCCCAATGATTTTCGCCGTCGCCACCTCGCCGCCGACCTGCACCGCGACTACGGCACCACGCCGAACGAGGAACTGGAGCCGCTGAAAGTCGAAGCGACGGTCGCCGGGCGGATGATGCTCAAGCGCGTGATGGGCAAGGCAAGTTTCGCTGCCATCCAGGACATGTCCGGGCGCATCCAGATCTACGTTACCAACGACGTCACCGGCGAACCGGTGCACGCCGCATTCAAGCACTGGGACCTGGGCGACATCGTCGGCGCGACCGGAACGCTGTTCAGGACCAAGACCGGCGAACTCACCGTCAAGGCCGCCGGCGTGCGCCTGCTGGCCAAGTCGTTGCGGCCTTTGCCGGAGAAATTCCACGGTCTGGCCGACCAGGAAGCCAAATACCGCCAGCGTTATCTCGATCTGATCACGAATCCCGAAGCGCAACGCGTGTTCAAAATTCGCTCCCGGATGATCCAGGCAATGCGTGAATTCTTCGTCGCGCGCGGATATCTCGAAGTCGAAACGCCGATGATGCAGCCCATCCCCGGCGGTGCCGTGGCGCGGCCGTTCGTCACGCATCACAACGCGCTCGACATGGACCTCTACCTGCGCATCGCACCCGAGCTGTACCTCAAGCGGCTCGTGGTGGGCGGAATCGAGAAGGTTTTCGAGATCAACCGCAATTTCCGCAACGAAGGCATCTCGACCCGGCATAACCCGGAGTTCACGATGCTGGAGTTCTACGAGGCCTACCAGGACTACAATTACCTGATGGATCTGACCGAGGACCTGCTGCGGCTAGTCGCGCAGGAAGTGCTCGGCACGACCGCGCTCAGCTATCAGGGCGATACCTTGGACCTGGGCAAACGCTTCGATCGGCTGACGATGGCCGAGGCGATCGCCAAGTACAACCCGAAATACCCGCTGGTGGAACTTGGCAAGCCGGCTTACCTGCGCTCGGCGCTCGATGCTTTTAGAGTCGAGGTCTTCCCTAGCGACGGGCCGGGTTTGCTGCAACTCAAGCTGTTCGAACAGACTACGGAGGACAAGCTCGTCCAGCCGACCTTCATCGTCGCCCATCCGACCGATGTCTCGCCGCTGGCCCGGCGCAACGACGCCAACCCGGCAGTCACCGATCGCTTCGAGCTGTTCATCACCGGCCGCGAGATGGCGAACGGATTCTCGGAATTGAACGACCCGGAAGATCAGGCCGAACGGTTCTCGGAGCAAGCCAGAGCCAAGGAGGCCGGCGACGAGGAGGCGATGTACTACGACGCCGATTACGTGCGCGCCCTTGAGTACGGCCTGCCGCCCACGGCGGGAGAGGGCATTGGCATTGATCGTCTGGTGATGCTGTTCACCGACAGCCCTTCGATCCGGGACGTGATCCTGTTCCCGCAAATGCGCCCTGAATAGACAAGCTCTCGCCGCAAAGAAGCAAAGGACGCAAAGAGGAACAAGAACGGGCAGATTTGCGAATGGCGCGCGCTGCGGATTCAGAGGTGTGGATAAACGTCATTCATGCCCGTATGTTCTTTCTATTTCACAATTTTCGTTTTTCTTTGCGTTCTTTGCGCCTTTGCGGTGAAAAGGTTTGATTTCCATGGCCACGACCCCAAACGCCCCTACCGTACTCTGGCGACCCTCGCGCGAACGCATCGCCCGTTCCAACATCACGCGCTTCATCCACCTGGTCAACCAGCGCTGGAATGCCGGGGTCAGGGACTCGCAGCAACTCTACGATTGGTCGGTGCGCGAACCGGAGCAGTTCTGGATTGCCCTCTGGGATTTCTGCGGGGTGGTGGCAGAGACTCGCGGCGACCGGGTTTTGGTCGATGGCGACAAGATGCCGGGAGCGAAGTGGTTCCCGGACGCGCGGCTGAACTTTGCCGAAAACCTGCTGCGGCAGCGCGACGACGACACCGCGATGGTGTTCTGGGGCGAGGACAAGGTGCGCCGTCGCATGAGCTACGCCGAAGTGTACGACGCGGTTTCGCGCACAGCTCAGGCGTTATCCGCCGCCGGAGTGAAGGAAGGCGACCGGATCGCGGCCGTCATGCCGAACATGCCTGAGACCATCATCTTCATGCTCGCCACCACCAGTATTGGTGCGATCTGGTCGTCGTGTTCACCGGACTTTGGCGCGCAAGGGGTCCGCGACCGTTTCGGCCAGATCGGACCCAAGGTTCTGTTCGCAGTCGAGGGCTACCACTACAACGGCAAGACCCACGATACTCTGCCGCGCGTTGCAGAGATCGCAAGGAATCTGCCGACGCTGGCGCGCACGGTGATCGTCTCCTACACCCGGGAGAAACCCGATTTATCGGGCATCAGGAACGCTATGCATCTGGCCGATTTCGTCGGCCCGTACCGCGGTCGCGAAATCGCGTTCCGGCGCCTGCCATTCAACCACCCGCTCTATGTTCTCTACTCCTCGGGTACTACCGGCGTGCCCAAATGCATAGTTCACGGCGCCGGCGGCACGCTCCTGCAGCACCTCAAGGAGCATCAACTGCACACCGATCTGAAACGTTGCGACCGCCTCTTCTACTTCACCACCTGCGGCTGGATGATGTGGAACTGGCTTGCTTCCGGCCTTGCCACTGGCGTGACGCTGCTTCTATACGACGGTTCGCCCTTCCATCCCGGAGCGAGCGTGTTGTTCGACTTCGCCGACGAAGAGCGCATGACCGTTTTCGGAACCTCTGCCAAATACATCGATGCGATCAACAAGGCCGGCGCCAGACCGATGGATACCCACCGGTTGGACTCAGTCGAAACCATCACTTCGACCGGTTCGCCACTGGTGCCGGAGGGGTTCGACTACGTCTATCGCGCGATCAAGAAAGACGTCCTGCTGTCTTCGATTTCCGGAGGCACCGACATCGCCTCCTGCTTCGTGCTCGGCAACCCGACGGCTCCGGTGTACCGGGGTGAAATCCAGTGCCGTGGCTTCGGGATGAACGTCCAGGTCTTCGATGACGACGGCAAACCGCTCATCGGTGCAAAGGGAGAACTGGTGTGCACCGCGCCCTTCCCTTCGATGCCCATCTACTTCTGGAACGATCCCGACGGCGCCAAGTACCGGGCCGGGTACTTCGAGCGTTTTCCTGATACCTGGTGCCATGGCGACTACATGGAACTGACCCGGCGCGGCAGCGCCATCATCTATGGACGCTCGGACGCCACACTCAATCCCGGCGGGATACGCATCGGCACCGCCGAGATCTATCGCCAGGTCGAACAGCTCGACGAAGTGGTAGAAAGCCTGGTGATCGGCCAGGATTGGGACAACGACGTCCGCGTGGTGCTGTTCGTGCGCCTGCGTGACGGACTGACGCTCGACGACGCACTCGCGAAGAAAATCAAGGACCGGATTCGCCTCAACACCACTTCCCGCCACGTACCGGCGAAGATCGTCCAGGTCGCCGATATTCCGCGTACCAAGAGCGGCAAGATCGTCGAACTCGCGGTGCGTAATGTCGTGCACGGCCACCCGGTGAAGAATCTCGAGGCGCTCGCCAATCCCGAAGTGCTCGAGCAGTTCCGGGATAGGCCGGAACTTGCCTCACCCTGACCCTCTTCCCCTGACGGCAAGACACGAAGCGCTCGCCGAGTTGACGGGCGTAGTGAATTGCTTCGCGCGACAATCACCGGCTCGTGCCAGCAATTCGCTGCTGTCGCGGAGTTTCAGCCCGATCTCGCGCTCTTGCCTTGATTCGGATCACCAGAGTTTCCACCACGACTTGCTCTCACGGAGCTTGGCGGTGGAATTGGGGAAATTCGTGTCCAGTGTTCGCTTGGCGTCGTCGCGCAGATCGGCAATCCCCATTTCATCGTAGGCCTTGACCAGCACCCTGAGGGCGCGTTCGATCGCCGGTGCCTCGGGATAATTGACAAGCGCGAACTGGGCGCGGTTGACTGCCGCGACATAGGCGCCGCGCCGCAGGTAGTACTGGGCCACGTTGACCTCGGCTGCCGCCAGCGCATTCACCAGGTAGTTCATGCGTGCCCGCGCATCGGGTGCGTACTGGCTTTGCGGAAAACGCGATACCAGGTCGCGGAACGCGTCGAACGCTTCCCTCGCCGCTTTCGGGTCGCGCTCGGTCATGTCTTTCTCGGCGAGATAACCCAACAGTCCCAGGTCCTCGTTGAAGTTGATCCGCCCCTTTAGATAGTAGGCGTAATCCACGTTGGGATGATCGGGATGCAACTTGATAAAGCGGTCGCAGGCTGCCAGCGCCTGAGCTACTTCGCCGTCCTTCCAGTACGCATAGGCGCTTTCGATCTGCGCCATTTGCGCGTAACGCCCGTACGGATAACGCGATTCCAGCTTCTCGTAGTAGCCGACGGCCTTCTGGTAGTTCTTGCTGTCGAGCTCCTCCCTCGCGGCGCCGTATATCCGTTCTGGACCCCAGTTCTTGGTTTCGTCGACCGGGTCCAGCGAGCATCCGGCGGCCAGCAACATGGCAAGAATCGCTACACTACGTTTCATGAAGGAATCCGCAACAAAATTGCCGAATTATATAGAAAATCCCTGGTTTGGCCGGCATCACCGCCTCGCCGTTCCGGCGCAATGCGCAGGCATGCGCCTCGATCAGACGCTTGTTCGGTTGCTTCCCCAGTACTCGCGAAACCGCCTGCAGGAGTGGATCCGCGGCGGGTACGTGACCGTGAACGGTGCACCCGCGTCCGCCAAAGCCAAGCTGTGGGGCGGGGAAACCGTCGTTGTTGCGCCGCAGCCCGCCCCCGGCGACGCGGCACTCCGCCCGGAGGACATCCCTCTGCAAGTTATGTTCGAAGACGACCAGATCCTGGTCATCAACAAGCCCGCCGGTCTGGTCGTGCATCCCGGCAGCGGCAACTGGAGCGGTACCTTGTTGAACGCCCTCCTCCGTCACGCGCCTCAGCTCTCTGAAGTGCCCAGGGGTGGGATCGTACATCGACTCGACAAGGACACGAGCGGGCTGCTGGTAGTGGCAAAAACGATTCCCGCACAGGTCGATCTGGTGCGGCAGTTGCAGGCACGATCGGTCACCCGCGAATACTCTGCTGTGGTGCGCGGGGTGGTGGCGCGCGACGACGTCGTCGAGGCACCGATCGGCCGCCACCCGGTGAACCGCACCAGGATGGCGGTGGTTGCCAGGGGAAAGGCGGCCACAACGCACTACGCCGTGGTCGAACGTGGGCGTTCCTGGTCGCTGCTGCGCTGTCGCCTGGAAACCGGCCGCACGCATCAGATTCGCGTGCACTTGCATTCGATCGGACATCCATTGGTCGGCGATCCGGTGTATCGGCTCAGCAATCGAAGCACCACCTTGCCCACGGAGGCACTGGATTTCCCCCGCCAAGCGCTGCACGCCGCTACGCTCGCCCTCGTTCATCCGCGGACTGGCAAAACGCTCGCGTGGCAGGCGCCGGCGCCCCCGGACATCGCGCATTTGCTGTGGATACTGAGAAATGCTTGAGGCGTCTCGCGACTGGATCGTTCCGGACTGGCCGGCTCCGGCAAATGTGCGCGCGCTCATCACCACCCGCAACGGCGGCGTAAGCACGGGTCCTTTCGCCAGCATGAACCTGGGCCAAAGCGTCGATGACGACATACAGTCGGTGCGGACCAACCGCGCATCGCTGCGGGATCTTCTTCCCGCCGAGCCCAAGTGGCTGCGGCAGATGCATGGCGTCGATGTGGTGAATGCCGACACGCTGTGGCAAGTGGTGGAAGCGGACGCCGCGGTCGCCCGGAACTCGGGTTCGGTGTGCACTGTGATGGTGGCTGACTGCCTGCCGGTGCTGTTGACCGATCGCGCCGGCAGGGTGGTCGCAGCGGCCCACGCCGGGTGGCGCGGACTGGCCGCAGGCGTACTGGAAAATACGGTACGCGGGATGCATACCGCTGCCGATGAACTGCTCGCCTACCTTGGACCTGCCATCGGCCCTTCCGCCTTCGAAGTTGGCGCCGACGTGCGCGATACCTTCCTGGGCCGGAGCACCGATGCAGCCTCCGCATTTATCGCCCACAAGCCGGGCAAATGGCTGGCCGACCTGTTCGCGCTTGCCCGGCAGCGCCTGCGGGCAAGTGGGGTGAGGCAGATCTACGGCGGCGGCCTCTGTACTTATTCCGACCCGCGGCGTTTCTTCTCACATCGGCGAGACAAAGTCACTGGTCGCATGGCCGCCCTGATCTGGCTCACCGACTGAGCGGACGCACCTTCATCTTCAATCTGGTCTCCAGTCTCGCAACGCTGATCGGCGGTTTGCTCGCATATTTCGCACTGCAGCCGCTGCAGCAATGGATTCCGGCACTGCTCGGGCTGGCGGTGGCCAGCATGCTTTACGTTTCGGTGGCGGACCTGATCCCGGGGCTGCATCGGCGGCCGGAACTGCGCGCCACGCTCGAGCAGGCGTCGCTCATATCGTCGCTGGGCATCGGCTCAATCGCGCTGGCTGGCTTCCTCGCAAAGGGTCATGACTGGGAGTAAGCGGCGTGTGCAGCTTGACTTGACTGGGGGTGCGGTCAAGAATCCCAAACGTGTTGTGATTTCGATTCTTCCGGCGTCCACCGGGACATGAGTTCACCTGCAGAATCCACTCCCGGTGCCTATCAGGAGCTCGCCAAAGCCAATCAGGCCCTAGTCGAAGATTTTCTGCGCCAGCTTCCCTCTTCCGGCCGCCTCGAATTCACCGAACTGATGCGCACGCTGGCATTCGGTTCGGATGCACAGCGCGAGAAATTGCGCTCCCTCCAGGAACGCCTCTATCGCGAGCACCTCGCGCTCTGGGGCAGTCTGTTCAGCGGCGGCAACGATACCGTGCAGGATGCCGCCGCAGCCGGCGATCACCGCTTCGATGCGCCGGAATGGAGCGAAGTGCCGTTCTTCCGTTACCTGCGGCAGGCTTACTTTCTGAGCGCGCGTTTCCTCGACGAATTGGGCGAACTGGCAGAGCTGGACGGCCACGCCAAGCGGCGGCTGCAATTCGTGCTGCGCCAGTTCGCGGACGCGATCGCGCCCACCAATTTCGCCGCCACCAATCCTGAAGTCATCAAGCTCGCCGGGGAGAGCCGCGGCGAAAGCCTGTCGCGGGGGATGAAGTTGCTCGCCGCGGACCTCGCGCGCGGCCGCATTTCGATGACCGACGAGCGCGCGTTCGAAGTCGGCCGTAATCTCGCAGTCACTCCCGGAGCGGTGGTACTGGAGAACGAAGTGATGCAGCTGATCCAGTACGCCCCCTGTACCGACCAGGTTTTCGAACGACCGCTGCTCATCGTGCCTCCGTTCATCAACAAGTACTACATCCTCGACCTGCAACCGGAAAACTCCTTCGCGAGCTACTGCGTCGAGCAGGGCTTCACGACTTTCATCGTCTCCTGGCGCAACATCCCGCCGGAACTCGGACATCTCACCTGGGACGACTACGTCCGCGAGGGAGTATTGGCCCCGCTCGATGCGGTGCGCGCGATCACCGGCGCCGGACGGGCCAACACGCTGGGTTTCTGCGTCGGCGGCACGCTGCTTGCGACCGCGCTCGCAGTCATGGCGCAGAAGAACGATGCTTCGGTTGCCTCGCTCACTTTGCTCGCCTCGATGCTGGATTTTTCCGAGACTGGCGACATCAGCGTATTCGTGGACCGGGAATTCGTCGAGCGCGCGGAGCAGGAATTTCGCAACAGCGGCTCGATGCCCGGAAGCCGGCTCGCTGCAACCTTTGCGACGCTGCGCGCGAACGACCTGGTGTGGCATTTCGTGATCAACAACTATTTGAAAGGCAGGGAACCGAAGCCCTTCGACTTGCTCTACTGGAACGCAGACGGAGCCAACCTGCCCGGCCGTCTCTACATCTATTACCTGCGCAACATGTACCTGGAGAACAATCTGAGAATTCCCGGTAAACTCGATTCGTGCGGTGTGCCTGTGGACCTGGGCAGAATCGAGGTGCCGGCGTTTGTGTTCGCCACCCGCGAAGATCATATCGTTCCCTGGAAGACCGCGCACCTGAGTGCGGCATTGCTGGGCGGATGCACCGAGTTTGTGCTCGGGGCGAGCGGACACGTGGCAGGCATCGTCAACCCCGCAGCGAAGAACCGCCGCCACTATTGGACCAATACCGCAGTGGCGCCGGACGCGGACGCCTGGTTCGCAGGTGCAGTCCAACAAGCCGGAAGCTGGTGGCCGCACTGGGCGAACTGGCTGCGCGAGAAGTCGGGCAACAAACGGCTTGCGTCCCCTGCACTGGGGAATACGAGATTTTCCGTAATCGAGCCGGCACCCGGACGGTACGTGAGGGAAAAGCTCCGTTGAAGGCATACACCCGGCGGCGGAGTTCAACCAAGGAATTGGGGGGAACCAGCCATGGCAAAACGAAACGTCCTCGTGACGGGGGGCATGGGCGGGCTTGGCGAGTCCATCTGCACCAAGATGGCAGACCAGGGTTATACCGTTGTCACCACCTGCTCGCTTGGCAACAAGACAGTGAAGGAATGGCTCGCGGGAATGAGGAACCGCGGATATAGCTTTCAAGCGTATACCGCGGATGTCACGGACTTCGATTCCTGTGCCACCTGCGTCAAACGCATCGAAGCGGAGGTCGGCCCGGTGGATGTGTTGGTCAACAATGCCGGCATTACCCGCGACATAACCTTCAAGAAGATGACCAAGGCCGACTGGGACGCAGTCATCCGCACCAATCTGGATAGCGTCTTCAACATGACCAAACAGGTGCTCGACGGCATGATCGAGCGCAACTGGGGGCGCGTGATCAATGTGTCATCGGTGAACGGCCAGAAAGGCGCGTTCGGCCAGACCAATTATTCGGCGGCGAAGGCCGGCATGCACGGCTTCACCAAGGCGCTGTCCTACGAAGTCGCAAAAAAGGGGGTGACCGTAAACACCATCTCACCGGGCTATATCGGCACCAAAATGGTGACCGCGATCCCGCAGGAGATCCTCGACTCGAAAATCCTGCCGCAGATTCCATTGGGGCGTCTGGGGAAGCCGGAGGAAGTGGCTGGCCTGATCATCTATCTGGCTTCGGATGAAGCCGCGTTCGTCACCGGCGCGAACATATCAATCAACGGCGGACAGCATATGTCCTAGTAGCGGTGCCCGGGCGCTGGTGTGCTGGTAAGACTGAGACATTCGTGGGCCGGACCATTACTCCACAAGTTTGATCGCGGGCCTGCTCACTTTTTGGATTCAAAGTGCCCCATAACCCTTCGTTGGTTCAGGTTATTTTGGGCACTTTTACTATGGTTTGACCTTCTTTCTGGCCCCTCCCTTGTGCCGCGCTGCGTCAATTTCCTGCCGTTTTTACGCACCGTGAATGGGCAAAAAAAACCCCGATGGAGTTACCCACCGGGGTGAACCTTTACCAAAGGAAAACCTTTAGATAAAGGGGGAGGAGCCTTGCATCCGTTACTTCGCGGCGCCCTTCACGGCCTCTGCCGTCGCCGTCGCGGCCGCCCTGACGTTGGCATCCGCGTATCCGGCCGCCTGCCTTGCGGCCTTCGAAATTCCTTCGATCATTGCCTGGGCATTGGCCATGGCCGCATTCGCTGCAGAAGCTGCGGCTTCCGACTGGCCAACCGGGGAGGATTTCAACGCCACCTCAACCCAGTCCCGTACTTCCTGACCTGACTGAAGCAAACTTTGTTCCAGCAATTCGCCAATATCGGCCTGGGTCTTGAATGCGATCTCGTACACATTGCGGGAATACCCCAAAACCTTGTCGGCTCCGGCCCGTGCCTGGCCGTCGCGCCACTCGTTCAACTGTTCGACGTCGGCCACGGAAGCCAACGCCTTGGCGCTTGCTACACCCTCCTGGAACAGCATCTTCGCCGCCTCAATATTGAGCCGGGTCAGCTTTTCCATGCCGTCGAACATGATCTGCACCGCCTGAAGCGCAGTCTCGACGTGCTTCTTGTTCATTGCGGAAATTATATCGTCCATCGTAATCACCACGTAACATTCTGTTTCATGGCTATAAACTCTCGCGCCGACGAGTCCATCGAATCCATATTGCTGCGTCGCACCAGAAGAATATTAGAGTCCGTCCAGCGCCTTGTCAACTTTTTTTACGGCACTGCATAAACATTGGAAAACCTAATTTTCAAAAGGTTATAATTCAGCACTCGCGCGCCGCGGCAGAGGGGGGCGCCGTCGTCAATCCGAACGCCTTCGGGAAATTTTCCGGACTGCACAAAAATGACTGAAGAGATCCGCCTGATAAAGAAATATCCGAATCGTCGGCTCTACGACACCGCCACCAGCAGCTACATCACGCTCGCCGACGTCAAACAACTCGTTCTCGACCAGGTCGTCTTCAAGGTCATCGATGCCAAGAGCGAAGAAGATCTCACCCGCAGCATTCTGTTGCAGATCATTCTCGAGGAAGAGAGCGCCGGCGCGCCGATGTTCTCTTCAGACATGCTGTCGCAGATCATTCGCTTCTACGGCAACGCAATGCAAGGAATGATGGGCAGTTATCTGGAGAAAAACATCCAGACCTTCATCGAGATCCAGCGCCGCCTGCAGGAACAGAGCATGCCCAAATTCGGCGACAACCCGATGCTCAACGCCGAAGCCTGGAGCCAGTTCGTAAAGATGCAAGGCCCGACGATACAGGGATTGATGTCGAGTTATCTTGAGCAGAGCGCCAACACCTTCCTCGACATGCAACAGCAGCTCCAGAAACAGGCGCGCTCCATCTTCGGCAACTTCCCCTTCGGCAACTTCGGCGCGCAAGCAGCTGACAACAAGCCGGATGCGCCCGCCCCTAATACCGACAGCTACAATCAACCGCAGAAGAAAACCGGCTGAAGCCCAAATTCATCGTGAAAGCGGCGCGGGGTCGATGATCCCGCGCCGTTTTTCATCCCACTCGACCCTCCATGACCGCTGCCAAGACCCGCAGATACGCCGCTGTAACACCCAGGGTAGGCTTAGTTTCGTTGGGCTGTCCGAAGGCGCTGGTCGATTCCGAGCGCATCCTCACCCAGCTTCGTGCTGAGGGATATCTGATCTCCGGCAGCTACCGGGATGCCGATCTTGTCGTCGTCAATACCTGCGGCTTCATCGATGCTGCAATGGAGGAATCGCTGGACGCGATCGGCGAGGCGCTCGCGCAGAACGGCAAAGTCATCGTCACCGGCTGCCTGGGCGCCAAGGGCAGCGTGGTCAGGGATGCACACCCGCGGGTGCTCGCTGTCACCGGACCGCACGCCACCGAAGAAGTGATGAGCGCAGTGCATTCGCACCTGCCCAAACCTCACGATCCTTTTGTCGATCTCGTGCCGCCGCAGGGCCTCAAGCTCACCCCGAAGCACTTCGCGTATCTGAAAATAGCCGAGGGCTGCAACCATCGCTGCACCTTCTGCATCATCCCCTCGATGCGCGGTGACCTGGTGAGCCGCCCCATAGGCGAAGTAATGCAGGAAGCCGAAAACCTGGTCAAGGCAGGGGTAAAGGAACTGCTGGTAATCTCGCAGGACACCAGCGCCTACGGCGTAGACGTCCGCTACCGCACCGGATTTTGGGGCGGGCGCCCGCTGAAAACGCGCATGACCGAACTGACCCGCGCGCTCGGCGATCTCGGCGTCTGGGTGCGGCTGCATTACGTCTACCCCTACCCGCACGTGGACGAAATAGTGCCGCTGATGGCGGAAGGCAGGGTGCTACCTTATCTCGATGTGCCGTTCCAGCACGCCAGCCCGCGCATCCTCAAGCTCATGAAGCGTCCGGCCAACGCCGAGAACAATCTTGAGCGCATCCGCGCTTGGCGCGAAATCTGTCCGGATATCACCATCCGCAGCACGTTCATCGCCGGTTTTCCGGGCGAAACCGAAGTGGAATTCGAAGAACTGCTGCAATTCCTGGAGGAGGCGCAACTCGATCGCGTCGGCTGTTTCGCCTATTCGCCGGTGGAGGGCGCCGCCGCCAATGCCCTGTCCCATGCGGTGGCGCAAGAAGTTCGGGAAGAACGCCGCGCGCGTTTCATGGCAGTCCAGGAGAAAATCAGCACGCGCCGGTTGCAGCAGAAAATCGGCAAGATCCTAGCGGTCCTGATCGATGAGTCCGGGGAAAAAGGCGCGGTCGGTCGCTCCAGCGCCGATGCACCCGAGGTCGACGGCGTGGTGCATATCAACAAATCCAAGGGGCTCAAACCCGGCGATTTGGTACAGGTGCGCGTCACGCGCAGCGACGCCCACGACCTGTACGGCGAGAGCGCCGCGTAGTCGCAATGCAGCGGCTGAAAAACTGGGCCGCCACCCTCAAGCGCGAGGTCATGGCGCTCTGGTTCCTCTGCCGCGATCCGCGCACGCCGTGGTATGTCAGGGTGCTGACGATGCTGATCGTCGCCTACGCGCTCTCACCCATCGACCTGATTCCCGATTTCATTCCTGTACTGGGCTATCTGGACGAGCTGATCCTGCTGCCGCTCGGGATTTACCTGGTGCTCAAGCTGGCCCCCGCCGAAGCGCTGGCGGACGCACGTGCCAGGGCGCAGTCCTGGGTCGAATCGCAACAGCCGAAACCTCGCAACTGGGTCGCCGCTACGGTCATCGTATTGGTATGGGTGCTGGTGCTGTGGGTGGCCTTTGTTGTCGTGATTTGGCCGAATTTCTTCCCAGAATGACTGGCGCGATCAGCGCGCTGCGGCCGTGACGTTGGCGGCGATGGTCTTATAAAAGTCGCGCACCTCGCCGAGATCCCGGGTGCGCTTCATCGGCGGCAGGCTGCGCCAGATGCGCCTGCCGTAGTGCTTGGATATCAGGCGCGGGTCGCAGATCATCAGCACGCCGCGATCGTTCTCGTCGCGGATCAATCTCCCCGAGCCCTGTTTCAGCGTGATGACCGCCTGCGGAACCTGGTACTCCATGAAGGCGTTTCGACCCTCGCTGTTCATTTTCTCGATGCGGGCCGCGAGCACCGGATCGTCGGGCGGGGCAAACGGCAACCGGTCGATGATCACCAGCGACAACGCCCCGCCTTTGACGTCCACGCCTTCCCAGAACGATGCGCTTCCCAACAGCACTGCATTACCGAGCTTGCGGAAGCGTTCCAGCAGTTCAGTGCGCGAGCCCTCTCCCTGCATCAGCAACGGATACTCCATGCCCATGCGCCTCATGCCGATTTCCATCAAATCGCGCGCCTCGCGCATGGCCCTGAGACTGGTGAAGAGGAAAAAGGTCCGTCCCTCAGCCGCCTCGATCACTGGCAGCGCTGCGTCCACCACCGCCCGGGTGTAGCTCTCGGAGTTCGGTTCCGGTAAGTTCTCGGGGACATAAAGC
>JACXTT010004004.1_pt1 | contig 22154 bp, 28 predicted proteins | sample 9270951 | NCBI WGS metagenome assembly JACXTT01 (sample SAMN15532306, study PRJNA645909) | rock metagenome | isolation source: weathered quartz diorite | place: Puerto Rico | collected 2017-06-21
CCCGGCATGCGTTAGCATTCCGTGGCTTCACTTCATGGAGCAGCACCACACCAGGCCCCGTAGCGCAGTTGGTTAGCGCGCCGCCCTGTCACGGCGGAGGCCGCGGGTTCGAGTCCCGTCGGGGTCGCAGAGACGAGAGCCCGGACCATCAGGTCCGGGCTCTCGTGCGTCTAGGGCGCGGCGATTTCCAGCGGCAGGCCGAACCAGGTGAAGACCGCGGGCTCGAACCAGTTCAACGCGCCGACGCCGTGCGGCGTGAGCGCCACCGTGACCAGGCCGGAGCCGTGGCGGATGCCGTCGGGTGCCGTGACGTACATGCCGAAGGCAGGTTGCCCGTTCGCCCGGGTCGGGACCAGCGAGATCCGCCGCCCCGCCCCGAACACGGCCGCCATGAACCCGCCGACCGGGCCGCGGCCGACGTACTCGAGCGGGTACGGCGGCATCGACATGAACACGTCGTCGGTCAGCAGCGCGACCACCCCGGCGACATCGGACGCCTCGTACGCCGCCACGAACCGCGCCACCAGCTCCTGCTCGGCCGCGGACCCGAGCTCGGGCGACCGGCTCGCCAGTGCGGGTCGCGCCTGCTCCAGCGTTGCCCGCGCCCGCTTGAGCGCGCTGGTCACCGACTCGACCGTGCGATCGAGCATCTCGGCCACCTCGGCCGCCGGGAAGCCCAGGACGTCGCGGAGCACCAGGACCGCGAGCTGGAGCGGCGGGAGCACCTGCAGCGCGGCGATGAACGCGAGCGAGATCGACTCGGTCTGCTCGTAGCGCGCCTCCGGCCCCAACGGCAGATCGTAGGCACCTTCCAGCAGGGTCTCGGGGAAGGGCTCCAGCCACGCGACCTCACCCAGACGCGTCGGGTCCGGGGGCGTGAAGGCGGCGATGTCCCAGGCCTTGACCGGCCGGCGCTGGGCGGTGCGCAACGCGTTCAGGCAGCGCGTCGTCGCGATCCGGTAGAGCCAGGTCCGCATCGACGCACGCCCCTCGAACCCGGCCAGCCCTTGCCACGCAGCCACCAGGGTGTCCTGCAGCGCATCCTCGGCATCCTGGAGCGAACCCAGCATCCGGTAGCAGTGCACCAGCAGTTCACGGCGGTGCGGCTCGGTCAGCGCGCGGAAGGCGTCGCTGTCACCACCCTGTGCCCGGGAAATCAGTTCGGTCATGGAGTCACTCTCTCGCTCGCGATGGTCGGCTTCCTCGTACCGACACCGCACGAGCCTCGAACTGGGCGGAGATCGGCCGCCCGGTTTTCGCCCGGGCGGGTGTCCATACCTGCGTACACACCACCGAGACAAGGAGAACAGCAATGGGCACCATCGTGGTCAACACCAACATGACCCTGGACGGCGTGGTCGACAACCCGACCGGCGAGGACGGCCCGGGCGGCGGCTGGTTCAGCAGCATGTCCGAGAGCGACTTCGAGGCGTGGGCGAAGTACGAGTTCGAGCAGTGCCAGCACCACGACGCGTTGCTGCTCGGGCGCCGCAGCGACGCCTGGTTCGCGCAGCGCTGGAACGAGCGCACTGACGACTGGGGCAACCAACTGAACGCGCTCCCGAAGTACGTCGTCTCCTCGAGCCTGGTCGAGACGGCCTGGCACAACGGCACCGTCCTGCGCGGTGAGGTTGTCGACGAGGTCGCCCGGCTCAAGCAGGAGATCGACGGTCAGATCGCGATCTTCGGCAGCCGGACCCTGGTGCAGACTCTGCTCGACAACGACCTGGTCGACGAGCTCCAGCTGATCGTCTTCGGGACGCTCGTCGGTACGGGTGGACGCCTGCTGGAGGCCGGCGCTCCCGAGTCGCTGCGGCTCACCGGGTCCGAACGCCTCGGCGACAACCTGCTGGCCGTGACCTACGACGTCGTGCGCTGAGCAGGCTTGGCGACACGGCGCAGCGACACCACTGCGTACCCCAGAGCGGCCACGAGGGCGACCGCAGCGTCGCAGAACCACTGTCCGCGGCCCCACTCGACCAGCCCGAACGCCTGCGTCACCCCGCCGACAAGCAGGAACACGGTGGCGCAGGCGAAGGCGGCGAGGCCTGCGGCGGGCACGATGCGACGTTCGAGGCGGCCGACGCGACGGCGGCTGATCAGGACGAACGCCACCGAGGCGAGGAGCACGAGGGCTGCGAAGCCTCCGCGCAGCACCAGCGAATCGCTGGCGTTCTCGAGCGCACCTGCGTCGCGCCAGTTCGTGGCCGTCGGCTGGACCTGGAGCCAGTGCGCGATGGTGCTCGCGGACGGGTGTGCGTGGGACGGCAGACCGTAGACCCAGCTGGTGGAGGTCACGCGTGCCACCAGCCGGGCCAGCAGGATGCCGGCGAGGACGGTCGCACTGACCACGGCCGTGAGCTGGGCCGCTGCCAGGCTGAGCCGCCCGATGGTCGCGGCCAGCCCGCCGTTGGCTGCGCTGGCCACCTCGCCGACCGTGCCGAACTGGTCGATAGCCTTCAGCTCGGCAGACTCACGCGAGAGGCCGGCGACCTCGTGGGCATCTGCTGCATCCTGGAGGTGGGCGGCGGTCTCCTCGAGCAGGCGCTCGGTGGCGGCGGGAGCGAGGCGCAAGCGCCCGCCAAGTGCGTCGAGGTAGGACTGGATCCGATCCATCACGCACCTCCGAGGATGGCGTTCATCCCGGCGGAGAACCGGCGCCAGTCACGCGCTTCGGTCGCCAGCGCCTTCGACCCGGCCGCCGTGAGCCGGTAGACCCGTCGGCGCCGGCCGTCGCTGACCTCCCAGTCGCTGGCGAGCAGACCCTGCCGTTCGAGGCGGTGCAGCGCCGGGTAGACCGTGCCCTCCGGCAGGTCGAACTCGCCGTCGCTGCGCCGCCGGAGCTCCGCCACGACCTCGTAGCCGTGCGCCGACCCGCTCTTGAGCACGGAGAGGATCAGGGTGTCCAGGTGTCCACGGATGCGATCGTTGCCCATACCTAGACAGTCTAGGTATGGTGCGCGCATGAGACAAGGCCTGGTGGTGGCAATTCTGGTCGGCGCGATCCTCGGCGTGCTCGGAGCCCGGGTGCTCTTCGTCAACTCCGCGCTGAGCCTGGTCCCCTGGTCGGTGGCCGGTCTCGCGCTCGGCGCCGTGTACGCAGGCGATCGTTGGCGCACCCGGGTCGTCGGGGCGGCGTACGGGTTCGCGCTGGCCTACGCGTTCATGGTCGCCTCGTACGACGGCACGTCCGCGGTGGCCAGCAAGCTGCTGCCGTTCCTGCCCTTCGGCGCGTTCGGAGCGATCTGCGGCACGCTGCTCGCAGTCGTGGGCTCCTCGGTGGGCACCCGCGTCAGAGGACGGTGAGCGGGATCGCCGTGCGGTGCTCGAACTCGAAAGCAGCCCCGGTGCTGAAGCGGGTCACCGCCACTTCTCCGGCTTCGCTGGCCGGTTCGTCGCGCCGTACGACGCTCGCCGTCCAGGCCTCGTCGGTCCCGGTCACCACGACGTCCAGGTACGGATCAACAGCCCGTACGGCGGCCTGAAGCGGACCCAGCCTGCCTGGCCCGAGCAACGTGATCCAGGCCCCGTCGTCGTGGGCCGGTCCGTGGCTGACCGACACCCCGACGTCGACCGAGGCAGTCACGTAGGCGGCAGGGTTCAGCAACGGGTGCAGCTCGAGTACCCGCAGCGCGCCGAACTCGTCGGCCGGCAGGTCCAGTGCCGCGCGGATCCGGCTCGCCGCGACGCCAGCGATCCCGGTGAGCTGCTTGGTCGCGATGTCGACGTACTGGTCGGCTTCGGTGCGCCGGTCGATGGCGCGCAGGAACGACAGGTTGAGCAGGTGCATCTGCAGGCAGACCTCATCGGCGATCCGGACCAGCGCCGAGTGCGAGAACTCGGCGAAGTCCAGGTCGGCCAGCACGTCGCCGCTGTAGTCCGAGCGGCCCTCCTGCGAGAGATCGATCGGCGCCAGCTCGGTGAGTGCTGCCGCCGACGAGCGCAGCGCCGTACAGTCCGCGGACTCGGAGACCTCGGGGTGGGACTCGTCGATCGTCACCGTCCAGGCGCAGTGCGGGCTGCGGTCGGCGGGCATCCGCGGAGGCCGGTGGATCGGGCGGATCTGCGCCTTCGCGTTGGTCGCGACCGCAGTGGCGTCGAAAGTCGGGTCCTCGATGTCGTGGCACATGCTGCGCACGTACTCCGGCCCCATCGGTTCGACGTCCATGAGCGCACCGCAGTGGTCGAGGTGGAACTCACCGTTCCAGCGGTCGTGGATCGTGTAACGGAAGTCCATGAACTGCGGCGGTGCGCCGATGTCGAGCTGCAGGCCCTTGAAGATCGTGTGGATGTCGACGCCCTCGTACTGCAGCGCCTTCTGCATCCGCAGCGTGTAGATCGGGCTGGCGCCCATCCACTCCTCGATCGCGACCTGCGCCATCTCCTCGCGGCCGAACGCGGAGATGCACCACGCCATCCCGGACCGGTCGATCAGCTGCCCGATCAGCAACAGCTCGGGGACGAGCACCGCGAGCTCGTCGCGGCGCAGCGAGGCATACCGACTCGTCACCGGCGGGTGACCTTCACCGGCAGCGAGGAGTAGCCGCGCACGTTCGCGGAGTAGAACCGCACCGGCTCGCCGGCCACCTCGATCGAGGAGCACCGCTCGAGGAGCTGGGTCAGTGCGATCTGTGCCTCCAGGCGGGCCAGGTTGGCCCCGAGGCAGAAGTGCCGACCCCCACCGAAGGCGATGTGCTTGGACAGCTCGGCCTTGTCGCGGTGCACGTCGAACTCCTCGGCGTGCGAGAAGACCGTCTCGTCGTGGTTGGCCGACCCGACGTTGAACAGCAGCTGGGCGCCGGCCGGGCAGGTCACGCCGTCGATGGTCACGTCCTGCAGCGTCTGCCGCGCCAGCAGCTGGCTGGAGGCCTCGAAGCGCAGCGTCTCCTCGATCCACGGCGCGATCAGCGAAGGGTCGGCGAACACGGCGCCGCGTTGCTCGGGGTGCTTGGACAGGTTGCAGACCGCGTTGCCGAGCAGCTTGGTCGTGGTCTCGTTGCCGGCGACCACCATCAGGAACAGGAACGCGGTGAGCTCCCCGTCGGTCATCCGGTCGCCCTCGTCTTCGGCCAGGAGCAGGGCCGTGACCAGGTCATCCGCCGGCGCCTTCTTGCGCTCGGCGAGCAGGTTTCCGAAGTAGGAGAACATCTCCATCGACGCCTCCATGCCGGCCTGCGGGACGTCGCGCAGACCGTCCTCGCGGTGCACGAGCAAGTCGGCGAGCCGGCGTACCTCGTCGCGGTCTGCCTGCGGCACCCCGAGCAGCTCGGAGATCACGTCCATCGGGAACTTGCCGGCGAAGTCAGTGATCCAGTCGAAGCGGCCCTCGATGTCGGCCTTGGCCAGCGCCTCCTCGAGCCGCTGCAGGCTGATCTCCGTGATCCGCGGCTCCATCTCCGCCACCCGCTTCGGGGTGAACCCGCGGGAGACGAGCTTGCGCAACCGGGTCTGGTCCGGCGGGTCCATGCCGAGGAAGGACATCACGATGTGCGCGTTCTCGTTCCACGCGGACTTGTCGAGGGTCACGCCCATCCGGTTGGAGTAGACGTCGTCGGTGCGCCAGGCCTTGTGCAGATCGGCATGGCGCGACATCACCCAGTAGTCGTGCTCCTCGTTGTGGAACAGCGGCGCCTCGGCACGCATCCGCGCGTACGTCGGGTACGGGTCGTCCTGGATCGCGTGGTCGTAGAGGTCGAAGTTGAGCGGACACTTGCCGGTCTCGGTGGTCATCTCAGTGGCCTTCCATGATCACGGCGACGACGTCGTCGAGCCGCTGGCTCAGTTCCTCGTAATTCATCAGGCCCATGCCGGCCTGGAGCAGCGCACCGGAGAACGCGAAGGTCAGGGCTTCGACCACCCGCGGGTCCGAGGGCTCACCGATGGCCTCACGGAAGCGGTTGACGAACTCGGCCCCGATCACCAGACGGAGCCGCTCGACCTCGGGATCGGTGCCGAGCAGGGCGATGTTGGCCGCGGTGGCCAGGTGCGGCGATTGCCCGAGCAGGGCGGCGAAGTGCCGGGTCACGGTCTGGATCCGTTCGACCGCGGTCCTCCCCTGCGGCTCCGGACCGGCGTCGGTGACGATGCGGCGCCAGAACAGCTCGGCGAAGAGGTGGTTCTTCGAAGCCAGGTACGTGTACGCCGTCGCCGGCGAGACTCCTGCACGTTGCGCGACCGTGCGGATGGTCAGCGCCTCCGGGCCGACCTCTTCGAGCTCCTGCTCACCCGCGAGAAGAAGCTTCTCCACCGTCTCGGCCTGCCGCGGGTTCAAACCCAGACGCAGGTGCGAGGTGACCGGGTCGGAAGCCACGTCAGCGCCCCTGGGCAATCGTGTCCTCGACGAGGCTGTTCAGCCGCGCGCCGACCGGCCAACCGGCGTAGTGGCACGCCATGATCACGATCTCGCGCAGGTTGTCCTCGTCGAGCTCGCCGGCCTTGTACGCCGCCGGGATCTGGATCGACAGCACGTCCTGGGCACCGTGGGTGCACAGCATGCCGATCAGCAGCAGCCGACGGTCGCGGTCCGAGAGACCGGGGCGGCTCCAGATGTCGGCGAACAGGTGGTCGGCGGTGTAGCGGAAGAAGTCACCGTCCATGTCGGACATGTCGAAGCCGTAGACCTTGTTCATCTTCTCCAGACCCTTGCGTCGGGTCTCCGGGAGGTCGTCGTACTTGCCGCTCATGCCCGGAACACCTGCCCGCCGTCGACGTCGAGGATCTGGGCCGTCACCCACGACGACTCGTCCGAGAGGAGGAAGAGGCAGGCGCCGACCATGTCCTCGGGCTGGCCGATCCGTTTGATCGCCAGGCTGTTCCTGACGATGTCGTGCGCAGCGTCACCGGCCTGGGTGCGGGTCGCCTGGGTGTCGACCGGGCCGGGTGCGATCGCGTTGACCCGGATGTTCTGACCGCCCAGCTCGTGGGCGAGCTGCTGGGTCAGGCTGTTCGTGGCGGCCTTCGCCAGCCCGTAGAACCCGGAGTAGAGCCACGCCGCCGTCGACGACTGGTTCACGATGGAGCCACCGCCACCCTTGGCCATGTGGCCGTAGACCGCCCGGGTCACGACCAGGGAGCCGTCCATGTTCACGCTCATGAACTTCCGGTAGTAGTCCCAGTCGACGGTGATCAGCAGGTCGAAGGCCATGTCGCCATAGATGGCGGCGTTGTTGACCAGGCAGTCGATGCGTCCGTACGCCGCCATCGTCGCGTCTGCCATCGCGGTCGCCGACGCTGCGTCGGAGACGTCGGTGCGCACGAACATCGCCGTGCCGCCAGCCTCCTCGATCGCGGCGACGACCTGCTTGCCGGAGTCCTCGTTGAGGTCGGCGACGACGACGGAAGCGCCCTCGGCGGCGAGCGCCTTGGCGTAGGCCTCGCCGATGCCCTGGGCTGCGCCGGTGACGATGGCGACCTTGTTCTCGAAACGGTTCACTTCAGATTCCTTGTCAGTTGCGGGCGTCTCGGCAAGCTCGACGACCGGGGGTGGTCACGCGGGCTCTGCGATGGTCTTGGTCTCGAGGTACTCCTCGAACCCGGCCACGCCCATCTCCCGGCCGATGCCGGACTGCTTGTAGCCGCCGAACGGTGCGTCTGGCGAGAACCAGACACCACCGTTGACCGCGAGGGTGCCGGTGCGGATCCGGGCGGCGACCGCCTTGGCCCGCTCCAGCGAACCGGAGTCGACCGACCCCGACAGCCCGTACGCCGAGTCGTTGGCGATCCGGACCGCGTCGTCGTCGCCGTCGTGCGGGATCACGACGAGCACCGGTCCGAAGATCTCCTCCTGCGCCAGCCGCGAAGAGTTGTCGAGGCCGGAGACCACGGTCGGCTGGATCCAGTACCCGTCCTGGTCGATCACCGAACCGCCGGTGGCGAAGGTGCCGCCCTCCTCGATCGCCAGCTTGAGGTACCCCTCGACCCGGTCACGCTGGACCGCCGAGATCACCGGACCGCAGATGGTGCCCGGGTCCGTCGGGTCCTTGGCGCCGATCGACTCCATCGTCGCGGCGGCGACCTGCACGGCTTCGTCGTACTTCGCGCGAGGCACGACCAGGCGGGTGGTGATGGCACACCCCTGGCCGGCGTGGATGCAGGCAGCGAATGCGGTGGCACCGGCCACGGACGCGACGTCCGCGTCGTCGAGCGCGATCGCGGCGGACTTGCCGCCCAGCTCGAGGAACACCTTCTTCAAGGTCGGAGCAGCGGCAGCCATGATCGCGCGACCGGTCTGGGTCGACCCGGTGAAGGAGACCATGTCGATCCGCGGGTCAGTCGTCAGCACCGCAGCGATCTCGTTGGAGCTCGGCGCCACGACGTTGAAGACCCCCGCCGGGATGTCGGTGTGCTCGGCCACGAGTCGACCCAGCTCGTACGCCAGCCACGGGGTGTCCGGAGCCGGCTTGAGCACCACGGTGCAGCCGGCCGCCAACGCAGGCGCCACCTTCGCGAGGTTGATCTGGGTCGGCACGTTCCACGGGGTGATCGCGGCGACCACGCCGACAGGCTCGCGGCGTACGGTCCGGCGACTGGGGATGCCCATCGGCGAGGCGACACCGAGGTCGGTCTCGAACTCGTAGGACTCCGCCGTGTCAGCCACGAAGGTCAGACCGTCGACCGGGCCGTCGAAGCCGGCGGCCCCGATCATGAATCCGGGCATCCCGACCTCGGCAGTGGTCAGCGCCTTGAAGTCGTCGGCGTTGTCGTAGAGAGCCTGCTGGAGCTGGCGGATGCAGCGCACCCGGAGCTCGAGGTCGGTCGACCAGTCGGTCTCGTCGAAGGCTCGACGCGCAGCCGCGATCGCAGCCTCGACGTCGTCGGCGGTGCTGTCCGGAGCCTGGCCGATCTCTGCGCCCGTCGCCGGGTTGAGGATCGGATACGTCGCCCCGTTGCTGGCGGACGTCAGTTTGCCGTCGATGAGCTGGAGCGGCGCTGGGGTGGTCATACGGTCACGTCCGTCTGGGTGATGTAGTCGCCGCGCTCGACCGGAGGCGGCCAGACCGGCGAGGGGATGTCCTCGTAGTGGTAGTGACCAGGGACCCCGTGCCCGCTGACCGCCATCCGCTTGAGCAGCGTGTCCGGAGCCTTGTCCGCCTTGATGATCTCCAGGAAGGTGTGCGCGGTCGACGGCATGTCGAACCAGTCGCGCTGCCAGGCGAACTTGAGCAGACCCTCGTCAGGACCGGACGTCTGCCGCTCTATGCCGAACCACGACCCTCCGATCCCGAGGATCTCGAACTCCTTGCCGGCATCGTCGAGGATCCCCGACTTCTGCTTCCAGAAGCCGACGACCATGCCCTTCTTCTCGTCGATGAGCGAGGCCTGGTAGTCGTAGTGCCAGCCGTCGAGGCCGTCCATCTCGATGCCGATCGCCCAGTCGCGGATCTGGTCGCGGCCGACCGCCATGAAGTGCTCGTCGGGGGCGTACATCCATCCGTAGGTGGCATCGACCGCGTAGTGCTCAGCCATGATCCGCCAGTCGCCGATCCGCTCGGCCTCGCGGTTGACCTCGAGCCAGGAGTCCCAGAACTCCTCGAGCTCGGCGCGGGTGAAGTCAGTCATTGCGTGTCCGTTCTTCAGTCGGTGAGAGACAGAGCCATGGCAGGGCAGTACTTGACCGCCTGGAGCACCTGCGGGCGCAGGTCCTCGGGCGGGTTGTCGTCGAGGACGACGACCGTGTCCTCGTCGTCGTTGAGGCCGAATACGTCGGGCGCCTCGAACTGGCACATCTGGTGCCCCTGGCAGAGCTCCAGGTCGGCAGAGACCTTCATCGCTGGCGCCTCCGATACCGGACCTTGGCCGGCGACGCGAGCTGGATGACCATCTTCGAGGTGTCGTCGCGGTAGGACTCCGAGGGCTGGACCATCTCGAAGGTGTAGTCGCGCAGCAGCACCGAGAAGATCGCCTTGAGCTGCATCATCGCGAAGGCGTTGCCCACGCAGCGGTGCTTGCCGGCGCCGAACGGGATCCAGGTCCAGCGGTTCTGCAGGTCGGCCTGGTTCGGATCCAGGTAGCGGCTCGGGTCGAAGCAGTCCGGGTCCGGGAAGTCCTCGGCGATCCGGTTCGAGACGCGCGGGCTGGCACCGACCATCGTGCCGGCCGGCAGCAGGTGACCGCCGATCTCGAAGTCCTCCTGCGCGACCCGGAGCAGCAGGATCAACGGGGGGTGCAGCCGCAGCGTCTCCTTGAGCGTGGCCTCGAGGTTGGGGATCGAGCGCAGCGCCTGGAAGGAGACCTCCGAGCCGTCGGCGTACAGGTCGTCGAGCTCGGTGACGATGCCGGTCATCACCTCGGGGTGACGGAGCAGCTCGATCATCGTCCACGCCGCCGTACCGGAGCTGGTGTGGTGCCCGGCGAACATCATCGAGATGAACATGCCCGTGATCTGGTCCGCACTGAAGTGCTCGCTGCCGTCCTCCTTCTTGAGCGAGATCAGCACGTCGAGCAGGTCGCGGTCCTCGCGCGCGACCTTGCCGCGCAGGTGTCGCTTGTCGATGATCGCCTGGACCAGGGCGACCAGCTTGAGCCGGGCGGCGTCACGGATCTCGAAGGACTCGACACCCTTCATGTACGGGTCGACATAGGCCAGCGCATCGGTGCCGCGCTCGAGCTCGTGGTAGTACTCGGCGAACCGGCCGTCGAGCTCGGAGCGGAACGGCATCCCGATCAGGCAGGCCGACGTCGTGTAGATCGTCAGCTCGGCGAAGAACGCGAGCAGGTCGATCTCTCCGGTCTCCCCCCAGGTGGCGACCATCTGGTTGATCTCGTTCTCGATGGTGGCGGCGTGGCCGCGCATCATCTCGCCCTTGAGCGCCTGGTTCTTCAAACCTTCCGAGCGCTGCTCAGGCGTGGTGTCGAAGACGACGCCCTTGCCGAAGATCGGCGTCATGAACGGGTACGCCGATGCCTGGTCGAGTATGTCGTCGGGCGCCCGGAAGAACGCCTCGTTGGCTTCGGCGCCGGTGACCAGGACGACGTCGCGATCGGCCAACCGGAAGCGACCGATGTCACCGCACTCGTCGCGCACTCGGTGCAGCAGGTCGATCGGGTCGTCGCGCAGGTCTTCCAGGTGGCCGTGCTCGGACTCGGGGAACCGTCGGGACACCTCGTTGATGTCCTGGACTCCAGTGGTGATGGTCACTTCTTCTCCAGCGGTGCTTCAGGGTTCACTTCGATCAGGTTCAGGTGCACGCCACGCGGCGCGCTGACGACGGTCGCGATGGCGTCGGCCAGAGCAGCGGGCTTGAGGAAATGCGAGTGCCGGGCGTGGCCGAACTTGATCCAGCCGGTGAGCACGTCGGCCGCAGCGGCGTCCTGCCAGTCGGTGCCCATCTCGCTCCAGGTCGGCCCGGGGCGGACGATCGAGACCCGGATGCCCGAGCCCTCGAGCTCCATCTGCATCGCGTGCGCCATGCCTTCGAGCCCCCACTTGCCGGCGGCGTACGACGACATGAACGGACGAGCGCGGACGGCGACGTCGGAGCTGACAAAGAGCACGTCGCCGCGCTGACGCTCGACCATGCCCGGCACGAAGGCCCGCACCAACCGGTGGGCGCCGAGCAGGTTGAGGTCGATCTCGGCAGCGAAGCGCTCGGTGTCGACCTCGTGGATGATGCCGGGCGAGACGTGACCGGCGTTGGAGACAAGCACCTCGACATCTCCGAAGTCGGTCGCGACCGCCTTGGCGAAGGCATCGACCGACGTCTGGTCGGTCACGTCGAGCGGATGCGCGATCGCCTCACCGCCGGCCGCGCGGATCTGCGCGACGATCTCCTCGCACTTCTCCACCCGGCGGGCACCGAGCGCGACCGGGAACCCGGCGGCTGCGAGCGTCAGCGCGGTGGTCGCTCCGATGCCGGACGAGGCACCACTGACGACCGCCGGGCGGCGGTCAGGATGGACAGGCTTCGGCATCAGTCGATCCGATAACTGGACACTTGATTGGACACATGTCCAGTTATAGTCGGATGATGGGGCGATCTGCAAGAGTCCAGCTCAAAATCGATTCGAAATCCTGCAAGGAGTACCTCGCATGAGCTCACAGGTAGCAGTTGTCATCGGCGGCGGTTCCGGCCTGGGCCGGGCCACTGCGCTGGCGCTCCACGCAGAGGGACACCGCGTCACGGTCGCCGACACCAATCTGGCAGGCGCCCAGGCCGTCGCGGCCGAGTACGGCGGAGCCGCGGCGAGCGCCGACGTCACCGACGAGGCCAGTGTCGAGTCGCTCTTCGCCGACGTCCTCGCGCGCGAAGGCTCGCTCGACATCGTGGTGAACACTGCCGGCACCAGTGGGTTCTCGGCGATCACCGAGCACGACGTCGCCGAGTGGCGCTCCGTGGTCGACGTCAACCTGGTCGGCGCGATGATCGTGATCAAGCATGCCGGCCGGGTGATGGGGCGCGGCGGATCGATCGTGTCGCTGACCTCGCTCAACGCGCGCCAGCCGGGCGCCGGCCTGTCGGCGTACTGCGCTGCCAAGGCCGGCTTGTCGATGCTCACCGCCGTGGCAGCCCTGGAGCTCGGACCGCGCGGCATCCGAGTCAACGCGATCGCTCCCGGCCTGGTGATCACGCCCCTGACCGAGGGGATCCACCTGGTGCCCGGCGTGACCGAGGACTACGTCGAGAACACACCGCTCGGCCGCGCCGGGACCCCCGAGGAGATCGCTGATGCAGCGGTCTACCTGTCGTCGTCCAAGGCGTCCTGGATCACCGGTGAGGTGCTCGACATCAACGGCGGAGCCCACCTGATGCGTTACCCCGACATCGGCAAGCACCTCGACGCGATGGCGACGTGATCCGCATCCCAGCCCGAACCGACCCGAACGGAGACAACCGGTGACTGACGACATCGACCGCACCAAGGTCCTCAGCGAGACCCGTGACCACGTGCTGATCCTCACGATCAACCGACCGGAAGCGCGCAACGCGATCGACGGCGACGTGTGGCGCCTCCTCGGCGACGCGCTCGTCGCTGCGCACGACGATCCCGACGTACGCTGCATCGTCCTGACCGGCGCCGGCGACCTCGCCTTCTCGGCCGGCCTCGACCTCAAGGCGCTGGCGACCGGCACGCTGTCGATCACGCCGGAGATGGCCAAGCACGGGTTCGCCGGCTTCGTTCGACACTTCACCAGCAAGCCGACGATCGCCGCGGTCAACGGCAAGGCGCTCGGCGGCGGTACCGAACTCGCGCTGGCGTGCGACCTGATCGTCGCGACCGAGAGCGCCGCCTTCGGCCTCCCGGAGGTCAAGCGAGGCCTGATCGCAGCCGGTGGCGGCGTCTTCCGGCTCACCGAGGTCATCCCCCGCAAGATCGCGCTCGAGATGATGATGACCGGCGAGCCGATGGCCGCAGCCGATGCAGCCCGCTGGGGGATGGTCAACCGCGTCGTCCCCGACGGACAGGCACTGGCCGGCGCTCTGGATCTCGCCGCGGCCATCGCACGCAACGCACCACTCGCCGTCCAGGCCAGCAAGAGGCTGGCCTACCGGATCATCGACGGCGAACCGGCCGGCGAAGCAGCGATGTGGGCGGCCAACGACACCGAGGTCGTGGCGCTCTTCTCGAGTGCCGACGCAGCCGAAGGCCCTCGCGCCTTCGCCGAGAAGCGCGATCCTGTCTGGACGGGGAAGTAGTGGAGCTGGTCAGCCCCGAGTTCTCCGAGCTCGGCTTCTACGGCCTCGCCGGTCACAGCGACAATCCCCGCGACCTGATCGACGAGGTCACCCTGGCCGAGGAGATCGGCCTGGGCTCGGTGTTCCTGTCCGAGCGCTTCAACTTCAAGGACGCAGCCGTCATGGCCGGGATGGCGGGCGCCGTCACCTCGAGCCTCGGCATCGGCACCGCCGCGACCAACCACAGCACCCGACACCCGCTGGTGACCACGACGATGGCCACCACCTTGCACCGCGCCACCAGGGGTCGGTACTGCCTCGGCCTCGGTCGCGGCCACGACGCCCTCTGGGACCTGCTCGGGCTGCCGCGGATCACCAACGACCAGCTCGCCGACGCCGTCGAGGTGTACCGGAAGCTGTGGCGCGGCGAGAAGTTCGGACACGACGGACCGATCGGCACGTTTCCGTACCTGTTCCCGATGAGCGAGCTGGACGAGCGAATCCCGATCCTGATGGTGGCGATCGGTCCGAAGTCCCTCGCGCTCGCAGGCCGGCTGGCCGATGCCGTGGTCCTGCACACCTTCATGTCCGACGAGGCCGTGGCCCGTTCGGTGGCCGCCGTACGGCGTGCTGCCGACGTTGCCGGACGCGACCCTGCCTCGGTGCGGATCTGGGCCTGTACCGCGGTCATCGACGACGCGATCCCCGAGGAGACCCGACTGCTCAAGACCGTCGGGCGCCTGGCCACCTACCTGCAGGGTACGGCGACGTCCTGGTGCGCACCAACGAGTGGGACCCCGACGCCCTGAAGAGGTTCCGCGAGGACCCGTTCGTCACCGGGTACGGCGGCGCCTTCGACGCGATCGGCACCCAGGCCGACCTCGAGCGACTGCGGGACACCCTGATCCCGGAGGAGTGGCTCGAGGCGTCGATCACCGGATCGGCTCGCAGCTGCGCCGAGCAGGTCCGCGACCAGTTCGGTGCGACCGGAGTCGACAGCGTGATCATGCACGGGGTGACGCCAGCCCAGCTCACCGGCGTGGTCTCGGAGTACCGATCGGTGCGCTCCCCCGACATGCCGACGCTGCCGGCGAACCCGGGCTGGATCGCGTGAGCGCGCAGGCGGTCCCGGTCGCCGAGGAGCTCACCGCGACCTGGTTGACCTCGGCGCTCGGACTGCAGGTCGATGCCGTCACCTCCGAGGTGGTCGGCACCGGCCAGATGGGCAGCTGCCACCGCCTGCACCTGCGTGGCGACGCCGCGCTCCCCGCCACGATCCTGGCGAAGGTCCCGTCCGAGGATGCCGGCACGCGCGAGCTGATGGCCGGCGCCTACGAGAACGAGATCCGCTTCTACACCGACCTGGCACCGACCGTCGACGTCCGGGTGCCGCACTGCTACTACGCCGCCATGGGTGACGCAGGCACCTTCACGATCCTGATGGAGGACCTCGCTCCGGCGCTGGTAGGCGACCAGATCAAGGGTTGCGATCCGGATCAGGCTCGGCGGGCCGTCGTGAACCTGGCCGGCCTCCACGGCCCGCGCTGGTGCGATCCGACGTTGACCGACATCGAGGGCATGCTCCCGTTGGGCCCGGTCGTGGGCGAGATGCTCGACGTCACCTTCCCGCCGGCCGCGGCCACCTTCCTCGAGCTGCTCGGCGACCAGATGGCAGCCGCCGACGCGGCCACCCTCGAGGCTTTGACGCCGCTGGCCGGCCGCTGGATCGCGGCCCGGGCGGATCGGTTCTCGCTGCTGCACATGGACTACCGGCTGGACAACCTTCTCTTCGGCGAACACGAGGTCTGGGCGGTCGACTGGCAGGGCGTCTCGATCGGCTTGCCGACGCGGGACGTCGCGTTCTTCCTGTCGACCGGACTGATGGTCGAGGACCGACGCAGGTACGAGTGGGACATCGTCGCGGCGTACCACAGCAGGCTGATGACGTACGGCGTCGAGGGTTACTCGGCCGAGCAGTGCTGGAACGACTACCGGTTCGGCATGCTCCAGAACCCGTTCATCACGGTGTTCGGTTGCGCCTACGGATCGCGGACCGAGCGCGGCGACCGGATGTTCCTGGCCATGATCGAGCGCGGGTGCGCAGCGATCCGCGATCTCGACGTCCTGGACCTCATCGCGGACGAGCCGACACCCGTGTGACCGGTCGTGCGATCCGGATCCAGTCCCGATTCGGCGGCCCCGATCGATGCCGGTATGCTTCTCGCTCGTTGGCCAGGTAGCTCAGTTGGTACGAGCGTCCGACTGAAAATCGGAAGGTCGGCGGTTCGACCCCGCCCCTGGCCACGATTCGCCCGGGGAGCTCACAGGTCACTGGCCTGGTGTGGCTCCTCGGGCGATGTGCGTTTCCCTCGAGGTCTGCACTAGCCCGTTGCCAGCATGCCGATGTCGCGGTTGGCCAGGATGTGATGTGGTGCGCCGTTCGCCGCTACCGCGATCATGGCACGACCGATCTGCTCGGTCGTGATGATGCTCGTTCCGACCCGTTTGAGAACGGCGAAGAGCGGCGTACCCACGGTGTAGATGCCGCGGTAGAGGCGAGTCTTCGACGTGATCCCGTGCAGCGGTTGGATGATGCGGGCCGAAACATGTACGCGTCCCAAGGCAGGGCCAGCAGATCGTCCTCAGTCTCGCCCTTGACCCGCGCCCACATCTGACGCCCGTTGGCGTTCGTGCCGGCACCTGAGACGTACACGAAACGGGCGCCCGGATTCACCTCGGCCAAGAGTCTTGCGATGCCCAGGGTGAGGTCGTGGGTGGTCCGTCGGTAGTCGGACTCACTCATGCCGACGGAGGACACACCGAGACAGAAGAAGCATGCGTCGTACCCCGTCAATTGGTCCGTCACATCCCTGAGGTCGCCGAGATCGGGCAGCACCAATTGGCGCAGTTTCGGCGACTTGTCGCCCACTTCGCTGCGACCGACCACGCGCACTTCCTCCACCCGATCGTCGAGCAGGCATTCGCGCAGCACGCCCTGGCCGACCATCCCAGTGCCGCCAAAAAGGAGCGCCCTCATGTTCCGCGACACTACTCACAGGTGCGCTGGACCCGGATATCCATCCGTGCCCGGTGCGAGCCTTGACCCCGACGGCGCCAGGTCGATGGACGTTGGCCCGAGCGTGTCGCCGGCGCTCACCGTCGCATGGTTGCTCGTGCCGACCGTGACGATGGCAATGCCGGCGTTGTCGGTCTACATCGTGACTCGGCCGAGTTGGATCGCAGCGTGGGCACAGGCTGGGTGTCGACGCCGAGTTCGTTGGCGCCGGCGCCAGCAATGCTTACGGTGACCTGGAGTTCGTGAAGATCGGAAGGTCGTCGGTTCGACCGTCAGTCGGCAGTCGACGAGACGCGCCCCATGCGGAGGACGAACAGGAGCGACCCTGCGCCCAGGATCGCCAGGTCGATGCCGACCTTCAGCGCTTGGTGGTCCGTCCAGAGCAACCAGGCCCACCAGTACGGCCGCCCCGTTCCGGGATCACTTCCGATCACGTAGGTCGTGCCCACGATCATCAGGTTGGCAATCCACGGCGGCATCGGCGTGAGGGCGACCGTCAGCAGCATGACCCCCAGGAGTCCGAAGCCGTTGACCAGCACCTCGGTATTGATCGCGTGCGAACCAGGAGTCGACCCGACCGCCGCGGCGACGGCGACGACCATGGCGATCGCGGTCGCCAGATGGGCGATACGAAATGCCTGGAGCTGCCGGCAGAAGATCCACTCCGCCTCGCTGATTCCCCTGGCGAACGACGGGCCCAGGAGCACGACCACGACCAGCGCGATCACTGCAGGGAGCCGGATCCGCTGGTCGGAGTCAGTGATGAGGAGCGGAGCAGACCGAGGCAGGACCGAGCAAAGGACGAGCACGGGCAGCCCGCCCCCGAGGAGCGCCCACCAGAGACCGCGTCCGCGCCCGTAGAGGCGCATGGCCCGCGCGCTCATGTGGGCACCGTCCCCCACGGTGCTCACGACAACGCGGGCGGCATGGACGCGAGCTGACATCCGTTCGCCGCAGACAGCACCGACCGCACCCAGCTGTTGCGTCTGGCGGTCGGCCAGGACAGCACCGTCTTGACCTCCGGCACACGTGCGGTATTCGGGTCCGGGGTGATCGCCAGCAGTACGACATCGGCTGCGACTTGCAAGTCGCCTACGGTCACCGACAGATCGCTGTCTGCGTGCGCGTTCAGGCATCTCCGGTCGACGACGAGATACGGCAGCACGGCCTGCAGCTGGGTGACGACGGAGCCGTTCAGATCGCTTCCTTGCAGGACGATCGGACGGCTGGTGTCGCCCGGCCGGTACGGTCCGGGGTCCGCGCCTGCAGGGACCACCACGACCCGGGTTGGAATCTTCGTGACGCCCAGCTGTCGTTCGAACGCTGCCACCTCGGCGGCCAGGCGGGTCAACGTGGGCCGGAGCTGTTCGATGTCGCTCGACAGGCACATGGACGGGCCGGGTCTCGCATGCCCACAGTTCACGGAGATCGTGGTCGGTACATCGAACCGGTCCGAGCGGGTCACGATGAAGAACGAGAGCGCCCCTGCGACAAGGAGCGTTCCCAACGCACCGGCTGTCAAGGAGGACAGTGCAGGCCGACGACGGGTGATGCGCCAACTCACCCCGACCACCGCCAGGAGGACCACCCCGAGGCCGGCAGCCGAGTGCGCGAGATCGAAGGCGCTGTTCGCCTTCAGGCCAACCAGGTTCGCGGTCGCACCACCGAACTTCACCAGGTTGCGAGGCAAACCGACGACCGGCAGCTCGCACACGAATGCTGCCACCCCGGCGACCGGCGCTGTGTACGGCGAGGGGACGGCGAATCCGACGGCTGCGCCCACCGCGATGAATCCCGCGAGCACGAAGAATTGGGGGACGAAGTGAAGGAGCGACGAGGGGTTGGAGTTTCTGCTCGCCGTGTACGCAACCGCAACCCCGACCGAAACGGCCTGCGCCGAAAGAAGCAGCGCCAGCTCCCCATAGATCACGGCGGTCACTGCGCGGCGACTCGGGCGTGCTGCCGCCGTTGCGTCTGGCATGTGCTTGATCTGGAAACGCGCATGCCACGCGGCAATCGCGGTCGCGATCGGCCCCGTCAGGATCGCGGTACCGGCGGTCCAGTCAGCCGTCCACAACCAGTAGCCGCCGAACTGACCCCCGCGGCTGAAGACAAAGGCAAGGCTGGCGCCGAGGAACGCGAGCCAGACGTACCGCGTGGGTTGCCGGCGCACGAAGGAGATCACCCTCGCGTCTCCGCTTCATCGTCGTTCAGCATGGCCATGAACGCAGCCTCGATCGACGGTTGAATCCCGGCGCTGGCCGCGGACGGGCCCTTCTCTGCCAGCTCGCCCACCGTGCCGTCGAAGACCTTGACGGTCCCGTTCAACACGATCACGCGCGACGCGATCGGAGTGATGTCTTCGAGGATGTGTGACGCGACCAGCACGATGCGGTTGTCAGCCAGGTCGCCGATCAGTGAGCGGAACCTCACCCGCTGCACGGGGTCGAGCCCGACCGTCGGCTCGTCCAGCAGCAGTACGTCCGGCTTGCCCACGAGCGCAGCAGCCAAAGCCAGCCGACGGAACATGCCACCCGACAGACGAGACGTTCGGGTTCTCGCTTGGTCGATCAGACCGACTTCGTCGAGTGCAGAAGACGTGGCGCCACCCATGCTCCGGTGCGGCACACCAGCCAGGTAGGCGAAGTACTCGACGTACGCCTGCGCACTCAGGAGCGGAGTCGCGGACGGGTTCTGGGGGAGGTACCCGATCCGCGCCCCCACGTGCTGACCTGAGGAGATCGTGATGGAACCGACGTCAGGCCGGAGGATTCCCGCCACCAGCTTCAACAGGGTCGTCTTGCCGGCACCGTTCGCACCGACGACGCCCGTGACTCCGGTGTCAACGTCGAGCGAGATAGCGTCGAGGACCAAGTTCTGGCCGTAGTGGAACGACACGTCCCGGACAGAGAGTCCCATGGCTGCTGCTGTTCCTCTCAGGCGGTCCGAGGCTCTCAGCAACGCCGGTCGCAGCCGGAGTTGCTGAGAGCCTTCGTGGTCCGGATCGACCGGCTAGTTGTAGCTGATGCCCATCAGCCGGGTGCCGCCACATTCGTCCGGGACCCAAGCCTCGTCCTGGCATGGCTTTTCCGTGGCCCGGAGCGACTCGCCGAGCGGGTCGACGCCCTTCCAGGCGGACATGAACCACCAAGCGGAGTCCTGGATGTGCTTGGACTCGATGTCACCGTTGGTCTGGTGCCACCCCGCGGTGCAGCCTTGACCGACCGTGACTCCCCCGCTGTTCGGTCCAGCAGAGACCCCGATCGAGCTCACGTAGCAGTAGGAACCGTTGACGTACCAGTCCCACCGAACGTAGACGGAATCGCCGTCGCCCGTGTTCCGGTCGCGCAAGGGCGCCTGGATCCACTGACGGTCGCCGGCCGGGTCGTTGAAGATCTTCTTGTTGAGGTTGTTCACCGAGGTGGTCGTGTCGATCTCGGCTCGGGCCTTGCCTGAGGTGTTCAGGATCAGCCCGTAGTACTGCGCAGAGCAGTAGCTCGAGCTCGGAGTGCACGCGCTCGCCGACGAAGCGCCGACGACCATCGCAACGCCTCCCATCGCTAACGCGCCGATGACAAGAGAAATTTGAGTACGCCGATGTGGTTTGTTCATTGCAACCGCCTTTGGGTGGCTGAGGCTTTGTTGTCTAAATGTAACTATGGGTGGCGCAAAATGTAACCAAGATCGTCGAATGCCTGACATATTTTGCAGAGCGGCCCGCTACCCGGAGGAATCCATGACAGCTGCAGGATCGACATCCACCACGCGCGTCGGCATCCGTGTCGTCGCCGTGCTGACGGCCATCGTCATCGGGTTTCTGGCGTTTCGACTGGGGCGTAGCAGCGTCAGCGCCGCACCGCACAGCGTGGTCTTCACCGGCACGATCGCCTCGGTGTACGCCAGCGGCCAAGGCGGCTGTGTCGCTGCGGATGCGGGGCAGGGCCTGAGTCGTGCCAAGGACGCCTACTGCGGTCCGTTCTTCCTCGGAGAGGGCATCGTCAAGCCCGGCGTCGGAGACGCCGTGACGGCGACGCCCTTCACGACCACTGCCACCGATGGCCAGGACATCTCCGGACTTCTGCTGGCGCATCCGTAGCGAGCAGTGCACCGCCTGACGACCTGACGCAAAGGACCCCCACCGGAAACCGGTGGGGGTCCTTCACTTGTCGATGGCCGGGAGGCCGGTACTGCATCAAGAAACGGAAGCCGCTCGACCGGTGCATGTCCCTGATCGAGCGACCCCCGTCTCTTGGGGTTGGAAGGCAACGATCTGGGGGTATGCCTTCGCACTCGGTTGACGGCGACTCACGACCGGGCGTTACGCACCGTCATGAGTTTTCGCGGTCAATCCGGGAACAACGGTGCGACGCTGAACTCGAGGGTGGTCGAACCAGCGGCACGCTCCGAGTCGTGGTCGCGTTGCGCCCGGGCCAGCGCCTCGAGCCCGGTGGGAAACGGGCCGCTGTACATCGCGTCGCCGGTCTCGGTGTCGCGGCAGACCACGATGTGCGGGCCGTCGAGCAGTTCGATCTCGCTCGCCGCGAACGCCTGTGTCAGCAGGAGGTAGACGTCCTCGGAGTCGCTCACACCGAGTGGACGACGACCTCCGACGAGGACTTACGCGCCCGCGCCCGACTCCAGGTCGGTCTTGAGGTTCGTCAGCGTCCGGGCGATGTTACGGCGCTGGAAGTCGGAGAACAGACTCCCCCTGGTTGCGACCTTGTCGAACACTGCTGCAGCCCAGTCCGGCCATCCGGTGCGCAGGTCGTTCCACGTCTCGGTGATGCGCGATCCGTTGCCGGTCGGCTCGATCCCGTAGCTCCAGCTCGCGATCCGTCCCCGCAACCAGGGGTTCCGCAGTCCGATCGCCAGCACGTCGAACGCAAACGTCTCGCCCGGTTCGGACTCCGTCACGGTGCAGCGCGTCGTCCATCGCGCCGGTCCGCGCTTGTTGGTGCCGTGGAACGTGTCACCCACCGCCAGCGGATGCCCGGCTCCGACCGGCGCGCCGGTGTTCTCCGGACTCCACCGCGGCATCTGCGACGGGTCCGCCAGCTGGGCCCACACGACGTTGGGCGCGACTGCCACGTCGACGGAATCGCTCACGGTCATCGGTCGCCCCACGGCTGTCTCCTCGCATCCGGATGTGCTCGGATGCGATTGTTGCAGCGATCAGTTCAGAAGCGTGACCGAACCGACCTTGTAGAGGCGCAGCGCGAGTGCGACAGCGGCCGGCGTCAGGATCGCTACCGGCACGAGCAGCAGCAGCCGACCGGCGTCGTGGACGGCTGCGACGGTGCCGTGCAGCCACGCCGACCAGACCTCGTCGTGGTAGCCGATGGCCTGGTCCTCGTCCCAGGTCGCGATGTCGACCTCGTCCTCGAGCACGTTCATGCTGATCTCCCCCTCCCTGTGACCGCTTCGTCACAGGTCCCATCGACCAGTGTGCCGCGGTCTTGCACGTT
>JACXTT010004005.1_pt1 | contig 22148 bp, 22 predicted proteins | sample 9270951 | NCBI WGS metagenome assembly JACXTT01 (sample SAMN15532306, study PRJNA645909) | rock metagenome | isolation source: weathered quartz diorite | place: Puerto Rico | collected 2017-06-21
GCCGGGCAACGCCGCGCTGGTGGCGCAGGCGGCCGATGGCGCGCGCACGCTGGGCCGGCCGCTCGCCACCGCCGAGGATGCAAGGCGCATCTTCGGCGAGGTCCGCTAGCAGGCGCCTCGCCGGCCCAAGCCGGTCAAGGCTCAGGCTCCGTCCGTGAACGCGTCGCGCTTGCCCGTGGCGCTGAAGCTGCCGTCCGTGTAGACATCGCGCTGGCCCATGCTGTGGCCGCCGTCGGTGAACGGGTCGCGTTTGCCGATGGCGCTGAAGCTGCCGTCGGTGTAGACGCTGCGCGGACCGGTGGCACTGTAGGCGCCGTCCGTGAACGGATCCACGCTGCGCGGGGCGGCATTGGCGACACCGGCTGCGCCGGCAAAGGTTGCGGCCACGGTGGCGGCCATGAGGGCTTGCTTGAGTGTTCGCATTTGCTTCTCCTTAGGACATGTGCGGTGGGTCGCGGATCGGATTCGGGGGTGATCCGCGTCGTGTCACCGTGGAAGCAAGTCTACGAAGTCGCCGCCCACACCAACATGACTACAGGATGACAATGCTGTCATGCAGCATCGCCGCATTGCCGGGTGCCGGCATCAGGCGCTTGCGACCGGAAAGCGCAACGTGAACCGGGTCTTGCCGCGCGTGGACTGCACCGCGATCGTGCCGCCGTGGGCGGTCATGATGGCCTTGGTGATGGACAGGCCCAGGCCGACGCTGTCCGATTCAGGCCGTGCGCGCGACTTGTCGGCGCGGAAGAAACGGTCGAAGAGGGAAGGTTGTATCTCGGCGGGGATCTCGGCGCCATCGTTCTCGACGGCGACCTCCACGCCGCCGTCGCGCGATGCAATGTCCACGACGATCTTCCCGCCCGGCGGCGTGTGTCGCATCGCGTTGGAGAGCAGGTTGTTGAGCGCCCGCCGCAGCATCAGGCGGTCGCCGGTGACGCGGCCATCGCCGTGCAGTTGCAACTGCACGGACTTGTCCTCGGCGAGGGCGTCGTAGAACTCGAACAGCGCGTGGACCTCGTCGGCGATGCGGATGGCCTCGGCATCGGGCAGGTCCAACCCATGCTCCATCTTTGCCAGATAAAGCATGTCCGACACCATGCGCGCCAGGCGTTGCAGTTCCTCGGCGTTGGATGCCAGCACCTCGCGATACTTCTCGGCGTCGCGCGGCTGCGACAGCACCACCTGCGTCTGCGTCATCAGGTTCGTGATCGGCGTGCGCAGTTCATGGGCCAGGTCGGAGGAAAACTCCGAAAGCCGGCGGAAATCGTCCTGCAAGCGCGCAAGCATGGCGTTGAGGTTGGCCGCCAGGTCGGCCATCTCGACGGGCACCGCATCGACCGGCATGCGCTCGGAGAGCTTGTTGCCCGTCACGCCCCGCGCGTGCGACGCCATTGTGCGCAGCGGAGACAGGCCGCTTCTGGCGGCCCACCAGCCGAGCATGCCGCTCGCCAGCGCGGCCAGTGCGACATAGAACACCAGTGAATGGCGGAAGCCGCGCAGGAAGTGCGAATGGATTTCCGTATCCATGCCGACCACGACGCTGATGGGGCGGCCTTGCCCTCCGTCCGTCGGGATCGACCTGCGCATGCCGCGATAGTCCTTGCCGTCCTGCTCCCACTGGAAGCGTTCCTGGTCAGCAGGGAGTTGCGCCAGCGCCGCCAGCGCCGGCCGGAAGTCGAATCCCGGGGTGCTGTACAGCGTCTGGGCGTCGCCGCCCTGCACATAGGTGAGCAGCCCGCCGTGATGCTGGTACGAATCCGACAGCCGCGCGGGCAGGGCGCCGGCCGGCACCGTATCCATCGTCTTGCCGATCATGCGCAGGTTGTCGCCGAGCATGACGTAGTCTTCCTCGGCGAAATGGCGGTCCATCGCCGCAAAGATCAGCAGGGCGAGGCCGAGCAGTACGCAGGTCGACGACAGGCAGAACAGCGCCGTGAGGCGCGTGGTCAGGGAGAAACGCGGCATTACGCGGCGTCCTCGGGGTTCTCCAGCACATACCCCATGCCGCGCACGGTCTGGATCAGCTTGATCTCGAAGTCATCGTCGATCTTGGCGCGCAGGCGGCGAATGGCGACGTCGATGGCGTTGCTGTCGCTGTCGAAATTCATGTCCCACACCTGCGAGGCGATCAGGGACCTGGGCAGGACTTCGCCACGGCGACGGGCCAGCAACTCCAGCAGCGAGAACTCCTTGCTGGTCAGCACGATCTTGCGGCCGGCCCGGGTGGCCCGGCGGCGCGCGAGGTCGAGTACGAGGTCGGCGATCTGGATGCGCTCCAGCGCCACCGGGCTCGCGCCGCGCCGCAACAGCGTGCGCACGCGCGCCAGCAGCTCGGAGAACGCGAAGGGCTTGACCAGGTAGTCGTCCGCGCCCAGTTCCAGGCCCTTGACCCGGTCGGCCACGCTGTCGCGCGCGGTCAGGAAGAGCACGGGCACCTGGTTACCGGCGGCGCGCAGCGCCTGCAGGATGCGCCAGCCGTCCACGTCTGGCAGCATCACGTCAAGGACGATGAGCTCGTAGGCTTCCATCAGCGCCAGGTGCTGGCCGTCCTGGCCATTGGTGGCGAGGTCGACCACGAACCCGGCCTCGGTCAGGCCCTGTCTGAGGTATTCGCCGGTCTTGACCTCGTCCTCGACGACAAGCAGTTTCATTCGTCCATCCCGTTGAGTGGCGTATTCGCCTCATTATTTTGATGCTTACGATAGTGTAGGGCGATGCCGGGGAACCTCACGCCAACATTACCGGAATGTAATTTTTGGGTCATTTATCGGTTACTCGGCGGCCAATATTCTGCATCCGTCGCACATGGTGTGCGCCGATTGAGTCAAAAGGAACGGATTTCATGCAACGCAAAGCTCCGACCGGCCTGCTGGTGCCCCACCTGTCGCGTCGGCGATTCGTCCAGGGACTGGTGGCCGGCGGCGTCCTCGGGGCGCTGCCCACGCTGTCCACCGGCGCGTGGGCACAAACGGGCGACTATCCCCGCACGACACGCGGCGGGACCGCGCCGGTCCTGAAGGGGACCGAGTTCGACCTGGTGATCGGTGAATCCGCGGTCAACTACACCGGCAAGCCGGGTGTCGCCACCACCATCAACGGGATGCTGCCGGGGCCGACGCTGCGCTGGCGCAAGGGCGACACGGTCACGATCCGCGTCACCAACCGGTTGCGCGAGCACACCTCGATCCACTGGCATGGGATCATCCTGCCGTACCAGATGGACGGCGTGCCCGGCATCAGCTTCGCGGGCATCGCGCCCGGCGAGACCTTTACCTATCGCTTCAAGGTGGATCAGAGCGGCAGCTACTGGTACCACTCGCACTCCGGCTTCCAGGAAATGACCGGCGTCTACGGCGGCATCATCATCGACGGCGAGGACGATGCCGTGCGCGCCGACCGGGACCATACCGTGCTGCTGTCCGACTGGACTGACGAGGACCCGATGCGGGTCCTGTCCAAGCTCAAGGTCCAGGGCGACTACTACAACTACAACCAGCCGACGGTGGTCGACTTCTTCCGCGACATCTCGAACGACGGCCTCAAGGCCGCGCTCGACAAGCGCAAGATGTGGAACGAGATGCGCATGAGTCCGACGGACCTGGCCGACCTCTCCAGTGCCACGCTCACCTACCTGACTAACGGCACGACGCCGGCCGGCAACTGGACGGGCCTGTTCAAGCCCGGCGAGAAGGTCCGGCTGCGCTTCATCAACGGCTCGGGCAACACGTTCTACGACGTGCGCATTCCTGGCCTGAAGCTGAAGGTCGTCCAGCTTGACGGACAGAACATCGACCCGGTGACGGTCGACGAGTTCCGCTTCGGTCCCGGCGAAACCTGCGACGTGCTCGTCGAGCCGCGCGACGACGCCTATACGATCTTCTCGCAATCGATGGACCGCACCGGCTACGCCCGCGGCACGCTGGCCGTGCGCGAGGGCCTGCAGGCGCCGGTGCCCGCGCTGGACAAGGCTGAGTGGCTGACCATGGGCGACATGATGGGCGACATGGGTGGCATGGGCGGCATGGACCATGGCGCGATGGGCCACGGCGGCATGCAGGGCATGAACCACGGGGCCATGAACCATGGAAGCATGAACATGGCGCCCATGAGCCACGGCTCGATGGCCATGGATCACAGCCAGCACGCCATGGGCGCCATGGCTGCCATGGGCTCGATGGCGCAGGCGAACCCGCTGAAGGTGCCGAGCAAGACCGCGCGCCACGCGCGCACCGAGTACGGCGCCACCACCGACATGCGCGTGGACATGGCCCGCACCAATCTCGACGATCCGGGCATCGGCCTGCGCAACAACGGGCGCCGCGTGCTGACGCTTGCCGACGCGCATACCATCGGCGGCCCGATGGATTCGCGCGGTCCCGGGCGCGAGGTGGAACTGCACCTGACCGGCAACATGGAACGGTATTCGTGGTCGTTCGACGGCGTGGAGTACGGCAAGTCGACGCCGGTGTATTTCCGCCATAACGAACGGCTGCGCGTCATCCTGCACAACGACACGATGATGACGCACCCGATGCACCTACACGGAATGTGGAGCGAACTGGAGGCCCCGGACGGCACGTTCCTGGCCCGCCGCCACACGATTCCCGTACAGCCTGCCCAACGCATCAGCTTCCTCGTCACCGCGGATGCGGTGGGGCGCTGGGCCTGGCATTGCCACCTGATGTTGCACATGGATGCGGGCATGTTCCGCGAAGTGCTGGTGGCATGACGACTCAACCTGGAAACGCATTCGAGATGCACAAGTACACCAAGACATGGCTGGCAGCCCTCCTGGCGTCCGCGGGGATGAGCGGCGCATGGGCCCAGCATTCTCACTCGCAGCAGGCATCGCCGGCCAGCGCTGCGCAGGCGCCGGCAGCCCCCGCCACGCAGAGCGGTGGCATGCAAGGCATGGACCATGGCTCGATGCAGGGCATGGATCACAGCACGATGCAGGGGATGGACCATAGCTCGATGCAGGGCATGGATCACAGCACGATGCAGGGCATGGACGGTTCGATGCAGACCATGGACACGGGCACGATGGCCGGCGGCAGTACCCCGCAACCGGCCATGGATCACGGCAACATGAAGATGCAGGGCGGCAGCGCCCCGGCGGACGCGCGCGATCCCAACGCCTACTCGGGCGGCTACAGCCTTGGCACGGGCAAGTACGCGCTGGGCGAGACCCGCCAGTTGCACATGGCCGACGAACACCCGTTCGCGTCGCTGCTGGTGGACCGCCTGGAGTGGGTGCGCGGTAACGAGAGCAACGCCATGGCCTACGAGGCCCAGGCGTGGTTCGGCAGCAGCTTCAACAAGTTCGTCATCAAGGCGGAAGGCGAGGCCGAGAAAGGCAAGTTGCATGAAGCCCGAACCGAACTGCTGTGGAGTCACGCCGTCGCCACCTACTGGGATACCCAACTGGGTATGCGCAACGATACCGGCTACGGGCGCCCCAACCGCAACTGGCTGGCGTTTGGCGTACAGGGCCTGGCGCCATACTGGTTCGAGGTCGACGCGACCGCCTATCTCGGCACGGAAGGTCGCACGGCGCTTCGCCTGTCGGCCGAATACGAGTTGCTGATCACGCAGCGGCTGATCCTGCAGCCGCGCCTGGAGGCGAACTTCTACGGCAAGAATGACCTCGCGGTCGGTGTCGGCAGCGGCCTGTCCAGCGGTGCCGTCGGCTTGCGCCTGCGCTACGAGATCAACCGCCAGTTCGCGCCGTATATTGGCGTCGAGCGCTATCAAACCTTTGGCAATACGGCCGATATGGTACGAGCATCCGGCGGCCGCAGTGGCGAAACCCGCTTCGTCGCGGGCGTGCGCCTCTGGTTCTGAGTTGTTGTCTTTCGATCCACCTTTGATCCACCCCTTGAAAAGCGCCCCAAGATGAACGCCCTCACCACCCTGAAGACCCTGGCCTTCGGTTCGGCACTTCTCTCCAGTGCCGCCGCCTTCGCGCATCCCAAGCTGCTGTCGTCCACGCCCGCCGACAAGGCCGAGGTCGCCGCGCCGGCGGCGATCGAGCTGCAGTTCTCCGAGACCCTGGTCAAGCAGTTCTCCGGCGCCACCCTGGTGATGACCGGGATGCCGGGCATGGCGGACCACGGACCGATGAAGGTGTCGGCCGCCGTGTCGGGCAGCGATGACCCGAAGACCATGGTGATCAAGCCGGCCAACCCGCTGATGCCGGGCAGCTACCGTGTCGAATGGCGTGCCGTGTCGTCCGACACGCATCCGGTGACCGGCGCCATCACCTTCAAAGTGAAGTGAGCGCGGGGCCGTGGACGGGATCAATGTCCTGATACGGCTGGCGCTGTACCTTGACCTGACGCTGCTGTTCGGCCTGCCGTGCTTCGCGCTTTACGCGCTGCGCGGCGGCGAGCGCGGGTCCGCCATCGCCATGCGCTATGTGCGTGTGACGGGCATCGCGGCGCTGATCGGCATCCCGCTGTCGCTGGGCGCCATGGCGATCATGGCCAAGGCGATGAGCGGCGCCGCCGAGTACGCGCAGATCGAAAGCCACGTCTACGAGATGATGGTGACGGGGACGGACTTCGGCATGGCCTGGGCGGTGCGCCTGGCGGCCTTGCTGATCGTCCTGCTGGCCATCCCCGCGCTTCGCCGCCGGCCGACGCTGCGCTTTGGCGTGCTGACCGCGGCGGCAGGCGTGGCGTTGTCCACGCTCGCGTGGGGCGGGCACGGCGCGATGACCGAAGGTAGCCAGCGCTACCTCCATCTTGCCGCCGACATCGTGCACCTGCTGGCGGCGGGCGCGTGGGTGGGGGCGCTGGCGGCGTTCGTCCTGCTGGCGGCTCGCCGTACCCGGCAGGCCACCGACAACGTCGTCCTGCTGGGCAGCACGGCCGACGGCTTTGCCCGGGTCGGCACGTTGATCGTCGCCACACTGGTGGTGACCGGCGTCATCAACTACTGGCTCACAGCCGGGCCGACGTTGGACGGGCTGGTATCGACGGCGTATGGCGGGCTGCTGCTCGCCAAGCTGGGCGTCTTCGGCACGATGCTGGGCCTGGCCGCGTTGAACCGGTATCGCCTGAGCCCGCGCCTCGCGGCCGCGCTTGCCGCCGGCGACCACGAGGCGGCAGCGTCCGCGCTGCACCGAAGCCTCTTGATCGAGTCGGGCTGCGCGGCGCTGGTGCTGGCGCTGGTGGCCTGGCTTGGCGTGCTGTCTCCGGCGCCGATGTAAACCTGCTCGTCAGCAAAGATCCCGCCAGGGAAACATGCCCGCCGCGCTTGCCGCCCAGCCGGCCGCATAGAGGCCAAGGCCGAAGATCCCATGCGTGATGAGGCTCTGCAGGCGCGCGGCGCCGGGGCGCGGCGTGCGGCTGGCCGCGATGCCCGCGCCCATGGCCGGCTGCATCACCAGGAACGGCGCCGCCACGCTGCCGATGCCAATGAGTAACGCAGGGCTGATCGTCGGACGGCAGGTCCAGCCCAGGCCCCAGATGGCCAGCAGGATGGCCGCGAACGCGATGCCGATCAGGTAGTGGGCGGTCCAGCCGAGCAGGCGCTCGCCCTGAACAGGCGGCGTAGCGCCGATCGGCGTGTGCCGCACGCGTCCGCGTGGCAGATAGGCCAGCCAGCGGCCCACCAGGCCATAGTCCAGCGCGGGAATGCCGAAGAGCCGCTTGCGGGCGATGGCCCAGATGTCCATCATCACCGTCGCGCCGGTCCCGATCAGGACCGCATTCACCAGATAGTTCATCGTTTCAGTCATTGGGGGTGTCCTTCCTTGCGGTCGAGGCGGCCCGCGCCCGCGCGCTGGCCATCCAGCAGGCGGCGGTATAGCGAACCTCGTCGCCGTGCACATACGGAGCCAGCGCGGCCCGGGCCGTTTCGATGACCTGTGCGCGTGTGCGCTCGTCCACCTTGTTCAGGGCACGGCCAACGGGGCCGAAGCGGGTCACGTAGTGGGTCAACGCGTGCTCGGGCAGCGTGCACACGACATCGACCGGCTGGATCTCGATCTCACCCCAGCCGCTTTGCTCGAGGATGGCATGGATCCGGTCTCGGGCTGCGAAGCCAAACTGCCCCGGCGCATTGGGGCGGGGCGTGGGGAGGTCCGGCAGCAGCGGCGCCACCGCGCGCTCGGCCGCCGTCATGAACGGATTTTCCGCGGGGTCGCGCCAGGCGATGAAGCGCAACGCGGCGCCGTCCGAAGCGGCGTGCCGCAGGTTGGAAAAGGCCCCGACGGCATCGTCGAAGAACATGACGCCGAGGCGTGAAACGATCATGTCGAAGCTGGCGGGTGCGAACGCGTGATGTTGCGCGTCGGCGTGGACGAAGCCGGCCGGGACGCCTTCGCGTTCGGCGCGTTTCCGGGCGGCGGCGACCAGTGGCGCGGAAATGTCGACGCCGAGGCAGTGGCCTGTCGCGCCGAGTTGCCGCGCGATGGCGAGCGTCGTGCCGCCGGCTCCGCAGCCGACATCGAGGACGCGCTGCGCCGATTCGCCGGCAACCGCCGCGACGAGAAGCGCTTCGAGCGGCCGGAACATCTGGTCCGTCAAGGTTTGCGAATCGACCCAGGCGCGGCCGGCAAGGCCGTTCCAGAGTGCGGCCTGTTCCTCATTGGCTGGATGCATGATGGACTCCGTTGGCTTGCCTGCGGCAAGCGGAACCTGCATCATGCCAATTCAAGTCAACTTGAGGTCAAGAGGATGGAAGCGCTCGATATTTCCGAGGTGGCGCGCCAGTCTGGCGTGCCCGCCTCGACGCTGCGGTTCTACGAAGAGAAGGGGCTGATCGCCTCCACCGGCAGGCGCGGCCTGCGCCGGGTGTTCGGGCCCGGCATCTTGGAGCGGCTCGCGCTGATCGCGCTGGGGCGTGCGGCCGGGTTCTCGCTCGACGAGATCGCGCAAATGTTCGCATCCGATGGACAGCCGCGAATCGACCGGCAAATGCTCGCCGCCAAGGCCGAGGAGCTCGACAGGACAATCAAACGGCTCGCGGCCATGCGCGACGGCCTGCGGCATGCTGCTGTCTGCCCCGCGCCGAGCCATCTGGAGTGCCCAACCTTCCGCCGCATCCTGCGGGCCGCCGAGACCGGCGCCATTGGAGCACCAAGGGCGCCAAGGGGGCGGGCCGCGCAACCAGCGAGACCAGTGTCCCGGAAACGTCAATAAGGCGCCGGGCGGGGGTTGCCGTCGTTATCGCGTGGCGAGACGATTGGCGCCGTCAAGATCTCCGGCTATCCTTGTCAGAATGTCGGCCCCGGTGCACACGCGGGGGCCATTCCCGGCCACGCCGCCGCACGGCGGAAGTTGTCGCCCGGTCGGGCCCCACACCAGGACGTCATGACGCTTTATCAGATCAAACCGAGATTCCAGGCCTGGCTGCGCCCAATGGTGCAGCGGCTCGCCGCGCGCGGCGTCACGGCCAACCAGGTCACGCTGGCCGCCGCCGCCGGCTCGGTCGTGGTTGGCGCGCTGGTGGCGGCGCTCGCCTGGCTGCCCGGGGTCTTCCTGCTGATGCCGGTGTGGCTGTTCGCGCGGATGGCGCTCAATGCCATCGACGGCATGCTGGCCCGCGAGCACGGCCAGCAGAGCGTGCTGGGCGCCTACCTGAACGAACTTGGCGACATCGTCTCGGACCTCGCGCTGATCCTGCCGTTTGCGTGGGCCATGCCGGGCGGGCACCCGTTCGGCGGCGGCGAGGTCATCGTGTTCGCCATCCTCGCGGTGATCGTCGAAACCGCGGGCCTGGCCGGTCCGCTGGCCGGCGCCAGTCGCCGCTATGACGGCCCGCTCGGCAAGAGCGACCGCGCGCTCGTGCTGGGCGCGCTGGGTCTGTGGATCGGGCTGGGCCTCGGTCTCGGGCCGCTCGCGCATGTGATCTGGTTCGTGTTGTCGCTGCTTTCCATCCTCACCATCGTCAATCGCGTGCGCCGTGGCGTGGAAGAAGCCGGCGCACGGCAGGCCGCGCCGTCCCCGCAACCGCAGCAGCCCTCGGAGTAAGCCGTGTCACGTCTCCCTGTCGAGTCCACGTTCGATACCCACGACGGCCAGTCGCTGTTCTACCGCTACTGGCCCGTTGCCGACGGCGCCGCGCCGCAGGGTGCGGTGCTGCTGTTCCATCGCGGCCACGAGCATTCCGGGCGCGTTGCCCACCTGGTCGACGAACTCAACCTGCCGGGCCATGCGTTCTTTGCGTGGGACGCACGTGGCCACGGACGCTCGCCGGGCGAGCGCGGCTACAGCCCGAGCCTGTCGGCGTCGGTGCGCGACATCCAGACGTTTGTCGACCACATCACCGCCACCTACGGGATTCCCGTCGATCGCATGGCCGTGGTGGCGCAGAGCGTCGGCGCCGTGCTGGCCTCAACCTGGGTGCACGACTACGCGCCACGCATCCGCTGCCTGGTGGCGGCATCGCCGGCGTTCAAGGTCAAGCTATACGTGCCGCTCGCGCGGCCCGGCCTGCGCCTGATGCACAAGTTGCGCGGCAAATTCTTCGTCAACAGCTACGTCAAGGCGAAGTTCCTGACGCACGATCCCGAGCGCATTGCCAGTTACGAGCAGGATCCGCTGATCTCGCGGCCCATCGCCGTCAACATCCTGCTGGACCTGTACGAGGCCGCCGAGCGCGTGGTGGCCGATGCCGCGGCCATCACGGTGCCCACGCAAGTGCTGATCTCGGGCGACGACTGGGTCGTCCATCGCGGGCCGCAGGACGAATTCTTCAAGCGGCTCGGCTCGCGCGTCAAGGAACGCATCGTGCTGGACGGCTTCTACCACGACACGCTGGGCGAGCTCGACCGCGCGCGGGCCGTGCAGGCGGCGCGCCGCTTCATCGTGCGCGAGTTCGAGTCGCCGGCCGCGCCGGTGTCGCTGCTGCAGGCCGACCGCAAGGGCGCGTTCAAGGAGGAAGCCGACCGCCTGGCCACGCCGCTGCCGGCCGGCAGTCCCGCCGCGCTTTACTGGGGCCTCACGCGGGCCGGGCTGCGGCTCGGCGGCGCGCTGTCCGAGGGCGTGCGGCTCGGCCACGAAACCGGCTTCGATTCCGGCTCCACGCTGGACTACGTGTATTGCAACGCCGCGCAAGGCCGCTTCGGCATCGGTCGCTTGGTAGACCGCAACTACCTCGATGCGATCGGCTGGCGCGGCATCCGGCAGCGCAAGGTCCATGTCGAGGAGCTGATCGGCGACGCCATCCGCCGGCTGCGCGCGCAGGGCAAGCCGGCGCACATCGTGGACATCGCGGCGGGGCACGGGCGCTATGTGCTGGAGGCGTTGGCGGTGCTGGACAGCCACGCGGCGCCGGTGGACAGCATCCTGCTGCGCGACTACAGCGATATCAACGTGGAGCAGGGCCGGGCGCTGATCCGCCACAAGGGTCTGTCCGAGATCGCGCGTTTCGAGAAGGGCGACGCCTTCGACGAGGCCAGCCTTGCCGAGCTGAATCCGGCCCCGACGCTGGCGATCGTCTCCGGCCTCTATGAGCTGTTCGGCGACAACGATATGGTGGGCCGCTCGCTCGGCGGGCTGGCGCGCGCCGTGCCGCCGGGCGGCTACCTGGTGTACACGGGCCAGCCATGGCATCCGCAACTCGAGTTCATCGCGCGCGCGCTGACCAGCCATCGGGCCGGCTCGGCATGGGTGATGCGGCGCCGTTCGCAGGCGGAGATGGACGAACTGGTCCGCCACGCGGGCTTCGAGAAGGTCACGCAGCGCATCGATCCGTGGGGCATCTTCACGGTCAGCCTGGCGCGCCGGGTGGCGTGATGCGCGCGGACATCGCCAAGGGGAACGAGGCCGGCGCCGTGGGCGCGCCGTTGGCCGCACGCCGCCCGTGGCGGCTGGCGGCGGGCCTGCTGGCGGTCATGGGCGTGCTGTTCTTTTCGTCCTACGGACTGGCCAACTGGCTCGCGAGCCAGCGCACCGGCGTGCCGTTCTTCTATTTCGGGTGGGAGCGGCGGATTCCGTTCTGGCCGTGGTCGATCGTGCCGTACTGGTCGATCGACGTGCTCTACGGCATCTCGTTCTTCCTCTGGCGCACGCGCGAGGGCCTGTTGACGCATGTGAGGCGCCTGCTGGCCGCGCAGATCATCTCGGTGGCGTGTTTCATCGCGTTTCCGCTGCGCTTCGCGTTCGAGCGTCCGCCGGCCGAGGGCATTCCCGGCCAGCTTTTCACGTGGCTGGGCGGCTTCGACAAGCCGTTCAACCAGGCACCGTCGCTGCATATCAGTTTGCTGGTGATCCTGTGGGTCGCCTATGCCGCGCACGTTCCCGGCCGCTGGCGTTGGCTGCTGCATGCGTGGTTCGCGCTGATCGGCGTGTCCGTGCTGACGACCTACCAGCATCACTTCATCGACGTGCCGACCGGCTGGATCGTGGGCTGGCTGTGCGTGTTCGCGTTCGCGCAGCGTTCCGCCGCCGCCGGGCAACCCGGGCCGCGTGTCCGCCAACTGGCGGGCCGTTATGCGATGGGCAGTCTGGCCCTGCTGGCGTTGTCGCTCGGCGCGCTGGCGGGGTCGGTGTCGCTGTGGTTCCTGCTGGCATGGGCCGCGCTGTCGCTCGCATGCGTGGCGGCCATTTACTATCGCGGCGATCCGGCCGCGTTCGGCAAGCACGCCGATGGCACGTTGCCGATGTCGACATGGTGGGTGCTGGCGCCGTACCTGGCCGGCGCATTCGTCAACTCGCGCTGGTGGACGCGCGGGCAGCCAAGCGCCAATCTGCTCGCGGACGGCGTCTGGGTTGGCAGGCTGCCGACGCGCGCTGGCTTGTCGGCAACGGGCGCGGATGCCATCGTCGATCTCACCGCCGAACTGCCAAGGCTGGCGCCGGCCGTTGCCTACCGCTGCGTGCCCGTGCTCGACCTGACCGTGCCGCAGCCGGCGCCGTTGCGCGCCGCGGTCGATGCCATCCACGCCATGCGGACCGAAGGGCGGCAGGTGCTGGTCTGCTGCGCGCTGGGGTACTCGCGCAGCGCGCTGGTGGCGGCCGCGTGGCTGTCCGAGCATCTGGGGTTGCGAGATCCCGACGAGGTGCTGACGCGCCTGCGCCGCGCGCGGCCGTCCGTGGTGCTGGGGCCGGAGAGCGTGGCCGCGCTGGCCGCGTTCATGCGCCACGAATCGCAGGCGCCTGACGGCGCCGTGCTGCCTGCCGGGGACGTTCATGCAGGCTGATCCTACGGTAACCGATCCGCACGATCCGTCGGCGCAGGCGTGGCTTGCCCGCGCGGCCGTCGGCATCCTGCGCGCGGCTGCGTTCCTGAACGGCGCCGGGCTGGTGCTGGCGATCGTCAACCTGCTGCTGGCGGGCGTGATGGCGCCGGCCGCGTTCGTCTACCTGGCGTTGGGGCTGGCCGCCGGCCTGGTCGGCGCCGCGCAACTCTGGTTGCTCGTGCGCATCGAGATCGACCGTCCGCTGTTCCGGGCACTGGCGCAAGCGTGCAACGCCGCGGACCTGGCCGCGCTGGACGATGCGCTGGCGGCGCTCGGCTGGGGCTCGCCCGAGCGGCCAGGGCGGCCGCTGGCGCAGCGTGTGCGCGGCGCGCGGCGATTTCTGACATGGGCAGCGGCATTGGCCCTCCTGCAGTGGCTGTCGGCGCTGCTGCTGTTGTTACTGAGATAAGAACCATGCGATGGCTTTCCGGCGTGGTGGCGGGTGCCATCATCCTGTTTGCGCGCCTGCTGACGGGGATGCAGGCGCGCTGGAACGGCTGCCTGCCGGCGGCGGTGCAACGTGTCTACTTTGCCAACCACAGCAGCCACGGCGACTTCGTGCTGATCTGGGGCTGCCTGCCGCCGGACCTGCGTGCGAACACGCGGCCCGTGGCCGGCGCCGATTACTGGGAGCGCTCGGCGCTGCGCCGCTTCATCGGCCGCGATGTTTTCCACGCGCTGCTGATCGACCGCAGCGGCGGGCGCGACGGCGTCGTCCCCAACCCTGTCGCCAGCATGGAGGCGGCGCTGCAAGACGGCGCGTCGCTGATCCTGTTTCCCGAGGGCACGCGCAACACGACGGACGAGCGTCTGCTGCCGTTCAAGCGCGGCATCTACCACCTGGCGCGCGCCTGTCCCGAGGTCGAGTTCGTGCCAGTGTGGATCGATAACCTCAATCGCGTGATGCCAAAGGGCGAGGTGGTGCCCGTGCCGCTCTTGTGCACGGTAACGTTTGGCAAGCCGGTGCGCCTGGCGCAGGAAGAGGACAAGGACGCGTTCCTGGCGCGCTGCCGTGAACAACTGTTGGCGGCGGCGCCGCGAGAGGAATGACGATGTCCAAGCCATCCATGATGTACGAGACGCAACTGCTGTTCGGCGGCGTGCTGGGTGTGCTGCTGCTGGCGTCGCTCGTGACCGCCTTGCTGCGCTGGCGCGTGGCGCGCGGCGGGCCGCACGCGGTGATCGACAACCTCGCGGCGCGCGTATCGGCATGGTGGTGGATGGTCGGCGTGCTCGGTGTCGCCTTCGCCCTGGGGCGCGCGGCGATCGTCGTGCTGTTCTACCTGCTGTCGTTCTACGCGTTGCGGGAATTCATCACCATCACCACCACGCGGCGCGGCGACCATCGCGCCATCGTGGCCACGTTCTTCTTCTTCCTGCCGTGCCAGTACCTGCTGGTCTATAGCGGCTGGTACGGCTTGTTCTCGATCTTCATCCCGGTCTACGCGTTCCTGTTCCTGCCGATCCTGTCCGCGCTGTCGTCCGAGACCACGCGCTTCCTGGAACGCTGCGCCGAGGTCCAGTGGGCCGTGATGATCAGCGTGTTCTGCATCTCGCACGTGCCGGCGCTGCTGACGCTGCCGATTCCCGGCTTCGAGGACCGCAACCTGCTGCTGATCGCCTTCCTCGTCATCGTGGTGCAGGGCAGCGACGTGCTGCAGTACGTGTGGGGCAAGCTGATCGGCAAGCGCAAGATCGCGCCGCTGCTGTCGCCCTCGAAGACCGTGGAGGGTTTCATCGGCGGCATTGCCAGTGCCACTGCGCTGGGCGCTTCGCTATGGTGGATCACGCCGTTTGGCTCGCCGTGGAAGGCCGGGCTCATCGCGCTCGCGATCGCGCTGATGGGTTTCCTGGGCGGGCTGGTGATGTCCGCGATCAAGCGCGACCGGGGCATCAAGGACTGGGGCCACATGATCCAGGGGCACGGCGGCATGCTGGACCGGCTCGATTCCGTGGTGTTCGCCGCGCCGATCTTCTTTCATATCACCCGCTATTGGTGGGTTCCCTGACGTTGCAACGGCGCGCGGGCGTGGTGGCGAGGATTGCCGCGCCCCGCGCAAACCGCTGTAGAATCCTGCCTGAGCACCGGCCCGCGCGCCGGTTGCACTCCCCGACTTCCCTTGCGCCATGTAGTGGCGCGATAGACCGCCGTCTCGCGGCGGTGCCCCCCCAAGATTGTCATGTCCGAGTCAGATTCAGCCAAACTAGCGGCGGCCGCGTGGGTTCGTGAGCAGATGGACCAGTACGGCCTGACGCTCGATGACCTCATCGAGGCCGGCTGCTTTGTCAAGCCGGCGCCCGCGCCTGCGCCGGTCGCGCTCGTCCCGGCCAAGGCCAGCGTGACGCTGTACCGCAACGCGCTCGGCCAGAGCTGGGACGGCACAGGGGAATACCCGGACTGGCTGCAGCGCGCGGTCAACGCCGGACAGTCAATCGACTTCTACCGCGTCGAATAATCGGCGTTCCCGGCGATGTCCGGGGCAGCCCGCAACGAAGCGCGCATGCCCGCGCCGGCCCCGGGGTGCCGGATTCGTCCCCGTCTTCTTCAAATCCTTCGATTTCCTGACGATTTCATGACATTCGTGAAATCATTGACCGTGCTTGCCCGTTCGCACGCTAGTATCGGCGATGTTTGCCGGCAAGGCCGGCAGGGGAGTGAACAACAATGCGCATTCTGATCGTGGAAGATGAGCCGAAGGCTGGTGACTACCTGCTCAAAGGTCTGTCCGAATCCGGCTTTGTGGTGGACCTTGCGCGCGACGGCATTGACGGCCTGGCCCATGCGCGCGGGCAGGAGTACGACCTGATCGTCCTCGACGTGATGCTGCCCGGCATGGACGGCTGGCAGGTGCTGCGCGAACTGCGCCGCGAGCGCGACACGCCGGTGCTGTGCCTGACGGCGCGCGACGAGCTGTCGGACCGCCTCAAGGGGCTGGAACTCGGCGCGGACGACTATATGGTCAAGCCGTTTGCGTTCGCTGAACTGGTGATGCGCATCCGCACCATCCTGCGGCGCGGGCCGCTGCGCGAGAGCGAGTTCATCGAGGTCGCGGACCTGCAGATCGACACCATCCGTCGCCGCGTGATGCGCGCCGGGCAGAAGATCGACCTGACTTCCAAGGAATTCGCGCTGCTGCAACTGCTGGCGCGCCGGCGCGGCGAGGTATTGTCGCGCTCGCTGATCGCCTCGCACGTGTGGGACATGAACTTCGACAGCAATACCAACGTGGTCGACGTCTCGATCCGGCGGCTGCGCGCCAAGGTGGACGATCCGTTCCCGGAGAAGCTGATCCACACGCGGCGCGGCATGGGCTACGTGCTGGAGGCGGGCAACGAGCGGGAGCGCGCATGACCGCAACGTCGTCCACGGCCCCTGCGACGCGGGCATCCGGCGGGCGATGGTGGCCGCCGCGCTTGCCGGCATCCCTGACCACGCGGCTGGCGCTGGCCTATGGCCTGACCACGGCGGCCATCCTGGTCGGCATGGCCACCTATCTGGGCAGCGCGCTGTCGAGCCAGTTGGAGGGGCGCGACGAGAGCGAACTGGTGGGCGAGGTGCTGCTGGTGCGCCACCTGCTGCGGGAGGTGTCCACCGAGGCCGAGGTGCGGGCCGATACGCATCGCTTCACCGATATCGCGATGGGGCATGAGGGCCTGATCCTGGTCGTGCGCACGCGCCAGGGCGAGCCGCTGATCACGCTGAATCCACGCAACGAGAGCATTCCCACGCTGCGCGTGCTGCCGGCCGTCACGCAGCCAGACAAGCTCATGCTGCAGACGTGGTATCCACGCAGCGGCGCGCCGTCGCGCGGCATTGCGGCCCTCGGCCAACTGGGCGACAGCGACCGCGCCGTCGAGATCGTGGTGCTGCGCGACGCGGCCTATCGCGTCGCGCTGATGAAGGAGTACCAGGTCCGCCTGCTGTGGGCGACGCTGTGCGGCGCGATCGTGGCGGCGGGGCTTGGCTTCGTGCTCGCGCGCAGCGGCTTGCGGCCGCTGCGGCGTCTGGCCGCCGATGCCGCCGCCGTCACCACCAGCCGGCTGGCCACCCGGCTCGATGCGGGCCGCGCGCCGGCGGAGATGCGCGAGCTTGCCGATGCGCTCAACGGCATGCTGGCGCGGCTGCAGGAGAGCTTTTCCCGCCTGTCCGAGTTCTCCGCCGATCTGGCGCACGATTTCCGCACGCCGATCAGCAACCTGATCGGGCAGACGCAGGTGACGCTGGCACAGTGCCGCACCGCGGAAGAGTACGAGGCGCTGCTGGAATCGAATCTGGAAGAATACGAACGCCTGGCGCGCATGATCGAGAACATGCTGTTCCTCGCGCGCGCCGACCACGCCCAGGTGGCGCTCAGCGTGCAGCGGCTGGACGCGCGTGCCGAACTGGACAAGGTTGCCGAGTACTTCGAGGCGGTGGCCGCCGACCGCGACCTCGGAGTGGCGATCAATGGTTTGGCCGTCGTGCGCGCCGACCAGACGCTGTTGCGGCGCGCCGTCATCAACCTGATGGACAACGCGCTGCGTCATGCGCCGGCCGGCAGCACCGTGAACCTGTCGGTTGGCCACGGCACACTGGCCGGCCAGGCTGCCACGTGCATTCGCATCGCCAATGCCGGCGAGGGCATTGCGCCGGAGGCGCTGCCGCACATCTTCGGGCGCTTCTACCGCGCCGATCCCGCGCGGCACAACTCGGCCAGTTCCACCGGACTTGGCCTGGCGATCGTCGACACCATCATGCGCCTGCACGGCGGCAGCGTGAGCGCACGCAGCGATGGCGGGCTGACGGTCTTCGAGCTGTGCTTCCCGGCCGCCGGCGACGGCGCATCGAGCATGTCGGCCACGCAGGCACTGGCCGCGAGCGCGCCGGCGCCGCGTGCAGCGGAGTGATGCAAGCGGGGGTTGCGCGCCGCCCCGGACAGTGGATAATGGCCGGGCTTGACGGGCGGCGACATGCCGCGTGAGGGCTGTCGCGCCCCGGCAATCACCCAAAAGGAGATCGACATGCAAGTGCAACCGTACCTGGATTTCGGTGGTCGTCTGGATGAAGCGCTGGCGTTCTATGGCAAGGTGCTCGGCGCCAAGGCCACGTTCCTGATGCGCAATGGCGATGCGCCGGAAGAGTTCCCGATGTCGGCGGAGTGGAAGACGAAAGTCATGCACGCCAACATCCAGATTGGCGCCACCCAGTTGATGGCGTCCGATGGCCGCGAGGGCATGAAGGCCGCATTCTCGGGCTTCTCGCTGTCCGTGAGCGACGTGAGCGCGGCCGAGGGCGAGCGCATCTTCCACGCGCTGGCCGAGGGCGGCCAGGTGACGATGCCCTTTGGCGAGACGTTCTGGGCCAAGGGCTTCGGCATGCTGGTGGACCGCTTCGGCATGGCCTGGATGGTCAACTGCGAACCGAAGATGGCGGCGTAATACCCAAGGCGTAAGCGCGGGCCGCCGTCAGTGACGGTGGCCCGGCTGGTCCGCGTGGGACGGCGCGCCCGTGAAGTGAAAATTTTCGTCCACCAGCTCGCACGGCGTGCGCTCGGCCTGCACCGTGATATGCGTAATGCCGAACTCGCGCGCCAGCCGCTCGCGCAGCGGCGGCAGCACGGTGGCCTCCGCATCCATGCCGTCGGCCACCACCACGTGTACCGTCAGGCTGACCTTGCCGCTCGACAGCGCCCATACGTGCAGGTCATGCAGGCTTTGCACACCCGGCACCGCCAGCAACACCCGGCGGATGCTCTCCAGATCCAGCTCCTCGGGCACGCCTTCCAGCAGGATGTTCAGGCTGGATTTCAGCAGGATCCACGTGCGCGGCAACACCCATAGCCCGATCAGCACGGCAATCGCGGAATCCACCCACCCCCAGCCGGTAAAGCGGATGATGAGGGCGGCGGCGATCACGCCGACCGAGCCCAGCAGGTCGCTCCAGACCTCCAGGTAGGCGCCCTTGACGTTCAGGCTGCTGTCCTTGCCGGCGGTCAGCATCCGCATGCTGACGAGGTTCACCACCAGCCCCGCCACGGCCACGGCGAGCATGCCGGCCGATTCGATCTGCGCCGGCGCTTTCAGGCGCTGCCAGGCCTCATACAGGATATAGGCGGCCACGCCGAACAGCAGCAGCGCGTTGAACGCCGCCGCGAGAATCTCGAAACGGTAGTAGCCGAACGTGCGCCGGCGATCGGCGGCGCGCTTGCCCACCTGGATGGCGGCCAGCGCGATCGCCAGTGCCGCCGCATCGGTGAACATGTGGGCCGCGTCGGAGATCAGGGCCAGGCTGCCAGTCAGGATGCCGCCGATGACCTCGATGACGAGAAACGTGCTGGTGAGCAGCAGGGCGATGCGCAGCGCGCGCTCGTTGCCCTGTGCCGCATCGGCGTGGTTGTGCGTGTGTGCGGCGCTCATGTGGTCTCCGCTGGTATGGAACTGCCGGGGACACCCCGTTCCCGCCAGGGGGCGCGGGGTATCGTGAACCGCTACGGCGCGGCGAGTGCCGTCTCGCCGGCTGGCTCGCCGCGTCGGTGCGCCAGCCGGTAGAGCACCGGCAGCACCAGCAGCGTCAGCGCCGTTGACGAGATGATGCCACCGATCACCACGGTCGCGAGCGGGCGTTGCACTTCCGCACCCGTGCCGGTGGCAATGGCCATCGGGATGAAGCCGAGCGATGCGACCAGCGCGGTCATCAGCACCGGCCGCAGCCGCGTGAGCGCGCCCGTATGCACGGCCTCGTCCAGCGGCTTGCCTTCCTCGCGCAGGCTGCGGATGAAGGACAGCATCACCAGCCCGTTGAGCACCGCCACGCCGCACAGCGCGATGAAGCCCACCGCCGCCGAGATCGACAGCGGAATGCCGCGCAGCCACAGCGCCAGGATGCCGCCGGTCAGTGCGAACGGAATGCCGGTGAAGACCAGCAGGCCGTCCTTGATGTTGCCGAACATCGCGAACAGCAGCACGAAGACCATCAGCAGCGCCACCGGCACCACGATCTGCAGGCGCGTGGTGGCCGACTGCAGTTGCTCGAAGGTGCCGCCCCAGGCAATCCAGTAGCCGGCGGGGATCTTCACCTGCTGGTCGATGGCCGCTCGGGCTTCCGGCACGAATGTGCCCACGTCGCGCCCGCGCACGTTGGCGCTGACCACGATGCGGCGCTTGCCGTTCTCGCGCGAGACCTGGTTGGGGCCAGGTGCGATCTCCAGCGTGGCGATCTCGCCGAGCGGGATGTAGCTGGTGCGGGCCGCGTCGCCACCATTGGTCGGCGTCACGCCGTTGGTGCGCGGCGCGCCCTGTTCCTTCGGCAGCGGGATCGGCAGGCGGCGCAGCGCCTCCACGTCGGCACGGATGCCCTCGGGCAGGCGCACGCCGATGTTGAAGCGGCGGTCGCCCTGGAAGAACGTGCCGGCGTCGCGCCCACCCACGGCGATCGCCACGGTGTCCTGCACGTCGCCCATGTTAAGCCCGTAGCGCGACGCCTTGCCACGATCGACGTCCACCGTCAGTACCGGCAGGCCCGTGGTCTGCTCGACCTTGACCTCCGTGGCGCCGGGAATGCGCTGCAGCACCGCGGCGATCTGCTGTGCCGTGCCCTCCAGCACCGCATTGTCGTCGCCGAACAGCTTGACGGCCACGTCGCTGCGCACGCCGGAGATCAGTTCGTTGAAGCGCAACTGGATCGGCTGCGAAAACTCGTAGCGGTTGCCGGGGATCTTGTCGGCCTCCGCCTGCAGCTCAGCCAGCAGCGTGTCGCGCGACTTGCCAGGATCGGGCCACTGGTCCCTTGGTTTGAGCATGATGTAGGCGTCCGACGCGTTGGGCGGCATCGGATCAGCCGCGATCTCGGCAGTGCCGGTGCGCGCGAAGATGCGCTCGACCTCCGGGAATTTCGCCTTGAGCGTGGTCTCGATCTGCTGCTGCATCGCCACCGACTGCGACAGGCTCGTGCCCGGAATGCGCAGTGCCTGCATCGCGAGGTCGCCCTCGTTCAGGTTGGGAATGAACTCGCTGCCCAGGCGCGTAGCCACCAGTCCGGAGAGCAGCACGGCCACCACGGCGAACGTCAGCACGACCGGCGTGTTGCGGATCGCGCGATCGAGCGCCGGCTCGTACCAGCGCTTTGCCCACGCCATCAGGCGGTTTTCCTTCTCCGCCACGCGCTCGCCGATAAACAGCGCCACGGCCGCCGGCACGAAGGTCACCGACAGGATCATTGCGCCGACGAGCGCCAGCACCACGGTCATCGCCATCGGGTGGAACATCTTGCCCTCCACGCCAGTCAGCGCAAAGATGGGGATGTAGACGATCATGATGATCAACTGGCCGAAGATCAGCGGGCGGCGTGCCTCCTTCGATGCGGCGAAGACCTCCTGCATGCGCTCGCTGCGCGTGAGCGGCCGCCCGAGGTGCTGCTGCGCGTGGGCAAGGCGCCGCACGCAGTTCTCGACGATGACCACCGCACCGTCAATGATGATGCCGAAGTCCAGCGCCCCCAGGCTCATCAGGTTGGCGCTGATCTTGTACGTCACCATGCCGGTGAACGTGAATAGCATCGACAGAGGGATGACCAGCGCGGTGATGATGGCGGCACGGATGTTGCCAAGGAACAGGAACAGCACCACGATCACCAGGATCGCGCCTTCGACCAAATTCTTCTTCACGGTCGAGATGGCCTTGTCGACCAGCGTGGTGCGGTCGTAGACCGTGATGGCCGCAACGCCCGGCGGCAGCGACTTGTTGATGGCCACCATGCGCTGGTCCACTGCCTGCGAGACCGCGCGGCTGTTCTCGCCGATCAGCATGAAGACCGTGCCGAGCACCACTTCTCGGCCGTTCTCCGTGGCGGCGCCGGTGCGCAGCTCGCGGCCGATCTCGACATCGGCGAGGCACCGGATGCGGATCGGCTGCCCTTGCCCGGAACCGACGAAGATGTCCCGGTAGTCATCCACTCACTTCTCCTGGCCGGGCCCGACCC
>JACXTT010004006.1_pt1 | contig 22145 bp, 15 predicted proteins | sample 9270951 | NCBI WGS metagenome assembly JACXTT01 (sample SAMN15532306, study PRJNA645909) | rock metagenome | isolation source: weathered quartz diorite | place: Puerto Rico | collected 2017-06-21
CGGTTCGAGGACTGGGAAGGGCAGGAAGGGGTCAAGCTGTCCACCGAGTACGGCGGCAAGACGCAGTTGAACCTGGGTTACCTCGTTGATGGCAAGAAGCAGAAGCGGGGGGAAGGGTTTGAGTTGCGGACCGACAAGCAGGGGGTGGCGCGCGCTGGCGGCGGTCTGCTGCTGTCCGCCTATATGCAATCGGGCGCGCAGGGTCGGCAAACCGATATGGGAAAGGCCCTTGAACAGTTCCAGCTCGTGCAGGTCCAGGCGCAGGAGCTGGCCGAAGCGGCCCGCACTGCCAAGGCGGAGATCGCGGATCTCAAAGCGGAAAGCCAGTGGCTCCACGACGCCGTGGCGGACCTCAAGCAGTCTGTGATCATGCTGGCCGCGCCCAATGGCATTTCCGCCGTGACGGCGGATCGCGTATCGGTATCGGCGGGCAAGGACATCAGCCTGTCCACTGGCGCGAATATTGAAGGTAGCGCGCTACGCAATATCGTCATGGCCGCACGCGGAGCCTTGTCGCTCTTCGCGCATGGCCTCGGCATCAAGCTGCTGGCGGCACGCGGCAAGGTCCAGATTCAGGCGCAGAGCGATGAACTCGAAGCATCCGCGCTCAAGGATATCAAGATCACCAGCACGGACGGCAAGCTCATCCTGTCGGCGGCCAAGGAAGTGTGGATTGGTGCCGGCGGCTCTTATCTGCGCATCACGCCATGCAATATCACGAACGCCACGCCGGGCGATTACTTCGAGAAAGCGGTGTCGTTCCAGAAGCAGGGGCCGGATTCGGCCATGAAGAAAGAAACCTTGCCGTGGACGAAGGACCTGACCGATCAGGCGAAGCACGGCTCCGGATTCTCCGGCTGATGCCGGCATGGTTCCCCTGTGTGCCCTGACCCGATTTCGATGCTGCCATGACCACACAACCCAATGCACAACCGGCCAATGCGCCAACCCCTGCCGCTGCCGCAGCGCCTTCGCTGAACTGGCAATACCCGTTTCCCAAAAAGGATCACAAGCCGATTACCGATCCACAGGAGTGCTATGCAACGTTGGCGCTCATGGATGACGGCTTCTTTCCGCTGGGCGTCAATGGCTTTCCGCATGGCGGGATTCACTTCGGGGCCGCCGCATCGAGAACGCTGGATCTATCGGGCGGGGTGCGGTGCATCGCGGACGGGGAAATTGTCGCGTACAAGATCGATGGTGCCTATCCGCACCTCAACTTCACTCAAAGTGGCAAGTGGGCGATGTACTCGACCGGCTTCGTGCTGATGCGCCATCGCCTTACGATGCCGTCCGATCCCAAGAGTGCAACTGCGCAGTCCGCCGATGAATCGCATGACGTGTATTGCCTGTACATGCACATGGCGGATTGGGCTACCTACCTGGCGGATGGCAAGCTTGACCGCCCGTGGTGGTGGCTGGGTGTCGATGCGCATCGGGTAGGCAACCCTGCGCGCCAGGATGCGGCCAGGAAAGGCGGCAGCCGCGGCGCGGCGGGCTCCTTTGTCTGGACGGAGCCGAAGCCCGGCAAGAAGGCCGGCCAGTTCACCCCGGGCCAGCATGTCGGATTCCTGCCGGAAGGCAGCGAGGTGACCATTGGGGAAAAGCGCGGCAAGTGGGGGCACATCACGGCGATTACGGCGGGCGGCATGATCAGCCCGACCGATGGCGGCATCTTCGGCGAGGAGGATAACCCGGTGCCCTGGAAGCATGACGACAGCGCCACGCCCAATGCGCCCGTGACGCCCGAGGGTGATTGGGGCTGGTTGTACATGCCGGAATTGCAGGCGGTGAAAGAGCCCGTGCCGGTCGGTGGCGTCGTCGTGCCGCCCAAGCCGATCAGCGTCAAGGCGGGCACCCTGATGGGCCAGCTTGGGGAATACCACGACTACGAGCGGTCCACGCCGCTGCCGCCCGTGGCAACCCGCCAACTGCTGCATATGGAGGTCTTTGCCGACGATGGCTTTGCCGCGTTCCTCGCCAAGTGCCGGGAGCGGGCGAAGAGTCTGCCGGCGGAGCAGCGCACGACCCTGGTCATCAACAAGGGCGCCAGGCTTGTTTCGCCCCCCCAGCCTCCTGGCATGGAGGTGGCGGCGCCGGGGGCTGATCTTTGGGTGGCGTCGCCGAGCAATCCCAAGAATGGCCGGTGGGCGCATATGAGGGCGACGCGCATGTACGAGGGCTTTGTCCGAATATTTGTGAGCGACAGCATGTGGATCGAGCGCAAGGACGCGAACAAGCCGCCGACCGGAATGAAGGTCTGGAAGAACTTTCCGCTCCAGCTATCGGCTGCCGATGCCACGGTCGGGTTCACGTGCTCCTTCCCGCGCGCGAGGCTGGAGGCGTTGCCCGCCGAGTATCAGGCGATCGATGCGGATGGCAAACACTGGTGGTACGTGGAGTTCGGCGCCGAGACCGGCCAGCGCGCATCGGGCTGGGTCTGCGAGCAGGGGCACCCCGGCACGCAATGGCAAAGCCCGTGGGCGTGGCCGGACTTCGACATTGTGGATGCGACCGGTATCAACCTGGCCGATGCCTTCAAGCGCAATCTGGTGATCAGCGGGACTGCGGACTGGAAGGAGCAAAAGGAATTCGAGCCTTCCGTGGAAGCTGTGAATGGCAGTGCGCTGTTGCTCAGGCTGGAGCAGGCCATCAGCAAGCTGCCGGAGCGCCAAAGCTACGGCAGCAAGCCAGACAAGAAAGAAGGCAAGCCGACCGTGACGGCCGCCAAGTTGCAGGCAGCCATGCGCACGGCCTGGCTGTCGGACGAAATGGCCCACCTCATCCTGCGCTATGACAGCGAATGGGGCGGCAACATGGCGCGCTGGGAATCCATCACGCCACTCATGCGCAACGCCCGGGAAAACTGGCAGTGTGAACTGCAGCGTATCAAGAAGTTGCAATGGTGGAATGACGTCAAGCAAGTGCCGGGTTTCCCCGCCAGTTCGACAGTGCTGCATATTCATCCGGTGGCGCTGGTGGCGAATTTCTACAGGAAATCGGTAGTTACCGTGGAAATGCTGAGAAAGATCTGGCCAAACCCAAAGGTTCCTGATGAAAGGCTTGCTGGTATCGCAGCGGAAATTAACGAAAATTCTGGACGGTATCGTTTAGATACGGAGCTACGACTAACTCACTTCTTCGCCCAAGTGAGGCAAGAGGCGGGAGAGTACTGCGTTCTCGAGGAAGATCTGAGTTACTACACCCCAAGCCGACTGAAGGTGGTATTCAGCTATTTTAGAAATCATCCGGCTGAGGCCGAGTTGTACGGATATATCCCTCCTAGTCTTGCCAATGGCGAGGCCGTTGCGAACCGCGCATATGCTAACAATGTTGGTAATAATGATGTGCCGAGTGGTGATGGATGGCGATTTAGAGGTAGGGGTTTTAAGCAAACTACGGGCAGGGCGAACTACAGATCTTTCACTCAAAGCTACCATCTGTATTGGAGCGATGATGCTCATGATTTTGTGGAAAATCCAGATTTGCTATCAACAACAAGATATGGAACGAGGTCCGGAGTCTATTATTGGCTTTCGCACAAGCTCTACGCTATAGCCGATCAGACTGCCGGTGACGGTGGCTCACAGATTGATGCGATCACGGCGCTGATTAACAAAAGAACCGACAGTTACTCGGCAAGACGTGAGAATTTTAGAAAAATAATCTCCGCAAGAGTGTTTGGAGGTATTGGAAATTGAGAAAAACTCTGCTTATTTTCGTGCTTGCTTGGGGGGCGATTTACTCCGTCTCTCCATTGCCATCTCTTGCTCAATCTGCTGGCGAGAGAGTTAGGATTGACTTTCTATCGACTGAGGATTGGATTGAGGCTCGTCGCGTTGAGCAAACACCAGAAAAGCTTGAGGTTGGCTTCCGTGCGTTGAGTGGAGTCATCATACCTATTGCTACATTCAGTCAGGACGGACCATCTTCTCCAGAGTTGGTGAGTGTATTTAAGGGCAGTGAAAGATTTCGCGCCACCATTTTCATGGTGGTGAAGTGGCATTATTATCTTCCCGGTGTCGATACGGATGGTGACTATTATGAGGTGCATGCATACGTGGCGCAAAAATCCGGCGATGAAGTGAAATTCTCAGAGAGCATGGCGATGTCTAGTGCTTTTGGGGCGGGGTTTGATGGCAGGCAGGATGGAAGATATGTGAGATTTCCATTTAAAGATGCTGCGTCCATAAGAAAAAAATTAAAATCTTTGGGAGGGCATTGAATATTTGTGCCATTCAAGCGGCGTATGTTTAATTGGATTGCTTGCGTCTACTTCTTGTTGTGTTGTGAGCAGGAATTTCCCGAGAGCGCTATAAGGATCTGTCGAGGAAAATATAGCGATGCTTTGATGATTTATTCTGGTGGCGTGAGGTTATTCATGATTGTTTTGGGTAAGTAACTCTAAAACTCAATAGATCACCAAATTATTATGATGGTGAACTCAAGCCAGTAAGCAATGAGATCGTTGACTTGAGCTCTGAGGATGTTGCGGGAAAAGAGATTGGTCTCTATGTATTATGCCATCAAATACAGGTAGGCAACGTTGAGATTAACGGATTTTGCGCGAGTGGCATTGATTTTTATGGGTGCCACCGTGGAATTGCCGGAGGAAGTGCCCGGTAAAAATAAATATTCATGTACTTTGTGCGATTTGCGAGGCAAAATGCTGATCATCTTCGTGGGGCGGGGAGTGTCGCGGCGGCAGAAGAAGAGTTAATGCTTTTTTTTGAAAATTAAGTGTATTGTCGGGGAAATTAAATTCAGGCTCGATGGGTTTCTTGTTGTTAATGGGTTTTTTGTTGTTGATTGATGATCTGGAGAGGCGAGAGGTAACCATAGGTGTCAGCAACAATCAACGACGACCAGTCCGACGCAAGATTCTTCAAAGACCTACCGGCCTACGTCGTCCTCTATCCGCAGACGGATAACGAGCTTCGCGTGGCTTCCGAAGTCACCGACCAGGGCGCGGCTGTTCTGACCTTTGTCTCGCTGTTCGATGCGGTCATCGAGGTTGCATATCGGTCACGGATCGGTGGCCGCTACGTTTTCGAGCTTGCTGAATCGCTAAACCCGTGCTTGTTCCTGGATGCGCGTGGCAGTGGCTTTGTGACCGATGTACGCCTGGGGTGGCCCGCCAGGGATGGCCGGATTCTGCTGCGCTCCAACGGGGCCTTTGCCGGGTGTTCGCGCCTGATGCACCATCCGAAGCCCGAGTTGTTTGCCTTTGAATTCGATGCCGACATCCTTGGCGAATATGGCCGGCTGCGCGAACTGGCGGGCTTATATGCCTGGCGGGAGACCAATGCGGACGTCGAGAATTGGACCGGGAAACGCTTCAACGAGGTCGCCCATCGCGCAGTGGATACGGTCGAAGTGATGCACGGTGATCCTGAGTCCTGCAACCAGTTGGCTTTTTTCGATCCCGAGTTCGAGCAATGGCACTTCGTGCCGCGTGAGTGAGGGGCGTCCTTGCAGTGCTAGGACGGTCTCCGCAACCCTCTGCACCAACGAAAGGAGCAAGCTGATGACCAACCGCCACGATATCCGGGAAAACGACAAGACAACAGCGGGTGGCACCGTCATTGCCGGTCAGCGCGTTGACCTGATGGAGGGGCGCGCCGTGGCCTATGAAGGGGACGCCGTGTACTGCCCGACGTGCAAGAAGACCGGCTGGATTGCCTGCGATGGGGAGCGGTTGACCGAGTATGGTCCCAACGGGCGTCGGCCGGCGCTCAGTTGGGACTTGTGTATCTGCGACTGCAGGCCGTACCCACGGCTGATTGCCTCGCAAGACAATTCCATGTCGCGGACATAGCCCGGAGTTGAGTGCAGGCCCTACGGATATGCTTCGCCCATGCTTCCTTCATGGGCTGTTGCTTGGCCGGGCCGCGCTCCGGCCAGTCTCTGCTCAATCCAGGCGCTTGCCCGCGGTTTCCGGCACCATGGCAAGACCCACCAGCGAAACCAGCCCGCAGCCGATCACATAGAGCGCCGGCGCGCTGGCGTTGCCGGTCAACTCGATCAGCCAGGTTGCCAGGAATTGCGCAAAGCCGCCGAAGACCAGCACGCCGATGCAATAGACGATCGACAGCCCGCTGGCACGGATGCGGCGCGGGAACAGCTCCGTGACCAGCACGACCGATGGCACCGCGGTCAGGACGAGGGGTAGCGCAAGCATGGCAACCACGGCCAGCAGCATGCCCAGCGATGGCCAGGCGTTGAGCAGCAGAAATGCCGGGTAGACCAGCACCAGCATCGCGATGCGCGACCACAGGATGGTTGGCTTGCGGCCGACGCGGTCGGACAGTCGGCCGGCAAACGCCGCCAGCGCCACCTGCACCAGGGCGGCCAGGCAGCCGGCGGCCATGGAGAGGCCGAGCGGGATCTTGAGCACCGTGGTGGCGTAGCTGGTCATGTAATGCAGCACGATGTAAGTGGCAGAAGTCCCGCCGATGGTGATCAGGACGCCGGCCACGACCGCGCGGCCGTGCCCGCGGAAGATCTCCGCGAGGCTGGCATGGGCCTCGTTCGCCGAAGCGCCGCCCGGCGCCGTGGCCGTCTCTTCCAGATGGCGGCGGATGTAGAGGCCGAGCGGAATCACGAGAATGCCGATGGCAAAGGGCACGCGCCAGCCCCAGCTTTGCAGGGCTTGTTCGGATAGTCCGTTGGTCAGCGCCAGGCCGACGGCCGATCCCAGCAGCACGCTCACGCCCTGGCTGAACAACTGCCAACTGCCAAAGTAGCCCCGCGAACGATCGTCCGCGTATTCCATCAGCAGCGCCGTGGATGCGCCGACCTCGCCGCCCAGCGCAAAGCCTTGCAGAAGCCGCGCGAAGACAATCAGTGCCGGCGCAAGCAACCCCGCCTGGGCATAGGTGGGTGCCACCACGAAGATCAACGACCCGATGCCCATCAGCCACAGCGTCAGCGTCATGGCGGGCTTGCGGCCAACGCGGTCGGCATAGAGTCCGATCAGCACGCCGCCAAGCGGGCGCGCGACGAAGCCGACGCCGAAGGTGGCCAGCGACAGCATCAACTGACCCAGGCTGCCGGAGGCGGGGAAGAACAACTTGCCGATCAGTACGGCAAAGAAGCTGTAGACCGTGAAGTCGTAGAACTCCAGGCCGTTGCCGATCGTGATGGCGGCAATGGCGCGCCGGTGCGGCACGGCGCGGCGTGCGCCGGCCGGTATGGCGCCGGCTTCCAGTGATGGCGGTGTGGGCATGGAAATGGACATGTCTTGTCTCCTCGTGGGGGATGCCGGGTTTGCCCCGGTCGCGTCGTGTGATGGCTGTGCGTTCAGTCCAGGAAGCGCTCAACCAGCTTCACCCAGTAGGTGGCGGCCAGCGGCAGGCAGGCGTCGTTGAAGTCGTAGCCAGGGTTGTGCACCATGCAGCCACCTTCGCCGTCGCCGTTGCCGATGATCAGGTAGCTGCCGGGGCAGGCTTCCAGCATGAAGGCGAAGTCCTCGCTGCCGGTCAGTGGCACCATGTTGTCGATCAGCCCCGCGTCTCCGAGCCAGTCGCGGGCAACCTCGCGGGCCAGTTCGGTTTGCGCCGGATCGTTGACGAGCACCGGGTAGCGCCGGTCGTAGTGGACTTCCGCGCGCGCCCCGAAGCTCTCGGCCTGTGCCTTGGCGAGGGCGGTGATGCGTGCCTGCAGCAGGTCGCGCACGTCGGCCTTCAGCGCCCGCACCGACAGTCGCATTTCCGCGCTTTCGGGAATCACGTTGGGCGCCTGGCCTGCCAGGATCGCGCCGACGGTCACGATGGCCGTCTCCAGAGGCGGGACGTTGCGCGCCACCACGCTCTGCAGCGCCAGCGTAATCGAGGCGCAGGCCACCACCGGATCGACCGCCTTGTGCGGCATCGCGCCATGCCCGCCGCGGCCCGTGACGCGGATCGTCACCGTGTCCGACGACGCCATGAACGGGCCGGGCAGGAAGCCGAACTTGCCGACGGGATGGCCGGGCATGTTGTGCAGGGCAAAGACGGCGTCGCAGGGGAACAAGCGGAACAAGCCGTCCTGGATCATCTCGCGCGCGCCGCCCATGCCTTCCTCGGCCGGCTGGAAGATCACATGCAGCGTGCCCGAGAACGGCTTGTGCGTGGCCAGGTACTTGGCGGCCGCGAGCAGGGTGGCGGTGTGGCCGTCGTGCCCGCAGGCGTGCATTTTGCCGTCGATCTTGCTGGCATAGGGCAGGCCCGTGGCTTCATGGATCGGCAGCGCGTCCATGTCGGCGCGCAGGCCGATTGCGCGGCCCTCGCCGTGCTTGAGCGTGCCCACCACGCCGGTGCCACCCAGGCCGCGATGCACGGCGTATCCCCAGGCCTGCAGGCATTCGGCCACCAGCTCGCTGGTGTTGAATTCCTCGAAACCGAGTTCAGGATGGGCGTGGATGCGGTGGCGCAGTGCCACCATCTCGTCTTCGATGGCACGAATGCCGGGAAGCACGGCGTCTGCTTGCATGGGGTCTCCGGGGGAAATCGTTATCCGGCAATCCTATGCAGTGCCCGGCCCCGTCGATAGTCGCAAAACTGTTATCCTGACAACCATTGGTTGTCACCCTGCTTTTCGTTCTACTTCTTCCATGAAGCTTCACCAGATACAGGCATTGGTCGCCGTCGCGGACACCGGGAGCATTCGCGCCGCGGCACGGCTGGCCGGACTCTCGCAGGCGGCCGTGACCAAGGCGCTGCGCGAACTCGAAAGCGAAGCCCGGCTGCCGCTGCTGTCGCGCACGGCGAGTGGCGTGGCGCTGACGGACGCGGGGCAGCGGATGCTGGGTCATGCGCGGCTGGTGGTGGGTCAGCTGGCCCGCGCCAGCGAGGAGTTGGCCACGTTGCGGGGCGAGGGCGTCGGCCGGCTGTCGATCAGCGTCACGCCGTGGATCATGCTGAGCTTTCTGTCGCCGACGCTGTTGCGCTTCCGGGAGCGCATGCCCGGCGTTCAGGTGGAAATCTTCGAGGGCCTGACGGCGGTGGCGCTGCCGAGGCTGCGTGAAGGTACGCTGGACTTTACGGTCGGCCCGTTCACGGCGGCCATGTCCACCCAGGAGTTCGAGTGCGAACCGATCGTGGCGTATGAATCTTGCGTCATCGCCCGGCGCGGCCATCCTCGGGCCGGCGAGCGCTCACTGCATGGATTGCTGGATCAGGACTGGGTCGTCAACTACACGGCGGCCAGCTATCAGTCCTTCATGCAGAACTTGTTCTGGCAGCACGATGCGCGCATCGACGCGTCACGCCTGCACTGTGCGCACTCGACGTCGCTGCTGCTGGAGCTGATCCGCAACGCCGATATGCTCAGCTACTGCCCCAGGCCATTGCTGCTCGCCGAGCCGATGCACGGATGGGTGCAGGCGCTTGCGTTGTCGGAGCAGTTCGAGATCAGTCGGCTGGGCATCATTACGCGCCACAACGCCGTGCGCAGCCCGGCGGCGCAATGCTTCATCGAATGCCTGTTGCAGGAGATCCGACGACGCGCCCGCTCGGCGGCGCCAGCCGATACAACGCTGTTCGACCAGTTGGAAGTTCTGTTCTGAGGGGGGGATGGCTACCTGGGGTAGCCACCGCGATCGCCCCAGGCCAGGCGCCCTTCCGGCAATCCGCCGGAAAGGCCCCGGGCCTGGTCAACCCAACACCAAACGTCAGGCTTGCAGCGAAGCCAGGGCGGCGTTCAGCGTCTTGCTGGGGCGCATCACGGTGTCCAGCTTCTGGACATCGGGCATGTAGTAGCCGCCGATGTCCACGGGCTTGCCCTGCACGTCGGACAGTTCGCCGACGATGGCCTTCTCGTTCGCCGTCAGCGTCTTGGCCAGCGGCGCGAACTTGGCCGCCAGTTCGGCGTCCTCGGTCTGCTCGGCCAGCGCCTGGGCCCAGTACATGGCCAGGTAGAACTGGCTGCCACGGTTGTCCAGCTCACCGGTGCGGCGCGACGGCGACTTGTTGAAGTCGAGCAGCTTGCCGGTGGCGGCGTCCAGCGTCTTGGCGAGGGTCTTGGCGCGGGCGTTGCCGTGCTTGATGCCCAGTTCTTCCAGCGACACCGCCAGCGCCAGGAACTCGCCCAGCGAATCCCAGCGCAGGTGGTTTTCCTCGATCAGTTGCTGCACATGCTTGGGCGCCGAGCCGCCCGCGCCGGTTTCGTACATGCCGCCGCCGGCCATCAGCGGAACGATCGACAGCATCTTGGCGCTGGTGCCCAGTTCCATGATGGGGAACAGGTCGGTCAGGTAGTCGCGCAGGATGTTGCCGGTCACCGAGATGGTGTCCAGGCCGCGTGCCACGCGCTCCAGCGTGTAGCGCATGGCGCGGACCTGCGACATGATCAGGATTTCCAGGCCGGCGGTGTCGTAGTCCTTCAGGTAGGTCTCGACCTTCTTGATCAGCTCGGCCTCGTGCGGGCGGTACGGGTCCAGCCAGAACACGGCCGGCATGCCGGAGTTGCGGGCGCGGGTGACGGCCAGCTTGACCCAGTCGCGGATCGGCGCGTCCTTGACCTGGCACATGCGCCAGATGTCGCCGGCCTCAACGTTCTGCGCCAGCAGCACCTCGCCGGTGGCCAGGTCGGTGATGTTGGCCACGCCGTCCTCGGCGATCTCGAAGGTCTTGTCGTGCGAGCCGTATTCCTCGGCCTTCTGCGCCATCAGGCCGACGTTCGGCACCGTGCCCATGGTGCGCGGGTCGAAGTTGCCGTGCCACTTGCAGAAGCTGATCATCTCCTGGTAGATGCGGGCGAAGGTCGACTCCGGCATCACCGCCTTGCAGTCGTAGGGCTTGCCGTCGGCGCCGTACATCTTGCCGCCCGTGCGGATCATGGCCGGCATCGACGCGTCGACGATGACGTCGTTGGGCGAGTGGAAGTTGGTGATGCCCTTGGCCGAATCCACCATCGCCAGTTCGGGACGGTGCTCGTGGCTGGCGTGCAGGTCGCGGATGATCTCGTCGCGCTTCGATTCGGGCAGCGTCTTGATCTTCTCGTACAGGTCGGCCATGCCGTTGTTGACGTTGATGCCCAGTTCGTCGAACAGCGCGCCGTGCTTCTCGAAGGCTTCCTTGTAGTAGATCTTGACGCAGTGGCCGAAGACGATCGGGTGCGAGACCTTCATCATCGTCGCCTTGACGTGCAGCGAGAACAGGATGCCGGCCTGGCGGCAGTCTTCAAGCTGCTGCTCGTAGAACTCGCACAGGGCCTTCTTGCTCATGAACATCGAGTCGATGATCTCGCCGTCCTGCAGCGCGACCTTCGGCTTGAGCACGATGGTCTTGCCGCTCTTGGTCACGAGTTCCATCTTGACGTCGCGCGCGCGGTCGAGCGTCATCGACTTTTCGCCGTGATAGAAGTCGCCGTGCTCCATGTGCGACACGTGCGTGCGCGACCACTGCTTCCATTCACCCATCGAGTGCGGATGCTTCTTGGCGTAGTTCTTCACCGCCGCCGGCGCGCGGCGGTCGGAGTTGCCCTCGCGCAGCACCGGGTTCACGGCCGAGCCCAGGCACTTGGAGTAGCGCGCCTTGATCGCCGTCTCCTCGTCGGTCTTGGGGTCTTCCGGGTAGTTGGGCACCTTGTAGCCCTTGAGCTGCAGTTCGCGGATGGCGCTGGTCAACTGGTTCACCGAGGCGCTGATGTTCGGCAGCTTGATGATGTTGGTGTCGGGCAGCAGGGTCAGTTTGCCCAGTGCGGACAGGTTGTCCGGAACGCGCTGTTCCTCGGTCAGGAATTCCGCGAATTCGCCCAGGATACGGGCTGCCACCGAGATGTCGCTGGTCTCCACCTGGATGCCGGCCGGGGCCGTGAACGTGCGGATGATCGGCAGAAAAGCACTGGTCGCCAGCAGCGGGGCCTCGTCTGTCAGTGTGTAGATGATGGTGGGTTGCTGGGTGCTCATTGCTTCTCTCAGGGGCAAGGAATGGGAAAAACCGCGGCGGATCGCGCCGTGGTCTGGCGGCAAAGTCGCAATTTTGCCTGATTTTGCTTTCAGGTGGCTGACGACGGGGCGGAATCTGGTCCTGGAGGCCGGAATCTGCCCACGCGGGACCGTTGAGGGCAATCTTGCGGCGGCAGGGTGGCGAGTGATGTATGCGGCATACTGATGCGACCCGTTCGAGACGGGAAATTATTGTGTGCCGATTAACCGGGGCCTAGGAAAACCCGCGACGGATCGTGGCTGACAGCGGTGCCGGGAATCGCCATGACTGTATTGGGCAGCGCGGCGGACTGGCGATGGTCGTGCAATGAATGCCGACTGACATGGTGCTTGCGCGGTTCGGATTCGGCAGTTGCGGTCGCATTAAGGAACAGCAGCAGGAAGCAACGGAAAAATACCTCCCCCTCCTTGGGAATCCAGCTGTGTCGCGGGTTGGCGGTAATCAAAATATCACCCGAACGGGTGTCGAAAAGGTGTGCGCGATGGTCTTGCACACCGTTTTCCGTGCCGCGCCCGGGGAGTCGGTAACACGCTATGGCAGCCATGAACATAATCCTTGTGGATTATCGCGACGAAATTGCAGAATCTGGCGATCTCGCTTTTATGGGATTTACAGCGTGTTTGCGATAGTTCACAATTAATTGTTCTCTAGTTAACTAGAATCCTTCACGTTTCGCGGCAACGCGCCTCGTATCTGCGGCGGTTGCGGTTGCACGACGCCATCCCCTGAGCGGATGGCCATCCGGCGCGGTTCTTCGGTGCCCGCCGGATCCCGTAGGCCTGCTCTACCGTCTCCCAGGCGGTCAGGCCCGAGCGGGTTCCGTGCCCTTGTGCCGCGTTTCGATTGCCGACAACGACACTCAAGCGCGCGCGCCCGCCCAAGGGCATCTTGCGTCCGTTTGGGGATGACGAGAGACAGGCGGGGCACACCCATGAAGTCATCGATTCCGTGCCATTCGCGCGTCCGCACCGGGACGCGCCGGCGGCGCGCTCCGGCCCGGCTGGCGGCCGGGCTGGCTGCGCTCGCTTGCCTGCCTGCGCTGGCGCAGGCGGACGCGGCCTACGACGCAAGGATCCAGCGTGCCCGTGCGGGCGACTACGAGCCCGCGCTGGTTTACCTGCGCGAGCAGGTGGTGCGGGTCCCCTCGGACCGGCGCGCGGCCTACGACCGCATCGTCATTGCCGGCTGGGCTGGTCGGCAGGGCGAGGTGCTGGCGGCCCGCGAGCAGTTGGGGGATGCGCAGGCGCTGCCCGCGGACGTGCTGGCCGCCGTGGCCCGGGCACTGCGCGACGAGCGGCGCTGGGACGAGGCGCAAGCGCACTACCGCGAAGGGCGGGAGCGTTTTCCGGAACAGACCGGGTTTGTGCTGGGCGAGATCATGACGCTGGCCGACAGCGGCCAGACCGCGAAGGCGGTGCCGCAGGGCCAGGCGCTCGTGCGGCGCCGGTCGACCGACGTCGATGCCCGGCTCGCGCTGGCCTATGCGTACACACGCGCCGGCGAACCGTACGAGGCGCTGTACGAGGTCGATGAAGCGCACACGCTGGCGCCGCAACGCGCCGATGTCGTGCGCGAGTATGTGCGGACATTGCAGCGGGCCGGATTGCCGGAGGCAGCGTTGCGCGTCGCGGGCGAGCATCGCGGCTTGTTGGACGACGAGGCCCGGCTGGAGCTGGAGGTGGACGCGGCGGCCGAACTGGCGCGGCTGGCGGACATGCCGACGCGCACGGAAGCCGAACGCTTTGCCATCGCCGACCGGGCGCTGGCGCGCTACGACGTGCTGATGCCCGCATTGCGCACGCTTGGGCCCCGTGGCGAGGCGCAACTGCGCCGCGCGCGCATCGATCGCCTCGCCGCGCTGCATGCGCGGGTGCGGATGCAGGACACGGTCGACGCCTACGAGGCGCTGCGCGCCGAGGGCATCGAGGTGCCCGCCTACGCGGTGGCCGACGTGGCAGCGGCCTACCTGTACCTGCGCCGTCCCGAAGAAGCCGTGCCGCTGTACCGGCAGGCGCGCGAAACCCATGCGCCGGGTGGTGACGCCGAGGCGCGGCTGGCGGCGCAGACCGGCCTCTACTACGCTCATGCCGAGGCCGAAGCGTTCGAGCCGGCCGGGCAGGCGCTGCAACAGGCGGGCGCCGAGCAACCGCGCTGGCGCTGGGTGCGCGGCCAGCCGATGCGGCAGCCGAACGACCTGTGGCTGGTGGCCGAGGAGACCGCCGCGCGGGCAAGCCGGCAGGCCGACGATACGGTCGACGCCCAGCGCCGGCTCGAAGAGATGGTGCGCAAGGCGCCCGGCCATTCCGGGCTGCGGGCCGTGCTGGCCGACGTCTATCGCGCGCGCGGCTGGCCGCGCGCCGCCGAAAGCGAGCTGAAGCTGGCCGAGACGCTCGCACCGCGCAGCCTGCCGGTCGAGGTGCAGCAGGGTCACGCCGCGCTGGACCTGCAGGAATGGCGCCAGGCCGAGCAACTGCGCGACGACACGTTCGGGCGTTTCCCGGAAGAGTTGGCCGCCAGGCGCCTGGCGCGCGAGTGGGAGGTGCACAACAAGTCGGAGCTGCGCGTCATCGGCTATCGTGGCCTCGCCAACGACAGCCCCGTGGTCGGCAGTGGCAATTTCGGCATCGAGACGGTGCTCTACAGCCCGCCGGTCAACTACGACTGGCGCGCGTTCGGCGGCATCGGCTACGCCACGGGCAACTTCGACGAAGGCCGCCTCGATTACACGTGGCTGCGCGCCGGGACGCAATGGCGCGTGCGCGACCTGACCGTGGAAGGCGAGGTGTCGACGCACTGGTACGGCCAGGGCGACCGGCCGGGTGCGCGCCTGTCGGCCGACTACGACATCGACGATCGCTGGAAGGTTGGCGCATCGGCGGCGCTGCGCTCGACGGCGACGCCCCTGCGTGCGCTCAAGAACGGCATCTATGCCGACACGCTGTCGGCGTATGCGCGCTGGCGGGACAGCGAACGCAGCGAGTGGATCGTCTCGGCGGGGCCGTCCCGCTTCAGCGACGGTAACGACCGGGTGGAGATCGGCGTCTCCGGCCTGCAGCGCGTCTACACCGCGCCGCACCTGAAGGCCGATCTGTTGCTGAGCCTGTGGGCCTCGCATAACACGCTCGACAACACCATCTATTTCAATCCGCGCTCGGAGCTGGGCGTGCTGCCGTCGGCGCGCCTGACGCACACCCTGTACCGGCGCTACGAAACCGTGTGGGAGCAGCAGTTCCTGGCCGGCGCGGGTTCGTACAGCCAGCAGGGCTTCGGCACTGGTGCGGTCCTGCTGCTCGGCTACGGGCAGCGCTTTCGCACCAATGACGTGTTCGACGTGGGAGCGACGGTCACGGGCACCAGCCGGCCCTATGACGGCAAGCGCGAGCGCGAACTGCGCATCGTGTTCGACCTGACCTATCGATTCTGAACGGGAGGCCCACACCATGAATGCAACGCTGATGCGCGTGTATCGCTGCTTTCTGCTGATCGTCGCAGCGTGCCTGCTGGCCGCTTGCGCCAAGGACATCCCGGTGTTCACGCCGCCGGCCGAGCGGCCGGTTGCCGCCCACGAGCAAGCCTGGCCACGCAACCATGTCGTCGTGCTTGCCTACCACGATGTGGAGGACCGGGACGCGGACCAGGCCTATCTGAGTGTGCGCACCGACCATCTGGTCGGCCAGCTTGCCTGGCTGCGCGAGAACGGCTACCAGGCGGTCTCGGTGGACCAGATCCTGGCCGCCCGCAGCGGCGGGCCGCCGCTGCCCGAGCGTGCCGTGCTGCTGACGTTCGATGACGGCTACAGCAGCTTCCGCACGCGCGTGCTGCCGATCCTCAAGGCCTACCGCTGGCCGGCCGTGCTCGCGCCGGTGGGCGCGTGGCTGGACACGCCGGAAGGCCAGCCCGTCGACTTTGGCGGCACGCCCACCGAGCGGAAACGGCTGCTGACGTGGCAGCAGGTGCGCGAGATCGCCGCCTCGGGTCTGGTGGAGATCGGTGCGCACACGGATGCGCAGCATTACGGGATGCGCGCCAATCCCCAGGGCAACACGGAGCCTGCGGCAGTCGTGCGCGGCTACGATCCGGCCACTGGCGCCTACGAATCGGAGGCTGCCTACGAGGCGCGCATTCGCGGCGACGTGCAGCGCATCACGGAGAAGGTCCGGCGGGCCACCGGCAAGCCCGTGCGCATCTGGATCTGGCCGTATGGGGCCGAGGGCGGCACGGCATTGCGCATCATCGCGGACAACGGCTATCAGCTCGCGTTCACGCTGGAAGACGGCCTGACGACGGTGGACCGCCTGATGTCCGGCGGGCGCATGCTGCTGAGCGACGACCCCGGCCTGCGCGGCTTCGCCAACGGCGTCGTCAAGACGGAGGACACGCCGCGCATGCGCGTGGCGCACGTGGACCTCGATTACGTCTACGATCCCGATCCGCGTCAGGTGGAACGCAACCTCGACGCGCTCGTGCAGCGCATTGCGGACCTGAACATCGACACGGTATTCCTGCAGGCGTTTGCCGACCCGGACGGCGATGGTCTGGTGAAGTCGCTGTACTTCCCCAACCGCTGGCTGCCGATGCGGGCGGACCTGTTCAACCGCGTGGCCTGGCAACTGGATAACCGCACCAACGTGAAGGTGTATGCGTGGATGCCGGTACTGAGCTTCGACCTCGATCCTTCCATCGCTCGGGTGACGCGCTGGGATGCCAAGGCAGGCCGTGCCGTCGTCGACGCGAAGCAATACCGCCGCCTGTCGCCGTTCGACCCGGTGGCCCGCGCGCGCATTGCCGACCTCTACGAGGACCTGGCGCGCCACGCCGTCTTCGACGGCATCCTGTTCCACGACGACGCCCTGCTGAGCGACTTCGAGGATGCCAGCCCGCCGGCCCTGGCAGCGTACCAGGCGGCCGGGTTGCCCGGCTCGGTCGCGGCGCTGCGCGCGGACCCGGCCATCATGCAGCGCTGGACGCGCATGAAGAGCCAGGCACTGGTGGCCTTTACACAAACGCTGACGAAGCGCGTGCGCGACGTGCGCGGCCCTGCGGTCAAGACCGCGCGCAACATTTTTGCCGCGCCGATCCTGCAGCCGGAAAGCGAGGCATGGTTCGCGCAGAACCTGGACGACTTCCTGGCGGCCTACGACTGGACCGCGCCGATGGCCATGCCCTACATGGAACAGGTGCCGCGCGGCCAGGAGAACCAATGGCTGGACGGGCTGGTCGATGCCGTCGCGCGCCGTCCCGGCGCCCTGCGGCGCACGGTGTTCGAGCTGCAAAGCCGCGAATGGCGCGCGCCCGGTGCGCCGCCCGTCGACAGTGCGGTCCTGGCCGGCTGGATGCAGCGCCTGCAGCGTCGCGGCGCCCGAAACTTCGGCTACTACCCGGACGACTTCCATCACAACCAGCCCCGGCTCGACGTGATTCGGCCGGCCCTCTCCAACGCCTGGTATCCCGCGCCATGATCGAACGCCTATTCGCCCTGATCGTCCTGTGCATCGCGCTCGGCCTGCCGTTCGCACTGGCCATCCTTGTCACCGGCGACATCCTGCTGGCCTTCGTGTTCTTTTATCCGCTCTTCATGTCGGGCCTGTGGATCGCCGGCGGCCTGTACTTCTGGTGGCACTGGGAGCGCAAGTGGTCGTGGGGGCCGGGACGCGAACCACCCGAGGTGAAGGGGCAGCCGTTCGTTTCGATCCTGGTGCCCTGCTTCAACGAGGCGGGGAACGGCGAGGAGACATTGCTCGCGGCGCTCGCGCAGCGCTACCCGAATTTCGAGGTCATCGCCATCAACGATGGCTCCAGCGATGGCACTGGCGCGTTGCTCGATGCCCTGGCCGCGCGCCATGAGCGGCTGCGTGTGGTGCACCTGGCGCACAACCAGGGCAAGGCCATGGCGTTGCGCATGGGCGCGCTCGCCGCGCGCGGCGAGTACCTGGTCTGCATCGACGGCGACGCAGCGCTGGACCCGGATGCCGCCGCGTATCTCGTGGCACCGATGGTCGACAACCCGCGCGTCGGGGCGGTCACGGGCAATCCCCGCATTCGCACGCGCTCCACGTTGATCGGCCGCGTCCAGGTGGGCGAGTTCTCGTCGATCATCGGCCTGATCAAGCGCACGCAGCGCGTCTACGGCCAGGTGTTCACGATCTCCGGCGTGGTGGCCGCCTTCCGGCGCCGCGCGCTGGATCGCGTGGGCTACTGGAGCCTGGACATGATCACCGAGGACATCGACATCAGCTGGAAGCTGCAGCGCGATCACTGGTCAATCTTCTATGAACCGCGCGCGCTGTGCTGGATCCTGATGCCGGAGACCCTGCGCGGGCTGTGGAAGCAGCGCCTGCGCTGGGCTCAGGGCGGCGCCGAGGTGTTCCTGAAGAACGTGAAGTCCATCTGGATCTGGCGCCATCGCCGGCTGTGGCCGCTGATCGTCGAGTACTGCCTGTCGGCCACGTGGGCCTTTGCCTTCGCCGTCTCGATCGTGCTGTGGATCCTCGGGCATGTCGTCGCGCTGCCCGACAACATCCGCATCCAGACGCTGATGCCGCCGGGCTTCACGGGCATGGTGCTCGCCGCGGTCTGCATTCTGCAGTTTGCCGTCAGCGTGGCCATCGACCGCCGCTACGAGCCGCGGCTCGCGCGCACGCTGTACTGGATCATCTGGTATCCGCTCGCGTACTGGATGGTCGGCATGCTGACCACGTTGCTGGCCTTTCCCAAAGTCATGTTCAAGACCCGGCGCCAGCGTGCTCGCTGGACCAGCCCGGATCGCGGCATCCAATCGTTGAGGTCGTCATGAATCCCGATGGCATGATCATCCGCACCACGCGTTCGCGCCTGGGTCGTCTGCTCGACGCGTTCCTGACGATACTGGCCTGGCTGGGCTTCAGCTACCTGTGCGCGGCAGGCATTCGCGCCGTGCTGCAGGAAACGGGTGCCGGCCCCGGAGTGCCGTTCTGGTCCGCGCTGCTGCCAACCATGGGCACGCTGACCCTCTACATCCTGGTCGGCTTGTTCAATGGCATCGTGCTGCTGGTGTGGGCGCTCTACAACCAGTATCGCTTTGCCGGGCTGGACCGCCGCAAGCCGGTCGCGGCCCTGGGCGGGGAGGAACTGGCGCGCAGCTTCGGCCTGTGCGAGCAGCGACTGGCCGCCTTGCATCAAGCCAAGGTGGCGGTCGTCGGCCACGAGAACGACGGGACGATCGCCGCGTTGCACCTGTCGGCGCCGCTCGCGCCGGGCGACGTCCCGGCGCGGGCGGTCGTGGCAGCGGGGGCGGATCGCCAGCATGCGCCAGCGGCCGCATGTGCCGAAAAGGAAGGTCACATCGCGCAAGCAACGTGATCGGAGGTTCCTCTACTATCATGAGGGAAAACGGCCCGGGCACGAATGCCCCGGCCGGCCTCAACCGGAGAACGCGCATGCCGTGGGCAACCTTCCGCAGATTGTCTGGAATCCTGGCAATGCTGGTGGGCCTGGCCGCGCTGACGCTGGGCGGTTGTGTGCTCGAGATCGACAACACCGACCGCAAGGCGCAGCAGGTCTCGCTGTCCGGCGCGCCGAACGGCGTCTGGTGGAGCGCCGCGACGCATGGCGTCTATATCACCGACGATACCGCCAACCGCATCCAGTTTCGCGGCAACGACGGTCGGATCTCGACCACCGTGCAACTGACCACGGCGCCCGCCAGCGGCGCGAACCTCGGCCAGGTGGTGCGCGACGCCGACGGGCGCCTGTTCGTGACACGCTTCGGCTTTGGCACCGATGGCGCCATCGACTACGCGGACGTGCGCGGCGCGGCCGCGGTCGTTGTCGGGCCGGCCACGTCGCGCCGGCGCATCGGCCTGTGGCCGGTGTCGGCCAATACCTACGTGGTGAGCTGGTTCGAGCGGCTGGCGGACAATTCCCAGCGCGGTGCCGTGAGCCTGCTGACGCTGGACCTGACCGCCAACCCGATTCGCGGCACCGAGCGCGAGTTGGTGACCGGCCTCGTCAAGCCGGTGGGCGTGGCGGTGCAGGGCAACACGCTGTACGTCGGCGACCAGTCCGTCGGCAAGATCTACGCGGCGGACCTTGCGCAGGCGCTGGCGGCGCCGCTTGCGGTGTCGTCGCTCAGGGTGCTGGCCACGGTGGAGAATGACCAGTTCACGATCGGCCCGCGCAACGACCTCTTTACCGGCGGGCGCGACGGCGTGATCCGGCGCATCACGCCCGGCGGCTCGGTCAGCGAGTTCGCGACCGGCTTCCAGCAGATTCTCGGGGTAACGTACGACGCGGAGAACCGGCGCCTGTTCGCGGCCGAGCGCGGCGCCGGCAGCCAGTCGCTGCGCATCCTGCCGGTCGACTGACCGGCCTGCGGCCGGCACGGAGAGGAGATTCTCCGTGCGTGGCGGTTCAGTGCTCGCCGTAGTGGCTGTGGACCACGCCCGGGCGTCCAGCCCGGGGTGGACGGGCGATGCCCCAGGCGTCCAGCAACGGCTGGAAGCTGGCGGCGGGAACCGGATTGACGGACGCCGTGCGCCGCGCCGCGGGCAGGGGCAGACCGGTCAGCACGTATTCCACCTCGTTGGCCGGCGCGTCGGTACTGTGGACGTCGCGGCCAATGACGCCCATCTGGCGCGCCGCTTTCAGCGCGCGCGTGAGTTCCTCGGCTTTCAGCCCGCTGGCACGGGCCATGCGGTCGCGGCGCATCGGTCCAGCCCCTTGCATGCTTGCAAGAAGCTGTTCCACGCATTCCCGGGTCTTTCGTTTCATGGTGACGGCATTGAAGTGATTCATGTTCGCGATGCCGCGGCAGGTATCTTGCCGCCTTGCATCGTGCCGCCCATTTTTCCGCAGCGATTTGGCATTGCCAACCGCACTTGACACTTGTTTGCATTCCATTGCACTTCGTTGCGATGACAGCATGGCGGACGCGGCGTTCGGCATAGTCGTTTCTTGAAATTCCCTCGTGTTTCTTCTGCCGGCCCCTTGCGCTCACTCCGGATACTGTATAAATATACAGTTATCAGAAATTTACGATCTCGCGCCTTTCGCGTGAGATGCCAACGACACATGACTGCGCAATCGCACGCAGCACCGGCACCAGCGGCGGGTGTTCCGCTCCCTTCGCCAATGCCAGACCTCCTGGCAGACCGGCGTGGTGCGCTCACCGAGCTGGAACAACGTTATCCGGGCTTGTGGCGGGCCGGGCAACTGGGCCATGCCGGCAGCCTGCCGGTCTGTCCCACCGGCCATGCGGCCCTGGCGCAAGAGCTGCCCGGCGGCGGCTGGCCGCGCGGGGCCATGACGGAATTGCTGTTGGCGCAGGATGGGGCGGGCGAGTTGCGGCTGCTGCTGCCGGCGCTGCGCGCGCTGGCGGCGGCCGGACGTCGGGTAGGGCTGGTGGGCCCGTCGTACTTGCCCAATGCGGCAGGACTGGCGGCCTGGGGGCTGCCGGCACACCAGCTTTACTGGGTACGCGCCCCGGCAGGGGCCAGCCAGGCCGCGCGGCAGGCCGACATGTTATGGGCGGCCGAGCAGATGCTGCGCAGCCAGGCATTCGGCGGCGTGCTGGCGTGGCTGCCCGCTGCGCGGCCCGAGGCGCTGCGCCGCCTGCAGGTGCTGGCGCAGGGCGGCGATGCGGCGCTGTGGGTGCTGCGCCCCGCTACGGCACTGCGCGAATCGTCGCCGGCGGTGCTGCGCCTGCTGCTGTCGCCGCTGCCGGGCAATGTGCTGTCGGTGGTCTTCCACAAGCGGCGTGGCCCGGCGCGGGAGTCGCCGCTGCTGCTGTCGTTGGATGGCATGGACGGTGTCCCCACGCGGCATCCGGCCGTGGCGCCGCAGCCAGCCGTTTCCGCGCAGCCCGCCCGATCCCCTGCCTCGACCGCCGTGTCGTCCGTGGTTCCTGTTGTTGAGGGAGGCTCCGCCCATGTCGTACTGGATCGCGGTGCATTTGCCGCGCCTGTCGCTGGACGCGCTGCAGCCGAACTGGCCTGACCCGGCCGCCGCCGCCCAGGCCGGCACGCTTCACCATGCCGTGCCGGTGGTCGTGCTGGAGCAGGAGCGCGTGGTGCTGGCCAATGCGCCGGCGATGGCGCTGGGCGTGTGCTTCGGCATGCGGCGCGGCGGCGTGCAGGCGTTGTCGGCCGACGTGGTGCAGCTGGAGCGCGACACGGCGGCCGAGGCTGCGCTGATGACGGCGGCGGCCCTGGCGCTGTTGCATTTCACGCCGCAGGTGAC
>JACXTT010004007.1_pt1 | contig 22144 bp, 24 predicted proteins | sample 9270951 | NCBI WGS metagenome assembly JACXTT01 (sample SAMN15532306, study PRJNA645909) | rock metagenome | isolation source: weathered quartz diorite | place: Puerto Rico | collected 2017-06-21
AAGGCCTTTGTGCACCTGCATGTGCCGGCCGGCGCGACGCCGAAGGACGGCCCGAGCGCCGGCGTGACCATGGCCACCGCGCTGTTGTCGCTGGCGCGCGGGAAGAAAATCGCGCGGCCGCTGGCCATGACCGGCGAGATCACGCTCACCGGCCAGGTGTTGCCGGTGGGCGGCATCCGTGAGAAGGTGATCGCCGCGCGCCGCGCCAGGATCACCGAGCTGATTTTGCCCGAGGCGAATCGCGGCGACTTCGAGGAACTGCCGGCGCACATCCGCAAGGGGCTGACGGCGCATTTCGCGGGACATTATCAGGACGTGGCGCGGTTTGTTTTTTCCGGAAAGAAATAGCGGGAGAGGAGTATTCGGTGGGAAGTTTTGTCGGCTTCAAGTGCAGATTCTGCGAGTACGAGGAACCGAGCATCGGCGTCGGCCGTGGCAAGGCCGAGTTCCCGTTTCTCGCGCTGTACCGCTGCAATCACTGCCACACGATCGGGAGCACCTGGATATACGAGAACAGGATTCCGCGTTGCAGCCAGTGCTATGATGATGCGCTCACCATGCTGGCCGACGACATCCGGCGCGTGAATTGCCCCAAGTGCGGCGAGACGGGAATGATTGTGCCGAAGGAAGGAAGCTGGGAGTAATCAGCCGCCGAGATCGACTTCTTCGCCCGACTGCTCGCGAATGAACCGCGACAGTTCGTGCATCAGTTCCCCGCCGCCCTGATCGTTGACCCAGCGGCCGTCAATGAAACCGTAGTGATAGCCGCCGGATTTGGCGGCGACCCAGATCTGTTTCGCCGCACCCTGCTTGTTGATAATGATCTTGGTGCCGTTGGCAAATTCGAGCGTCAGGATGCCGCCGGCCGCTTCGAAATCGATGTCGGCGCCGCTTTCCTCGATGGCCTGTTCGATGATCAGCAGCGTGTCGGTGGCTTTCTTGTCGAATTCGGATTCGTTCATGGGCGCATGATTCACGAGGATCAGGGCGTGCATGTTAACGGAGGAGGGTACGGCTGAACAGGTCATCTGATATGATCGCCGGCCATCATGGGAATACGGATTCTGGTTCTGGGAGGACACGGCGCGCTCGGCCGGCGTATCAGCCGCGCCATTGCCGCGATACCGTCGGCCGAATGCGTCGTCGGTGGACATCGCGCGCAGAAAACCGCACCATTCGCCGGTGAAAATGTCATGGCGGTGACGGTGAATGCCAGCGAACCCGCGAGTCTGCGGCGCGCACTCGATGGCGTGTTCGCAGTGGTCAACGCCGCGGGACCGTTTCAGGGGCGCGATTACACCGTTGCCGAAACCTGCGCCGGCCTGGGCATTCATTACGTGGATCTCTCCGACGCCCGCGCTTATGTCGATGGCATCACGCGCCTGCAGCGCCGTGCGCAGCAGAAAGAATGCCTTATCGTCAGCGGCGCCGGTTCCGTACCGGCGGTGTCGACGGCGCTGGTCGACATGCTCGCGCCCGAGTTCGACCAGATCGGCGAAATTCACGTGAGCCAGTCACAGGGAAACCGGAGTCCGCTGGGCGTGGCCACGCTGCGTGCGATTCTCAGTTACACCGGCGTTTCACTGCGGATCAAGGAACACAATCGCTGGCGGTATGCCTATGGCTGGAGCGAGCCGAAAGTCACGCGATTCCCCCGGCCGGTCGGGAAACGCCGCGTTTATCTGTGCGACGTGCCGGACCTGGACATCTTTCCGGCGCGATACGGCGCGCATACGGTGAGCTTCCGCGCCGGTTTCGAACTGGGTCTGTTCAATCGTGGTCTCGCGCTCCTCGGCCGGATGCGGCGCTGGGGCTGGATAAAAAATCCCGCGGGCTGGGCGCCGCTGCTCACCGTGACCGGTCGGCTGTTCCGCGGTTTCGGCGGCGTGGCCGGCGGCATGCAGGTGCGGGTGCGCGGTCGCCGGCATGGCCAGGAGATCGAACATACCGCGTCGCTGCTGGCGCGCGACGCCAGCGGCCCGGACATCGCGTGCAGCCCGGCGGTGGCGCTGATCCGCAAATGGGTCGAGCATGGCGTGCCGGAAACCGGCGCCCTGCCCTGTGTCGGGTTGCTGACGTGGGACGAGATCCGGGCGGAGCTGGTCAATCACGATATCACGCTGGTCAGGGTGTGAACGCCTGCCACTGGATGTCGCGCAAACAGGCAAGGTAAGCTTACGCCATGAATCCCGCGAATCATTCTTTTTTCTCCAGCCGGCGTGCACGCCGGGCGCTGTGGGCCGGTGTCGCGCTGGTTCTGGCGTTGTCCGCCGCCTGCGGGAAGAAAGGGCCTTTGTATCTGCCGGACGACGCCGGCGCGCCGAAGAAGACCGACGCACCGGCGCCCACATCCTTGCCGTCGTCGAAATAATTTCGGCGCCATCATGACCCCCTTCGCCTATCGGGACCGGCAGCTGCATGCCGAGAACGTGCGTCTCGCCGACGTCGCGGACAAGGTCGGCACGCCCTGTTATGTCTATTCGCGCGCCGCGATCGAGGAACGCCTCCGTGCCTTCGATAGCGCGCTCACTGGACGCGATCATCTGGTTTGCTACGCGGTCAAGGCCAACTCGAATCTCGCCGTGCTGAACCTGCTCGCGCGTCTCGGCTCGGGTTTCGACATCGTTTCGAGCGGCGAGCTGGAACGCGTGCTCGCGGCCGGCGGCGATCCGTCACGGGTCGTGTTCTCCGGTGTCGGCAAGACGCCCGAAGAGATGCGGCGCGCGCTTGCGGCCGGTATTTATTGCTTCAACGTGGAATCCGAGGCGGAACTGGAAATCCTCGACGCCGTGGCGGGACAGCTCGGCAAGCCGGCGCCGGTGGCGTTGCGCGTCAATCCGGACGTGGACCCGGCCACGCATCCGTACATTGCCACGGGCCTCAAGCAAAGCAAATTCGGGATCGACATCGGGCGCGCCGAGGCGGCGTACCGCCGCGCGCGGTCGTTGCCGAACCTGCGTATTACCGGCATCGCCTGTCACATCGGTTCGCAGCTCACCGACATGGCGCCGCTGCTCGAGGCGCTGGACCGCGTGCTCGCCTTGGCCGGCGCGCTGCTCGACAGCGGTATCGCCCTGCAGCATCTCGATCTCGGCGGCGGGCTCGGCATCCGCTACAACGAGGAACAGCCGCCGGAACCGGGCGATTACGTTCGTGCGATTCTCGGCCGCCTGCAGAATCAGGGTGCGCGTTACCAGAAACTGCGTCTTGTCTTCGAGCCCGGACGCGCCATCGTCGGCAACGCGGGATTGCTGCTCACGCGCGTGCTGCTGCTCAAGCTCGGTGACGAACGCAACTTCGCCGTGGTCGACGCGGCGATGAACGACCTGCTGCGCCCGGCGCTCTACGACGCCTGGCACGATATCACGCCGGTTACCGTGGATCGGCCGCGCGCACTGCGCATGTATGATGTCGTCGGACCGGTGTGCGAAAGCGGCGATTTTCTCGGACGCGATCGCGAACTCGGCATCGAACCCGGTGATCTGCTGGCCGTGGTTTCCGCCGGCGCCTATGGTTTCGTGATGAGTTCGAACTATAACACCCGTCCGCGTGTCCCCGAAGTGATGGTCGACGATGACAAGTTCCAGGTTGTGCGCCGGCGTGAAACCGTTGCCGAACTCATGGCGCTCGAGTCCCTGTTGCCGTCAAAGAAGTGACCGGCGGCGTCCGCGTCATCCCGTGAAATTCATCGAGCGTATTTCCGAACCGGAACTGATGGACGATCCGGAGCAATCACGTGCTTATGCCGCCGCCGATTTCTCCGAACCGCACCAGGCGTTCGTCGAACGTTTCGCGCAGTGTTTCCCGCGCCATCGTCCGCAGCGCGTGCTCGATCTCGGCTGCGGCGCGGCCGATATCACGATCCGTTTCGCGCGCGCCCACCTCGGTTGCGAGCTGACCGGCGTGGACGGCGCGCCGGCGATGCTGGCGCTGGCACGGGAAGCCATCGTGCGTGTCGGACTGGACGACCGCATTCATCTGCGTGTGGCGCATCTGCCCGCGGGCGACCTGCCATCGCGTCATTTTGACACCCTCATCAGTAACAGCCTGCTGCATCACCTGGCCGATCCACAGATGTTGTGGCGTGCGCTGAGGGATTACGCCACGCCGACGGCGGCACTGTTCGTCATGGATTTGCGCCGTCCCGATACGCGCGAGCACGCCGCCCGGCTGGTGCGGGAACATTCCGCGGCCGAGCCGGAAATCCTGCAGCGGGATTTTTTCAATTCGTTGTTGGCCGCCTACCGTCCGGAGGAAATTGCCGCGCAACTGGCGCCCGCCGGTCTCTCCGGTTTGCAGGTGGAAGCGGTGGGCGACCGGCATCTGGTCGTGTACGGTCAGCTGCCGGCTTAGCGCATGAGTTCGTTTCAAAATCCGCCGGACGAGGAAATCAGGGAACTGCTGTTGCGCGTGAGGAACATCGCCGTGGTCGGGCTTTTGCCGCGAACCGCCCGGCCAAGCCATCGGGTGGCCGCGCACATGCAGCGCTTCGGCTACCGGATTCTGCCGGCGCGACCGGCGGTGGACGCGGTGCTGGGCGAGAAGGCTTATGCGTCGTCGCGCGAAGTTCCGGACCGGATCGTCGACGAGTGCCTCGAACTCGCCTTGCCGGCGCTGTGGCTGCAGCTGGAAGTGGTGAACGTTCCCGCGGCCGAACGTGCCCGTGCCGCACCCGTGACCGCTGCGCGGTTCACGGTTTATTTGGCGCACGGCAACCGGTAAGCTTGCGTCATGCCAGTTCCCTTTACCAAGATGCACGGCGCCGGAAACGACTTCGTGGTATTCGACGCCGTCACACGCCCGGTCGCGCTGACACCGGAAAAGATACGCCGCCTCGCCGACCGCCATTTCGGCATCGGCTGCGACCAGGTGCTGGTCGTGGAGCGCGCCACCGCGGCCGGCGCGGATTTCCGCTATCGCATATTCAACGCCGACGGCGGCGAGGTCGAGCAATGCGGCAACGGCGCGCGCTGTTTCGTGCGCTTCGTCCGTGACCGGCGGCTCACGAGCAAGGACGAAATCGCGGTGGAAACGCTGTCCGGCATGATTTATCCGCGCCTGGAGGCGGACGGCGGTGTCACCGTGAACATGGGCGTGCCGCGGTTCGAGCCCGCCGAGGTGCCGTTCGAGGCAAGCGCGCGCGAAAACGTCTATGATTTGGAGGTGGACGGCCGAAAATTGCAGGTAAGCGTCCTGTCCATGGGCAACCCGCACGCGGTGCAGGTGGTGCCGGAGGTGGATAGCGCGCCGGTGAACACGCAGGGGCCGCTGATCGAGCGACATCCGCGTTTTCCGCAGCGGGTGAACGCGGGCTACCTGCAGGTCGTGGACCGGCGGCACGTCCGGCTGCGGGTGTACGAGCGCGGCGCCGGCGAGACGCTGGCCTGCGGAACCGGAGCCTGCGCGGCGGTCGTGGCCGGTCGCCAGCGGGGCCTGCTCGATGATAAGGTGGACGTGAAATTGCCCGGCGGGACGCTGCGCGTGTCCTGGTCCGGCGAAGGGCAGCCGGTGTGGATGACCGGCCCGGCAGTGACGGTTTTCGAAGGAACTATCGACCTGGATCGGCTATGACACAAAAATTGCCCAGCAGCGAATTGCAGACGGAGCTTTCCTGGGAGGAGGCGGTCTCGCGCTACCTCGAGGATCATCCCGACTATTTCCAGCACCACCCCGATGCCGTCGCGCGACTCCTGCTCTCGCACGAGACCGGCGGCAAGGCGGTGTCGCTCATCGAACGCCAAGTGCAGGTGTTGCGCGAGCAGAACCTGGCGCTGCAGCGCCAGTTGCGCGAGCTCGTGAACAACGCGCGCGAGAACGACGTGCTCAGCAGTCGCGTGCATCGCTACGCGACCGCCATGATCGGCTGCACCTCGCTCGACGACGTGTTCGACACGACTTACGATCTGCTGCGCCAGGAATTCAAGCTCGACGCCGTGGTGATCCTGGTGCGCGGCCGTCCCGTCGCCGGCGGCCGTCCCGAGCTGGTACCGGAAGACGACAAGCGCCTGGGTACGCTGCTGCAGCAATTCAGTTCCGGCAAGCCGATCTGCGGCGGCAAGTTCGAGGAAAGCCTGATGAGCTATCTCTTCAGCGGACGCGCCGCCGAGATCAAATCCAGCGCGCTGATTCCGCTCGGCGAAAAAAATCCCCGGGGCGTGCTGGGCCTGGGCACGCAGGACCCGCACCGCTTCCATCCGGGCATGGGCACGGTTTATCTCGCGCGGCTGGGCGAACTGCTGACGCACAGCCTCGCCAGGCATTTCGGATAGCCCGGGGCGCGTGCCGTAATGCACGAGCGCGCCCGCCTGTGGCAGGAAAAGTTTCTCCATCATCTCGGCGCCGAGCGCCGTCTTTCCCCGCTTACCGCGGTTAATTACCGGCGCGATCTCGCGCAATGCATGGCGTACTGCGACCGCGCCGGCATCGAGGACTGGGACCGCCTGAATACCGCCGAGGTGCGCGGCTGGGTGGCGGCGATGCACCGCCGCGGGCTTTCCGGCAAGAGCATCCAGCGCGCGTTGTCCGCGTTGCGCAGTTTCTATCGTTACCTGCTGCGCGAACAGGCGACAGCACGCAATCCTGCGGGCGGCGTGACCGCGCCCAAATCCGCGCGCCGGCTTCCCAAGACGCTTACGACCGATCAGGCCGCGCGGCTGATGGCCTTCGATGCCGGTGATCCGATCGAGCGGCGCGACCGGGCGCTGCTCGAGTTGCTGTATTCCTCCGGCCTGCGCCTGTCGGAACTGGTGCTGCTCGATCTCGCCGGGCTCGATCTGTCCGGCGGGCTGGTGCGCGTGACCGGCAAGGGCCGCAAAGTGCGCGACGTCCCGGTCGGCGCGAAGGCGCGCGACGCGCTGCGCAAATGGCTCGCAGTGCGCGGCCAGCTCGCCACGGCGGAACAGCCGGCCGTGTTCGTGACCCGGCGCGGAAAACGCCTCGGCGCCCGCGCGGTGCAGGACCGGCTGCGACAGAGAGCGGTGAAGCAGGGAATGGAAGTGCCGGTGCATCCGCACATGCTGCGTCATTCGTTCGCGAGCCACGTGCTCGAATCGAGCGGCGACCTGCGCGCGGTGCAGGAAATGCTCGGGCACGCCAACATCTCGACGACGCAGATCTACACGCATCTCGATTTCCAGCATCTGGCGAGCGTGTACGACAAGGCGCATCCGCGTGCGCGCAGGAAGACCCCGGCATGAGCGAAGCGCGTTATTACAGCATGCGCCGTCTCTCGCCCTACCAGGGGACGGTGCAGGTCGCGGAAACGCCGGGCTTCCGGGCGATCACCTCCGACGGCATGACATGGCGGGTCCAGTTTCTCAACCAACGCTCGCGCCTGGCGAGCCACGCCGTCTGGCGCGCCGACGGCGGCGGCGATCTGGCCGAGACCGAACAAACCCGCGCATTCATCGCCGCGATGCAGAATCATCCGCCGTTTCCGTTCCCGCCGGCGGACAACGTCGAATTGTGGCTGCTGGACGCGAAGCAACATCGACCGCTCGCGATCTTGGCCAGCACCCTCGAACGCATCACGCCACCGCGATCCATGGATACCGTCTGGCGCGCGGCACTCGCCGGCGACGACAGCTTCATGGCGCCGAGCCTGTCATCGGGCGCCGCCGGGAAGGCCGTGACGCATATACCGCATCGCGAGGTGTTGAACCGCTGTGTGCAAAAAGCTGCGGGGCCGCTGGAACGCGCGCAGTGGTTCCGGCGCGCGCCCGACGGCAGCGGCACCGGGCTGCACGGCAATCGTCTCGATCCGGCGCAGATCGGCCGCAAACTGGAGCACCATGCCTTTCCCGAATTACTGCTGCGCGAGGACTGGGAGGACGAACGCGAGAAAAACCTGGTGCAGGATTATCACGACTGGCAGGCGCCGAACCTGTTGACGCACTGCGATCTCGCGCACGCCACGCGCGACCGCCTCGAGCGCGTTGCCTGCCGTCAGGCCGAAAAGCTGTACAAGGTCCGCCACTTTCTGCCGGAAATCGTCAATACCGACCTGTTGAACGTCGCTTTTGTCGAGGCCGTGATCCGTCGTTCGGCTCAGCCATGATACGAGTGGGTGTATTGTTTTCCGGTCTTAACGGCGCACCGCGGAATGGCATAAAATAGCTCTTTCGCCGACGGAGAAAACGCCGCGTCTCATCGCGGCAGATTTACCGATGGTGGCGGATGCACACGATAATTTTTCCGGAGGTTCGGCCCATGGCCGACACGTTCAAGAACATCCCTATCCGGCCCGCCCAGGCCAACCAGGAGCACGCCGAGATCAACAGCTGCGCGGACGCCGAACCGTTCGCCTTGCGCGTGATCGGTAACAGCATGGCGCCCGAGTTCCTGGACGGCCACATTATCATCGTGGACCCGGCCATGCCGCCGTTGCATGGTGCCTATGTCGTGATCGATTACCAGGGCGAGACCACTTTCCGACAGTTCATCGTGGAAGAAGGAAGGAAATTCCTCAAAGCGCTCAATGACGCCTATCCGACTGTCGAGATGGTGGAGAATTACTCGGTTCGTGGCGTGGTGGTCCAGCGTGCCAGCCGGCGACGCAAGGACCACAAGCATTATTACTAGATGTCAGCGGCCGGATAGCAGGAGCCGGAGTTGCAGTCCCGTTCCCCTCACTCCTCACGATAAAGATGCGCGCGTGACCAAGGCAGATCGTTGTTGCTGCCGCGGTTGAAGACGATCTGGAACAACTGCAGCGAGCCGGTGGTGAAACCGGCGATCGATCCGGCGAGATACAGCCGCCAGGCGCGAAGGAACGCCGTGTCGTAGGATGCTTCGATTTTCTCCGCATGCCGGTTGAGACGCTCGAGCCAGTGGCCCAGCGTTTTGGCGTAGTGCAGGCGCAGATTCTCCACGTCGAGCACGGAAAATTCGTGCTTCTCGTAGATATCCATCATTTCACGCAACGTCGGCGGGTAGGCGCCGGGGAAGATTCGTTTTTCGATCCAGGCGTTCATCAGCTCGGGCTTGTTGCGTCCGATCGAGTGGATCAGTCCGCGTCCGTCGGGCGTGAGGCAGCGGTCGATGACGTCGCCCAGCTCGCCGTAATGATCCCGGCCGACGTGTTCGAGCATGCCGATGGAAACGAACACGTCGAAGTCGCCGGCGATATTCCGGTAATCGTCCTCGATGTAGTCGACCATGCCGTCGACTCCCTCGGCTTTGGCCTTTTCGCGGGCATAAACGATCTGCTGGTGTGAAATGTTGTAGGACGCGACGCGTACGCCGTAGTGCCTGGCCATATGACGCGCGAATCCGCCCCAGCCGCCGCCGGCCTCCGCCACCCGGTCGCCCGGTTTCAACCGCAGCTTGCGGCAGACGTGATCCATCTTGGCGCGTTGCGCCTGCTCGAGCGTGAGATCCGGCGAAGGAAAATAGGCGCAGGTGTACTGCATCGCCTCGTTGTCGAGCCAGAACTCGTAGAAGTCATTGCCGATGTCGTAGTGATGGTGAATGTTGTCGCGCGATTCCGCGGGGCGGTTCGTGCGCGGACGGTTGAACAGCCGGGTCTGCGCGGTCTTGAGCTTCTGGTATTTCGGCGAGGACGCCGCCGCACGGTAAGCGATTTCGAGAAACTCGACCAGATCGCCGTCGATTTCGATGCGGCCCACGCTGTAGAGATCACCGAAATGCAGGGCCGGGTTGATGAGCAGCTGGTTCAGCACCTCGCCGTCGCGGATCAGTACCCGCGTCACCGGCTTGCCCGGGCAGGCGATCACTTCACCGTTCCACAGCACCAGCGCCAGCGGTGGTTCGCCAAGCAGGTCGAGCAGTTTGCGCGCCATCCACCGGTCGAAAGGGGAAACGCGCGACGGTACGCCGGTAACGTCGTCGCCGGTCGCACCGCCGGTGATGGCAGGGATGTTGAGCGAGACGGCCTTGTTTTTCTGGATGCCCTTGTCCATAGCGCTCGTAGCTCCAGTTGGACGTTGTTTATCCTACCCCGTCACCGCAAGCCGTGACAAATCGGTGTTCCCTATGCCCTTGCCGGCGCCATTTTGCCGCCATGCATGCACCGCGGGACTCGGAAAGTTCCGGCATCCGCGTCATTATGTTTCCATGGATGCGTGTAGAATCCGGGGATGAAGTCCGCCATGCGCCACGCACCGGTGTTGTCGCGCGTCCTCGGCCGCTGCCTGTTCTTATCCGCGCTGCTAATGGGTGTTTTTTCGCATGCCGTCGCGAGCGAGCCGGATGATTACCTGCGCGGCTACGTGGATGCGCTGCTCGACAATCGTTATCCCGGCCTCGGGCTGCGCGTGCAGACGATCGCGCCCGGCGCGGCGGTGACCCTGACGTCGCGCACCTGTCTCGGCCCATGGCAGAAACGCGATGTTACGGATCTGCTCGTGAGGACGGAGCGCGTGAAAACGGTTCAGTGGTCCTTGCCGCCGGGATGCGGACGGGCGGAAACGGATCAGCCGGCTGCCGAGATGCAAACTGCGACGGTAGATATCCATGCGTTGCCCGAAACGGAATTGTTCGCGCCGCTGCTTGCCGACCCGCGCCAGCCGCGGTTCTCGATGAGTTATCAGCGTTACCGGGGCGCCGCACGGGAGTTCGCCGCCGCCAGCGTGGCGCTGGGCGAATATTTCGGTCTGGCGTCGGGTCTGTTCGGCGAGTACGGCAGCTCTCAGCTTGGCATCCAGGGCGCGGTGTTCGCACTGTTCAATCTCGATGCGCCGTCGAGCGATCTGATCAACGCGGATTATTGGATCGGGCTACCGATCAGTTACCGCCGTGGTCCGTGGTCGTATCTGGTACGGTTGTATCACCAGAGTTCGCATCTCGGCGACGAATTCATTCTCGGCAACCCGGGGGTCAACCGGGTCAATCTGAGCTACGAGGATCTCGAGGGGCTCGCTTCTTATGAATGGGAGCGGTTCCGTGTTTACGGCGGGGGCGGGTATCTGGTGCACTCCGAACCGGATCTGGCACCCAAACACGTTCACGCCGGCATTGAGTTCATCCAGCCGCGGGCGGCCGGGGGACTGAATTTCATCGCCGCCGCGGATTTTCGGGCCTCGGAAGAGCTGGGCTGGGGCAGCAGTCGTTCCTATCAGGCCGGCTTCGAGTTCAAGAGCAACAGCCCCCGGCGGGTGCGCCTGATGTTGGAGCATTTTCACGGTCATTCCCCCAACGGCCAGTTTTACCGCGAACCCCTGCGCTACACCGGACTCGGGCTTTATTTCGGATTCTGAGGTGCCGGGCGCCGCGGCCGCGGTTTTCAGCGATAAAAACGATTGGCGGATCGCGCCGGGCATACTATTCTTAGCGGTACTTGGAAATCACAGGCAGGTGTTCCATGGCATTGAATATGAAAATGAATCTCGACAAAAAATCCCTGATACAAATCGTCGTGCTGGTGGTGCTCATCGCTGCCGGGGCGGGCGCGTATTTCATGCAGCAAGGAGGCGAAGGGCTCGATTTCATCAGCGGCCTGTTTGAAAGCAAGCCGGTGACGACGCGGGCGCCGGGAGCAAAAACACCGGCCCCGGTCGCGGACAAGAAACCGGCCGCCGCGCCGGTCGCTGCGGTCGGCAGCGCGCCCAAGGCCGATGTTCCGGCCATCCCCGCCATCCCCGCCAAGGGACAGATTCACGGCAAGCCGTTCGTGGCCGAGAGCAGCAGCATGGAGAACGGCGTGCTCACGCTGCGTTTTGGCAAGGACGTGAATGCCGATCTCGAGGTGAAGGTGATGCTCGCCACGTCCCCGTGGGATGTGCCGGCGGGAAAAACGTTCAAGGTGCCGGGTGCCCCCGGAGCGGCTGCGCCGCAGGTCGTGCTGGCGTGGAAGGAACCGGGACAGAACGGATCTTCGGAGCAGAAGTTTACCGACAAGTACACGCTCGTGCTCGAACTGGGCCAGGAGAAGGACAAGAAACTGCCGGGCAGGATTTATCTCAGCCTCCCGGATGAAATGAAGAGCAACGTCGCCGGCACGTTCGAAGCCGACATCCGGGGATTCCGCATCATCAACGGCAAGCCCGATCTCACGGCCGATTCGGTGGATACGCTGCAATACCTGGCGTTCCACGAATTGCTCAAGGACGACAAGGACAACAAGCTGGAAGTGATCGCCTCGCGCGATGGACGCTACGCCCAGCCCGAATCGCCAGGCGCAAACATGACCGGTTACATCGAGGTGGAATATCGCACCGGCGGCGGGCCGTCCACGATCCGGCGCTTCCAGTTCGAGAAGGATGGTGGCACCTGGAAAATCGCGCGCACCCTCGGCGCCAACCAGCTCGACGAAGCGCATCCTTTGCAGGCACCAGACGCGAAGGCGTCGGCCACCAGAATGCTGGCCTATCTTGCCGCGAAGAAAATCGAGGCCGACGTCCAGAAAAAATATCCGAAGAAGGGCCTGTACGAACCTGACCTGGTCACGCGGCACAGCGACAAGTTCAAGATCGGCGTATGCGAGGCGAGCTACAAGCTCGATCCCGCCGGCGAGACCAGGAAGACGGCTTATCTGTTCCGGCAGCGTGCCGGCGGGTGGGCGCTCGATCGCGAGCTGGCCAGGAACGAGAAGGTGGATTTCGACACCGGCCGCATCGTCAAGCACTGATTCGATCTTCTTCGTCCAACAAAAACCCCGCCATCAAGGCGGGGTTTTTGTTGGTGCTACGACGGCCGAAGCACCGGATAAATCAGGCGCGCGTTTTGACCACCGTGGCCTGCATCCCCTTCGGTCCCTTCTGGCTTTCGAACTCCACCTGCTGTCCTTCGATCAGTTTCCTGTAACCATCCGCCTGAATGACGGAATAGTGCACGAACACATCCGCGGTACCGTCCTGCGGCGCGATAAAACCAAACCCCTTGGCTTCGTTGAACCATTTTACCGTTCCGATGCGCATTACGAATGACCTCACTGAGTTGTAATTGATATAGAAAGTCGCGTGCTGTTATGGTGGAAATTTCGCGAGGACGGACTGCGGAGCCTGCAAACGCCAACATGACAACGAACGGCAGTACATGACTGCAGAATCAGTATAACGAATTTCATATTTGTGTACAGTCAGTGTCATCGCGGCACGGAAGCCGGGCATGCAACTTGCGTTCCATGCGAGCATACTGACGGCGGATGTGTAAATTTTTCTGACACGGAGGATCAAGCGTGCAATTTCCCTGGTATATCACGGCCGTCGGCGCTGCCGTTGTGTGGGGGATTCATTACCCCCTGGTGGATCATGCGCTCAAAAGGATTTCAGTGGTATCGGTGTTGCTGCTGACGGCCTTGCCGGTGATCTTGGTGGCGCCGTTTTTTTACCGGACCATCGCCGCCGATTTCACCATATGGAAAACGATGGACACGGGCGCCAGGAGCATGGTGCTCGCGCTGGCGCTGACCAGCCTGCTGGGCTCGGTATTGCTGTTCCTGTCCATCGCCGGCAAGAACGCCACGCTCGCGAGCCTGATCGAAATTACCTACCCGGTTTTCGTAACCTTGTTTGCGTTCGTGCTGTTCCGGGAAACGCACCTGACGCCGAGCGTCATCGCCGGTGGCTTGCTGGTGTTCGCCGGCGTCGGGCTGATCAGCTGGAACAATCCCTGAAAACTTCTCAACAAAAATAAAAATAGACAGGATTTACAGGATTATTAATTTCCAAAATCTTTAATCCTGTAAATCCTGAAACATCCTGTTAATCAGGTCTATTGATTTTGTTACGACTCTTTAAGAGACCGGAAGACGCACGGGCGCGATGTTGCGCCCGTGCGTAGACCGGGGATTCTTCAGAGGTTGTAGCCGGTCTCGTTGTGCAGCACGGTGTCGAGACCCTCAGTTTCCTGCTCGACCGTGACGCGCAAGCCGACCATCGCGCCGATCAACTTGAGCAGGATGTACGAGATCACGCCGGACCAGGCGGCGGTGACGAGAATGCCCGTGATCTGCGTCATCAGTTGCTTGCCCATCGTGACACCCTCGGCGAAGCCCACGCCGCCCAGCGTGGTGGCGGCAAACACGCCGGTCAGTGCCGTGCCGATGATGCCGCCGACACCGTGCACCGGGAACACGTCGAGCGAATCGTCGATGTGCAGAACGCGCTTCATGTAGTTGGTGGCTAAAAAGCACGCCAGCCCCGCGGTCACGCCGATCGCGAGCGCGCCGAGCGGGCCGACGAAGCCCGAGGCCGGGGTGATCGTGCCCAGTCCCGCGACCATCCCGGTGACGATGCCGAGCACCGAGGGTTTGCCGAAGCGGACCCACTCGCAGAACATCCAGGTCAGCGAACCGGTGGCCGCGCCAATGTGCGTGACCAGCATGGTCATGCCGGCGGTGCCGTTGGCCGCGAGCGCGCTGCCGGCGTTGAAACCGAACCAGCCGACCCACAGCATGCACGCGCCGATCACGGTCATGGTGAGGTTGTGCGGCGGCATGGCCGTGGCCGGAAATCCCTTGCGCCGGCCCAGCACCAGCGCCGCCACCAGCGCCGCCACGCCGGCGTTGACGTGCACCACCGTGCCGCCGGCGAAATCCATGACGCCGAGTTTCTGCAGCCAGCCGTCACCCCAGACCCAGTGACAGACCGGGACGTAGACCAGCAGCAGCCAGAACAGGCTGAACAGCATCATGGCGGAGAACTTCATGCGCTCGGCGAAACCGCCGACCACGAGCGCCGGCGTGATGATGGCGAATGTCATCTGGAACATGGCGAACACGGTTTCGGGGATGTCGCCCTTGAGCGTGTTCACGCCGATGCCGGCCATCAGCGCCTTGCCCAGGCCGCCGAGCCAGGCGTTGTTGGCGCCACCGTCGCCGAACGCGAGGCTGTAGGCGAACAGCACCCACACGACGGACACCATGGCGGTGATGGCGAAACATTGCATGAGGATGGAGAGGACGTTCTTGGTGCGCACCAGCCCGCCGTAGAAAAGCGCCAGGCCCGGTATGGTCATGAACAGCACCAGAACCGACGAGGTCAGCATCCAGGCGGTGTTGGCCAGGCTCAGGGTCGGCGCATCCGCCGCCTGCGCTATGGTCGGCAGGGCGAGCAGCAGGGCTACGAAATACTTCAGCGGTTTACGTACTGTCATACAGGTTCTCCTGTGGAGCGGTTGTCTTTTCATAGATCGCCGGTTTTTCTATATCCGATCCGGCTGACAAACCGGAATGATGCTATCCGGTGCAGTCTGATCCGGCGTGGCGAGCCGCATCATACAAAACCCCGGCAGTTCCTGAAATGTCATGTCCCGTGTCCGCCGCCTCAGGCGTCATTTGCCCGGTTTTCACGCCGGAATCATGATTCTCGCCCGGAGCGGGGCATGGCGAATATCCGGCGCGGCGGATGTCTTGTGTTGCCATGCATGGCGCCGGCTGGCTTAATGAGGGAGGGGATACTGCATTTCGGGAAAAGATTCCATGGATACGCCAAAAATACAAACCGCGATTCCGCAACGCCGTTACCAGTTCGGCGAATACACCGGGGTGGTGCTGGGAGAGATTGAAAGCACCGACGCCGCAAAATATCTGTATATCCTGGCGCTCGTGCGCGAGGGCGAGGACAAGCCCGGATTTTACGTGACGGCGGAAAAGAATCCCCGCAGCCGCACCCACGAGGGTTCGCATCGCCTGCGGGTCATCACCCACGGTCTGACCGAGGACATCGAGTCGTCGGACCGCTGGGCTGACATCGACGCTTTTTGCGAGGGGGCGTTCGCGGTGGCGGCCAGGGTGCTCGGGCTCTCGGACGAGCAACCCGTGCGCCTCGCCTGATTCATTTCCGCCGTGGTCATGACGCCGGTACCCTGACCGGTTTCGGCAAGCGTGTCTTTGCACGCACGCCGATCCGCGACCGGGATCAGTGGTGGTGGCCGCCCTCACCGTGCACGTGGCCGTGCTCGAGTTCTTCCTGAGTGGCGCTGCGGACCTTGGTGATCTCGACGTCGAAGTGCAGGGTTTTGCCGGCGAGCGGATGATTGGCGTCGAGAACCGCGCCGGTCTCGGTAAGTTTGACGACCGTGAGCGTGATCGGCCCGTTCGGTCCGTCGGCGTAAACGCGCGCGCCGATTTCCAGCTTCATGTCGGGCGGAAAATGTTCGCGCGGCGCCTCGAAGACCGCTTCCGGGTTTTTCTCGCCGTAACCTTCCGCCGGCGCCACGGTCACCTTGGACTTGAAGCCGGCCTGGGCGCCTTCGAGCGCCTTCTCGAGGCCGGGGATGATGTTGCTGTGGCCGTGCAGGTAGTTGAACGGTTCGCCCCCGCGGCTCGAGTCGAGCGTCTCGCCGCTGTCGTCAGTAAGGGTATAGTGCATGGAAACGACCATGCCGTGAGCTGCCTTCATGTGGGGGTCCTCTGAAAAGATGGGAATGATATCCACCACTATATCGCAGTTTCACGTCGCCGCCCAAGACGATTTTTTGCCGTGCTTAAGCGGGACTTCCCGCGCCGGCGAGACAAGCCGGGGCCGGATGCTTATACTGAAACGCGAATTGTTTCGTTCCCGGTCCTCCAGCAATGAATGCCGGTAAACCCCGCGTCGAAATCGAGTACTGCAGCCAATGTCGATTCATCCTGCGCGCGTCGTGGATGGCGCAGGAACTGCTCTCGACCTTCGCCGACGAACTCGGCGAGGTGGCGCTGGTGCCCGGCACCGGCGGCATTTTCGAGGTGCGGCTGAACGGAGAGCGGCTGTGGAACAAGAAGCAGGCCGGGCGTTATCCCGAGCCCAAGGAGATCAAGCAGCTGATCCGCGACCGCATCGCGCCGGGGAAAGACCTTGGTCATAGCGACAAAAAAGAATAGACAGGATTAACAGGATTTGACGAGGTTCATCCGGCCGTCTTAAATCCTGTTAAATTTTTTTTATGATCAAACATCTTGTCATCAATACACCCGGACAGGGCCTGCATGAATTCACTGCCGAACTCGATGCGCTGCTGCGCGAGGCCGGCATGCGCGAAGGATTGTGCACGCTTTTCATACAGCACACCTCGGCCAGCCTGCTGATCCAGGAGAACGCCGATCCGGCGGTGAAACGTGATCTGGAGCATTGGCTCAACCGGCTGGTGCAGGAAAACGATCCGCTGTACACGCATCAGAACGAGGGCCCCGACGACATGCCGGGGCATATCAAGTCGGCGCTGACCGCAACGCAGCTTTCGATTCCCGTCACCGGTGGCCGGCTCGCGCTCGGCACCTGGCAGGGCGTTTATCTCTGGGAGCACCGCCATCGCGGCGGCGCGCGCCGGATCGTGGTGCACCTCGGCGAGTGAGCGCCGCGCCGAAAACCGCACCGTACGGTTCCTGGTCGTCGCCGATCACCGCGGAGCTGATCGCCTCGGGGTCGATCGGGCTGGGTCAGACCGCGCTCGACGCACCGGATATTTACTGGAGCGAACTGCGTCCGGCGGAAGCCGGTCGTTACGTCATCGTGCGACGGCGCGCGGGCATGACGACCGATGTTCTGCCCGCACCGTTCAGCGCGCGAACCCGCGCGCATGAATACGGCGGCGGCGCGTTCACGGTCGCCGACGGCGTGATTTATTTCAGTCACGACGGCGATCAGCGCCTGTATCGTCTCGTCCCCGACAGTAGGCCACGGCCGATCACTCCGCCGGACGGACGACGTTATGCCGATGCCGTCACCGACTTGCGGCGCCGGCGTCTCGTCTGCGTGTGCGAAGATCACCGCGCGGGTGGCGAGCCGGTGAATACTCTCGTCGCGGTCGATGTCGAGGGCCGCGGCGAACCCGTCGAACTGGTGTCGGGCCATGACTTCTACGCGGCGCCGCGGTTGAGTCCGGACGGCGCGCGTCTGGCATGGCTGGCGTGGAGTCATCCCCATATGCCGTGGGACGGCACTGAACTGTGGCTGGCGGACGTCGCGCCGGACGGTGCGCTGACGAACCGGCGCTGCGTCGCCGGCGGGAACGACGAATCGGTTTTTCAGCCGGCGTTCGCACCGGATGGAACGCTTTATTTCGTTTCCGACCGCAGCAACTGGTGGAATCTTTACCGCTGGAGTAACGGTCAGGTGGAGGCGATCGCACCCATGGAGGCGGAGTTCGGCTTGCCGCAGTGGGTGTTCGGCCTGTCCACCTATGCCTTCGCCTCGGCGCACCAGATCGTGTGCGCCTTCAACCGCGAAGGAACATGGCGGCTGGCGCTGCTGGATGTTGAAATGCGCCGGATGGATTTCATCGAAACGCCGTTCACCGAGATCGGCAGCGTGGTCGCCGGTGACGGCGTGGCGGTCTTTGTCGCGGCCTCGCCAGTCATGCTGCCCGCGGTGGCGCGTCTCGATCTCGCGACTCGCCGGCATGAAATCCTGCGATCGTCGGGGACCGTCGCGCCCGACCCGGGCTATCTCTCGATACCCCGGTCAATCGACTATCCGACGTCCGGCAGAGAGCAGACGCATGCGTTTTATTACGCGCCCGCGAACCGCGATTCCCGCGCGCCGGCCGGCGCGAAGCCGCCGCTGCTGGTGCTGAGCCACGGCGGGCCGACGTCGGCCGCGTCGAGCGCGCTCAATCTCAAGATTCAGTACTGGACCAGCCGCGGGTTCGCCGTGCTCGACGTGAATTACCGCGGGTCCGCGGGCTACGGCCGCGAGTACCGCCGCAAGCTCGATGGACAGTGGGGGATTGCCGACGTGGAGGATTGTATCGCGGGCACGCGCTGTCTCGTGGAGCGCGGCCTGGCGGACGAAACGCGCCTCGCCATCCGCGGCGGCAGTGCCGGCGGTTACACGACGCTGTGCGCGCTGACCTTTCACGATCTTTTCCGCGCCGGCGCCAGTTACTACGGCGTGAGCGACCTGGAATCGCTCGCCCGTGACACGCACAAGTTCGAGGCGCGCTATCTCGATCGCCTGATCGGCGATTACGCGACGCATCGCGGACTGTATCGCGACCGTTCCCCGATGCATCACACCGACCGGCTGTTATGTCCGGTGATTTTCTTCCAGGGACTGGAGGACAGGGTCGTGCCACCGGATCAAACCGAAAAAATGGTACAGGCGCTGCGCGCGAAAGGCATCCCCGTGGCCTATGTGTCCTTCGCCGGCGAATCGCACGGTTTCCGCCGTGCGGAAAATATCCGGCGCGCGCTGGAGGCGGAACTTTATTTCTACTCGTGCCTGTTCGGATTCAAACCGGCGGATGTCATCGAGCCGGTGGCCATCGACCATCTTTGATGGCTATCCGTCGACGCGGGTGGTGACAAGCCGGTCGTCGGGAAATTTGTTGTCGCGCAGGAATTTCCTGACCGCCGTCAGGAACGGCGCCGGCCCGGCGGCATAAACGTCGAAACCGGTGAGATCGGGATGGTCCTTGCCGACCTGCTTGAGCGTCGCGCCGGCTTTGGTCGCTTCCGCCGCCAGCGGCGTGTACTGAAAATTGTCCAGCGCATCGGCCCACGCGCGGCAGAGGTTGTTGAGGTAATGGCCGTCTTTCCCGGCCAGCCAGTAGAGGTGCAGGGTCTCGGCCGTATCACGCGCCATGGCGTGCTCGATGAGGCTCTTGACCGGCGCGAAGCCGTTGCCATGGGCGAGAAACAGCAGCGAACGCGGCGAGTCCTCGCGCAGGGTGAAATCCCCCCGAGGTCCGGTGAGGCTGACGATATCGCCGTTCTTGAGTTTGCGGAACACGTAGTCGGCAAGGCGTTCGCCCGGAATTCTCCGGACATGAAACTGGAGATTGCGGTCGTCGCAGGGGCAGCTGGCCACCGGATACTCGGCTTCGGCGCCGTTGCCGGTTTCGAGCGTCACCGACTGTCCGGCCAGGAACTGCAACCGCCGGGTGCGCGGCGTTTGCAGGTGCAGCAGCGCCATGTCGTCGCCGAGATGGTCGATTTTTTTCACGCGTGCGGCGATCTCCTGTTTCGGAATGTCACGCGCGCCGCCGATCTCTTCCGCCTCGATCTCCAGGTCGGACACCGCGGTGTTTGAGCAGAGCAGCACGTAACCCTGGTTTTTTTCGGCGTCGCTGAAGACGTAATCGTAGTGACGCACCGGGAGCGTCTTGCCGGAAACCACCCTGGCCTTGCACAGGCCACAGTTGCCATTGCTGCATCCGTAGCGCAGCGACACGCCCGCCCGCAGCGCGGCGTCGAGGATGGAATCAGAGCCCTCGACGAAGAATTCGCGATGGCCCGGCAGCAGGCGGACGTGGGCGGTCATCAGCCGGAGAAAACTTTCCTTGACCACGAGCGACTGGAGATCGTCGCTGTGCGACTCCTTTTCCAGCTCATGCCGCAGCCACTGTTTGAGCGGGCCCATGACGGCCCGGGTTTCGTCGCCGCCGGTTTTTTCGTAGGCATTGAACTTGTCATACAACCAGTCGGTGATGGTCTTGTAGCGTTCCACCAGTGCCTTGGTCCGCGCCAGTTCCCGCCCCAACCCGGCGAGACGCTCGGCCAGCACCTCGGGCTCCGGCAGCAGCCGTTCGCGCATCCGGTGCGCAAAGGCTTCGTCCTTGATGTGCGTGAAATGCTCGATGACCGAGGTGTCTTCCAGCCGGGTGTCCGGGTAGGCGCGCATCAGGTCTTCGGGCTTGACCATGCCCTCGAAGGTCCGCAGATCGCCGTTCTTGATTTTTTTCTGGAGTGCTCCGCGCGAAACGCCGACGAGGCGCGCGGCACGGGTCAAGGTCAGCAGTTGTGCGCTGTTGCTCGCCTGATCTGACATCGCTCGATTCCGTGCTTGCGCCATGATCGCGGCCGCGGCGTCGATTCGCCCGGACACGATGTTTCGTTAGCCGAGAAGCTCCGCACGGCCGGGTGGCCATGCGGAGCTGTATTTCAATGCGGCGGAAGGAGAATATTATCCGCCGGGTATTGAGAATAAAAACGATTCTACCAGCGACGTCCGCCGCCGCCACCTCCACCGCGGTTGCCGCCACCACCGCCACCGCCGCGATTTCCCCAGCCACCGCGTCCGCCGCCGCCACCTCCACCGCCACCGCCGCCCGGACGATCGGTCTTGGGACGGGCTTCGTTCACGTTCAGCGCGCGTCCCTTCAGGTCTTTCTGGTTCATGCCGTTGATCGCCGCCTGGGCTTCCGCCTTGGCCGGCATTTCAACGAACCCGAAGCCGCGCGGCTCGCCGCTGAACTTGTCCTTGAGAATGGTGACCTTGCTGACTTGGCCGAAGGCGCTGAAGGCGGTCCGCAAATCTTCTTCAGTGACGTCGCGCGACAGATTTCCTACAAAGATATTCATATCTAACTCCTGGGTTGAAAGGGTGAGGCGTCGTGGACCGCGCACCTGTTGCAAACGATCCCTGAAAGCGCGCGGCCGGATAGGCGGATGATCGGGCGTGAACCAGCTCCCTGGTCTCGCATAAGGAAGGGTGGGCTTCAATTCCCAGCATCGGTATCCGTGAGCGATAATACGCCTGTGTTCCGCCGGCGTCCAAGCGCCGGAAGGCGCTATCCGATCTTCGACCCACCGGGCGTGGTGCGGTGCGCGGGCCGGCCATGGGCCTTCGCGCCGTCACCCGAACCATGGCGATGGCCGCGGGATCGGTTGTCGCCGGTTTTGCCGTTGAAATGACGCGGTGAATTTCCCGGACGATGGGGTTGGTGACCGGACGGACCGCCGCGACGATGACCCGAGGGTTTCTGCTGGCGCGGCCGGACGGTCGGCTCGAGCCCGGGAATCACATGGGGCGGGATCGTCTGACGGGTGTAGCGCTCGATGTCGCGCAATTGCGAATAGTTATCCGGCGCGGCGAACGAGATGGCGACGCCCTTGGCGCCGGCGCGGCCGGTGCGGCCGATGCGATGCACGTAGTCTTCGGCATTCATCGGCAGGTCGAAGTTGATGACATGGGTAATGCCGGCGACGTCGATGCCGCGCGCCGCGACGTCGGTCGCCACCAGCAGGCGCACCTGGCCGGAACGCAGATGGGTGATGGCGCGGTTGCGCTGGTTCTGGTTCATGTCGCCGTGCAGCGCCGCCGCCGGGTGACCCTTGGCGTGCAGCGTCTTGGCGAGGCGGTCCGCGCCGCGCTTGGTGGCGGTGAACACGATCGCCTTGTCCAGGCTGATATCGTCCAGCAGGTGCGTCAGCAGGCGGTGCTTGTGCGCGCCGTCGTCGACGTGGTGCAGGCGCTGCTCGATATGCTCGTGCCGTTCCTGCGCTGTGGCGATCTGGATGCGCTTGGGATTCTTCAGCAGGCGG
>JACXTT010004008.1_pt1 | contig 22141 bp, 22 predicted proteins | sample 9270951 | NCBI WGS metagenome assembly JACXTT01 (sample SAMN15532306, study PRJNA645909) | rock metagenome | isolation source: weathered quartz diorite | place: Puerto Rico | collected 2017-06-21
TCCTGCCGAGCCGGAAGCATCGGCGTCGGCGTTTTACACTTGGCGTTTCTCGAGTTCACGGCTCGGCAGGAGCCTCGCCCTCCCGACCTCCCTGCCCGAAGATTTAGCCTGGACGACGCGCTAGTGCATCGTCACTCATGGTATGATGGAGTCAAGGAACCACGCACGAGGTAAGATGCGTGACGTCATGCCGTTTACTTCGTGCGCGGCTCCGTGAAAATGCCGACCCATCAAATGACACGTGACCGAGCGCACGGCCTGGCATTACTGGCAGCGCAAACGTGAAGCCTCGAATGCGATGAGCGTGGGTTTGGAGCCGATGAGGAGAGAGTGGAAAACGTGTAGGGGATGTTCCCTGCGGTCAGTGCCTCGAGCGCCGGCTCCGGCACGATATGGAGGCCGCCGCGCAAGACCTTGCCCGAATGGCGGCTCATCAGGACCGTCAGCCCTTTGATTTCGGTGTCGCGATCGGGGAATTGGATAAGAATCATGGTCGTGACTCCAATCCCACTTTACCAGAAGTTGCGCGGAAAGGCAAAACCATCCGTCGCTTACGCTTCCGGCTCGTCCTACGCCGACGCCTCCGTCATCGACCGGAGATCCAAGGCCTTGCTCAACTCCGCTTCCGTCACCACCGCGTCGCTGTCCTTTCTCTTGAGCGTACCGGCTTTCATCTTTTCCAGGCACAGGTCGCGCACCGTTTTGCCGACCTTGAACGCTTCTTTCGCCACGGCAGCCGCGACGTCGTAGCCGATCAGCGGGTTTAATGACGTGACCATGGCCATGCTCCACTCGACCTGCTTTTCGCAGGCTTGCCGGTTCGCTTCCATCTCCAGGGCGCAGAATTCGATGAACGCTTTCACGCTGGCGCTGAGCAAATCGATGCTCTCGATGACGGCGAGGCCCATCACCGGCATCATGATGTTGAGCTCGAACTGGCCGCCGGTGGCGCCCGAGAAAGCGACGCACTGGTCGTTGCCGATGACGCGGGCGCAGGCTTGCATCATCGATTCGCACATGACGGGGTTGACCTTGCCGGGCATGATGGAGGAACCGGGCTGGAGATCAGGCAGGATGATCTCGAAGAAGCCGCAGCGCGGGCCGGAGCCTAGCCAGCGGACGTTGTTGGCAATCGAGAAGAGGCTGACGGCGATGGAACGCATTTGCCCTGAACATTCGACCAGACCATCGCGGTTGGCGTTGGCCTCGAAGTGGTTGAGGGCCTCGCAAAACGGGACGCCGGTTTCCTTGGCGAGAACCTGGGCAACCTTGTCGCCGAAATCCGGATGGGTATTGATGCCAGTGCCGACCGCGGTACCTCCCGCGGGCAATTCGACAACGGCGTGCAGAGCGCGTTTGGCGCGGTCGATGCACAGCTCGACCTGCCGGGCGTAGCCGCTGACCTCCTGGCCCAGGCGGATCGGCGTCGCATCCGCCAAATGCGTGCGGCCAATCTTGATGATGTCGTCCCATTCCTTGGCCTTCTCGGTGAGGACGCCGAAGAAGTGCTGCAGGTTGGGGATCAGGTGCTTGTGGATCGCCTGGGCCGCGGCTACATGAACAGCTGTAGGGAACATATCGTTCGTCGATTGCCCCATATTGACGTGATCGTTGGGATGGATCGGCTTCTTGGCCTCGAAGCGGTTCTTGCCGACGATCTCGAGGGCCCGATTGCTGATGACCTCGTTGGCATTCATGTTGCTCGACGTGCCCGAGCCGGTCTGGTAGACGTCGATCGGGAATTCCTTGTCGTGCTTGCCGGCGGCGACCTCGCGGGCAGCCAGGATGATCGGTTCCGCCAAGTCGGCCTTGAGCTTGCCCAGGTCGCGATTGGCGATCGCCGCGGCGACCTTGACGAGGCCGAGCGCGTGGATCAACTTCTTCGGCAACGGCATGTGCGAAATGGGGAAGTTGGCGACGGCGCGCTGCGTCTGGGCGCCGTAGTAGGCTTGTGCGGGGACTTTGACGTCGCCCATGGAGTCTTTTTCGATGCGGAAGTCGGTCATGTGTTTGATCCGTGGTGTTAGTTGGTGGCAGTGGGGTCATTGTATGCGCCATTTTTCATGGCAAGGGCCTCCGCTATGATAAGATGATACCATGCCTGAACTCAGCCGTTTCTTCGGGGTCATCATTCGGATGTATATGGAGGTTGGGGCGCCTCATCATACGCCCCACTTTCACGCGTATTACCAGGACGACGTGGGCGTGTCAGCCTCGATCCCGTCGAGCTGATCGCCGGTTCGCTGCCGCGCCGACAAAGGCGATTGGTCGAAGCGTGGGCGGAGATGCATCAGGCCGAGTTGTTGGCGGATTGGCTGCGGCTGCAAGCGGGCCAAACTCCCCAGGCAATCGATCCGCTGGAATAAGGAGGAACGAAATGTCTCACCCGGTTTGCCGTGTGCGCTCGTTTCAGATCGCGGCCCCGAATGTATTGAGCGTGCGCTTCGATGACGACACCGAGCAAACGATCGACTTCGAGCCGGTCTTGGCGGGCGAACTCTTTGGGCCATTGCGGGACCTGACCGTTTTTAACCAGGTGCGCATTGATCCGGAGGTACACACGCTGGTTTGGCCGAACGGGGCCGATTTTGATCCTGCCACGCTTCACGATTGGCCCCTACATGCCGGGGCCTTACAGGTGCGGGCCCGGCAATGGGAAGCCGCCTCGGTGTGAAAAAGGAAGACCCCGGCAATGCGCTTGGCATGCCGGGGCCTTGCATTTCTGACAACTGGTTACGAACGAATCTTTACGCCGCCAGCCGCAACGGTGCCACCTGCTGCGCCGGACTCAGCAAGATCTCCATGGCGTTGACAAGGCGATCGGGGCCGCGGCCGTCGATCAGCTTACGGCCACATCGCGCCATCGATTTGCGTTCGAGGGCATCGGTGATGAGGTTCTGCACCCCCTGGCGAATCGTGGCGGCCGAGACGTTTTCGTGCCAGCCGAGGACCGACGCGGCGCCTTCGTCCTCGAGGCGCTGAGCGTTCGGCCAGTGCATCTCGTTTTGCAGGAGCAAGAGCTGCGGCACACCGACGCACGCCAGCTCCAGCGACCAGCCGCTGCCGCTGGTGAGGGCGAAATGGCAGCGTGTCAGGCGATTGGCGATCTCGGCGGGTTCGAGAGCAAGGGTGATCGCTTCCTTGTTCGCCTCGACCATCGCCTTGATCTCTTCGAGTTGCGGATGCTCGCGGCGAATGATGATATCGACCTTGCCGACGCGCGGTGCGTTGGCGAGAAGCTGGGCAAGGTCCATCGTCATGAGGTTCGGATCGTCCTCGCCGAGCGCCATGAGGACGCGATACTGGCTGAGGATGGTGGTGCCGTTGGCGACGGCGACGGGAGGCGGTTCCTGCGAGCGCGTCTGGCGTTGGCGGCGGACTTCGGGGCGGACCAACGCAAAGCGCCGGCCGAGGAGGAGCTGCGTGTCGTCGTCATGTTCATAGCTGTCGCGATTGGGAGCGAGCAGCGGGTTGATGACGAGCTTGGTCGGAAAGCGGATCGTGGCGGCATGATCGATGGCGGCCAGAAGAACATTGGTCGCGGCGACTTCCGCAAGATAATCGTGGCTGATGTCGGCGGCATCGACGAAGACGGCGGCGGGACCGAGCCGGGCGATCTCGGCGAGCACCTGCTGGACATCCTCTTCGGTGCCGGCAGGATGCTCGGCGAGGATCCAGTTGTTGCCGCCGCGTTTGATGCCCATGGCGAGCGAGTTGGGTTCGAGCTGCGAGAGGAAGTAGACGGGGCGTCGGCGCCGCTGCAGGGCCGCGGCCAGCGTCGTGCAGCGGGCCAGGCGTTCGTAACCGTTTTGGCCGGTGGCATCGACGCGCAAAATGACGGGATCGCGACTCATTCTCTGTTCCTTCCGTGAGGCGTGGTGGGGGAACAGGCGCACAAAGCACGGTAGGCGCGCGGTCAGCGCGACATTCGCAGAGGGATTCGCAGGGCGGACCTTGCTGTCTGCCTATTCAGATCCAAGAGGACGCGAGCGTGAAGATGAAAATCGCAGCGAGTGCATCGATGAGATGGTGTGAAGCAACGGGGTGGCGGATCATCCGTTCCTCTTCTCTGCGGCCTGGAGACTTCCGTGTTCCCGGCCTGTGTCGAATGGTTCCGTTCATCCGACGGGCGTATCTTAATGCAACTCGCGCGCGAAAAAAAAGAGCAGTTTTCGAACCGCTCCCGATGCTGGAGATTCGCAAGGAATTCCGTGGTTCATGGACAAAGAGATGACTTGCATTGCGCCTGCAAGCAATGCACACACCCGCCGACACCGGCACACCCCGCGCTGGAATTCGGTAAACAGACACGGCGCTTTGGGTAATTTGGGTATGTTCCACGTGGAACATACCCATCTTTCCATTCTAGGTTGATATTGCCGGTCGCGAAGAATGTTCCACGTGGAACATGCCCATCTTACCAGGTAGCCCCGACGAGTCAGCAACAGATCGCTCGATTGCTACCGACCTTGTATCGGCTGTGCATCCCATGTTAAAGTCGCGCGAGGTTACATCCTTGCGAACCGATGACGGAGGCACGAACGATGGAAAAGAAACGACTTGGCCGCGGACTGGATGCATTGCTCGGAGGCGATGCGTCGCCGCCCGACGAGCAGGCGATGGCGCCCGTGGCGATGATCGCCGACAATCCCCACCAGCCGCGCAAGAGCTTCGACAAGGACGAGCTGGCATCGCTCTCCGCCAGCGTCAAGTCGCACGGCATCTTGCAGCCGTTGGTCGTGAGGCATGTGGGTGAGCGCTATGAGCTGGTCGCCGGCGAACGGCGTCTGCGCGCCGCCGTCGAAGCCGGGCTGAAGCTGGTGCCGATCCGCGTGGTCGATTTCAACGATCAGCAGGCGTATGAAGCATCCCTGGTCGAGAACATCCAGCGCAGCGACCTCAACCCAATCGAGAAGGCGCTCGGCTTCCAGGACTATCTGGAACGCTTCGGCCTCAATCACGATCAACTCGCCAAACGGCTCGGCCTGGCCCGCTCGTCGATCACCAATCTCATCAATCTGCTCGACCTCGCTCCTGCAGTGCAGGACGGCGTGCGTCTCAACCAGATCGGCGAGGCGCACGCCAAGCTCCTTAAAGGCGTGAAGAGTCCGGATCGTCAGGTTGCGCTTTTCAAGCAGATCGTCGCGATGGGCCTGAGCATCAAGGCCACCGAGGCGCTGATCCGCGAACAAAAGGACATCCCCGTGGAAGTCCCCGCCGAGATGCTGGGCGCCCCGACCAAGCGCGAGACGGCGGAGAAAACCGCTCACGTCAAGGGGCTGGAGGAGGAGCTGCAAAGGAAGTTGCTCACCTACGTCGAGATCAGGCAGCGCACCAAGGACACGGGGTCGATCGTGCTGCACTTCCAGACGAACGACGATTTCGAACGGCTGCTGGAAGTGTTGCGCAAGTGATTTGCATGAACGCCGCTTGCGGCTTGGCGCTCGCGCGGCGCCATGCGAGCGCTAAGCCGCAAGCGGCTATAATGAACGCCAGGGATTCATCCCCTGGCGTTTTTTTGCTTGCGAACCCGGCCCACGCGGAGAGCCTCATCATGATAGGCCCGATTTGTCTGGCGGTCCCGCTGCTGTTCGGCGCCGCCCAGGACGACCTGAAAGCGTACACCTCAAAGGAAGGCCGATTCAGCGCCAACATGCCCGGCGCGCCGGTGGAGACGACGAAGCAGGTCAACAGCGATTTCCAGGTCACGACCGTAATCGCCGAGGGGCGGCACGATTCGTACTTCGTCGTCAGCTTCTCGGATTTGCCTGAGAAGGAACTCAAGAAGGGCCCGATCGAGAAGCGTCTCGAACATGCCTGCAAGGGGGCGGTCGAGAAATCGGGCGGCAAGCTGCGCGGCGACGAGAAGCCGATCAAGCTCGACGGCAAGCACCCGGGCCGCGAGATCGTCATCGAGAAGAACGGCGAGATCATCGCCAAGATGCGCATCTTCCTGGTGGACCGCCGATTGTACCAGGTGATGGTGCTGGGCACGGGGCCGATCTTCGCCCCGAAGGAAAAGGACGTCGGGAGCTTTCTGGACTCGTTTCGCTTGAACAAATAGATTGCGCTGGGGTAATATGGAGCCATGGACAAGGATCGCCTGAAGGAACTGGACACTCCCAATATCGAATTGCCAAGCTGCTTGGCTTGGCTCAGACGACGGTCCGGTACTGGCTACAGAAATACAAGCTCGGCACCAAACGTGTGCCGCGCTGCACTCGATGTGGTGAAACCGACCCGCGCAAGTTCACACCGGGCCGTTACACTGATTGTCGTAAGTGCCGGAATCGGTTTCAGATCGCACGGTTTCAGAGTTACAAGAAAAAGGCGGTCACGCACAAAGGTGGGTGTTGCGAGATTTGCGGATATAACAGGTGCATGGCTGCGCTGGACTTTCATCACAAGGATCCTACCCAGAAGGAGCCGAACTGGCGCAGGATGCGAAACTGGACGTTCGCACGCATCAAGGATGAGTTGGAGAAGTGCTTGCTGGTATGTCGGAACTGTCACGCGGAAATCCATTACGGGGTGTAGCTCAGCTTGGCTCAGAGCGCGTGGTTTGGGACCACGAAGTCGCAGGTTCGAATCCTGTCACCCCGATTTTTCCAAGGAGCGCCGATGGGACGCATCAAAGAACACATCAAGGTTAACGGCAAAAAGTTCTGGACACTCTTCGATAGCGGCGCGCAAAATACCTACATCGTGCCGAGTGTCGCATCGCACCTTGTCACGTTCAAGCTTCCCAAGGCGTTCAAGTCAGCCTTGGGCGGCGGAACCAATAAGGCTACGCACGGCGCTGGTTTGAACGCCGATATCGAGGGCCACAAAATCTCCACGCATGCGCTGGTGATTGATCAAATCGGCAAGGACGAGGACGGCAAGCTCATCGAAATTCTGTTTGGCGCCCTGGCCATGCAGCAATGGGGCATCCGCCTGATGCCAACGGAAGAGCGCCTGGATATGACGCATTATCCCGAGGTTTTCGTCGAGTTCTAATCGTCTGCAAAATAGCTGCCGCGATTGCTGAAAAACCATAGCGCCGCGTGAACACGAACAAAATAAATCCCGGGTGCCTGATTGCGTTCCTCCGGCGTCATCTGCGTTACAATCTCTGACGCGTCCTTCTGAGCGTCTGGCGTCGCAATCAGTCCCACGTTCGTCAATTTCTGAACGTTAGCTCGCCGCAGAACGTCTTTAACCTCCGAACTGACCCGTGATTCTTGCAACATGGATCGGATCAGCACGTATCGAGTAGACAACCCTTCTATCTGAGCCAAGTCCCGTAGCGATGCCCGCTGGATGATGTCGATCGCGGTCGGCTTGAGAATCTTGAGCACGCTCGGCAGCGTCGATTGGTCCGCGATGCACTTGGGCTCCGGCGGCCCGGCTAGGTTCAGCATCCAGCAGAAAAAAGCGGCTGCTTCGCCGGCCCAGTTCACGTCCATTTGCTGACTATCGCTCAGTTCGCCGATCGGAGTCTCGAGCAATTCCCTTTCAATCGGGTCGACTTCGTCGTCACATCCCGTGTCATGGAGCCAAGGCATTAACTGCTGTGATAAGTCTGGCAAGCGAGGATCATCCGTGACGTCAAGCGAGGCGCGCAAGCTGATCGTCCCCAGGATTATCGCTCGCTTGGCAACCTGACGAGGGTCGCGTCCACTCGACATGTCGTTCACTCCCGCAGCACGATCGCCTTCGCGCCCTTCTCGACCACTTCACCGATCACGCAAGTCGCCGCGGCCCCTTTCGCTCGCGCCGCGGCAACCGCCGCATCCGCTTTGTCCGCGGGGACGCTCATCAGGATGCCGCCCGAGGTCTGGGCGTCGTAGAAAAACTCCAGGCGCACGGAATCGAGGTTTCCTTCCTTCGCGACTTCGCTTTCGACGTAGCTCGCATTGGTCGCGCTGGCGCGAGTCAGGTACGGCTTCCGCGCGAAGGCCTCGACACCGGGGAATAACGGCAACCTCGACAGGTGCAGCACGATTGTAACATTGCTGCCGAGTGCCATCTCGTAAGTATGGCCCGCCAGGCCGAAGCCGGTGACGTCGGTGGCAGCATGAGCGCCGTGTTCGATCATCACGTCGCGGCCGATGTCGTTGAGCTGGATCATGCTTTCGCAAGCGATGTTGAAGAGAGCGTCAGGGCAGTCGCCGCGTTTGTGTGCGGTAGTCACGAAGCCGGTGCCGAGCGGTTTGGTGAGGATGAGCTTGTCGCCGGGCCTGGCGATGGCGTTGGTGTAAATTCTTTGCGGATGGATGACGCCGGTGACGGCATAGCCGAACTTGATCTCGGCGTCGCGCACGGTGTGGCCGCCGATGATGACGGCGCCTGCTTTTGTAAAGCGTTCCGCGCCCCCCTTGAGGATGTCGGCGAGCCAGGTCAGCTTCGGATCCTTGTCGTCGGGATAGCCGACCAGGTTGAGGCCGGTCTTCGGGACACCGCCCATGGCGTAGACATCGCTGAGCGAGTTGGCCGCGGCGATCTGGCCGTAGCGATAGGCGTCGTTGACGACCGGCGGAAAGAAATCGATCGTCTGCACGAGCGCAATCTCATCGGTTAGACGATACACGCCGGCATCGTCATGCGTTTCGGTTCCGACCAGCACGTTTGGATCGACGACCTTCGGCAAGTTGCTCAGAACCTGAGCAATCCCCTGCGGGGGCAACTTCCCCGCTCAGCCCGCACAGGAGGCGTAGTCGATCAAACGTTTTTTGCGCCCGAAGAAGAGCATGTGGATTTATGATATGATTACAAGCCCGCGGGTGAGATACTCCGAACCCGCGCGGGTTCGGAGTATCTCACTCGCGGGCTTGAGGAGCTATTTCAACTTCTTCCCCACCGCTTCGAGCATCGCTTGCTCGTCGGGGAACTGGCCGGTCTTGAGCTTCGAGTAGAGCAATTCGCCATTGAGCGACAACTCGAAGCACCCGCCGCCGCCGGGGATCAGCGTCATGTCCTTGATACGTTGCTTGTATTCGCTCAGAAGCTTGCCCGTCAAACTGACGGCTTTCGCTTCATAGCCTCACTGCGAGCAATACTTGAGTTCCACGTGCATGATGATCTCCTTGACAATGGTCCCCCTACAATTATTGTAACCGGCCAGGCAAGGGCTTCCAATGCTGACATACCCGATCACGATCATCGTTCGGCACCCGCGCGAGAATCCGCGGAAGTGCAGCGTGATACCGCTTCAAGGGCGCGAAGACGTGCTGCTGGTCCCCTACCCTGCCGCTGACCTGCCGCCACTCGACAACTACATTCGCCTGGCCGCAGATGGGCCGGAGCTGTCGCCGGCTGATTGTAATTCCGGGATCCTGCTGCTCGACGGCAGTTGGCGGTCGGCGAGTCGCATGACGAGAGACTTCGAGGCGGTGCCGCCGCGTTCTTTGCACGGCTGGAAGACGGCGTACCCGCGCGTGTCGAAGCAGGGTACTGATCCGGACAACGGCCTGGCGTCGATTGAGGCCCTGTACATTGCGTGTCACATTCTGGGCCGGCCAACCGAGGGACTGCTGGACCATTATCACTGGGCGGCGCAGTTTCTGGAGTTGAACGGGTTCGGGCTTACCGGTTAGCCCTCGCGCGGCGCCATGCGAGCGCTGAATGTAAACTGGAAATCTCCCCTTGACCCATTTCGCCATTTTCCTTTACCTTGTAGCAGTCAACATCCACCTTTGATTCACGAGAAACGGAGTTCTCTCATGTTGACGTCCTTTCTGCGGCGTTGGTTTACGCGGGCGCTGCCAGCCCAGGATCAATTGCCGTTCTGCGTCCCCGAATGGTCGGAGCCAATGGCGGAGCGGCACGCATCCATCTGGTGGCAGGTCAAGCCGTATACGATGACGAGCGTCGAGCGCGTAGTTGCCTTGTGCCAGAGCGTCGCCTATGTGGAGAAGCACCGCATCCCCGGCGCGATCGTCGAGTGCGGCGTTTGGAAAGGCGGCAGCATGATGGCGGCGGCGCTGGCGCTGCTGGCGCTCGAATCGACGCAGCGGGAACTCCACCTCTACGACACCTTCACCGGCATGACGTTGCCCGCCCATATCGATGTCGATTGGCAAGGCCGGCCGGCGCGCGAGTTGATCCACCTGGCGAATGCCGAGGGCGAAATGCATCGGGCCCGCTGTTCGCTGCACGAGGTCAAGCAAGCACTGATGCAGACGCAGTATCCGTGGGAGAAATTGACCTTCGTACCGGGCCGCGTCGAGCAGACGTTGCCGGGCCAGGCGCCCGAGCAAATCGCCCTCCTGCGGCTCGATACGGATTGGTACGAATCGACGCTCCACGAGTTGGAGCATCTCTACCCGCGTCTCGCGGACGGCGGCGTGCTGATCGTGGACGACTACGGCCAATGGCAAGGCGCGAAGCGAGCGGTCGATCAATACTTCCAGGATCCGCACATCGATGCGGACTTGCGGACTATCGATTTCACGGGGCGCCTGCTGATCAAACGCGCAAGCCCGGCGCTCGCGAGGGCCGCGTAAATGAATCGCTTCAGGTTTCCCGAGCCCGACACCCAAGCGCGGAAAAAGCACGGCGTCGCCGGCACTCTCGGCTGGTCGGGCCTCAATCTCGGTTGTGGCCAACGCTTTCATCCGTCGTGGACCAATCTCGATTTGCAGCCGGCCGACCCGTCGATCCGCCGCTGGAACGTGACACAGCGGTTGCCATTCGACGATGCGTCGTTCGCGGCCGTCTATCATTCGCACCTATTAGAACATCTACCGCGCGAACAGGCGTTGCCGTTCATGCGCGAATGCCGGCGTGTCTTGAAGCCCGGCGGCACCATACGGCTGGCGGTTCCGAATCTCGAAGCGATCGCCCGGCTCTATCTACACACGCTCGACGAAGCCTGGTCCGGCGAGCCTGAAGCGATTGCCGAGCATCAATGGCTCGTCATGGAGTTCTACGATCAGACTACGCGCGAGCAGTCCGGCGGCGCGATGCTGGCACATCTACAAAACGAAGACTGCGAGCTCGCCTGGTATCGCCTGGGCGTGGACGGCGAGATTTTGCGCCGAAAACTCCGGTCGCTCATGCTCCCGGCTCACCAGGGTTGGCGCGAGCGCGTCAAGGGCTGGCTCCTCGGTTCGTGGCGTGAACGCGTGCTGCGCTGGCTGCTTGGCAAGGAATATGCGCTCTTACAACTCGGCCGCTTCCGCCGCGGCGGCGAGGTGCATCACTGGATGTACGATCGCCTGTCGCTGCGTGAACTGCTCAAGCAGGCGGGCTTCGAGCATATTCGTTGCGTGGGGCCGATGGAAAGCGATATTCCGAACTGGACCGACTATCATCTCGATACGACGCCCGACGGCGACGTGTGCAAACCCGATTCGCTATTCGTTGAAGCCGAGCGGGAGACCAATCCATGAGAGCAGTGCAATCCTTGCTCCGTCCCATCAAGGAACTGGTAAAAGGCTATTTGCCGACGACGAAGCAAATCCCGGCCGACTTGACGCCGATTCGAGTATCCCGAGCGGAAGACATCTTCATCGTCGGCTACCCAAAATCGGGCAACACCTGGTTTCAGAACCTGGTGTCCGGTGTCGCCTATGGCGCGGATCCCGAACTGACTCCCGACGCGGTCATTCAAGAACTCGTGCCGGACGTTCATGCGAAGCAGTACTATAAACGCTTCGCGACGCCAACCTTTTTCAAATCGCACGACCTGCCGGCGCCGGAACATCGGCGCGTCGTCTACCTGCTGCGCGACGGCCGGGATGCGATGGTTTCATTCTTGCATTACATTCAGGTGTGCCGGCACCCCCATCTTGAGTTCCTGGAGTTCGTCCAAGATGTGCAAAAGTGGTCTGGCCAGGGGCGATGGTCCGAGCACGTCGAAGCGTGGCTGGCGAACCCTTATCAAGCGCAAATGATCACGATCCGTTACGAAGACCTGCTGGACGATACGGTTCGCGAGCTGCTGCGATTTTGCGCATTCGCCGGCATCCAACCTGGGCAAGGGCGCCTGGAAACCGTGGCGGCGAATGCCACCTTTGCCAAGATGCGCCAGAAAGAAATCAACCAGGAGGGGTGGACCAACGGTACACACGCAGGGTGGCCCAAGGACAAATTCTTCGTCCGCCGCGGACAACGCGGCAGCTACAAGGATGAGATGCCCAGCGACGTTTTGGCTGCTTTTCTCCAGGATGCGAGCGCAACGCTGGCGAAATGCGGGTACTTGTAGATCAGGCTTTCCAGCCTAACGATGGGGGCGAACGGTTTCCGTCAGGCTTTCCAGCCTGACCTACATCGCCGGGAGGCTTCGTGAGCTCCACGATTGACGGCGCCTTGAAGCGATGGATGCCACCCTGGCTCAAGCATTGGCTGGGCCGGCGCGATGGGGCGATTCACTATCGATCCGAAAACCAGAACATCTACCATTGCACGGTGCAAAAGTGCGCGAGTCAATGGATGCGAGCCATCCTGTCCGATGCGCGCGTGTATCGGTCGTGCGGCTTGAGTCCCTATCGGTACCAGGACAACCTCCCCGGTCAGCACGATCCGCGCAAGCTCACGGAGCGTCGCTTCCAGGAAGGCTTTCCTGAGGCGACCATCGCCACGACGATTTACATCGACTATGAAGGGTTCGCCGGCATCCCCAAGCCGCCATGCTACAAAGCGTTCTTCGTCATGCGCGACCCGCGCGACGTGCTGGTCTCATGGTACTTCTCGAGCAAATTCTCGCACCCGTTGCTGGGTGACCTTGGCCGAGTCCGCCAGGATCTCCATCGTCTGTCCGAACCGGACGGCATGCTCTACTGCATCGATTACCTGAACGAGTACGGCTTGTTCGCCGCCCAGAGATCCTGGGCGAACGCTAATGCAAAGGACGCCAACGTTCTATTGGTTCGCTACGAAGACTTGATTGCCGAAGAATCGCTGGCGGTGTTCGCGCAATTATTAAGGCACTGCGATATTCGAGTGGCGGGCGATGAACTCGAAGCGATGTTGCGGTCGTATCGATTCCAGGAACTCAGCGGCAGGCCGCCTGGACGGGAGGATCGCGGCGCCCACTTGCGCAAAGGGGTAGCGGGGGATTGGCGCAAGCACTTTAACGACAATATCCAGGCTCGTTTTGAGAAGGTTGCGGGCGATCTGATTTCGTTGTGGAACTACACGTGAAACGGCACAGACAATCGCTACTCTACATTCAGCCATTTCAAGAATTGCATCAGCGCTAGAAACGTGCGACAATATCCATTCGGTTGAACTTTCATGTCCCGATGGTTCGGCGCGGGCGCCAAACGAAGAGGTCGGCATCCATGAGTCGTGATCACCTTTCCATCATCCTCGGGGTCCTCATGGCGTGTACTCCACTCGCCAGTGCGCAGGACAAACGCCGCGTCTTCGTGCTGCACTCCGGCATGCACGTCATCCTTGCCCCCAAGGACAAGGACCATGCCGCCCGCACCATGAAGGAGCTTCTCACCAAGCGCGGCATCCCGGCGCGCGATCTGGTCGCGCTCGACAGCCCGTTTCCGACCGCCACCTTCAAGGACATGATCCCCAAGGACGGCCTGGCCATCTACTTCGGTTCGACCGACCCCAAGTCGCCTGTGGCGCATGACGCCTATCTCCGCTTGCACAAGGCACTGCAAGCGCAGGGTGTCACGGCCAAGGACGACATCGTCTGGATCGGCCATAGCGCCGGTGGACAAATGGGCATGACGATGGCCCACCTCGCTCACAACCTTGACAAATTCCCCGACCTTGCCAAGAAGACCCAGCCTTATCACTTTGACGCGGTTATCACGCTCGGCTCCGCGGTCGGCTCGAACCCGACGCCGGCGAACGTCAAGCTGCGCCACTACTGCTCCGCGGGGGACACGATGGTTTACGTCCTCGCCAGTCACGGCGACCTGATCCCCGATGCAAAGAAGGCGAAGGTCCGCTTCCGTCTCTGCTGCGACATCGGCCCCAACACGATGATGCGCGTCTTCCCCGGCATCGAGCATCCGAACTGGTACGACGACCGCATGCTCGAGCGGGTCTTGCGCGAGTTTGAGCCGGGCTACTGTCCGCCGTGGCGCAGGTCGCAAGCCGACGTTTCGCGCGGCGTGGGGCTGAGTCAGTTGATAGCGCGATCGATGGAGTCGATGTTGCAGATAGCGCTGGAAGAGGATCGGCATTGAGAGCGCACGGCAAGCATTGGTTTCATCGACCGATTCGCCTGGTGAATTGAGATCATTTCCTCAACGAGAACGCACCATGAAACGCACGATTCTGGTTGTCTTCCTCGGGTTGGTCCTCGTGATGCTCGGCGGCGTTGGCTTCACCGTTCTCTACTATATGACGTTGCCGAAGAACGACGGGCGCAAGAACGACCCGCCGAAGCCCGGTGATCCGCCGCCGTTCAGCTACAAGGAGTTGGAAGACTTTAGCGAAAATCCCGACAAGGCAAGCAAGGAGATTCCGCGCATCATCGCCTGCTTCGACAACGGCGATGAGGACGTGCGTCTGATGGCGGCCGAGACGCTGAAGAACGTCGGCGCCAAGGCGGTCGGTCCCTTGCGCGAACGGCTAACCGACAGCAACGCCAGCGTGCGTTTCTGGTGCGTGCAGTCGCTGGCGTACATCGGGCCGGCCGCCGCGGACGCGGCGGGTGATATCGTCAAGCGTCTGAAGGATGACGACAGCAATGTTCGCTACAAAGCGGTCTACGCCCTTGGCAAGCTGGGCGATACCTCCGATCCGGTGATTGACGGGCTCCTCACGGCCCTGTCCGATCCGGACGAGGGCGTATCGGAGACCGCGGTCGAGGTGCTCGACAACTTCGGCACCCCGAAGAAGGAATCGCTACCGCTCCTGGCCGAGCTGGCCGGCAAGGACTCGAAGGTGCGCGGCGTCGCCCTGAAGCTGCTGGGCCGAATGGGCGAGCCGGCGGCGCCGACGTTCAAGGCGCTGCTCAAAAAGGCGAACGCGCTTGACCAGATCGAGCTGATCCAGGCGATCGCCCAACTTGGGCCGGGCGCCAAGTCGCTGCTCCCCGATCTGGAAGCGATCATGATCAAGAGCCCCTTCTGGGACGCACAGGACGATCTGGTCGGCGCCTTCAAGAAGTGCGGCCCCGATGGCGCCAGGGGTTTGGCGAACGTGCTCAAGACCTTGGCGCCGCAGTTCATTGCGAACGATGCCCGGGCCGCGATCCTCTTGAAATCGATTGGCGAGATCGGCCCGGAGGCCAAGGGGACGGTGCCCTTGCTGATTGACTTGCTCAAGGAGCGCGAAGCGTTGCGGCCCGGGATCCTGGATGCCCTCGGCGGCATCGGCCCGGCGGCGAGCGAAGCGATTCCGGCGGTCGAGGCACTGGTGCAGAACGCGAACAACCGCGACGATCCGGCCGTCGTCGCGCTGCGGCGCATGGGAAAGATCATCAAGAAGTGAACCCGTTCCGCCGATTCCTATTTCAGAGCCGGCCGAAGCAGACCAGCGTGATGTCGTCGTGCTGGCTGCGGCCGGCGGCGTGCTTGGCGACCGCGCCGAGGACTCGTTCGCCGAGCTTGTACGGGGACACCTTGGCGTCTTCGAGGACACCGTGGAGGCGCGGCGTGCCGAACGGGTCTTCATTCACGTCCATGGCATCGGGAACGCCATCGCTGAACAGGACCATGCTGTCGCCCGGATGCAAGGTGAGCTGGTGAGCCGGGTAGTCACAATCCTCGATGACGCCGAGCGGTGGGCCGACGATGTCGCGCGGGATCGCTTCCTCGACGCCGCCGGTGGCGCGGCGCAACAGGAGCGGCAGCGGGTGGCCGGCGTTGACGAGGGTGACCGTATGTGCCGCCGGATCGAGTAGCAGGGCGGCCAACGTGACGAACCGATCGGTGAAGCTCAAGGGCTGCATGAGGGTGTTCAAGCGGCGGACCGCAGCAGCCAGCGGCGTCCCGGTTTGCAGGCAGGAGCGCGCCTCGGCGCTGAAGCGGGCCATCACCAAGGCCGCGGCAACCCCCTTGCCCGCCACGTCGCCGACCAGGATGGCCAGCTGATTCCCGGACAATGGCACCAGGTCGTAATAATCGCCTCCCACTTCCTGGGCCGACTCGCAGCGGGCGTAGAACTCGTAGCCTGGAATCTCCGGCAGGCGTTCCGGGAGAAAATTCTTTACCACCTCGCGCGCCAGGGCCAAATCGCGCTTGTGGCGTTCGCGTTCCAGGGCCTCGCGGTGGTACTGGGCGTTCATCAGCGCGATCGACGCCTGCGTGGCGACGCCCATCAGCAGGTTGAGGTCTTCCTCGGTGAAATAGCGGCGCGGGTCGTGGCTGTCGAGTTGCAGGACGCCGAACGTCTTGCCTTCGCGCAGGCATAACGGTGCACACATCACCGAGCGCAGCGCCAGGCCGGCGACGCTGTGAACATTGGGGAACTCTGCCGGCACGTCGTTGCTGATCAGTCCTTTGCGGGTGTCCAGGCACTGCTTGACGATGCTCGAACTGAAGCCGCCGTGCGCTTCGTCCTCCTGGCTGCGCGCCTTGAAGCCGCGGCGGACCAACTCGCCGGTCGCGGCGTCCACCATGATGAGGAAGCCGCGATCGGCTTGCTTGAAGATTTGCAGCAGCTGCTCGACAACCTGGGGCAGGAGCGTGTCGAGTTCGAGGATGTTGCTGAGCCGATTGGTGATCTCCAGAAGCAGCTTGAGTTTTTCGGCCGGCTGGGTGAGATACAGGCTGCTGTCGTGATCGCGCGCCGTCTCGATGCGAGCAGACGAGTCGGGGTCAGGCGTGACGTCGTAGAAGGCGAAGAGGAAGTCGCAAATCTTGATGACGTCGCCGTTCTTGAGCTTTACGCGGCCCGGAAAGGCGACCGGCGCATCGTTGAGCGCGGTGCCGTTGTGGCTGGGTTTGCCCCTGCCGTTGCCATCCTCGAGATAGTAGTCGTCGAGATGGCGGGCAATGATGGCGTGCTTGCGGCTGACGGCGTCCTTCTGCTTGCCTCGCGTTGCATCGGTGGGGACGAGGACGATATCGCAGTCCTTCTCGCGGCCGAGGACCGTCGTGCCGGCGGTGAGGGGAATGCGCACGCCCTGATTAGCGCCTTTGCGGATGAGGAGGTAAGGCATGGCCGTTCTTCTTTCCCTGGTGGGGCGGCTGTGACCGGTATGCCATGATTGGCAGGCTAACGCCGCGACGGTCGTCTGTCAAGGACCTCCTCGCGGCCGGTGCGCTCGATCCGTCCCAATGTCACATTATAGAGGCGAGGATCAAGCCGCACGTGCGCTTGGGCGAAATCGATGCCGGATGGCGCCGATAGGGCGACAAGAAGAATTGGGTCTGCCACGGGGGGCCGACTTCGCTGGCATTGAACGTGCCGTAATTTGCACGGCGAGCCTCGACCGCAGCCATGCTTGTTGCGTTCACGTGCGAACGCCGAATGGGTCTGCGGCTTCCGTCCTGATAACTTCGATGCGGCCGTCTTGCAAACGAAAAATCCAGTCGCCAAGCTGATCGGCCTCGTGCCGGCTATGGGTGATATGCAGGACCGTCACCTTCTCGCGCTGCGGCAAGCCTGTCAAGAGTTCGATCATATGATCGCGCGTCTCCTCGTCGAGCGAGCTGAGCGGCTCGTCCATCAGCAGGATTGGCGGCCGATTCGCGAGCGCCCGCCCCAGGGCGATGCGCTGCGTCTCGCCGCCGGACAGGCCGATCGCCTGGCGTTCGAGCAGGTGTCCTACTTGCAGCCAGCCCGCGAGATGCTCGACGCGCTCCTTGATGACGCTTGTCGCCTGATTGCGAAGCGCCAGCGCGAAGCCGAGGTTGTCGCGCACGCTCATGGTGCGAAACAGCGCGCCGTCCTGCGGCACATAGCCGAGATTGCGTTCGGCGGGCGTCGCGCCTGTCACGTCGCGCTCGTTGAGCACGATTTTCCCGGAGGCGAGGGGGCGCAAGCCGGCGATGACTTCGAGAAGCGTCGTTTTGCCGCAGCCGGTCTTGCCCATGAGGAGCGCGTACTTCCCCGTCGGCACGTGGAGCGAAATGTCCGCGAGCTGAAAGGCGCCCTGGCGCAGGCTGAGGTTCTCGACGTCGATCATAATGACACGGGTTGCCGCTTGCGGTTTCGCGCTCGCGTGGCGCCAGGCGAGCGCTAGACCGCAAGCGAAAATCTACTACACGAGCCCGGCGCCGCGCAGCCCCAGCGTGCGCGTGAGGACGAGGACAACGACTGCAATGGCGATCATGAACAGCGACACGGCGATAGCGCCCTCGAGGTTGCTGATGTTGAACTCCAGCCACACCGTCGTGGACAGCACCTCGGTGCGCATCGGCGTGGCCCCCGAGAACAGCATGATCGGCCCGAACTCGCCCAGCGAGCGCGCCCAGGCCAGCGTTCCCGCCGTGAGCAAGCCGCGCCGCGCCTCGGGCAGCACCACGCGCCAGAACGCCTGCGCCCGCGTGCAGCCCAGGGTCAACGCCACCTGCTCGGTGCGCGGCGAGATCTGCTCGAACGTCACCCGCATCGTCCGCACCGCGAACGCTGCCGATACCGAGAACTGCGCCAGGATCACGCTCGGCGTCTGGAATACCACCCGGAATACGTGATCCTGAAACCACACGCCCGGCCCGGTCTTGAACAGGATCAGCAGGCTCAAGCCGAGCACGATCGGGGGCAGCACGATCGGCACGTCGAGGATCGTATCGACGACCGTCTTGCCCCGGAACTGCGTGCGCGCGAGCAAGTAGCCCATCGGCACGCCGACCCAAAGCGACAGAATCGCCGTCACGGAGCACGAGATCAACGTCAGCTTGATGGAGTACTGCACCTTGGGCTCGGCCAGGGCCGACAGCAAGTGATCGGGCGTCGTGTAGAAGAGATCGGCGACCACCATGGCGACGATGAGGGCGACATAGGAACCGCCGAGGATCGACAGGCATAGGTAGTAAACCCAGTCGGCGGGGACGCGCTTCAAGATTGACCTTTCCGTATTGCCTTTTGCGTTTAGCGCTCGCATGGCGCCGTGCGAGCGCTAAGCGCCAGCGGTTACTTCTCGATTTCCTTCAGTTCCCAGCCGAAGCCGAGCTTCTCGAAACGCTGCTGCGACTCGCGCGATTGCAGAAATTCCGTCAGGCGCCGGCTCAGCTCCGGGTACTTGCTGTTCCTGGAGACGGCGATCGGCTGCGCCGGCGTCGCGCACTTGATGTCCTGGCCGTCGATCTTGGTCGGGATCGGGATGCCCTCGACCTTGTCTTGATAGGGCAGGATATTGCTGCGATAGGCGACCACGACGTCGAGCGACTTGTCGCCGGTGGCGAAAAGCTGACTGACGAGGAAATCGCCGGTCGGCGATTGCACGGCGACGTTCTTGAGGATCTTCGCATAGGTGCCGGTGCGGATGAACGTCTCCTTGGTCAGCGCCCCCAGCGCGCATTGATGTTCGTGCCCGATGCCCACACGCAAGTTCGGCTTGGCCAGGTCGGTCAACGTCTCGATGCGCTGCGGGTTGCCCTTGCGCACGACGATCATGAGCTGATTGTTGGAAACGTTCTTGGCGTCCTCGAACTTGTCCTTGACCTTGTCCATGAAGCTGGTGTCGCAGGCGAAGTAGATGTCGGGCATCGCGCCGACCTGCATCTGGCTGACGAGAATGCCGCAACCGTTGTAGACGACATTGATGCGAACCTTCTCGCGATTCTCGAACTCCTTGAGCGACTCTTCGAGCGCGGGCCGCAGCATGGCGCCGGCGTAGACGACCAGCTCGCGTTGGTTGTCCATCGCCTCGGCTTCGTCCACGTCGGCATAGCCGGCCTTCTTGAGATGGACGGCCCCTTTGTCCCTGGCGCGCAGGAAAGCGATGAAGCGCAAGGCCCGGTCGCGTTGCGTCGAGGCCTTGACGACGGCGATCTGCACGCGGGCCTTGGCGCCGGCGAGTTCCTTGAGCGTGACGACTTTGAGTCCGGGATTCTTCTGGGTCAGGTCCTTGGCGAGATGGTCCCAGGTGATGCCGACATCGCTGGAGCCGATCTTGGCAACACTGTTGCCGACTTCGTTGACATCGCCGAGATAGCTCGGTTTCTTCGCTTCGAGGCCGTCCCACAGGCCGCGGCCCTGGAGTTCTTGCTTGGTGAGCTTGCCGATGGCGGTCGCTTCGGGATTGGCCAGGCCGATGTTGCTGCCGGCGGCGAGGAAGTCGTTCCAGGTCTTGATCTCGCGCTTCAGGCCCGGCCTGACGATGACGACGGCGGACATGCCGGCGACGTTCTTCACATCGGTGATGAGTTTCTTCTGGTCGGCTTCCTTGATGAAGCTGTCGTCGGCCGGGAGGAATAGGTCCCCCTTCTTGGCCTCTTCGAGCTGGTTGAGAATCACCCGCGAGGCGCCGGGGTGGATGAGGACTTGCTGTCCGTACTCGATTTCGTACTCCTTGGCGATGGTGGTGACCGTCTGGACCATGGCGGCGGCGCAGTAGATTTCCAGGGGCTCGGCCGAGTCCGGCGAGTAGACGGGAAGGCTGATGTAGTAGAGCGCCCCGATCAGGCCGGCGAGCAAGACCGCAGAGCCGCCGACCGCGATGAAGGCGGGGGTGAGTTTGGACAGCATGAGTATTTCCTGATTGCCGCTGGCGGCTTAGCGTTCGCATGGCGCCACGCGAACGCTAAGCCGCCAGCGGTTACGGCAGGCGTTTCTTTTCCGGCGGCGCCGGCTTTTTTGCCTCGAACATTTTGTCGAAAATCGCATTCCAGTCGGCCGGCATCAGCATATCGACGCCCGGATTCAATTCCTTGATCTGGCACGAGCACTCGCGGCACAGGAACTCCGTCGCCCGGCTCACCTGCACCTCGTCGAGTTCCTTGCCGTACAGGCTCCCCAGCACCCGGCCGCGGCCGAAGACCGGCAACAAAATCGGCCCCTTCACCTTGTCGAGGTCCTCCTCGGTCGCCAGCAGCATCTTGACGAAGGCGGCCTCCGCCGGCGCGCTGCGATCGACCACCACGATCGGCAGGTCCACCTTGAGAGGCAACGGCAGCTTCATTTGCGGGCCGTCCTTGCTTTGCACCGGCAGTTTGATCTTCTTCTCCATGAATTGAAGCTGCTTGAGCACCATGGCATGGGCGGCCTTGTCGGCCTGCTCGTTGCCGCTGGTCAGGAGAACGAAGACGGTGGAGGCGCCTCCCTTCAGATGATTGACGAGGGCTTGCCGTTGCGGCGAATCGAGGACGTTTTGCAGATTGGCGTTGGTGCAAGGGCCGGACCAGGCGACGCCCAGGCCGATGCGGTCGGCGCCTTGATAGCGCACCTGCATCCACGGCTCCTCTTTGTCGCCGGCTTCGCGTTTCCAGGTATTGCGCAGGTTGTTCGACAGATTCGGCGCGACCTTGCCGGCGAGATCGACGACGGTAAGGTCCACGTTCCATTTGCTCTTGCCCAGGCGATCAAGCGACTTCTGCACGTCGCCCGGCAGGTCGCCGCGATGGAAGACGACGATCTCGTAAGGCGTCAGGTCCCATTTCTCCAGGGCGTAACGAAAGACCGGGATGGTGCAGCCAAGCGCCGGAGGCGGCAACACCAAGATGGCGACAATCAGGAGCAAGAGGATTTTCTTCATGGCGTTCTTCAAGGCGAATAATTGGTAGTGGGTCAGTTTGCCCGTTTCGTGGCGGCAAGATTCCGATCTTGCCGATGATTCCCGCCATATAAGGCAAGATCGGAATCTTGCCGCCACGAACTGACCCACTACCGAATAATGGATGGACTGATGCAGCCCATTGTAACGCACGGGGATGGGGTGCGTCAATTTGCGAATGAGAGAACTTCCGCCTTTTCCGGCACTCCGTGGTGCAGGCGGCTCGCCTGCACGCGAGCCGCCTGTTGCCGCGGCAGAGGAGCGTGCATGGCCGCGCTGGCGACATGTCACGGCGTCGCCGGCGGCTTTGTGCTGGTTCACTTATTTGGCTCTTCCGGTGAATGCGTGTTTTGCTGTCAAGGTCGGTTGAGCTGGAAACGATTTTTTCCTTGGCTTGTCCCCCCCGGACGTGAACTTCAGGGGCAAAATCTGACATAATCCCTGGAAAAACGCCAAATCCTGAGGGTCAGCAGATCTTGACCTTTAGCTCTCCTGAGAGGGTCGTCACCAGCCGAATACCACGAAAAACGCCGGACGGCAAGAAAACACCCATTCCCCGGATGAGCCACTTCTTTGGCTCCG
>JACXTT010004009.1_pt1 | contig 22139 bp, 20 predicted proteins | sample 9270951 | NCBI WGS metagenome assembly JACXTT01 (sample SAMN15532306, study PRJNA645909) | rock metagenome | isolation source: weathered quartz diorite | place: Puerto Rico | collected 2017-06-21
GCGCAGATCTGGGACTATCTGACGTTCTATATCCAGCCCGAGCTGCTGGCGAACCAGGACTACACGGCGGCGCGGCTCATCACCGGCTACGCGAAGCTCACGTTCTGGAATGTGGAGCTCCTGGTGGGTCGCGACAGCCTCGCCTGGGGCCCGGGATACCGCAACAACATGGTGTTTTCGAACAATGCGGCGCCGCTCGATCAGATCCGGCTCGGGTCCGCGGAGCCATTTCTCCTCCCGTGGATCGGAGAGTGGATCGGGCCCATGAAGGCGCTGATCTTCCTGGCGCAGCTCGAGGAGCGCCGCGATCACCCGTACACGAAGGTGTCGGGGATGCGTCTGACCCTCTCCCCGGCCACGTGGCTGGAGCTCGGCGCGAGCCGGGCGGTCATGTTCGACGGGGGGAGCCCGTATCTGTCGGCGGGGAAGTATCTGGCGGCGATCTTCGATCCTTCATTCGGTGACGACGCGAATCGGCACCCGGAGAACCGAACCAACAACGTGTTCAGCGTGGACGGCGACCTGCGGTTTCGAAACGTCGACCACTACTACTTTCCGAGCCGCGATCTACGACTCTACGGAGAGTTCTACTGGGACGACACCTGCGGCGAATGCGGTCCCAGTAGCGGCGTCGGCCATTTTCTCGCGTCGAATTTCCTGCCCAAAGGAAGCACGGTCGGCGGCGTCGGTGGCGTGCACCTGCTCGGCCTCTTTGGCCAAGACTGGCTGGATGCCCGGTTCGAGTACGCGCGAACCTCTCCCGAATCCTACAACCACAATGAGTTCGTGAGCGGGTACTGGACGCGCGGCCACGTGATCGGAGACTTCATCGGCACCAACGGCCGGGACTACTTCGCTCGCGTCGGCGCCCGCCTCACGCCCAACCTGATGCTCGGGGTCGACTTCGACCGGGCCATCATCGGCAGCACCACGTTCAACTTCTCCGGCCCCCAAGAAGAGCGCCTCGGCGGCGGTATCGACGTGTCCTATCGGTTCTGGGACCGCTTCGCGATCTTCGCGCAGTACCTGGTCAGCGACGTGAAGAACCGAAACTTCCGGCCCGGCGACGACGGAATCGACCACCTGGTGCGAGTGGAGTTCACCGCGTCGTTTCGGTAGGTTCGAGCGTCCTCTACGAGAGTCACGATCGGCGCAGCACGTCGTAAACGCGCTTGGCGATGACGCGATTCCCTTCAGGGCCGACGTGCAGCGCGTCGATGTAGAGCGTCGCCCGTTGATCATGAAAGGCGTCGGCGAGGTCATGAAAGTTTCGGCGACGTTCGCCGGCGACAAGCGCGTGCGAGTTGCGGTAGACCTCATCCAGGCCCGGCAACATCCGGCGCTCGGACTCAAGGATGCCGACCTCCTCCGAGGTCAGCGGCTTCTTGTCGAGATACAAGACCGGTTGCCAGAAGAACGCGTAGCCGAACCCGTGTCCGCTCGCGAGCATGTGCACGGTCTCGATGTTTTGGAAGTAGGATCGAACACTCACCCGCGTGAGCGCCTCGATGCTCGCGCGATTGGAACGATATCGGTCGGCCAACGCCGCGTCGCGCCTCCCAAGACCAAGCCACGCCGCCGACCGATTCAGGAGCTGCGCTGTGTTCGATTTCAACAGCCAGGCAAACGACCCATCTCGCTCTGCGATCGACTGGTCGAACACTGCGCGAATCCGGTCCAAGTTCTGGTGTCCGTCGATCGCATCGGATTGATAAGGCAGCAGAGGCTCATTCGCGCCGTCGTAGAAGACGACAAGGTCAGGCTTTTGCTGTGCGCGCTTGAGCTCTAGGAGAAGCTTGATCACCTCCTGCGTGCTAACCCAGGCCATTTCGCCGTAGTTGCGGACGCAAACCGGCCGACCGTGACGTGCATACTCTTCTGCCAGGAGTGAGGGAATCGTGGCGTTGTCAGGCGAGCCGGAGCCCCAGAGCGTTGAGCCGCCGAACATCCAGATGGTAAAGCTGGCGGGGGAGCACTGCACGTTCGTGGTCTGACGAAGCCCGGACGCGTCGACGGTGATTGTCTCTCCGGAGAATGGGTGTCGTCGCCAGATGACGTATGGGTGATAGTCGATGCGCTCAGAACCCATGAACTCGCGCCAGTATCGGTCCGCCCACGATGACGTGTGATAGACCGACAATGCGCGTCGGGAATCCGTCCGTCGCTCGTTCGCCCGGGCTTTGGCCTTGAGTACCAGGAAGGAGCCCAGCTCGACGGCGACGAGAATGAAGAGCGTGATGGAGCCGACCGCGACCACGCTGAGCGCGATCCGTTTGAGTGATGACCGCATCGCTGACTTCCTCCTTCGCTTCGCTGAAAGCTGCCGCCAGCCAGGCGAATATAGCTCTGGAATCGCCACTGGAGCTAACGCGCCACGACAGCCCGCACCGCTGGAAAGTCACTCAGATCATCCCAAAGGAGGTCATCATGCAAAGACACCTGCTGATTGTGCTTGCGTCGATTCTCCTCAGTAGCGCGATCGCGGCGGCGCAAGTCGGGATCTTTTCACGGTCCGACTGCGCCACCCTGACGTCGCCGGTCGTCGGGCAGACGTTCTGCTTCGATCAAACCGCGAACCAAATCAAGAGCTGGTCGGGCGGCGCGTGGCGAACGATCGTTCAGACGACGGACAACATTCCAGCGCTGACGGCTGTGGTCAACGGGACGGGAGTCGGCGTTAGCTCGCTGGTGAACAGCGGCTCGGGCATCGCGGTTCGTGGTGAAAGCGTGTCGAAGTCAGCTCCAGCAATCCTTGGGGCGTCGTCCGGCTACTATGCGGGACTTTTCTACAACATTGCGGATCTTGGGTCCAACCTTGCGAACGCGAGCGCCATCGGGCTCGTGGCCCAGAGCGTCTACAGCAATGCGCTCTACGCCCAACAGGGCGGCGCGCCCGGGTCACCGGGCGAGGTCTTGCATCGAGACAACATCTATCCCGCTTCCTATGTGACACGGGTCGCCGGCAAGCTCAACGGATTCAACTACACGGCGCCCGTGTTTCGCTTCGAGGACACGACAGCCGCGACGGGTCGCCTCGCTGATGCGATCAAGCAAGGGACGACGGTTTTTTCGCTCTACGGGACCGGCGCCACGGCCTTCGGCGCCAAGGACGTCCTTCGCGGTTCGTTCGCGACCTTCCAGAGTCCAGTCGCGAACGAGGGGCTTGCGATGTACAACACCTCGCCCACCGACGGAGCGTCAACGCCGCTCTGGCTCGGGAGCAAGAATGCCGCGAATCGACCAAGCAATGTCAGTATCGAGGCGTTGTCGGTACCGCGAACCAGCGCCGACATGGTTTTTCGCACGGGAGCGACGGCCGAGACGTCCCTTGGGGTAGAACGCATGCGGATCAGGAGCACCGGCGAAACGGTGATGAGTGGAGATCTTCAGGTCCGGTCGGCTCCATTCACGTCACTGGGCTCGCCGGCCAGCGGAACAATCGTGTTCTGCGCCGATTGCGACCCCGCGACCAATGCCGTCTGCACGAGCGCCGGGGCGAAGACGGGTGCATTCGCGTTCCGGGTGAACCGCGCCTGGAAGTGCCTGGGCTGATACCCGAATGTTGCGACTTGGTGGCGATTCCGCTATCCTCAAAAACAGCGTGCGATCCATCGTTACGCAAAATATTTCACGCGCTTACAAGGCAAATTCCATCTCGGATCGCCACGAGCTGTCGTCGGGTTCCGCGCCGAACGTCTCCTGCGGCGTCATTACGGTCTGCCGAGACTCGGCCGCGACGCTCCGTAGAACCATCGATTCGGTCTTTCGGCAGACTCTGCTGCCGGCGGAATACGTCTTCGTCGATGGCGGTTCGCAAGACGCCACCGTCGAGATCGTCGAGTCGGCGATCGCCGAGATGGCTCGACGGGGTGTGCCGACTCGCTGCACGCTGATTCGTCAGCACAACAGGGGAATCACCCAGGCCTGGAACATCGGCCTTGGTGCCGTCACCGCGGACGTCGTCTGCATCCTGAACAGCGACGACTGGTACGATCCGGAGACCGCGGAGCTCGTCGTCGCGCGCTTCATGCGACATCCCAGCGCGGCCATCGTCCTCGGATCAGGTCGATATCTCCGGGGCGCCGCCGATACGGCGCCCCACATCTGTAGGCCTCGTCCGTTCCTGGCTCTACCGTTCGCGATGCCCGTGATTCATCCGGCCTGTTTCGTTCGCCGGGGCGTGTATTCCCAGATCGGCCCCTTCGACGAGCGCTATCAGATCGCCGCGGACTACGACTTCGTCTACCGGTGCCATCGAGCAGGAATCCGGTTCCTCAGGGCACCGGAGGTCATGGTCAACGTTCAGCGCGGCGGATTTGCCGAGACGAACCGGGCGTTGGGCTGGCAAGAAATGGCAGAGATCGGCCGCCGGCACGCCCGATGGCCCATCCTCGCGGGAGCCGGAGCGCTCGCTCGGCGGTTGTTCAAGCGGTGACTCTCGTTCTTCGCGTGGTGCCGCTTGAGTGAGCTCTCCGCCCTCCGCGGGGCTCGGATCCTGGTGACCGGCGGCGCCGGCATGCTTGGCAGCGCGATCGCTCAGATGGCGCTCGAAGCCGGGGCCGATGTCGTCGCGCTCGACGCGATGCTGCCGCTCTACGGCGGGAACGAGGCCAATCTGCCGAGCCCTCAGGTGGGATTCCGGTTCGTCCGCGGCGATATCCGGGACGCCGCGCTCGTGCGGGAGCTGGTGGCTGGCGTCGACGTTGTCTTCAGCCTGGCCGCGCAGGTCAGCTACGTCGACGCCGATCGCGATCCCCTCACGGACCTCGACATCAACTGCCGTGGGCACCTGACGCTCCTCGAAGCGTGTCGCGTGGGCGGCGGCCGGCCTCGGATGGTCTTCGCCAGCTCGCGGTTCGTCTACGGGCGCATCGAATACAACCCCGTCGACGAGAAGCATCCGTACAACTGCCTGAGCATGTACGGTGTCCACAAGCTCGCGGGCGAAAAGTACTATGGCTTTTATCGGCGCATCTACGACATTCCGTCGGTGTCGTTGCGCATCGCCAATCCCTATGGTCCGCGCCAGCAGATGAAGCACGCGGGCTACGGCATCGTGAACTGGTTCATTCGCATGGCGCTGAGCGGGGAGCCGCTGACGGTGTACGGGGATGGAACGCAGGTACGCGACTACATCTACGTCGAGGATCTGGCGCGCGCGTTCCTCGCGGTCGCGGTGTCCGATCTGGCGGCGGACGAGACCTTCAACGTCGGCAGCGGCGTCGGCACGCCATTTCGCGACATGGTCCAGATGATCGCCGACGAGATCCCGGGGACGAGCGTCCGGTCGGTCCCCTGGCCTCCCAGCCGGGCCCTCGTGGAGACCGGCGACTACGTCACCGACATCGGCAGGTTGAGCGCGGCGACGGGCTGGTCCCCGTCGGTGTCGCTGAGAGACGGGATCAAGCTGACCACGGACTACTATCGCGAGCGTCGCCACCTCTACTGGTAGCGAGGTGCGGGTCGCGCTCGTTCTCAACGACGATTTCTCGATGTGGCACTTCTTTCGTGGGTTGATCTCCGCGCTCCTGGCTCGCGGCATCAAGGTCCTCGTCGTGACTCCGCCGGGACCGTACGTGGCGGCGCTCCAGGAGCTCGGAGCGACTCACGTCGCCGTGGCGATACCGCGGTTCGTGCATCCCGTCGGCGACGTCGCGATGCTGCGCGCGCTGCTGAGGGTCTTCCGGCGCGAGGCGCCCGACGTCGTCTGCAACATCACGGTCAAGCCGATCGTCTACGGCGCCCTCGCGGCGCGCCTCGCCGGCGTTCCTCGCGTGGTGGGCATGGTGGAAGGGCTGGGCTACGGATTCCTGGAGAGAGGCGGCTGGCGGGTCCGAACGCTGCGTGCCGTCGTCAGCGGTCTGCTTCGCGTGGGCTGTCGGCTCAGCGATCTGATCGGATTCGCCAACCCCGACGACCGTGATCAGCTGGTCCGATCTGGTGTCGTGTCTTCAGAGAAGGCCCTGGCGTTCCGCAGCATGGTGGGTGTTGACGTGAAGTCGTTCGCGCCCGGCGCCGTGGCCCTGGCCGCGCTGGAGCCCCTTCGCAGTGAGTTCGGGATCAGACCGGGCCAATGCGTCGTCGCCATGGTGACTCGGGTCGTGTGGAGCAAGGGCGTGAAGGAGTTCGTCGAGGCGAGCGAGGAGGCAGCCCGATGGCCGACGCCCTGCCACTTCGTGCTCGTCGGCCCGATCGACCCGGATGCCCGCGATCGGGTGCCGGAGCGCTATCTGCGCGAGCACGCCTCGCCGCGGTTCACCTGGGTGCCCACGTTCCGACAGGATCTCAAGGAGATCCTGTCGCTCGCCGACGTCGTCGCCTTGCCTTCGTACTATCGCGAGGGCGTTCCTCGGGTGCTCCTGGAGGCGATGGCCCTCGGCAAGCCCATCGTCACGACCGACAACGTCGGCTGTCGCGAGGTCGTGGATCAAGGCCGAAACGGCTATCTCGTGCCGGTCCGCGACTCGCACGCCTTCGCCGAGAGCATCCGACGTCTCGCCGAAAGCGAGCCGCTACGTCTGGCGTTCGGCCGTCAGTCGCGCGCCAAAGCTGAGTCCGAATTCAGCGAGCCGGCCGTGGTGGACGGGGTAGCCAGGCGACTTTTCGGCCTTGCGTCGCCCGCGTAGCCGGCCAGCCGGGCCGTCGGGACCGAGAACAAGTATTGCCCGACTGGCTTCATTTCCGCTAGGATCGATTACACACCGCCTCTGTCTCGAGATCGGTGCGTCAGTCGCGGTGTAACCGACGCAGCGAAGCTATATCTACAGCCGGATTTGCCAATAGCCTCGAGAACGATCATGGTGACCGGCGGCACGGGCTTCCTCGGGAGCCGGGTCGTCGAGCAATTGCGTCAGCGCGGCTGGGCCGACGTCGTGGCTCCCCGTCGCCGCGACTACGATCTGACGCGCGAGGCCGACGTCGAGCGGCTCTTCGCCGCGTTTCAGCCTCGCGTGGTCATCCATCTGGCGGCGGTCGTCGGCGGCATCGGCGCCAACCGCGCCAACCCCGGACGGTTCGCCTACGAAAACCTCATGATGGGCGCGATGACCCTGGAGTACGCCCGTCGCGCGGGGGTCGAGAAGTTCGTCGGCGTCGGCACGATCTGCTCGTATCCGAAGTCGACGCCGGTGCCGTTCCGAGAGGAAGATCTCTGGAACGGCTACCCTGAGGAAACGAACGCTCCGTACGGACTCGCCAAGAAGATGCTGCTCATGCAAGGTCAAGCCTACCGGCAGCAATATGGCTTCAACGCGATTCATCTCCTTCCCGTAAATCTGTATGGGCCGGGCGACAGCAACGACCTCGAGTCCTCGCACGTCATTCCCGCGCTCATTCGCAAGTGCGGTGAGGCGATGCGGCGAGGAGATCGGGAGATCGTCTGCTGGGGCGACGGAAGCCCGACCCGCGAATTTCTCTACGTCGACGACTGCGCCGAGGCGATCGCGCTGGCAACCGATCGGTACGATGAGGCTGAGCCGGTGAACATCGGCACGGGCCTGGAGATCTCGATCAAAGAGCTCGTGGACTGCGTCAGCACCCTCATGGGTTTCCACGGTCAGATCGTGTGGGATACGACCAAACCCAATGGTCAGCCGCGGCGGTCTCTGGACACGAGTCGAGCGGAACAGTGCTTCGGCTTTCGAGCGACCACGTCCCTCGACGAGGGTTTGCGCAGAACGATCGAGTGGTATCGCGACCGAATGACACGAGAATGTCCGAACGCTGACGGCGGAGGATCGGTGAAACGGGCGTAACCCAAGACTTCTTGGCTTGGCATTGGGGTTGCTCCAACTTCGCACGATGCTTCGGCGCGGCAGGACTCTCGAGACCGTCCCAAACGTGGAGGACTAGGATGAACCGTTCCCAATGGACTGGCGCAGTCATGGCCCTGTCGTTCCTGATCGGCGGAACCCTGCCGGCGTTGGCCCAGAACAGTTTCCCGACGGCTGGGCCGGTCGGCGTCGGAACCACTGCACCGACCTTCATGCTCGACGTCTTCGGCAACAACAGCGTGCCGATGCGCCTGTCGGGACGTGGAGGCAGCGCGAGCAACAGCGCGCAGATGCGCTTCGCCGGGCAGAAGGACGGCGAGCTGTTTGCCATCGGATCCGATTTGATGGGCGCCGGCGCCCGGGACTTCTCGGTGTTCGACCTGGTCGCCAATACGATGCGCTTCATGATCAACCCGAGCGGGAACATCGGCATCGGCACCTCGGCGCCGGCGTATCGGCTCGACGTCCGCGGGCTCTCGACCGTGGCCGCCCGATTCACGGGTACGGCTCAGGGGATGAACTCGACCCAGCTGCGACTGGCCGGTCAGACTGACGGCGACCTGTTCGCGCTTTCGACCGACATCAACGGGACGGGCGCGCGCGACTTTCAGATCTACGACCTCCGCGCGGGTGTCGCGAGGCTTTCGATCGCCGAAGGCGGCGCGATGGCCATGACCGGCAACGTCACCGTGACGGGGAACGTGTCGGCGACGGGGAACATCGCCGCCAAGTACCAGGACGTCGCAGAGTGGGTCCCCGTCCGGGCCGCCGTGCCGCCCGCGACGGTCGTGGTGATCGATACGACCAACGTGAACATGGTCGAGTCGTCGGCGAAGGCCTACGACACGCGGATCGCGGGAGTCGTCTCGGACCAGCCGGGCGTGATTCTCGGCGAGCCGGGCAGCGACAAGGTCAAGGTCGCGCACAATGGTCGCGTAAAGGTGAAGGTCGACGCTTCGTATGGTCCGATCGCGGTCGGTGACCTGCTGGTCACGAGCCCCACGCCCGGCTACGCGATGCGGTCTCAGCCTGTCGAAGTCGCCGGTACCGAGATCCATCGGCCGGGCACTCTGCTGGGCAAGGCGCTCGAGTCTCTGACTGAGGGTTCGGGCGAGATCCTGGTTCTGCTGACGCTCCAATAGTGATCGTGCGAGTAACGTCGGCGACCCCCGACTCTCGCTGCCGCTGAGCTCGCGCTCGACGCGGTACCGAACGAAGGGGGTCGCTGACTGACCAACCGAGTAGAGGCGCACCCGCCGGTCGTCGTCTTCAGGACACACGCCGGCTATCGGACGGGCTTCGGTCATCTCCGCCGGTGCCTCACACTGGCCCAGACGCTCCAGAGCGCCGGGGCGAGCGTACGATTCGTCGTCAACGACGAGCCCGCCGTTCTCGGCGTGCTCGCGAAGCACGCAGTCGACGCGGTCGCGGTCGGTGACGCCGACTGGCGCGACCTCCAGCAGACTTTCGAGCTCGCCGGTGCATGGGGCGCCGACGCCCTGGTGGTCGACTCCTACGAGGCTCCGGCCGACTGTCTCAATGTCGCCGGGGTTCGCGTCGTCGCGGTGATCGACGATCTGGGAGACCGTTCTCTACCCGTCACGATCGTCGTCAACGGCGCCGCGAACGCGAGCGATCTCAGCTATCGCGTGCGACCGGACACGACCTTGTGTCTGGGCGCGGAGTATGCGCTGCTTCGCGCCGAATTCGCCCGCGAACCCGAGCGAGAGGTCCCGCCCCGGATTCGCCGAGCGCTCGTGACGGTCGGTGGCGCCGATCAGGCGCGCCTGACACCATCGCTGATCGACTGGGCGCGGGAGGGGCTGGACGGCGCGACGCTCGACGTCCTCGTCGGGCCCTTCTGGGTTCCCGAGGCGCGGGCGGCTGCCGAGCGCGCCGCCGGCAAAAGTCGTGACGTCGTGCTCCACCAAGACCCCGAGGGGATCCGACAGCTGATGCTGTCGTGCGATGTCGCAGTGAGCGGCGGCGGGCAGACGGTGTACGAGCTCGCGGCGACCGCGAGTGCAGTCGTGGCCATCCAGCTGTTCGACAATCAGGCCGGGAATCTCCGGGCGCTGTCCGAGCACGGCGCTTTGCTCTGGCCGGGCAATGTGTCCGACGCCGATCTCGGCGCAAAGGTCGTGCTGGCGTTGAAGAGCCTGGATGCGAACCCGACCCGGCGCGGAACCCTCGGGACGCGAGCGAGATCGCTCGTCGACGGGCGTGGCGCCTCGCGAGTCGCGCAGGTCCTGCTGCAAGCGTGTAGGCCCTCCCAACGATCGAAGGCCCGAGACGAGGACTGAATGAACCTGGCAGGTAAGACAATCCTGATCACCGGCGGCACTGGGTCATTCGGTCGCCAGTTCACCGCGATCGCGCTGAAAGAGTGTGATCTGCGAGCCCTCCGAATCCTGTCCCGCGACGAGCTGAAACAGGCGCAGATGCACGACGAATTCGACGACGAGCGGCTCCGGTTCTTCATCGGCGACGTTCGTGACCGGGACCGTCTGTACCGGGCGATGACCGGAGTCGACGTGGTGATTCACGCGGCGGCGCTCAAGCAGGTCCCGACAGCCGAGTACAACCCGCTCGAGGCGGTGAAGACGAACGTCAACGGGACGGCCAACGTCATCGACGCGGCCATCGACGCGCACGTGCCGAAGGTCATGATGATCGGCACCGACAAGGCGGTCCGGCCGGTCAATCTGTATGGCGCCACGAAGCTCGTGGCCGAGAAGCTCTTCATCCAGGGCAACGCGTACGGCGTCCTGAAAATCAGATTCAGCAGCGTCCGCTACGGCAACGTCGTCGGGAGCCGCGGTAGTGTCATTCCGCTGTTCATCAAACAGCGGAGAAGCGGGGTCCTGACGATCACCGACGAACGGATGACGCGGTTCTGGATCACCCTGGAGCAGGGCGTACGCTTCGTCATCGACTCCATCGAGCGCATGCGCGGCGGCGAAATCTTCGTTCCGAAGATCCCCTCGATGCGAATCGTCGACGTCGCGCGCACGCTGGTGCCGGGCGCCCGACTGGAAACGATCGGTATCCGTGCCGGCGAGAAGCTCCACGAAGAGCTCATCACGACGGAGGAGGCGCCCCGCACGAGGGAGTTCGATCACTACTACGTGATCGAGCCGGAGCATCCCTTCTGGATCTCGGAGCCGCAGAGCGCAGGCACCGCGGTGGCCCGCGACTTCGAGTATCGGAGCGATCGCAACGGCTCCTGGCTCACCGCCGAGGAGCTCACCGCGTACGTGTCGGGGCTCCTCCCCGACGGCGGAGTCTGACCCCACTCATGCCCGTCGCGCCATGAAGATCATGCTCGGTAGCCGCGCGGTCGGCGAGGGCGAGCCGTGCTTCGTCATCGCCGAGGCCGGCAGCAACCACAACGGCAGGCTCGCCCAGGCCAAGCAGCTGGTCGACGTCGCGGCGGCCGCCGGCGCCGACGCCGTCAAATTCCAGACGTTTCGCGCGGCGAAGCTGTATACCCGCCGGGCCGGTACGAGCGACTACCTCGGCCTCGATCGGCCGATCTACGACATCATCGCCGACATGGAGATGCCGTACGAGTGGATCGCCGAGCTCGCCGATCACTGCGGGCGTCGCGCGGTCCAGTTTCTCTCGTCAGCGTTCGACGAAGAGTCGGTCGACCGGGTCGACCCGTTCGTCGCGGGCTTCAAGATCGCGTCGTACGAGATGAATCACTTGCCCCTGGTGCGGCACGTCGCCGCGAAGGGCAAGCCCATGATCGTGTCGACCGGCACCGCAGATCTGGGCGAGGTCGCGGCCACGGTCGCGGCCCTGCGGGCTACCGGCAACGACCAGTTGGTCCTGCTGCAGTGCACCGCGAGCTATCCGGCACCGCTCGAATCGCTGAATCTGAGGACGATTCAGACGTTCGTGACGACCTTCGGCGTGCCGGCAGGCCTGTCCGACCATTCGGCCGATCCACTGGTGGGGCCCATGGCAGCCGTCGCGCTCGGCGCCAGCGTGATCGAAAAGCACTTCACCCTGAGTCGCGAGCTCCCGGGGCCTGACCACCGATTCGCGGTCGAGCCCGACGAGCTGGGTCTGATGATTCGTAAGATCCGCGAGGTGGAATCAGCGCTCGGGTCGGGTACCAAGGACGTGCAGCCGGTCGAGCGCGAGCTTCGGTCCTTCGCGCGCCGGAGCATCTTCGCGACGCGGGACATCGCGCGCGGCGAACGATTCTCGAGCGGGAACGTCGCGGTCCTGCGGTGCGGCAAGATGCTGGGAGCACTGCGACCGGACGACTTTCCGATGCTGCTCACGCGCCGGGCGACTCGCAACGTCGCCGCGGACGCCCCGATCCAGCGGCTGGACTATGAGTGACATTCGTCTTCGCCCGGCGAGCGGCCAGGACGCCCGGAATCTGTGGCAATGGCGGAACGAGCCGGAGACCCGGGAGGCCTCGTTCACCACGGAGCCGATTGCGTTCGACGACCACGTGAGATGGCTGGAGGCCAAGCTGCGCGACCGCAACGTCTTCATCCTCATCGCGGTCGGCCAGGACGGGGTGGAGATCGGCTACGTGCGGCTGGACGTTCACGGCGATGCGATCGAGATGAGCCTGAGCCTGGATCGGACCCATCGAGGCCGGGGGCTCGGCGCACGAGCCATTCGGGCGGCGACCGAATTCGCCGTGGACACGCTGGGAATCCAGCGCGTGATAGCTCGCGTCAAGGCGGGAAACGCGGCATCCCTCGGCGCGTTTCGCTCCGCGGGATTCTCGCCGAGCGACGTCGGGGGCGCGCGGGATTCGGTCGAGCTCGCCTGGCGATCGTGAGAAAGGAGCGTCGAGGACCGTTGGCGGACGAGCAAGATGGCTGAATCCACGCGATACATCGCGTACTGCCGCGGCTGCGTGATGCCGGAGACCAAACCGGATCTGCTCATCGACGACGAAGGCGTGTGTAACGCGTGTCGATCCTACGAGCGCCGGGTCGAGGTCGACTGGACACAGCGCAAGGAAGAGCTCCTGCGCATCGTCGACCGCTACCGCGGCACAGATGGCCGAAGCTACGACTGCATCATTCCCGTCAGCGGCGGCAAGGACAGCCACTTTCAGGTGATCCGGATGCTCGAGCTGGGCGTCAACCCGCTCTGCGTGACCGCCACGACCGACAAGCTCTCGCCCATCGGCCGCCGGAACATCGAGAACCTCAAGGCGCTCGGCGTGGACTACATCGAAGTCTCCACGAATCCCGTCGTCCGGCGTCGGCTGAATCGCCTCGCGCTTCGGCAGGTCGGCGATATCTCGTGGGCGGAGCACGTCACGATCTTCACGATTCCCGTCCGCCTGGCGGTCACCATGCAAATCCCCCTGATCGTCTGGGGCGAGAATTCCCAGAACGAGTACGGCGGCCCGGCCGGCGCCGCCGCCAACAACGTGCTCACCCGCCGATGGCTCGAGGAGTTCGGCGGCCTGCTCGGGCTTCGCGTCTCGGACCTGATCGGTCAGGCGGAGATCGAGGCGAAGCACCTCATCCAGTACACGTATCCGAGCGACGAGGAGCTGGAGCGCGTCGGCGTCACGGGACTCTTTCTCGGGCACTATCTGCCGTGGGATGGCTACCAGAACGCGATGCTGGCCCAGGCGTACGGCTTCGAGACGTACCACAAGACGGTCGAGGGGTCCCTGGTCAACTACGAGAACCTCGACAACTGTCAGACCGGGATCCACGACTACTTCAAATTCCTGAAGTATGGTTTCGGGCGCGCGACGGACCTGGCTTGCCTCCACATCCGCCGGGGACGTCTCTCGCGGGCCGACGGCATCGAGCTGGTGCGCCGTCACGACGGGCGGTTCCCGTCCGAATACCTCGGCTGCTCGCTGGAGGAGATCCTGACGGATATCGAGATGACGCTGGAGGAGTTCATCGGCATCTGCGACCGATTCACCAACCGAAAGCTCTTCGTGACCGACGCCCGCGGCAGCTTGATCAAGGACCGCTCGGGCAATCTGACGAAGATCAACTACGACAACGTCGACTGAGGCAGCGCGATGCCGGCCGCGATGAGGAATGTGGCGATCGTCGACTACGGAGTCGGCAATCTGGACTCCGTTCGGCGGGCCGTCGAGGAATGCGGCGGCCGGCCGATGCTCGTCGATCGCGCTGAAGGGCTGCGCAGCGCGGACCGGATCATCCTTCCCGGCGTCGGGGCGTTCGCGACCGGCATGGCGAATCTCCAGGAGCGGGGGCTCGACGAGGCGCTTCGTGAGGAAGTGTTGGGCAACGGTGTGCTCTTCCTGGGCCTCTGCCTCGGCATGCAGCTCCTAGCCACGAGCGGCTGGGAAGGCGGAACCGAGACCAAGGGGCTCCAGTGGATCGAGGGCCAGGTACGGCGGCTGACACCGCACGACCCGGCGGTGCGGGTCCCGCACGTCGGGTGGAACGAAGTCCACTTCGTTCGGCCGTCGGGCCTGTTCCGCGAGGTGCCGGAAGGCCGCGACTTCTACTTCGTCCACAGCTACCACATGATCTGCGCCAACCCGCGCGACATCCTGGCCGAGACGCCGTACGGCGTCCCGTTCGTCTCGGCGGTCGGCAGGAACAACATCTACGGAGTCCAGTTTCATCCCGAGAAGAGCCAGCGGGCCGGATTCCGCGTGATCCGAAACTTCGTCGAGCTCTGAGCCGCCGTGCTGAAGGCCCGGATCATGCCCACGCTCTTGTTCAAGGACGTCGGTCTGGTCAAGGGCGTCTGCTTCGACAGCTGGCGGCGAGTCGGAAGCGTGATGCAGGCGGTCAAGGTCTACAACATGCGCGAGGTTGATGAGCTCATATTTCTCGACATTGCCGCGACCCGCGAGGGCCGGCCTCCAGACTTCGACGTGGTGGACGACCTCGCCGATGAGTGCTTCATGCCACTGACCGTTGGCGGCGGCGTGCGCAGCGTCGAGCACGTGCGTCGCCTGCTCGCGGTCGGTGCAGACAAGGTGGCGATGAATACCGCGGTGGTGGAAGAGCCAGACCTCGTTCGGCAGGTGGCAGAGTGCTTCGGTGCCCAGTGTGTCGTTGCGTCCATCGACGTCCGCCGGCATTCCGACGGCACCTGCGAGGTCTTCACCCGGTGCGGAAGCACGCCGACGGGCCTCGACCCGGTGGTGTTCGCGCAGAGGGTCGAGCGCCTGGGAGCAGGCGAGATCCTCCTCACGTCGGTCGACCGCGACGGGACGATGACGGGCTACGACATCGCGCTCACGCGCGCGGTGAGCCAGGCGGTCGCGATCCCGGTCATCGCGTCGGGCGGGGCCGGCACGTACGATCACATGCGCGCGGCGCTCACCGAGGGCGGCGCCGCAGCGGTCGCCGCCGCCAGCGTCTTCCACTTCACCGAGCAGACGCCGTCGGAGGCGAAGCGTTTCCTCGCGGACAAGGGAGTGCGCGTCCGCCTGTGAGGGAAGCGACGCCGGAGCCGGAATCGATGCGCCTCGAAAACCTCTGGGCCGGTGAGTTCGGCGACCAGTACATTGAGCGCAACCTCCATGTCGCGAAGGGCCGTGAAAGATTTTGGGCGGACCTATTGGAGCGACATCCCGTCCGCAGCGCGCTCGAGGTCGGCTGTAACGTCGGCGCCAACCTCGAGTGGATCTGCGGCGCGATCGATCCGCGCGCTGTATGCGGCGTGGACATCAACGCGCGCGCGCTCACGCGGCTGCGTGAGCGGCTTCCGCGCGTACTGGCGACGCGGTCGACCGCGCGCGCACTGCCGTTCCGGAACGAAGCGTTCGATCTCGTCTTCACCGCCGGCGTGCTGATCCACCAACCCGAGGCCGTGCTCCCCTTCGTCATGCGTGAGATCCTCCGCTGCTCCCGCAGGTACGTCCTCTGCTTGGAGTACTTCGCTTCCGAGACTGTCGAAGTCGAGTACCGGGGCCACCGTGGGGCCCTCTTCAAGCGCGACTACGGCGCGCGCTACCGGGACCTCGCGCGCGCTCTCTGGGTTGTGGAGGAGGGGAGATTGGGCAAGGACGAGGGGTGGGATGACGTGACCTTCTGGCTGTTCAAGAAGCCTTGAGCCCGGTATGCGGCGCGTGATCGTGGTGCAGGCACGGATGGGCTCGACCCGGCTCCCCGGCAAGGTGCTGATGGATGTAGGTGGCCGACCGATGCTCGGGCAACAATTGAGGAGGCTCCACGGTTGTCGGCGGGTCGACGACATCGTGGTCGCGACGACGGAGAAAGAAGACGACACCCCAGTGGTAGCGATCGCCAAGGCTGAGGGCACCCGCTGGTTCAGGGGCAGCGAGCACGACGTGCTCTCTCGTTACCTCGGTGCGGCGAGAGAGGCGCGCGCGGACATCGTCGTGCGCGTTACCGCCGACTGTCCCTTGATCGATCCCATGGTGACGGACGACGTGATCGGAGAGCTGGAAACCCACACCAGCGCCTGCGACTACGCGAGCAACCTGATGCCGCGGACCTTCCCGCGAGGGCTCGATAGCGAGGCGCTCTTTCTCGACGCGCTCGAGCGTCTCGGACGACTGGCCTCGACCGCGCCCGAGCGTGAGCACGTCACGCTTGCCGTGCGCGAACGGTGCCGCGATCTCTTCATCACGCGCTCCGTCGTCGACACCGAGGACAATTCCGACTGTCGCTGGACGGTGGACACCGCCGACGATCTGTGGCTAATCCGACGGCTCTATGCCGACCTCGAGCTGAGCGCCAGGCTCGTGCCGTACCGCGAGGTGCTCGGCTACGTTCGCGCGCGCCCCGAGCTCGGTCGGATCAACGCGCATGCCGGAGAGAGATCGTCCTGAGGAGCTCACGATGAGTCTCGCGCGCGAGCTCCTCTACCTCGTCGATCGCGGCGGCCGCTATCGGCTCCTGGTCGTCGTCGTGCTGTGCTCGATCGGCGCCGGCTTCGAGGGCTTCGGTCTCGGGCTGCTCGTGCCGTTCATCACCTTGATCGGTGATCCGTCCGTTGCGGAGTCGAGCCGCTGGCTGAGCGGGCTGGCGCGCTTCTCCGGCTCGACGTCGCACTACCAGCTGGTCGTGTGGTCGGGATTCGCGCTGCTCGCGACGCACGTCGCGAAGAACGCTTATCTGGCTTTGATGTACTACGTCGAGTACCGGTTTCTCTACCGGAGCGAGGCCGCGGTGGGCCAGCGCCTCTTCGGGGCCTACCTGTACAGCCCGTATCTCTTCCAGCTGCGGCGCGACCCGAGCGAGATGCTCAAGAACATCCGGGTCGAGGTGCCGCTGATCTTCAACCAGGTGATGATCCCGTTGTTCACCGTGATCAGCGAGACGATGGTCGGCCTCGTGATCGTCGGCCTGCTGGTGGTGATCGAGCCGGGTCCCGCGCTGATGGCCGTCGGGCTCCTGGGCGGCGTGACCGCGGTCTTCTATCACAGCATCCGGAGGAAGATCGGCGAGCTCGGCCAGCGCGAGCAGCGATACCGCACCGAGATGTTCCAATGGATCAGCCGCGGCCTGGCGGGCTTCAGGGAGATCACGGTGCTGGGGCGCCAGCGCTTCTTCGCCGAAGCGTTCGCGAAGAACAGCGTCGACTGCGCCAGAGCCGTCACGGTGTTTCAGGCGACGGCACAGGTGCCCCGGCTCTTCATCGAGACGATCGCCGTCGCGGCCGTCATGCTGATCGTCGTCATGATCCTGGCGCAGGGCCGCCGGCTCGACGGCGTCCTGTCGATTCTCGCGCTGTTCGCGGCCGCCACCTTCCGGCTCATGCCCTCGCTCAGCCGGATCGTCCACGCATTCGCGATCATCCGGTACTACAAGCCGGCGATCAGCGTCGTCCACGACGACCTGCGCGCCCTGGAAGCGCAGCGCGGCCCCGAGCCCGCGCTGCCCGAGGAGCGAGTACGCTTCGAGCGAGCGATCGAGCTCCGGAACGTGTCGTACGCATATCCCGGGGGCGAGCCGGTCCTGCGCGATCTGTCCCTGACGATCGCCAAGGGGCGGTCGGTGGCGCTCGCCGGCCCGTCGGGCGCCGGCAAGACGACGGTGGCGGACCTCGTCATCGGGCTTCTCCAGCCCACTTCGGGAGAGGTGACCGTCGACGGGCGTCCACTCGGCGGGCGGGCCGCGTCCTGGCAGCGCCAGATCGGCTATGTGCCGCAGCACATCTACCTTTCCGACGACACGGTCCGACGTAACGTCGCCTTCGGCGTCGCGGACAGTCAGATCGACGATGCGCGAGTGTGGTCGGTCCTGGCGCAGGCCCAGCTGGCCGAGCTCGTGGAAGCGCTCCCGGAAGGCCTCGACACAAGGATCGGTGAGCGCGGCGCTCGGCTGTCGGGCGGTCAGCGGCAGCGGCTCGGCATCGCTCGCGCTCTCTACCACGGCCCGGAGCTGCTCGTGATGGACGAGGCGACCTCTGCGCTCGACGACGAGACGGAGGCCGCCGTCACCGCCGCGATCGAGCGCCTGAGGGGCACGATGACCCTCATCGTCATCGCCCACCGCGCTTCGACCGTGGCGAAGTGCGACATCACGCTCACCTTGACGGACCTCGCGACGACCTCCCTCCAGGCCGTGTCGGCGTGACGACCGCATTCGCGGAGTTCCTCGAGATGAGCCGGAGGTTCTGGCGGGCGGTGTTCGCGGGCTACGAAACGGCCGACACCGCGCTGATCGAGGGGTCGCTCGGCGACGAATACCTGTTGCACGGAATCCTGAAGGTCGGGCTGATCTTCAGCCGCCTCAATGGTCTCAAGCCGATCGTGTCGCCGCCCGTGCGCCGCCGAGGCAATGGCCTCGCGCTCATCCGCTCGATGTGTCCGGCGCTCGTGCCGATTCGCTGGCTTCTCGTGAAGCAGCTGGCGCGACGCCTGCCGAGTCTCCCGAAGACTCTGCGAGGCCTGCGGACGGGCGCCGACGTCGTGGCCCTCGAGGCCGGCGGAGCCGAGATCGGTCCGTACATCTACGACTGCATCGTCGGGCGGTTCCACCTCCCCACGCTCGATCGTCTGACCTGGAGCATGAAGCTCTACGCGTTGTTCCTTCTCGTGTATTTCTTCGCGTTCCGCCAAGCGATGCGCGCGTATCGCGTGAAGCTCGTCGTCCTGCACGATCCGGCGTATCTCTGCGGGCTCCTCTTCCAGATCTGCCGCGTCGAGCGGATCAAGTGCATCAACGCCATCAACCTCACGATCTTCCAGATGCGCCGCTACCTGCCGACCGGGGACTACGCCGACCACTATCGGAAGGTCGAGGCCGGCGTCCTCGCCCGGATTCCGGACGACGGGCCGTGGCGCTTCGCGCTCGACGACTACATGAACCGCCGGTTGGCCGGCCGCGTGGACCAGCACGACGTGCGCACCGCCTACGCCCCGGACAAGATCGTCCTTGCCCGGACCGACCTCGAACGGACGTATGCGCTGCCGGCCGGACGACCGCTGGTGGTCCTGATGGCGCACGTCTTCTCGGATGCGCCCCATGCCTTCGGCGGCGCGTTGTTCCAGGACTCCTACGACTGGTTCCTGCAGTCGCTGCAGCTCTTGCGACGCAACGGCGCCATCAATCTTCTCGTCAAGCAGCATCCGTCGGCCGCGCTCTACGGCGAGGCCGGCCTCGTCGAGCGCGTCATGGCCGCGGAACGGTGCGCGCATCTGCTCTTGCGCGACGACGTGCACACCGCGACCGTTCTTCGCGCCGCGGACTACGTCGTGACGCGCGGCGGGACGATCGGCCTGGAGTTCGCGGTATTCGGAAAGCCCGCCGTCCTCGGCGCGAGGCCGCCGTTCGCCGGCCTGGGCTTCACCGTCGAGCCCGCTACCCTCGGCGAGTACCGGACCTTGCTGTCCTCGTCGATCCAGCACGAGCCGAGGCTCACCGAACGACAAACGCTGACCGCGCGAAAAGCGGCGTTCGCGATGTTCGAGATGATGGATGCCTACGATGAGGGCCTCGAGCTGGGCGGCATCAAATATCACGTTCAGCGGGCCTACGACAGGGAGGCGTTCTTTCGGCGACTCGTCGACGCGAGCTCGATCCCGCTCGAGTCGCAGCGCATCTTCAAGGTGCTCCGCGCCTTCGAAGAGTCGAGCGATCCCGTGCTCCTCAACTGGAGCAAGCTGAGCCCGTCGATGACCGGAGGCGCCCGCTGACATGAGCCTGCTGAGACGCCTGAGCCGGATCCGGACCGACGGCTATCGCGCGCTGCGACCGGCGCCGGGCGAGCCGGAGCGGCTCAGGGCGCGGGTGCTGGCCCGGGTCAGAGAGCTGGGCCGGACCTACGAGGACGGCAACTCGGACCTTCTGGGCTACACCTACCACCCGATTCCGTTCGACGGCTTCGAGCACGTCAATGCGCACCGGAGCGAGTGCGAGGCGCGGCTGCGCGCGATCCTCGACACCCTGACGGTCCGGCCGGGCGACTGGATCCTCGACGTGGGCGCCAACGTCGGCTTTTTCGCGTTTTCATTCGCCCGGCTCGGCGCGATCGTGGAGGCGTACGAGCCGCACAGCGCGAGCTTCGAGATCGGCGCCGCCCTCAGCAAGCTCTACAAGACCGACGTCATCTATATCAATCGCGGCCTGTCGGTGGCCAGCCTGAGATACCTGCGGCCGCGCTATCGAGCGGTCCTGCTCCTGAGCGTCTTTCACTGGATCGTGAAGCAGGAGGGCGACGAGGCCGCCGCTCGGGTGTTGCAGGATCTCGCGGGCCGGGCCGACGTGATGTTCTTCGAGGTGCCGGCCAGCCCGAGCGACGGGATGTTCCACAACGCGGAATTCGTCTCTCGATCCTCGATCGAGGCCTACCTGAGGCGTGTGCTGCCGGGCGCGACCGTCGTGCCGCTTGTCGAGGATGGCGCCTGGGCCAGTCGGCCCCTCTATGCGATCCGGCGTGCCGGCGCGTGACGGCGCAATCCGCGAGGCCCTGGCGTCGGGGCGTGTCGCGCTGTCGAGCGGCGTCTGGCTCCTCCGCCATTCCGGTGGCTTTCGGCAGGCGTTGCGGCGGCGCCGCGCGGACGTCCAGCGCATCACGCCGATCAGATGCGCGACCTGGCACCGGGGCGCCCGATACTTTCGGGTCGGTCTCGCGGACGGCGGCGAGTGCTTCGTCAAGACCGATGGCCATGCCCGGCTCCTCGAGCGGGAGGTGGCGGCCGCGCGGCGGCTCGATCGAACCGCGGATGCCGGCGCCTGCACGCCGCGACTCCTGTTTCACGAGCTCGCCGAGCCGTACGGCTTCGCGGCGTTTGGCTGGATCGATCACGTTCCGCTCCGCGTCGCACTCGCGCGACCGGATTTCAAGCGGGTCGGGCCGGGGCTGGCCGACGCGCTCCGGCGCGTCGTCGACGTGCTCGACGCGGCGGGGATCGTCCATCGCGACCTCACGCCCGACAACCTCCTGGTCGGTCTGGATCATGGGCGAGCGCTCTCGGAGCGTCTCACCGTGATCGACTTCGCCTTTTCCGTGATCGACGGTGTGGCCGCGGCCGACGCTCGAGTTCCGGCGGCGGATCTGGATGTGCTCGGCTCCGGCTTCGGCCCGGGGCCGCTCGTCTGGGACGATGCGTATTCCGGCCTCAGGATTCTGGAGCTGATGGGCGCGGCCGCGGGCGCGCCGCTCACCGACGTCGCGCGCGAGATCCGCGACCGGGTCGGGCGGCGCATGTACCGACACCCGGCGGCCAGAGCCGGCGAGCCCGTCGCGAGCCACGGCCGGGACTGATGCTTTCCCTCGTCGACAAGCTGATCATCGCGTTCATCTACGCGAACATCGTGTTCCCTCAGATCGAGGTCATGTCGATCGTCGTGAGCCGCGTGCCCATCGCGGCGGCGCTCGTGTGCTTCGGCGCCTACGTCGTCGTGAATCGCGAGCGGATTCCCCGCGGCATCCTCATCTACGTCCACGGATCCCTGGCGTTGCTCGTCGGGCTGGCCGCGATCAGCGTCGTCGCCAAGGGCAACCCGATCGAAAACGCCGTGCAGTTCGTGGCGCCCGTCGTGATGCTGTTCGCGATCCCGGTGCTGTTCCGGCTGTTCGACGTCTACGGCATCGACCGCTACCTCCGGCACGTGCTGGCGGCGAGTCTCGTCGTGGCGGTCTACGTCCTGGGGCTGTTCGTCATGTGGCACGTTCTCGACGAGAAAGAGCTCGTCCTCGTGATCGCCGACCTGTCGAAGACGACGTCGGTGGCCGGCTGGTACGACATCAACGCGGTCAAGATCCACGTCACCTCCGGCGTGTTCTTCCCGGCCGGAATCTTGCTCGCGTGGCACTTCATGATGAAGCGCCGGCAGCGGCGCTATCTCGTTCACCTCGCGGTGTTCGCTTTCGCGTTGACCGTGAGCTTCACGGCCGGGCAGGTGTTGGCGGCCGCGGCGGGGGCGTCGCACTGGGCCCTTCTGTCGCCCGCGCCGGGCG
>JACXTT010004010.1_pt1 | contig 22139 bp, 23 predicted proteins | sample 9270951 | NCBI WGS metagenome assembly JACXTT01 (sample SAMN15532306, study PRJNA645909) | rock metagenome | isolation source: weathered quartz diorite | place: Puerto Rico | collected 2017-06-21
ACAATCGCTTCGGCGGGCGTGAGGCCCGCAGCCACCATGTTTTCCAGCTCCACCAGCGTCATCATGCCAATCCAGCGATTGGAATCACCCGCGGTATCGCTCCCGAGAACGAGCCGCACGCCCGCCGCATAAAGCTTCCTCGTGTTCGCCAGATCGAACGTCTGCGCGCCGCCTGGAGCCGGTGCGCCTCCGGCCCGCCTCTTTTCATACATTTGGGTTCTCACGTTGAGCATGACCGGAGCAACGGTTTCGCGTACGAGCGGGTCGTCGAACCATACGGGTGTTCCGGACGGACCAATCAAAGACGCGCGGTTGATTCCCCCGAGGTTCGGCGTAATCCAGATGTTGTGCTCCTTCGCCAGCCTGATGAATTCCTCGTCTACCGGTGAATCCCGGATGCTGTGCAGGAACCCTTCGACGCCCGCGCGCACCAGTCCCTTCGCATCCTCCAGGTCGAATACGTGGGCGATCGCGCGGAGATTCTGTTTGCGCGCCTCGTCGGCCGCTGCCTGGTAAAGTTCCGGCGTCAGTTTCTTCTGTCGTCCGTTTCTGTCGTCCACCCAGATCTTGACGAAATCGGGCTTGTGAACCGCAAGCTCTTGAACGGCCTGCCTCGCCTGCTCGACGGTCGTGACGGGGTACGGCACATCGTTTCGGGAAGGATCGTTGGGCCCCGATCCTGGCCACGCGAGACCCCGGCCGACCGTCCGAATGATCGCGGCGTTGGGGATCACCTCTCCTCGCAACTCGTACGCGAGCTCGCCCATGTCGGTGCCGGTGCTGATCGTCGCGGCGACCCCGTGGTACGCGTAACGCTGCAGATGGTCGATGTAGTTCTCTCGGGTGAAGTTGGCCTTCGACATAGTGCCGTTCGCCATGTCGAGAAACCCCAGATGCCCGTGCGCATCGATAATTGCAGGCATCACCGTCTTGCCCGTCAGGTCGATGCGCGTCGCGCCGGACGGCACGTTGAGCTCGCCTTTGCGGCCAACCGCTGTGAATCGATTGTTCTCCACCACGAACGCGGAGTTCTCAACTGGTGCGCTGCCATCACCGGTGATGAGGCGCGCACCCTCGAACACCGCAACAGCCGACGTCGTCGGACCGTGGCTTCCGCCCTGCGACGAACAGCCGACGACCACGGCTGACGCCAGCAACATCGACACGCCACAGATTGCGAACTTTTCACGGCGCATTTCAGCCTCTTTCATGCGGGACCTGGTCAGTCCACGCGAGCGTATCGCATTGCTTTACCTGGCTGCTCGAAGGTCAGCGAGGCTGCCCGCCCGTTCCCGAATTCGAATGCGTCTCAAGCCGCCTTCGCTGTCGTCGTAGGTCGCCGTCACGTCGAAACCGATGTCGCGGTACCAGTCGACAGTACGCCTTACATCGGGTACGTGGATCATCGGAACGACCTTCTTCAGCATGGTTTTCCGTCTGACGCACCGACGATGTCTCAGCGCGGCTGGGCGGTCTGCTCAGGCGAGCGCATGAACAACGACGGGTTCTTCAGGTATTCCTGATAGCGTGCCGGGTCCACGTTGTTTTCCGCGCAGACGTACTCGCGGACGCGTACACCGTCGCGGAGCATCAACGTGCGGCGGATGGTCCAGGGTTTCGTGAGGAGGATCGGATCTTCGATGACCGACTCGTAATTGATCTGATCTTTGTCCACGCGTGTGTAGCGTTCGGTGATGTGCAGCTTGTCGCTGTTGACAATCCCCGCCGCGAGCCAGTTGCCCTCCCTGAAGTTGGTGATGTCCACCACGAGCGTGTCACCCTCCCATTTGCCGACGGAGTCTCCCTGGTACGTCGGTTCGGCATCAGCGGGGTGCGCGCGGCCGTCGGTGGGGATGATGCGCACGGCGTTCATGTACTCGTAGATGATCACGACCTGCCCGGGCGTCTGGACAAACTGAATCGGGAAGAGGATGACGCCGCCCATGCGGGGACCGGCAGACGGCAGACAGAGCGCCGCCGGATCGTCAATCGAACGGCGGTTCAATAGTTCCTGGGCGCGCTGCCTGGCCGCCGGTGTGAGCGCGGGCTGTTCACTGAGGGGTGGGCCGGGCTGAGAAGGATCCCACCCGCCGCGCAAGGGGCTGGCTTGGTAGACACCATTGAGGTCGATCTTGCCGTCGGCGGTTCGCGGGGCGGGAGCGACACCGCTTTGGGCAGAAGCCGATCCCACCGACATCCATGAGCCGATGATGACCACAACACAACCAGCCAGGCGGGCCGCGCAGCCATTCATGGCGACTCTCCCCTGCATGACAAGACCCTAGTTGCTGGGCGCCACGGCGGGTCCTTCACCGGTACCGGCAGGCGGTCCAAAGTACAGACGCTTGCCGTCGGGCAGCGTGACCTCTCGTCCCAACGCGAACGGCGATTTGTCTCGGGCGCGCCAGCCGGACACGGTCACGGTATCGCCGATCTTGATCGTCTGGTCGCGCGTCCAGCCGATGCGGGAGAGAACGACTGATGGATAGCCTTCGAACATCCAGGCGACAAGGGCGCCGTCCTTGTCTTTGACATCCAGATAAATGTGGCTGTGAGGGTTTGTCCACTGCACCTTGGTCAGAACGCCGGTGATCGTGACCGGGGCGTTGGCGTCGAACGTCGCCCCGAACGAGTGATGCGCCCACGCGGGAATCGCACCGGCCAGGGCGACGAAGAGCGCGAGGCTCAAACGCATGTGGGCTCCTTGCGTGTCAGTTCGCCGTACCCATCTGCTTGCAGTGATGACGCGTATGGATTTCGATGAAGCGCGCGTAATCGGCCACCGCGATGATGCCGAACGCGCTGCTGGTCACGGTATCCGATGTCTGCGCGCGGGCACGGACTTCACGATCGAACTTCGCAAGCGCGTTTTCGAGCCGGGCGCGGGCCTCGGCCGGAGTGGCGGGCCCGCTCTGCGGGTCCATCGCTTTGTTCGTTCTCGCCTTCGGAAATCCGCCTGTTCTGAGCACGCGCTTGAACAGCAGTGTTCGAGCCACAGGGCGGAGGAAAAACGGCAGCGTCACGAACTTCGTCGGCGCGCCGGCCATCATGTTGGCGGACTCTTCAATCGATCGCGCGACGTGCTCGACGATCTGGCTTGGCGACCACTTGCCCGGCGCGCGCGGCGTGGTCCAGACGGGGCCGCATCGCTCCGACGCGGCAACGAGTTCGCTCACCGCCTCCCTGTTCGCGGCGATAACGGTAGTGACGTCGGCCATCGGCACCTCCAGCGGGCCGGCATGCTACCACGCCTCGCCTCAGTCCATTTCAACTGGCGCATTTAGACCGGCGTGCATCTCGCAGCACGTGGCCTTGCCGGCGGGGAACGTCTGTGGATGCGCTTTCAGCAGCCGCGCGTGGTACACGAGACTTTGCGCGAGCCCTTTCGCCATGTGCATCGTCGCCATGTTCCGAAGGCGCTTGTCGCGATCCTGCGAAGTCGGCTGTCCGACTTCGCCCACCCAGTACGCCGTGCACTCGGGCGGCAGCGTAAAGCCCATGAAGCTCAGGACCATCATGATGCTGCCCATCACGCTGAGCGCGCCGTCCTCGCTGCCGGTGATGACGATGCCGGCCACCTTCCCTTTGATGGCGCTGCGGCCCGTGGCGCTGTATTCCTCGTCGAGCGCATCGAGTCGCTCGATCAGCCGCTGCATCAGGCTCGAACGACCACCCCACCAGATCGGCGTGCAAAACAGGACGATGTCTGCGGCCTTGATCTTCGTCACGAGGTCCGGCCAGTCATCGTCAGGAGCTTCCCGGAATCCGAGCCCGACGGGCAGTGCCGCATCAGAAAGGCGAACCGTGTGAGCGCTGATTGGGGCGAGCGCGCGTATCTCATCGAGCACCAGCGAGGCGAGTTCGCCAGTGTTCGACAGCGTGGGCTCGTGTTTCAGCGACGCGTTCAGCACCACCACGTTCAGCGGCGCATCGGACGGCATCGTGCAGCGAAAACGGGGTTTCGTCTTGTACATTGCGCGCCGATCGTAGCACCGCACCTCTCGCGGTTCGGCTCTCAGTCCAGCAGCGCGGCGAATTCAGCGAGTACCATGGCCGTCGCTCCCCAGATGCGCACACCGGCGGCGTCAAAATACGGGACGATTTGAACGACGTGCGGCGGCAGCGGCCGCGTGCGCTGTTCCGATCCGACCGCATCAGGCTCCGTGAGCCGCGCGACAGGAAGCTCGATCAGCCGCTCCACCTCCGGCGCGGCGAAGCTGAACTCTGGACGCTCCGTGGCAATACCAACAACCGGATGCAGCAAGTGGCCGCTTACGGCAATTGGAACCGGAGTCAGCCTCCCGATGATCTCGACCGCGTTCGGCGCGACGCCGATCTCCTCCTGCGCTTCGCGCAGGGCGGCCTGCTCGACGGATTCATCCGGATAATCCAGCCGTCCACCGGGTAATGACACCTGACCCGTGTGATGCCGCAGACCGGATCCTCGAACGGTGAGCGGCACGTGCCACTGGCCGGCCTGCGGATAAATGAGCAGCAACGCTGCCGCTGGTCTGAGCACCGCGCCCTCTTCCGGCCACGTGCGCGGATCCGGCGCCATGCGCAACTGCGCGGCCAGGCCGGGAAGTGGTTCCGCAAGACGCCGGCGGAGATTACCGGGCAGCCATCGCATGCCTGGAATCGTACACGCGTGAATGTCGATGGAAGCTGGTTATCCGCGATCGTGCGCGACAGCGTCATGACGGCCGCGTGCGAACCAGTGGATTGCGCCGCCAGCGCCACCAAGCATCAGCCCCAGCGGGCCCGTGATGAAAATGCCGAGCAGCGGCCCCTGATTTGCCTCCGGGGTGAAGATGATCGGTCCAAAGAAGCCCGCGGAAAAGCCGACGGCGCCCGTGACGAGCGCACCGATCATCGTCGACCTCACCAGCCCGCCGCCCGCCGAGGCGCTACGAAGCCATGCGTAGCGCGCGACGGCAATGGCGACGGCCCATGATGCGACGAGGGCAATCCAGAACGGCAAGCCGAGCACGTACAGCAGCGAACCGAACGTCCAGGAGACGAAGTACATCGCCGCAAGGGCACTGAACAACGCGATGAACCCGCGAAAAACGTTCTGCATCGGTGGGACCGTCAGATCACGTGTCGGTCGAATGCATACGAACGGATAGGTTCGCGACTACTTCTTCGCCTTCTGCTTTTCCTCCTCCACCGCCTTCGCCGCGTTCTCCTGCGCGCGTTTCACCCACTGCGTGAACGTCGCGGGATCAACGAACGGATGCGCGTCGCCGGCCTTGCGGCTCTTCAGCCGCAGGCCGCGCTCGAGGACGCCGCCGCCCGGATAACCATTCGGCTCCGCCCAGCTGTGAATCTGCAGGTTGACCTGGACACCCTGAATCTTTGCGACCTTGTCCGCGCTCTTCACCGACTCCTCGGCGTCGGCGAGCCCGCCGCGGTACCCGGCTCCTCCCCAGAGGATCGCTCGATACGGTTTCCCGGCGTCGTATACCGTAATGCCCTCGGTCGTCACCACGCCCGGCGTGTGTCCTGGCGTCAGATGGAAGGTCAGCTTCTGCCCACCCAGCGCGAGCGTGTCGCCTTCCTTCACCACGACGTCCTTCTTCGGCACACGCGGCGCGGCGGTCCCACCGCGGCCCGGTCGGCTTCCGACCTGCTCGATCATCTTCCAGTCTTCTTCGGCGGCCATGACCCGCGCCCCTGATGCTTCCTGGACCTTCGCCGCGCCGCCGAAGTGATCGAGGTGCCCGTGGCTCAGGATGATGTAGCGGATGCTCCTCGGATCGACTCCGACCTTCCGAATATTGCCGATGACGTAGTCGACGTACGGTTCCTGCGCCGTGTCGAAGAGGATGTTCCCCTCGGGCGTCATCAGCAGCCACACCGCGACGTAGCCGGGCCCGACGTAATAGAGGTTGTCGAACACCTTGAAGGGCTCGATCTTCTGAAACTCCACGTCGTTGGCGCGGGTGACTCGATACGTCTTACTCAGCGGCTCCGACGTGGTCTGTCCGAATGCCGGTGTGCCGAGATTGCCGCTTGAGAACACGACGAAGGCACACACGAGCGCGATCGCTGTAACGCCTATCGAATTCTTCATCGTCCTTCCCTCATTTGCAGTGCGCGGATTCTAGCGGAATTCGCGATTCAGTACGCGCTATCCTTCGGTTCGTGTCGACGCGACAGAGAACCGTCGAACAGGAGCAGCCTGGAAAACAACATTGGGATACGGTCGCCGTCAATGCCTCTCGAGGGTTGCCCCTGAGCGTTTGGCGAGCGTACATGCGGCGTGTGTATCTTCGGTTAGTCAAGCAATGGTTTCTCCCTGACAGCTCCGGCTATGCATTGAAAACGGACTTGTTCGAAGAGGCTATCAGTTCACACGATCTGCTGCCGGATCTCGGACCACGGCTGTTAGGTATCGACACGTCGCCGATTGTCGTAGGTGCGGCGCGCGAACGACTCCGTAAACGCGGGGTTGAGTCGTGTTTGATTATTGGTGACCTCCGTCAATTGCCGCTGCGGCCGAGCAGTGTCAAACAGATTCTTTCGGGCTCTTCGCTGGATCATTTCGTCAGCAAGACTGATATCGCAAAAAGCCTGGAAGAGTTAGCGCGAGTCATGACGAACGGAGGCGTCTTGGTGATCACGTTCGATAATCCTCACAATCCAGCCATCTGGGTGCGCAATCATTTGCCGTTTTTATGGCTTAACCGTCTCGGCCTGGTGCCTTATTACGTTGGAGCCACGTACAAACGCCAGGAGGCACGTCACCAGCTCGAAGCGATCGGCCTGACAGTGACAAACACCACAGCGGTTGCTCACTCGCCGCGTGTGTTGGCGATCGGGTTGACAGGGCTTGCTGAACGTTTCGGTTGGACCTGGCTTGGAATGCTTGTCTCCAGCTGCTTGGATCGATTCGACATTCTGGAATCCTGGCCGACACGATACATCACTGGCTACTACCTGGCATTCCGAGCAGAAAAACGAACGAACTCGTCACCGGCGTGAAGACGTGTCTTTTTTTTCTAACATGCACGGATTCCTCCGCTTCGCGAGCGGTGTGAAGCGGTTCGTTGCCGAATCGATTTCTATCGAAAATGCGAGGGAAACGATTTTACGGGGTATGCAGATGCGAAAGAGCGCGCTCCTGCAGAAGATCGAACTCGCAGTCTTCGCGAATCCCCGCAGTCCTTATCTAAAGTTGTTTCGGGCCGCTGGTTGTGAGATTGGCGATGTGAGGGCCTTGATTAGGCGCGAAGGAGTCGAACATACGCTTCATAAGCTCCACCAGTCCGGGATTTACGTGACCTTTGACGAGTTCAAGGGCCGGACGCCGGCTGTTCGCGGAAGTCAGAAGTTCAGCTTTCGCGATACTGATTTCGATAATCCGCTGGTAACTCCTCACTTCCATAGTAGTTCTGGGGGAACCAGAGGTAGACCGACTCGAATCCTAATTGACTTGGACCACATCGCTCAGTCGGCGCCTCACTGGGCATTGTGGTTCGCCGCCCACAACTGGTTGCCGCGTCCGCTCATATTCTGGACTCCGAGTCATTCCGGAGTAGCGAATCGCCATCTCTTATGTGCGAAATTCGGGAAGCGCTATGTGAAATGGTTCAGTAGCGTCGGAATGGGTACCGTGAAAGATCGGATAGTCGCGCCTTGCGTGCACACCCTTGTTCGCTGGGGGACAGGTTGCCCGAGACCCGAATTCGTCCCTTTGAATGAAGCTGCGAAAGTGGGCGAATACCTCGCTGGAGTCGTGCAACAGGGAATGAAGCCTTGCATCGTTACTTCTCCGAGCGAAGCCGTCCGCGTCTGTCTGGCAATGCAGGATCGAGGAATTTCTTTCCGCGATGTGACGTTCTTACTTGGTGCCGAGCCGCTCACGGCCGCGCGGAAAAAAACCATTGAAGCGGCGGGCGCTCAGGCCGTACCCACATACGGTTTTTCTGAAGGAGGCAGCGTCGGCAGCCAGTGCACAAACCCGGCGGTCGCCGATGACGTCCATGTTTCCCTGGATGCGTACGCCGTGATCCAGCGCGGACAACACCCACAAGATGCGCAGACGCCCACTGATGGTGCGCTCCTGCTGACTGCTCTGCGGCCCGCATGTCCAAAAGTTCTGTTCAATACGGAGATTGGCGACTCCGCCGTTCTCGAGACGAGACGATGCGGTTGCCTCTTTGACGAGGTCGGCTACGTTCAACATCTCCATACCATCCGCAGCTTCCAGAAGATCACCGGGTTCGGCGTAACATTCGTGGGGGCGGATCTCTTCCATTTACTTGAAGAAGTTCTCCCACAAAAATTCGGCGGAGGTATTACCGATTATCAACTCGTCGAAGATCAGACTGCCCGCGGCGAGCCGCGCTATACGCTCTTCGTCAGTCCGGATGTCGGGCTTGTGGACGAAAAGGAGCTTGTGGCCGGGTTCCTCGAGGAACTCGGCAAGTTGAAAAACCACTATCGATACATGGTCGGTTTATGGGCTCAAGCCGGCGTTGTTCACGTGAAACGGCAGCGGCCGGTTCCAACGGCGCGCGGAAAGATTTTGCCGTTTCGTACGCTTGGTCCCACGTGAGAGATGTTCCTCAATATTCTTTACGTTGGGACGCTTCCTCCGCACCCAGGCGGATCCGCCATCTCGAGTTCGCTGATCCTGATTGGTCTCGCTCAACGCGGCCATGCCGTGAGAACGCTGGCCCCAATTACAGCTGAAGCGTTACGCTCCGGCGACACGTTTGCTGCTGACCATCCCGGCATCACGACAAGCAGGTTCCTCGTACCTTATTTCGAAACTGCTCCCAACATTCCTCCGCCGGATGATTATCGAAAGCTGGAGAGAGAGCAGATCCATCGAACACTCGCCGCACTGATCGAAAGCGAACCCCCCGATATTGTCTTCATTGGACGGGAGACATTCGCGTGGCATGTGCCCGATGTTGCCATCAGGTATTCGATTCCCTGCGCCTTGCGGATGGCGGGCGCCACAACTGCTGGAATTTTGAATGGAACCTACCCTGAGGCGGAAGCTCAGAAGTTGATCGAACAGTTTCGGAAAGCCGACCTTCTTATTACACCGGCGTTTCACCTGGCTGAAAGCTTACGTCAATTGGGTTTGGACAAGATCGAAGTGATTCCAAATGCTGCCGATTTGCGTCAGTTCTCTCCCAGACCAAAAGACCAGGCTTTACTGCGAGAACTGAGTATCGGGACGGATCAAACCGTCGTGATGCATGTCTCAAACCTGAAAATGATCAAGCGACCGCTGGACATCGTCAGTTCGGCAGAAAGAACCGTGCAGCAGATTCCGGAGCTTGTGTACGTGATCGTTGGGGATGGACCATGTCGGCAATCGATGGAGGACGCCTGCAGACACAGGCACATCACCGACAAATTCAGGTTCGTCGGATGGGTCGATTACCCGCGCATTCCCGACTACCTCAACCTGGCCGACATCGTCGTCATGGCATCTGAAACGGAGGCCCTTGCCCGCGTTTACGTGGAAACCCAGGCTTGTGCCCGACTTCTGTTGGCCAGCAATGTCCCCGGCGCACGTGAGGCCATTGTCGACGGCGAAAACGGTCTTCTTTTCAAAAAGGGCGATATCGACGATCTGGTTGCCAAGACCGTCCTCGCTGCGCGTGATCCCTCACTCCGTGCCGAAATTGGACGCAGGGCGCGCGAAACAAGCATGCGCGTCCGCTCTTTGGATGTAGCCGTTGCTTCCTACGCCGCCACTTTTGAGCGGGTCCTCTCGCGACGTCGCAGAATCTAAAACTTACACTATGGATCTTCGCGTTTGGGGATTGGACATCAATCACAAAGATCATCTCGTCGTCGCGGGATGTGACTTGGTTGACTTAGCAAATACGTACGGAACTCCGCTCCACGTTGTAGACGAAATCCGATTACGTCACAACTACAACGCATTTCTCGCTGCGTTCCGGAATTCATATTCAAAGGTGAAAGTCTTTTACTCGTATAAGACCAACTGTATTCCTAGAGTCCTGGCTCTGCTGCACAGAGAAGGCTGCGGGGCCGAAGTGACGTCACCCTATGAGTTGTGGCTGGCCTCACGTCTCGGAGTGGACCCCGCGGCAATCATTTACAACGGTGTGAACAAATCGGTGGACGATGTCCGACGAGCCGTTGAACTGGGCATCGGGTTGATTAACCTCGACTCCATAAGCGAGGCTCGAAGACTCAGGCAGGCCGCACAGCAGGTTCAAAGACGCGTTAACGTTGGCGTCCGGCTCGATCCAGGTGTTGGCTGGAAAGCCCAGTTTGGAATAGGGACAAAGCACGAGATCATTCGAGATCTCGTCAACGAAATACGCGGCTCGGACCTGCTTCGTCTATCCTGCCTGCACGCCCACGTCGGTTCTGGACTCAGGAGTACCGCACTGCACGGTCGGACGATTCAAACACTCATCAGGTGGCTCGCCGAGTTCAAAAAGAGATTTCATATCGATATCGAAGCCCTCGATCTCGGAGGCGGTTTTGGCGTTCCGACGGTGAAGCCGTTGACGGTTCGTCAGACGGCTTTGTACAAGTTGTTCAATCGCCCACCCCGGGAACCATCTCCCGAGGCGTGTCCGTCAATCGAAGAGTTTGGAACAACGCTGACGAGTCTATTGAAGCAGTGCTGTGCCCGTTATGAGGTGCCGGAACCTGCCTTGTTCCTTGAACCGGGCCGCATCATTACAAGCAATGCGCAGATCCTTCTTGTAACGGTAAGGGATATCAAGAACAGAACGACTGGAGCCCGATTCGCATTGACTGACGGTGGAATGCAAAATGTCGCTTTCCCGCTGTCGTACGAATATCACCACTGCCTGCTGGTCAATCGAGCGAGTGCCGCTCGAAACAAGCGGTACTTCGTGACAGGACCGCTGTGTTCGCCACAAGATGTCCTGTATCGGAATTGGAAGTTACCTGAATTGGAGTGTAACGACGTCATCGCCATCATGGATGCCGGCGCGTACTTCACTTCCTTCTCCAATAACTTTTCGTACCCGCGCCCCGCTGTCGTTCTGGCCTCTAACGGGGTCCACGAAGTCATCCGAGCGCGTGAACGCTTTGATGACATGACAGCAGCCGATCAGGTCTAGCGCCTCCGACCTCCCACTTACCTTCCCTCCCGCCGGTGCTCATGAATCCCGGTGGCACCAGCCGCCTTCTCTTTGCGGCCGGCGGAAATGATGTTGTCGACGTCGCGCTCCCCTTCGTGGCGCGAGTCTTCCCAGATCTCGTAGTTCTTGTCCCGGTTGCGGTTGACGGCGAACGCCATCTTCCACGGCCGCGTGAACACCTTCGGGTCCTCGAGCGTCACCGAATAGTCGATGCGATCGGGGCCGGCCGGCGTCCACCGTTCCACCACGTGGAGCGCGTCGCTGTGGAAGGTTCCGTGCGAGTCGATCCAGGTTTCCTCGTTGAAATTCGTGACGTCGACCACCAGCGTATTGCCTTCCCAGCGGCCGCGAGAATCCCCCATCCACAGCTTCACCGGCGCTGGCGGGTGCGAGCGTCCGTCGAGCGGGATCACGCGATACGAGTGATTCGACTCGTAGAGGATCACCACGGCGCCAGCAACCTGCAGGATCTGCATCTCGCCGGGGACGTAATTGTTGCGTGGCACACCGTCGAGCAAGGCACGAATATGTGGATCGACGTGCTCGCGCTGAGTCGGCGTGAAGATATCCCGCAGAAGCTGCTGCCGCCGCGCGGCCGCCACCGGTTGATATGGAATTCGCCCGTCTGCGGGCTCCACGATCAAGATCGGATTTTTCTCGTCGACTCGCCCCTGAATGACGTCCGCGTCGGGATCGCGGCCATCCTCCACGCTGTGTGCTCCGCCGACCGCATCGCTGATCCAGTGTCCCCGGATGTCCGGCTGCCCGTCAGGAAGGCGGGGTGGCGTCCACGACCCGGTCTGTCCCGCTGCGGCAACCGCCGCTGTAGAGGCCACAGCCGCGGCCGCGACGATGGAACGAAGAATTCGGCGTGTCATAGAGACCTCCTGCTGACGATATGGTCACCGCGCGCCGGCCGGATCCGGATGCGACGCCTCGTTGAAGGAAACGCACTCGTAGTCGAGCAACCGCATGTCGCGATCGAGCCGGCGGTAGAGCGGCATGCTGATCTTCCACGGCCGCGTGAAGACCTTCGGATCCTCGATCGTCGCCTCATAGTCGATGTGATCGCGAGCGGTGAGAGTGTACCGCTCGATCACGTGTAATGCCTCGCTATGATAATTGCCGGCGCGGTCGAACCAGGTCCGATCGTTGAAGTCGACCACATCGACCACCAGCGTGTCGCCATCCCACCTGGCGCGGGAATCGCCCATCCACCATTGGATGGATCCCGTGGGATGCGCCGAGTTCATGAAGACGTTTCGTACGGTGTGGTCGAATTCGTACAACATCAGGATCTGGGCCGGCGTCTGCACGATCTGAAACGGCAAACCCATATAGGTGGCGCGCGGAACGCCCGGCAAAAAGCATTGTCCTTCCGGGTCGAGCTTCGCGCGGTTCGCGTAGTTGTCACGCTGGGTGGCTGCCGCGGCCGGCGTGTATGGGATTTCGTTCCCATCCACGACGCCCAGGCCGCCCGGCACGCCGGGTTGCGCAGGATGCGGCAGGATGTTCCACGCCGCGCTGTTGACCGCCTGCCAGATCCCTGACAGATCGGGTTTGCCATCGGAGGCGCGCGGGAGAGACTGACCCGCGGCACTCATGGGAGCAATCGCCACAAGGGCTGCGGCTACGATTGATGCCCTGGCTGTCCTCGCCGGCATGCGTCACCTCCCGTACGAATGCGAATCCGGAGCATAGGCCTGAATGTCTCGAAGATCAATTCATCTGTGAATTGTGCGGGCCTGCGATCTTCTGGCAGTATTCTCCAGCCCTCGCCGAAGGAGACCTCCATGCCCCTTCGTTCAGTCATGTTGCCGCTGTTCGTGCTGCTGGTTGGCAGGCCGGTATTCGCCCAGGGATGGGTCGAGTCGTTTGGATTCCTCGACGCGGCTGGAAACCCGGTCCGGTATCGTCCGTTTGACGTCAACCGCCTTCCCGAGCCGCAGGGTGGGCAGTAGCCGTAGGGGAAAAATCATGCGCAAATTGTTTGGTGCGGGGCTGGTCGTGGTGACGCTGGCGATAGCGCTCGCGTTCGCTCATTCGCAGGCGATCGGGCAAGCGTTGACGCCCGCCGATCCCATTTTCGGCAAATGGATGATGGACCAGACCAGGTCCGTCAACAATCGCGCCGGCGACCACGCAAGGTTTCCCACGCAGCACGTGCGTATCCTGGCGCCGGAAGGTGGCGGCGTTCGAAACACGCTGGCGAACACTCCCACGGCAGCGCCGCAATACTCGTATGCCGCCCCGTTCGACGGCAAGGATCACCCCGACACGCGCACTCCAGGGAAGGATCAAACGCTGGCCCACTGGCACCTCGCACCGGATTTGATCGTGCGCCAGCAGAAAACGGACGGCAAGACATCCGAATGGGTGATCTATACGGTGTCATCCGACGGGAAGGTCTTTACCTCTATCAGTTGGGCGCCCAGCAATCCTGAACTTCAAGATGTGCAGGTCTTCACGCGGGCAAATTAGGCAGCGCTATTCGATGACAGCGTCCGCTTCGAATTCCACCAGCCACTCCGGGTCGATGAATCGCGTCACCTGCATGATGGTATTGGCCGGTCGGATGTCGCCGAAGAACTCGCCGTGAACCGCGGCCACGGCCTGCCAGTCGTCGATTCGAGTGAGCAGCGTCCGCGTCCGCACAACCTGGCGCAGTGACGCCCCGGCCGCCTCGAGCGCCGCGGCGATGATCTCCAGACAGCGGCGAGCCTGAATTGACGGATCGCCTTTACCAACGGTCCGGCCGTCGGGCCCCAGGGGCGCGGTGCCGGAGACCGCCACGACGCTGCCGACGCGCACCGCGCGCGAAATGCCAACTTTCGGTTCGTAGGGACTGCCGCTCGACACGAGCTTTCGCATGATGCCTGGGCAGCGTACGACTTCCCGTCAGCTCCAGGTGAGATCGTGTTTGCTGTATGGCAGATCCCGGAATCGTTTTCCGGTGATCTGGAAGATGGCATCGCCGATCGCGGATTGGATCGATGTCGCCCTGTCGTGCCCCATGCCAATCAGCCAGTGTCCCGTGGGGAAGAAGCGGATGTTGATTTCGGGCGGATCGTCGGCCATCCGCGAGAGCGGGAACTTGTTGTAGTTGGTCTCGACGATATGCCCGTCGGCGATGGTCGTCGCCTGGAGCATCGCATCGTTGTAGAACCAGGTGATTTGCCCTTCGAGCTGCTTCTTCACCGACAGCGGGTTGACGAGGCCGAACCCGGTGTCGTGCGCCACGTCCACGCGCTCGACCCGCACCTTACCCTCGCGGCTCACCGAGACGGTGTGGACCATCGCGCTGATCGTCGCCATCCCGTTGCCTTCAGCGCCCCGCTCTTCGAGCGCGATCGAACGCGCCTTGCCCCTAGGCAGCGGCGTGGCCCAGCCGGACATCTCGGCGGCCATGTCGAGCGCCTTGAGCATGTCGGCCTTGTACGGCAGGCTCGTGCGCGCGATCAGCTCGCGACGGTACAGGTAAGGATCCTTGCCAGCCGCGTGGGCGAGCTCATTCATGAAGCTCTCGCGGTAGAAGTCGTGCGCGGCCTGACCGACGCCGCGCCGCGTCCCCACGGGGATGTGGAACTTCGTGGTGTGCGTCGAATAGCGGTAGCTCGGCACGTGGTAGCGAGACGTCACGTCGAACGACGCCTCGGGACCAAACCCGTCGCGCTGCATGCAGGTGCGGACTTCGAGCGCGATCGGCCAGCCCTCGGCATCGAGGCCGGCCTTCAACCGCGCCATGCCCATGGCGCGATATGTCGTCCCGATGAAGTCTTCCTCGCGCGTCCACAGCATGTGGACCGGCGTGCCGCGCATCTGGTTGGCGACCATGATCGCCTGCTCGGCCTGAGGTCCGTTGCCATTGCGCCCGTATCCGCCGCCGAGGTGACACAGATGGATGTAGACGTTCTGTTCGGGCACCCCGGTGATCTTCGACGCGCTGAAGCGCGTCTCCTGCGGGCTCTGATCGCCAATCCAGATGTCCACGCGGTCGTTCGTCACCAGTACGGTGGCGTTACCCGGCTCCATGCGCGCGCGGGCGAGGTAAGGCGTGGAGTACGCCGCCTCGACGATTTTCGCGGCGCGCGCAAAGCCGGCGTCGACGTCGCCCTGGTTCACACGCACCTGTCCCGGCTGCGCGATAGAGGCGACCAGCGCGTCGTGCATCATCGCAGTGTTAACGGCCGCGTTGTCCGGCGGCACCGTCCACTCGATCGGCATCCGATCGATCGCCGTCTTCGCCTGATACCAGCTGTCCGCAATCACCGCGACGCCGCCGCTGAAGATGCGGCCGCGCGTGCAGGAGGGATCGGGAATCGGAAACTGCACGGCGCTCCGTACACCGGGCATCGTGCGGATGGCGTCGAAGTCGTAGCGCTTGACGTCGCCGCCATAGACCGGACACGCCTTGACGGCGGCCCACTTCATTCCCGGCACGCGAACGTCAATGCCATAGACGGTCTGCCCCGTCACCTTGAGCGGCACGTCGAGGTTCTTCCGCTCCGTGCCCATCAGCGTCCACTGATCCGGTGGCTTGATGCGGATCGTCTCCGGATGCGGGTGCGGCGTCTGCGCCGCCCGCTCGGCGACGCGCCCGTACGTCGTCGTGCGTCCGCTCGGCCCATGCGTGATGACGCCGTCCTTCGCACTCAGTTCCGTCACGGGAACATTCCATAGACTCGCAGCCGCGAGGAGTAGACGCTCGCGCGCTTCCGCGCCGGCGAGTTGCAGGTAGTACCGGCCATCCTTCACCGAGGACGCTGCGTTGGTGCGCATGCGTCGATAGAGACTGTCGGGAATGCCGGACACACCGGTGGGATTCCGGTCCGCGAATGTCGGCTCGCCGCCGCCCTTCGGGTCGGTCGCGCCGTTGCCCGGCACCTTCAGCGTCCACTCGGGCGCCTTCTCGCGCGCATCACGGTTGGCGGAGGCGTACTGCGGACGGACTTTGGCCCAGTCGCACTGCAGTTCCTCGGCGACCATCATCGCGTTCGACGTCCACACGCCCTGACCAAGCTCGGTCTGCGCGATGCGGATCGTCACCGTCTCGTCTGGCGCAACGACAATCCAGGCATTGACCTCGGGTGTGGCCGGGTCTTCGTACCAAGCCGCGCCGGACGGCTTTGCGATCGGCGTCTGCGCCCTCGCCTTGTCCGGCATCCAGAAGCCGAGCACGAAGGCGCCATGCGCGGCGGCGACGGTGGCCAGGAACTCACGACGTGTGACGTCGCTGCTCATGTCACTTCCTCATCAAATCGGCGGCGAGATGAATGGCCTGCCTCACACGGTGATACGTGCCGCACCGGCAGGCGTTGGTGACGCGCGCGTCGATCTCGGCGTCGGTGGGACGCGGGCGGTCGTGGAGGAGCGCCAGCGCCGCCATGATCATCCCCGACTGGCAGTAACCGCACTGCGGTGCGTCGAATTCCTTCCACGCCATCTGAATCGGGTGCGAGCCGTCAGGCGACACGCCCTCGATGGTCAGGATCGGTTTGCCGACGGCAGTCGAGGCGGGCACGCTGCAGGAGCGGATGGCGCGGCCGTCGAGGTGCACGGTGCACGCGCCGCACTGCCCGATGCCGCAGCTGAATTTCGTGCCGGTCAGGCCGACGTGGTCACGGATGATCCACAGCAGCGGCGTCTGCGGATCGGCATCGACGCGGTGCACGCTGCCGTTGATGGTCAGGTCGAATGCCATGCCTTCGTCCTCCGCGGCCGAATTGTAGCCGGTGCCGCCGATGAATACACGCTGGCGCCCTCTTTGCCCCGCCGTACTCGTTCGGGCTCTCACGCCCCCACGGGGGTGAACGCGTCAGTGAACGCATCGACCGCGCCAGGATTGATGAACAATTGTCGGGGATGCGGGTGCGTGCGCGCCATCAACATCGTCTGCAGCTTTCCCTCCGCCGACGCGAACCGCAACACGAGCATCGCGCTCTGCGCCGGAACGTCGAGGCTGCCGAGATCCACTTCCAGTTCGACCACGAGAGCAGAATGCGGCGGCCGTTTGAGGAGAAACGCTTGCATCCCGGTTTCGTACGTCTCGCGCTCCGCGGCCGTCAGGTAGTCGCGCACGATCGTCTGGATGCAGAGCACAAACAGGTTGTCGGGAAGCGAAGAGAGACGTCCTGGCGCGCGGGGTAATGAGCACGATTCGAGGGTCGGCGCATCGCCGCGGGCGGCACGCGCGATGAATGCCTCGATCGCCTGTTCCAGTCGGGAGAGTCGCGGCCGGTCACTTGGCCAGATGCACGTCGTAGCGAACGGCGGCGAGCACCAGCAGCGGGCGTTCATACGGCGAATTGAATGTGCGGTCGGCCCACAGTCTGGCCAGACGTGCGCCGAACTCCCCGGAGGTCGCATCCGCAAAGAGCGCGAGCATCCGCTCGTACACCGGCTCGCGATCCTTCAGAAACGCGGCCTGAGTTTCCAGTTCCCGTGAGAGACCATCGATCCCCGTCACGCGCCCTTCAATCTGACTTGCGAACGACCCATGTGGTCATGGCTCGCTGGTTCTGCACGATGGTCGTCTTGACGGGATCGAGGAGATCGCCTCCCAATTGCTCCGTCAACGCCATCAACAGCTGTTCATCAACGAGATAACGCTCAGAGCCGTCGGGCAGGCGGCACCTGCGACCGTTCACGACGCGCACCTGCTGCTCGATTCCGATTGACGAGGCCAGGCGGCAGACGAGCATCCCTCCTGGCTTCAGGACTCGCCATGTTCCCCGAAGCATTGACGAAAATTCCGCGTCATCGTGCGCGAAGTGCAGGACCGCGCTGCTCAGAACGACGTCGGCGAAGCCGTCTGGAAAAGTCATCCGCTCGATCGACTCGACGCGAAAGTTATCCGCGGGCACATGTGGCGCCAGCGTGGCTGACAACCCCCGTACGCGCTCGACTGATGCGGGATCGGCGTCAACACCGAAGACGTCGTAACCAGCTCGAAGAAGATAGACGAGATTGCGGCCATCACCGCATCCGGCGTCCAGCACTCTCATTCCACGCGCAATCCGTCCGCGCAGCAACTGGTCGAAAACATAGATGTCGATCTGCCCGAATTGCTCCTGAAGGTTTGACATGGAACAAAGCAATATTAGGTGAGCTCGACGAGCGGGAGCGCGCGATCTCGAAACTAGATGCGCTGCATGCGCACTTCACGGAAACTGTAGCGCGCGATCTCCGGAATCCACTTGCGCAGCACGCCGAGCAAGTCGGGTCGCACGAATCCCAACCCGTCGATATACGCCATGGTGTAGGAGACGACCTCCGCCTCATCGGCCGGAATCGTGGCGCCGGAGAGCGTGGCCGTCGCCCAGTCGACCATCGTGCGACCGAGAAACGCTTGTGCGGCCGGGTCGTCGCTCTTGCGCATCGATTCCCTGCGCAGCAGCTCGATGACGCGCGGCGCCGTCACGGGAGCGCCGCTGAGAAGCGCAAACAGCGCGAGAATCACCGCGAAGTGACGCTTCGAGATCAAGTCCTGAACGTCACCTTCCTCCATCCCGGCGCGCATCAGCCGGTACACGTCGAGCAACCGACGCACCCTCCGCGGCGAGGACCCCACACACTGATACAGCTGCTCGATCGTCTCGAGTTCCTGTGGATACAGCGAGAGTTCTTTCGGGACGAGCTCCTGCTGAATGACCACCCCCTGCAGGTTATCCGTCTGTCCACCCGAGAGGTACGGCTGTCGAAGCAGGCCGCTCAGCAGCGTCTTGCGTACTTCCGGTTCCAACGGATGGATGCGATAGGGAATCTGGAAGATCTTCTCCAAGTAGTCGTCAGCAGATGCCGATGACATCGCCGATGCCGACGACGCGGGTGACTGCATCGTTGCCGGCGATGTCGATAACGGCGTCGCTGCCGGCGTGGGGCTTGTATCGTCGTCCCATCCGACGAGTCTGCCGTAGTATTTGCGGATCGACTGGCTCACCCAGCGAACATCGACGGCCACGACCACGACGAACAACGGCAGGCCGAGCATCAAGTGCACGGCTTGCAGCACCTCGACGACCTTGTCCTCGGGGCACCGATCGAGGTCGTCGATGTAGAGCACGATGCGTTCGATGAACGGGACCTGCTGCTGGCGTTCCCGTACGAGCTCGCCGAGCGCGTCGCGGACCTCGGTCAGTACCTCCGGCACGGGCTGCTTGCGCCGATCCCAATACTTCTGCATCAGGTCGTAGAGCGACGAAAAGTCCTTGCGGACGAGCGAGATGAGTCCGAGGTGCTTCTGATACGCGTCACTCTTCACCCTGGCTTCGAGAAACGCCTGTAGACGCGTACCGAGCTGGTTCGGATCGACGTCGTCGGCGAGCTCGGCGAGCCGGGTGCGCTGATCCGCAATCTGCTGATCGATAAGGGTCAGCTCCGATTGCGCGGCCGCGATTTCGCGCCTGGCCGCTTCAAGCGCAGGATCGGGAATGTCCTCAACACGCCTGCGTGTCTCCGTGAGCACGCGCTCAACCTTCTGTGCGCCGGCAATGAGCGTGCGTCCGGAGCGCGCGAGCCATGCGAGCCCGCCGGTCGCGAGCGTGGCGTACCCTCCGACGAGCGCGGCCAGGCGTTCCAGATTGCCTGCCTGCGCATTGAGCAGTATGGATACGAGCCTCGGCACGCCAAATACGACCACTGCGATCGCCGCGACGAACAGGGCAAGCTGCGGGCCGCCCCACCAGGTGAGCTGCGCACGCATGCGCCCCAGAAACGTGCGGCCCTCACTGACGACGGCAGCCGCCTCAGCTTGCGCCGCGACAAGATCGTCGAGATTGCTCGCGCGCAGCAACTCGGTGAGGCGATCGCGCTCCTTGGTGGTGAGCTGCGCCTTCGCAACCGTGCCCAGTTGTTCGCGCACGACCTGTGCGAGCGCCGACAGGCGTTCCTTGACTGTGCGCTCTTTCAGCTGCTTCTTGTCCTCCACCTCTTCCCGCTTCTTCGTCAGCGTACCGACCAGCTTGTTGAGCCGCTCGCGCTCCGCAACGGCCTGCTTGTATGCCGAAAACTGCTGATAGAGGGCGTCGATGTTGCTGCTGCCACCTTCATCGGTCGAGCGTCTCTCGAGTTCGGCGTACAGCCGGTCGAAGATATGGGCTGCGAGGCTCGCCCACAGGTTCGACTCGACGAAGTGCCAGGCATTGAATTCGATCTGTACGATGTGGCTGCAGAACACGGTCGTACGGCCATCACGGAGCGCGTCGCGCGATTGCGACGACAGCAGCGCGATCTGGCTTTGCAGCGCACGGATGAAAAACGACTTGCCCGAGCCCCAGTCGCCGAAGACGCCGATGGCCACCGGCGGCACCAGACCTTCGTGAGAGATGTAGCGCGACAGGTTGTTGACGGCGGCGCCGATTCCAATGAGATCGGTCTGCTCCCAGAACCGAAACAACGGATCCTTGGGTCTCGAAAGCGGCGCTTGCGGCGCAGGAGCAATCGGCGGCTCCGGTACCGGAGCCGCGCCGCCTGGCGGCGCGAGCGCCGGTCCTGACGGCAGCGTCGGAGCGGCTCCATCCTGGACGACCGCCTCCTTCACCCCGCGTACGCGCTCCCGTGTATCGGTGAACCGCGCGATTTGAAGGATGTCGTTCTGTAGTTGTGTGCGGGCGGCGTCAAGCGGGGCGAGAGAGCTCGATTTCTCGCCGGGTGCCGACTTCAACACAGACGCCAGGGCATCGACGAGATCTTTCACGTCCTCGTACGCTTCCAGGACGCCACCCGAGTTGAGCTTCTCTTCGGTCCTCGCCGCCTGCGCGCCCAGTTGCCGCGCCGCTTCCCCGGAGGCAACTTCCGGCAGCAGCTTGCGCAGCGCCGTCAGCTCGCGCTCGACGCGCCGTCTGATCGGTTCCAGCACCTCATGGACGGCGATCTCTGGCGCAGCGAGATCACGCGTACGAAGGAAGTCGGAGAGACCGAGCGCCTGTTCTGCAGAGAGTCGGAAATAACTGCCGGTCTGGTTCTGTCTGATGAGCGGCGCGTCGGAAAGTCCCGGGTACGACGCGAGCTCGGCGCGAAGGATCGGCGTCGGCAACGAGAGATTCAGCTCGAAAGCCGTAAACGCCACTCCCGGCGGAGGAGTGCTACTGCCTGGCGTGATGACCGGACCTGACGAAACGATGCCCCATCCCTTCAGGCCAGCCTCGCTCCCGCCAAGCCAGATGAATACGACGTCGCCGGCCTTCTGCTCCACGGCGCCTGAGGGAGTGCTCCCGAACGTCAGGCGACGCTGGCGCGCGATCGAGTCCAGCTCGCCGGCGGTCGTCAACTGATAGAACCAGTAGCCAGTCGTTTCCGGAGCCGTGGTCATCGGGTTGCTCCCGATCACGATGTCTTGCGCGGCCGTTTCGGAACGAACGCGAGAAACCGCCGCGGGTTGTCCACCAGGATGCGGCGCAGCGCCTCGTCGCTCGCGCCGGCGGCCTTCAGCTTCGGCAGGAACACGGTGAGCGTCTTGCCGTACCCACGGAACGTGTCGGCCGAGAACATCAGATGGTCGGCATAGCCGGCCTCGATGAGCGTCATCACCATCGGCACCTGCAGCGCGTCGTTGTTGCCGCCTACTCGATCGAAACCGACGAATGCGCCGCGCCGGCAGAGCGCGCGGTGCACGTACACGTCTGGGTCGACGAGATTCCCCAGATGGCCGATGACGACATGTTCGGGCTTGACGCCGGCGTCCTCGAGGATGTCGAGCTGCTCCAGTGCCGATTTGCCGGGAATGCCGGTGTGCGTGAAGATCGGGATGTTTGTCGCCGTGTGCGCACGGCCAATCGCACGGAACACCTTGCGCTCGTCCGCGGTGATCTCATCCCACGATCCGATCTCTCCGAACACCCCCACCGTGTCGGCGTCCACCTGCCGGATGATCGCCTGAACGATCTGCTCCTCGCTCATCGTCGCGATCTCTTTTGGGTAGAACGGCTGGCTGTAAAACCCGCCACCGATGACGATCGGCACGCTTGCTCTCATCGCGACCTGGCGCAGGAATGCCATGTCGCGCCCCATTTCGCGGTTGCCCGC
>JACXTT010004011.1_pt1 | contig 22138 bp, 12 predicted proteins | sample 9270951 | NCBI WGS metagenome assembly JACXTT01 (sample SAMN15532306, study PRJNA645909) | rock metagenome | isolation source: weathered quartz diorite | place: Puerto Rico | collected 2017-06-21
CCCGGCCTTCGCCGGGACGACGCGGTTTTTAGAAGTTCCCTATTTCTGCCTCCTGTGCGGATGAAGCGGGCGCCGTTTTCATTGGGGGCTGTTGGCCGAACGCCTATATCGGCTTGCGCTCGCGCGTCCAGGCCATGAACGCGGGGTAATCCATCGGCCGTGCAATGTAATAGCCCTGCGCGATATCGCAGCGCAGTTCGCGCAGCAGATTCCAGTCGTCCGCCGTTTCGACTCCCTCCCCCACCGAGACAATGCCGAGTTTCCGCGCCATGTCGAGGCTCGATTCGAGAATGACGCGGGCGGAGTTCTGCTTGGCCGCATTCATGACGAAGGACTGGTCGATCTTGAGCTCGGTGAAGGCGATGCGGGTCAGTTGCTGCATCGAGGAATAACCGGTGCCATAGTCGTCGATTGACAGGCCGAAGCCCTTCATGCGCATGCGAGCCAGGTTTTCCAGCACCCGGCCGACTTCGGCGGTCACGGCCGATTCGGTAAGTTCCAGCACCATATGCGCCGGCTCCAGATTCTGTTTGCCGACGATCTCGATGACGCGGTCGGCAAGCTGCATGTCGACCAGCGATTTCAGCGAGAGATTGACCGACACGGTGGCATCCAGCCCGGCGCTGCGCCAGCGGCTGCACAGCGTCGCCGATTTTTTCAGCATCGTCCAGGTCAGATCGTCGATCAGGCCGCTGTCCTCCATCAACTGGATGAAGGCGAACGGGGCAACGATGCCCTGCACCGGATGGCGCCAGCGCGCCAGGGCCTCGACCCCGTGGATGCGGCCGGTCGCCAGGGACAGCTTCGGCTGGAAAAACGGCTCGAACTCGTTGTTTTCCAGACCGATCTCGATCTCGGTAAGGGAAAAGCTCGAGTTCGCGGCCTTGGGGCCGCCTGAGCGGTGCAGGGCGCGTCGGTGCCGCGCGATCATCGGTTCCAGTTTTGCGCGCGTGAGCGGCTTTTCCACCGCACCCAGCAAATTGAGCCCATAAGCCTCGGACATGGTGGCGATCGAGGCCAGCAGCTTTTGTTCGAGCGCGCTGGCGAGAATGATCGAGACGCGGGCCCTGGCCTCCCCCAGATGGCGTAGGAATTCCATGCCGTCCATGCCGGGCATGTCGAGATCGCTGATGATGATGTCGATGCGGCTGTCGAGATCGCGAACGATGCGCAGGGCCTCATGGCCGTCCGCGGCCTCGTGAATGATTCCCGCGCCGAGATTTCGCAACAGCCGCACCACCGTGCTGCGCTGAAACTCATGGTCTTCGGCGACCATGAAACGCAAGTCTGCGAACGACATCCCGCTATCCATCTTTCCGTCCATTGTTGCCATGGCAATTGCTTTTTTTCATCCCTGAATCCGTTTGCAAAATCCGCGATATGCGGATGTTTCATGCGGCATTGTTGCACTCATAGCGTTCTAGGAATGCATCCAGCCTCGCGCTTTCCCTGCTGAACGCCGCCTTGGCGGACGCCAGCGCTTCCTCCTCCTCCGCAGCGCGGCCTACATGCTCGAAGCGTTCGCAGGCATCCGCCAGGTTCCGGGCGCCGATGGTCAGGCTGGCGCCCTTGATGCGATGGGCCATGTACTTGAGCCGCGACATATCGCCGGCGGCCGCCGCCGCCTTCAACGCAGCGGTGTCGTCGCGGTTGGAATGGCGGAAATTGGCCAGAATTTCGCGCTCCGCCGATTTGTCGCCGCCTGTCAGTTCGGCCAGGGCTGAGAGATCGAGGGGCAAGTCGGCAGCGGCCGCGAGCTTGCCGGCAGGCAAGGCGGCCTCGTCCGGCAACGGCAGCCAGCGGTCGAGTATCAGCTGCAAATTCGACAATTCGACCGGCTTCGGGATGTAGTCGTCCATGCCGGCCGCCAGACAGGCCTCGGCCTCGCCCTGAAGGGCGTTGGCGGTGCAGGCAACGATCGGCGTGCGCGAGCCCCCGTTGCCGGCTTCCAGCTCGCGGATGCTGCGCGCCAGGTCATAGCCATTCATCTCCGGCATATGGCAGTCGGTGATGACCATGCCGAAACGCCTCGTCCGCCAGCGCGCCAGGGCATCGACGCCGTTCTCCGCGCTCTCCACCGCATAGCCCAGCATTCGCACCTGGCGTTCCAGCAACATGCGGTTGGTCGGATGGTCGTCCACCAGCAGCACCAGCATGTCCGCGGCTTCGGCATCGCTGTTGCTCGGGGCGGCGCGGCCGCGGAGCGCCGTCTGCGGCATCGGCGCGCTGTCGGAGCCGGTTTTCTTCGGCATGAATTTGGGATCGGCGACCGGCAGCAAAATGTCGAGGGTCATGGTGGTGCCCTTGCCGGGCGTGCTGCTCATGCCGATGGTTCCGCCCATCATCCCGGCAAGACGACGGCAGATCGTAAGGCCGAGTCCGGTGCCGCCGTATTGGCGGGTGGTGTCGCTATCGGCCTGCGCGAACGGCTGGAACAGGCGCGCCTGGTTCTCCGCGGAGATGCCGATGCCGGTATCGACGACCGAAAATAGCAGGCGTTCTTTATCGCCCTCGCGGCCCATCGATTCCGCCCGGATGGTGACCGATCCCCTGGCGGTGAATTTCAGCGCATTGCTGACGAAATTGTTCAGTATCTGCCGCAGCCGGAGAGGATCGAACAGCAGCGCCGGGCTGATTTGCGGGTCCACTTCGCACATCAGCAGCAGCCCCTTGCTGCTTGCGCTGCCCGTAAACAGGTTGCGCGTGCTCTCGATGGTTTCGCCGATGCTGGCGATTTCGGGCGAAATTTCCAGCCGCCCGGCCTCGATCCGGGAGAAGTCGAGAATGTCGTCGATGACGCGCAGCAGCGACTTGCCCGATTCGCGCACGATCTCGACCTTGCTGCGCTGTTCGCCGTCCAGCTTGCCCATGCTGAGCAGTTCGAGCATGCCCAGCACGCCGTTCATCGGCGTGCGGATCTCATGGCTCATGGTGGCGAGGAAAACGCTTTTGGCGCGGTTGGCCAGATCGGCCGCCTCCTTCGCGGCGATCAGCTCCCGCTCGGCCATGCTGCGCGCAACGATCTCGCGGCGAATGCCGCGGAACACGGCGGCGAACGCGGCGGCGGCGATCAGCATGGTGGTCAGCAGCACCGCCAGCGTTTGCCGGCGGTTGCGCGCAAGCGCCATCTCGCGTTCGACCAGCATTTTCCGTTCGATCGCATCCATGCGATCGAACAGGGCGCGAATGGTCTGCAATTGCCTGAAGCTGTCGCCGGCGGCGGCGAATTCGCGCGCTGCCGCGAAACCCCGCTGCCGATAAAGCGCGATCCCGCGCCCCAGGAGCGCGATAAAGCGGCCGTTGAGCGATGCGAGTTCCGCCGCATCTTTTTTTTGCCCGGCGTTGTCGGCGACCAGTTCCGCCAGGGTTTCCTGCTGGCGCTCGATCCTCTCGGCCAGACTGTCGAAGCGACTCAACTGGTCCTGTTGGCCGGAAATGAGGTAGTTCCGCTGCGCCGATTCGGCATCCGAGACATCCGCATAAAGATGCGAGATGACCGCGCGCACTTCCTGGGTTTGCGCGAGCCAGTGTGCCGCGTCCGAATATTCCAGATTCGAGCGGTAGGTCAGCCCGCCGCCGGCCAACAGCAGCAGCAAGGCACCGACGAAGCTGGCCGTGATTTTTACCTCGATTGCGCCGAGGTTGCTGGGCCGGGATTCGGCGCGACCCGCCGATTTGACGCTCATCGCCCGCATGGCCGCGCCAAGCAGGATGAATGCGACCGCCGTATGCACCGCGACAGGCGGCAACCAGCGGTCGGTGATCAGCTCGCCGGCATTCCAGAGATAGCCGAGGAAGGAGACCAGGCCGATGCCGAGCACGGTCAAAGCCGAAACGATCGTCAGGATGCGCCATTTCGGCAGCGGGAGCAGGGACAAACCCAGGCCGAGGGCGACAAAGGCCACGGCGCTGTATGGCGACATGCGCCCGCGAAAAGCGTTGTATGCATCGGCGGTGTCGCGGAACAGCAGTTCGTCGATGCCCAATTGCCAGCCGAACGCGTACTCGGCAAGCGTCGCCGTGCCCAGCGCGCCGATCGTCAGCGCCAGCGCCAGCGGCCATCGCCGAAACGGCACTGCCTTGCGGCTGCCAAGCATGAGCAGCGCGCAGCCGGCCAGCACCAGACCCGATGCCGTATTCGCCTTCATTTCCACTGCGCCGGGCAGCACGCTTTTGAGCAGGGGGACGTCGAATGTCCAGCCCAGCAGCACCGCCGCGCCCAATGCCATCGACAGGGCGGCGGCCAGCCTGACATAAACGACTATCAGTAAGGTCGTGTCAGGCATCGTTGACGACACCATCGCGCCCGCGTCCGCAGGCGGCAGCGCGTTATGGTTATCCGGGTGATTGTGGTCGTTTCCGTCATTTGCGCTGTTGAAAGGATGGGGGGCGCCGTCGTTTGCCGAAACCTGAATGCGACATGACAGGGTAGGGTTTTCGGTTGATCCAAGTCAAGCAAATATACAGGCCTGCGCTTGATGTCGCAGCGCAAAAAACCCACCCTTGCGAGTAGGTTCGAGCCCGCCTTGGTTGCCGGCAAACCAGCTGGAGAAGCGGGAAAAGGAGGGAAAACGAGAAAAAAGGCGAACTTGCGGTGGCAGGCAATGCGCGCCATTCGCGCGTCTGCCATGCGACCGATCGTTCAAAAGGAACCAGCAGGAAGTGAACCACTAAAAGCAAGCGGTGAAATTCAATCGGAAGCTGCGCGGCTCGACGGGATGGAAATGGATATCGCCGACGCCGCCGACGGGCTCGCCCGGCAGGCGCGAGGTGTAGTAATAATCGATATCGCTGGCGCGGCGGTTGAACAGATTGAATGCATCGAGCGAGATTTTCCAGTCGCGATCAAGCTGATAGGCGGCGCGTACGTAGGCGAGCGAAGTCGAGGCGGAACGCCGGCTGTTGTCCTCGACGAGGGCGCGCGGCCCGAGATAGCGCCACTGAAAACTTCCCGACCAGGGGCCGATTTCCTTTAGCGTCACCCCGAAGGAGGCGACCTTTTCGATCGATCCGGGAATATGCTCGCCAGCCGCGTCGTATTCCGCGAATCGCGCCCGCGACAGCGAGAGATCGAGATCGAGCAGCAACCACGGTGCGGCGATGTAATGGTTGTTCCATTCCACACCGCGGCGCAGGCTGGCGCGGCTGGGCGCAGTATCGCCGGCATCGCCGACGAATACCAGCTCGGAGGCGAGGCGCAGGCGCCACACGGCGAGCGAGGATTGCAGGCCCGGAATCCACTCGCTGCGCGCGCCGATTTCACTGCCGCGCGATTTCGAAAGCGGCGTCACCGGATCGGTCGGCAGGCGTCCCAGCGGCGTCAGGCGGGCGGTGGTGCCGCGCGCATCATTGCTGTGAAAGCCCTCGCCGTAGTTGAGGAAAAATTCTGTCTGCATCCACGGCCCCGCAATCAGCGAAAGCTTGGGCGAGGCGATCTGGTCGTCGGCGCGCCCGCTGTTGGCGGCGATATTGCTGTCGACGTCGAAACGATAACGATCGAGGCGCAGGCCGGCCACGCTGCGCAGCCTCTCCGTCCAGCGCAGATTGTTGTCGAGATAGATGGCGGCACTCGTCTGCCGCACCTTGTCGAGGCGCGTGGTCGCCACTTCCTGCCGCGTTACGGTGCTGTACAGAGCCACCGGGTCCAGCCGGTCCTGGCGCGCCTGCACGCCGAACTTGTTGACCATATCGATATCGCCCAGTTTGCCAAAGAAGGTCTGGCTGCTGTCGATGCCGACGGTGCGCCGCCGCTCGGCCTGCTCGAACTGGTCGCCATTGACGGCATCGCCCAGATCGGCGGGGTGATCGAGTGAGTAAGTGAAATTGCTGAACAGCTGCAGGCGCGATTGCAGTGCGTAGGCATTCAGCTGGAAACGACCCAAGGCATTGCGCCGCCGCAGTTCCATCGACAGGCTGTAGCGCGCGCTGTCGCCGCCGTCGCTGGGGTCGATGGTGCCGAAACGATCGATCGCGCCGCTCGCGCTTCTCGCAACACCCGTTAAGGCGCGCTGCGGAATCTGGTCGCTCGAATTCCAGCGCGCCTGATAGGCCATCGCCGTCAGGCTGTAGCCCGCATTGCTGTCGCCGGCGCTGTAGCGCAGCAGGGCGCTGGCCTTGCGGAATTTTTCCGGGCTTTGCCAGGGGCCGTCATTGCCGGCCATATCCGCGCCTGCCAGCAGCCGGCCGCCGGCCAGCGGGCCTGACGCCGCCGCCACGCCGCGCCGGTAATTGTTTTCGCCCAGGGTCACGCTGGCGAAGCCGCGCTTCAGTTCGTTGAACAGGCTCATGCGCGCGCTGCCTGCCGAAGCGAAATCGCCTTCCTCGGCGTAATAGGGACCCTTGCGGTAGTCGATGCGGCTGACCAGTTCGGGAATGAGGAAGTTGAGATCGGTGTAACCCTGGCCATGCGCATGGCTGGGCATATTGACGGGCATGCCATCGACAAAGGTGGCGAAATCGGTGCCGTGGTCCAGATTGAAGCCGCGCAGGAAATACTGGTTGGCTTTGCCGTCGCCGCTGTGCTGGGTGACGATTACGCCCGGCACGAATTCCAGCAATTCGCCAGGGCGCAGCGCAGGACGGGCCTCGATCAGGGCGGCGGTCACGCTGCCGGCACTGGCCGCATCGCTGTTGCCGACACTATTTTGGTAATTGCCGAGGACTTCGATCTTGTCGAGCTTTTGCGCTTCCGTTGCAGCGCAAGGCAATTGCGGGAGCAGCAGGAGAAGCGGCGCGAGAATCCGGGCGCGATGGCCAGGCGCGAAATGGAAGAAAAGGCGGGTGGATTTCAAGACGAAAAATTCAATGAATGGTTGGCGCCTGCTATGCATGAACGGCCACCAGCGGCAAATTGCGGAGGCGGCAGTTTACCGTGCCCGTCATAAGTTTTTTGTGACAGTCATTCGCCAGCCTGACGCGGGCCCACGTTCCGGCAGGCAGCACAGTGCCTGCTCATTGTCATCAATTGGCAATCTGCTCCTGCCTAGAATCCATCGGCACCGCGCGATTGCCACGGTGTATCACTATCGCCGAGGCGAGCGCCATGAATGAAATGTACGAACTGTTCCCGACACCGTTGATGTGGGTCGAAGGCTTGCTTGATGAGGCCATGGTGGCGGAGCTCGCCAACCGCTTTCGCGTTGCAGCGCGCACCGCCAACGACAAATCCGCACAGCTTGCGCACACCGAAATCCTAGACGCCGATGCCGATCCCGCATTGGCCGAAGTCTGCCGCCAACTGGCGCCCAGCATTGCCGAATTCGGCGTTCAACTGTTTGGCGAATCCCTTGCATGGTCGATCAAGGAAATGTGGGGCAATGTCCTGGAGAAGGGCGGCAACCAGTCGATGCACAATCACGCCAACAGTTTCATTTCCGGCGTGGTCTATCTGACGCCTTCCCACCCTTCCGCCAATACCGTGTTCATCAAGGCGCCGGCCGCCGCAAGTTTTGTATTCCAGAACATGCACAAGGGCGCGACGCTCGGCCCGTTCAACGCCAGCAAATGGATCGCACCCGATCCCGCCCCCGGCGATGTCGTCCTGTTCCCCAGCTATCTGCTGCACGAGGTGCCGCTCAATGCCGGCGGCCAGCGCATTTCCCTGGCCTTCAACGCCATACCGGACAAGCTCGACTCCTGGGGTTATGCGATCCGTTTCGGAAAATAGCGCGGGCCTTCATCAATCTGTCATGACGCCCGCGCAATATCCGATCCTCGACGTCAACACTCGCGGGAGCGCGTCATGATCAACGGCGGCATGGTCAGCAGTCGATTCATCCAGGGCATGGCAATGGCGATTGCAAGTTCAGGATTGGCGTTTGCCGCGCTGGGACATGAGTACTATGCGGCCGGATTCAAGATCGTTCATCCCTGGGCGATGCCCACAGCACCGGGCGCCAAGACCACCGTGGCTTTCATGCGCATCGAGGAAATTTCCACCGCAGATCGTCTCATTAGCGCTCGCTCGCCGATTGCCGGCGCGATTGAAATTCGCGGGCCGGTCCCCGTTGCGAGGGCGGATGCCAAGACAAGCACGATGGCCAGTCTGAAGGCGCTTGAGCTGCCGGTCGGCGCAAACATCGAGATGTCGCAGCGAGGTGTGCATCTGTTGCTCAGCGATGTGAAAGGCCCCCTGCCCGGCGACCGCAGCTATCCTCTCACGCTCATTTTTGAAAAAGCGGGAACCATTGAAACAATGATGTCGATGAGTCCCTACTGAAGTCGATCGCCCGCGCGTCGATATCCGCAATTCACCGGCGCGCGGCTCTGTCATCAATGCTACGTCAAATTGTAAAAATCCATCGGTAGTCTTCAGTGGCCGGTCCCGTTGCACATCAGCATTTGCCGCCAGGCTTGCCGCGCCGGCCAACTCTTCCGCAATTGCCCGCAATTCCATTCCTGGAGCATTCAATATGAAAAATGTAATGGCTACTCGCGAACTTACGGCAGCGGTTTCCGCCGTGCTCGCAATCACGGCGACGGTATGGGCGCCGAGCAGTGCCTCCGCCGACGAAAAAAAGCCCGGCAAATACGTCACCGGCGATTTCCACAATCACACCACCTGTTCCGACGGCACCCTGTCGCTGAAAAAGCTGGTCGATAAATCCACCAATACCTTCGGCCTCGACTGGTTTGCGCAAGCCGGCCACGGCGGCAACAGCGCGCGCAACTGCACACTCGCTGAAGACCCGTTTGAGCCGGTGCCGCCGGCGCTGGGCCTGACCGTGCCGCCGACCATTCCCAGGAGCGGGCAAGACCGCGCCGACGGCAAGGGCCCCAACCAGACCTGGGTCGATACCTTGCCCGGCGGTGCCGCACGCATCAAGGGCACGCCGGTATTCCAGAATGGCGTGCTGTCGATGTGGAAATGGCAGGAGATCCAGGAATTCATTTACCCGGTCATCGAGCAGGAAAGCCGCAATCGCAGCAAGCCTATATATGTCGGTCTGGAACAAGTGGTGCCGGGCCATGAGCACACCAGTAGCGCCATCATCGACGGGCAGTTGCCGGAATTCGGCACCGGCAATGCCGATGCCATGGCCAAATTCGAATACTGCTTCGACCGTGCGGACAATGATCTTAGCCGCGGCGCCAACAACCAGTGGGATTGCAGCGTTCCCGGCAGCGGTAACAATGGCCTGGTGAATCCCGCCGCAAAGAAAATCCTCGTCGCCGGCGGCGTCGGCAGCGGAACTGCCGGCCACATCAAGACTGTCGAGGGCGTGAAGTGGATGGCAGCGTATTACCCCCGCACCAGCTATTACATCCCGGCCCATCTGGAGCGCGCTGGCGCATTCAATCCAAATGGCAACAACGGCTTCAATATCGAGCACCTGCGCGACTTCAACAACGCGGCGCCGGATGTGGCCTTCGGTTTTGAAAGCATGCCGGGCCACCAGGCCGAGGCGCAGCGCGGCAGCTACAGCCCCAATGCCGTCGGCGGCGGAACCTATGGCGGCACCGGCATCTATGCCGCGGCCATCGGCGGTGTATGGGACGCGTTGCTCGGCGAGGGTCGCCGCTGGTTCTTCTTCGCCAGCTCGGATTATCACAATCGCGGCGCCTTCGGCCCCGACCAGCGGGAGAGCAGTGCCGACTTTTTCCCGGGCGAGTACACCAAGGACCATGTCGCTGTGCGCACCACTGGCAGCGACGATGAAGGCGACCGTGATGAAGATCGCCGCGCCAAAAAGTTCGGCACCCGGCAAATCGTCGACGGCCTGCGCAGCGGCAACAGCTTCGTCGCCAACGGCGGCCTGATCGATCGCCTGTCCTTTGTCGCCTGTGTGGTCGAAGGCAAGGGCAAGGGCCGCAGCGAGGAGGGCCGCGCCTACAACGTCAATCCGCAGGAGCAGGCCATTGCCAGGGCGGCGCGCCGCAACGAAACCTACTCGCATCCGAATTGCGCGTCGATGGGTGAAGACCTGAACGTGCGCGCCGGCGACGATGTGATGGTAACGGTGGTGTTGCGCGATCCGGTCGGCACCAATAACTCGCCATATTCGTTCCCGAACCCATCGCTGGCACAGCCCGGCGTTGGCATCATCCAGCCGCTGAATGCACCGGTGCTGGACCATGTGGACCTGATCGGCGGCAAAATCACCGGCAAGGTGGATCCGAGTAATACCGCCGCCTACGCCGGCCTGATCGGATCACCGGCTGCGAGCAATCCTTCGGCAATGTTGAAAGCAACATTCAACAGCGCAAACTGGACTGCCTCGACCGACGGCTGGCGCCGCATGAGCTTCCGTATCAACAATATCGGCAGCTCGCAATATGTTCGTCTGCGCGGGACCAATCTGCCGCCGGCGACGCCCTATGAAACCGACAGCAAGGGCAATCCGCTGCTCGACTTCGGCGCGGCCGGAAAAATCCCCTGCACCGATGTGGCCTGCCCGGCGCATATGGTGGTGGTGAACGGCGTTAAGACCTCCAGCCTCGATGTGGCGGCATGGGCCGACCTCTGGTTCTACAGCAATCCGATTTTCATCAAGCTGCAATCGTCGGCCAACGTCGCGTCGCGTTAATCAGGCGTCGGCAAACATCAACCGGGCAGGCCGCCAGGCCTGCCCGGCTTGTCTTTTTGGGTTCCGCAAACAGAACAATAATTTTTTGCACAAATGTCCCTTGATCAGTCCCTGAGCATTTCGCCGCACGCGGCCGGCGCGCTTGCGCCAAACGCCTTGAAATTTCGCGGCGTCGCAGCGCCCCTGATGCTGCTGTCCGGCTTCGCCGGGCTCGGCTACCAAATCATCTGGACCCAGCAATTGAGCACCTGGCTGGGCCATGAAATCGTCTCGGTGCTGGCGGTCATTGCCGCGTTTTTCGGCGGACTTGCACTCGGCGCGCATTTTCTCGGCCAGCGCATTGCACGCAGCACGCGGCCATTGCATTGGTACGCGGGCTGCGAGTTATTGATCGCCGGCTGGGGCCTCGCCTTGCTCATGTTGATGCCCTTGCTGAGTCCAGCGATGTTGCGCCTCATCGGCAGCGAGCCGAGCACGGCCTGGCATTGGTTTGTCGCATTCGCCGGACCCTTCATGCTGCTGCTTCCCGCCACCGCGGCGATGGGCGCGACCTTGCCGGCCATCGAGCGCAGTTGCGGGGAACTGCGCGCGCGCGGTTTCGCCATCGGCGGCCTGTATGCGGCCAACACCGCCGGGGCAGTGCTCGGCGTGCTGATGTGCACTTTCGTGCTGATTCCAATGCTGGGTCTCAAGGGCAGCGCCGGCATTTGCGTACTGCTCAATGTGCTGTGCGCGCTTCTCGCCTGGCAGGGGCTGGTAAAGCGACCAGGAGCAATGCCGTATTCGTCATCGTCACCAGTAGTTGTAGTCCGCTTGCCCTTGCTCCTCCGTGCGCCAACTACTGCAATGCCACGCCGCATTCCGGTTTTGCTGTTCGTCACCGGCTTGCTCGGCATCGGCTATGAAGTGGTAATCGTGCGGGTGCTGAGCCAGATCGCCGAGGGTACCGCCTATACCTTTGCGTTGTTGCTGGCGGTGTACCTGCTTGGCACCGCCCTGGGCGCAGCGTTTTATCAGCGCCGTCTGCTCGCGGCGGATGCGCGCGAGGTCAATGACAAATTGCTGGGGGCGCTCGCACTGGCCTGCCTGCTGGGATTGCTGGCCTTGTGGCCCAGCGCCTGGTTCAAGCCGCAAATCCAGCATTGGCTGGGAGACGGCATCGGCGGTGGGCTTGGCAGTGAAGTGCTGATCGCCCTGGCGGCCTTTGCGCTGCCAACGATGGTCATGGGCGCCCTGTTCAGCCATCTCTGCGTCATGGCCAAGGAGCAGGGCATGGGCTTCGGCAGCGCGATGGCCCTCAATACGCTCGGCGCGGCGCTGGCGCCGCTGGTGTTTGGCGTCGTGCTGATGCCATTGCTCGGGCCGAAAATGCTGCTGGTGGATATCGTCATCGGCTACCTGCTGTTGCTGCCATGGCGCCGCTGGCTCAGCGTGCCGGCGGCGTGCACGGCGATCGCGGCGGTGGCCCTGGCCGCGTTCGGCGGCAAGCTCGCGTTTGTCGATCTTCCCGATGGCGGCAAACTCCTGAGTCATCGCGATGGCGTGATGGCCGCCGTCAGCGTGATCGAAAATAGCGACGGCGTGCGCACCCTGCGCATCAACAACCGGCAACAGGAAGGCAGCAACATCAGTTTCCGGGTCGATGCGCGCCAGGCGTATCTGCCGTTGCTGATGCACCCCGCGCCGCGGGAGGTCCTGCTGCTCGGCCTCGGCACCGGCCTCAGCGCGCGTGCCGCTGCCGAGGATGCGAGCATCCGCGTGGATGCGGTGGAATTGTTGCCGGAGGTGGTTGCCGCCGCGCGTTATTTCGACGACGCGCCCGGCCTCGCCGAGGGCGCGCCCATGCCGACAGTGATGACCGGCGATGCGCGTCGCTATGTGCGCGCCACAGCCAAGCAATACGATGTGGTCATTGCCGACCTGTTCCATCCTGCGCGCAGCGGCGCGGGAGCCCTGTATACCGTTGAGCATTTCGTCGCGGTGCGCGCACGTCTCGCCCCGGGAGGGTTGTTCTGCCAGTGGCTGCCGCTGCACCAGCTCGATGTACCCACGCTGCGCAGTATCGTGCGTTCGTTCCTGGCAGTGTATCCGCAGGCCGTGGCGATGCTGTCCACCAACAGCCTCGATACGCCGGTAATTGGCTTGATCGGGATGCAGGCGCCGCGCGACGCCGCTGCCCGCGGCGCGGGCTGGGATCGCTGGCAATTGCACAATCGCATCGCCACGTTCGCAATGCCGAGGCGCCTGGGTGAGCAGCGCCTGGTCGATGAATCCGCGTTGCTGGGCAATATCATTGCCGGCCCGGCTGCGCTTGAAAAATTCAGCGCCTCGGCGCCGATGAATACCGATGATCGGCCGGTGGTGGTACATCGTGCACCCTTCATCACCTATGCGCCGGATGCACGCCCGCGCGACCGCCTGTTGTCGGTGCTCAATGAAATGCAGCCCGTCGCGGCAGAAATCGTCGGTATTGCCGCCGATGAAGATGCGCAGCGCTGGCAGCAGCGGCTTTCCGGGTATTGGCGCGCGCGCAATCATTTCATTGAAGCCGGGATCGGCATCAGGCCGACCGGTGACGCGCTGGCAATGCTTGCGCAAGTGCGTGCGCCGCTGCTGGCGATCGTGCGTGAAAGCGCCGATTTCACCCCGGCCTACGATCCGCTGCTGAGCATTGCCATGTCGCTCGCCCAGGATCACCCGGACGAGGCGCAAGCGCTGCTGGTCGATCTGGCGGCCGCCAATCCCGAGCGGCGCGAGGCGTTCATTGGCCTGCAACGTCTGACGGCGCTGCGCCCGGCTGATGGCCGGCGCTGAATATCCTGTAATGAAGACCGCAACTTCGATTGAGGACCCCATGACGGAACCAAGCTATCTGAGCCGCCTGCTGCGCGAACCCCTGCTGCATTTCCTGATGCTCGGCATCGTGTTGTTCACCGTGGACCATGTGGTTGCCGCGCGCCAGGATGATCCGCGCACCATCGTCGTCGGCAGGGATGTTGAAGATGAGGCCCGGCAGATTTTTCGCAATGCGCAGGGCCGCGATCCCAGTCCCGCCGAGTTGAAAGTGCTGCGTGATCGCTGGGTCGACACGGAAGTGTTGTACCGTGAAGGGCTCGCCATGCGCCTCGACCAGGGCGACCCCACCATTCGCGAGCGGGTGGTTTTCAAGGCGTTGAGCGCGATGCAGGCCAATCTCGTGCTGCCGCCGATTGATGAGGCCGGATTGCGCGAATGGTTTGAAAAAAATCGCGCCGATTACGACGAACCGGAGCGCCTTGATTTTCTCGATGCCGTGCTGATCGGCGATACCTCGCCGGCGGCGGTGCAGGCCTTTGCCAAGGCCCTCAACAGCGGCACGCAAAATGAAACCAGAAGCGGGCTGCGCGCCTTCAAGGGCCGTCCGCGCAATTCCATCGTCGCAAGCTTCGGTGAGGAATTCACCGCCGCGCTGGAGAAATTGAAACCCCGTGAATGGCATGCGCTCCCCAGCAAGGACGGCATGCGTGTGGTGCGCTTTGAAGGCAAGGCCGGCGGCAAGCCGGTCGCGTTCGAGACCGTTAAAAATCGCGTCATGCAGAATTGGCAGGACCAGAAAATGCAGGCGCTGCGCACCGCCGCCGTGCGCGAGCTGGCGAAAAAATACACCATCCGCATTGCGGGCGAGGCGCGATGACGATGCGTTTCGATCGCTTGCGCAGTCTGCAAAGCCTTGCGCTCGGCGCCTTGCTGTTACTGTTCGGCGCCGCCGCGCTTGCGCATGAAATGAGCATGGCCGAAATGGAAATGCGCGAGATTTCCAAGGGCCAGTTCGTCTGGTCCTGGGGTGCCAGCGGCAAGAACATTCCCATTGAACAGGAACTCACGCCGATCTGGCCTGAAGGCTGCCGCGCCGAAGACAATTCCCTCAAATGCCCGCCTGCGGGGCTTGTCGGCAAATTGTCGGTTGATGGCGTGGGCAAGGCCTACTCGGCGGCGATGGTGCATATCGTCTGGCTCGACGGGCAAAGCCGCGTCTATACCATCACCGCCGCGCGGCCGAGCGTGAGTCTCTACGGCGCGGTCGACGACCAGCGCGGCTGGCGCGATATAGCCGTGGCCTACACGGTGCTCGGCGTCGAGCATATTTTGAGCGGCATCGATCATTTGCTGTTCGTCATCGGCCTCTTGTTTCTGGTCGGATTCAACCGGCGGCTGGTGGGAACCATCACCGCCTTCACGGTTGCGCATAGCCTGACGCTGGCGCTCAGCGCGCTCGGCCTCATCGCCCTGCGCTCGTCGCCGGTGGAAGCCGCGATTGCGCTGTCGATCGTGCTGGTGGCTGCCGAAAGCCTGCGCGATCGCGAGACCCTGGCGCGGCGTCTGCCGGCCCTTGTGGCTTTTTTGTTCGGCCTCGTCCACGGCCTCGGCTTCGCCGGCGCACTGCGCGACATCGGCCTGCCGGACAGCCATTTGCCGCTGGCCTTGCTCACTTTCAATATCGGCGTCGAGCTGGGGCAGCTGTTCGTCGTCGGTATCGCCTATGGATTGTTCCAGCTGTTTTCCCGACGCGCCTGGTTCATGGCCGGGCGCCGCCCGACCCTGTATGTCATCGGCGGGATGGCGGCGTATTGGTCGCTGCTGCGGGTGATGACGATTGCGGTGGGACGGTAGGAGGCGTTGGATGGCGTTTGCTAATGAGGCGTTGCCCAATCTCACGCTGTCGCCCCGGACTGAATCCGGGGCGACAACTTGAGGTTCGAGTTGCCGTTATAGTTGCCCGATTAAAATCGTAGAACGCCATTTGGCGAGCTTCTCCGGGCATTTTTGCCCCGAAACCCGCGCCAAATGGCGTTCTGCCCTTTCTTCTGCTGGCTAGGCCGCAGGCGCTGCCGGGAAATGCCGGGCGACGACGCGATGCAATTCCGGCAGCGAAACCGGCTTGCTCAGATAGCCGCTGAAGCCGAGGTCCATGAAGCGTTTCTGGTCTTCGGGCAAGGCGTCGCCGGTGACGGCGATGATCGGCCGCGCCGCGCGATCGGCCGCTTTTTCGGCGTTGCGGATGGCAGTGAAAAAATCGGCGCCCGACCCATCCGGCAGGCGGTTGTCGAGCAGGATGAGAGCGACATCGTCGGCTGCCGCCATGGCGACGGCATCGGCGCCGGTTTCGGCGGTGACCGTCTCGTAGCCGCCTAGGCGCAACATTTCCGTCATCACCATGCGGCTCAGTGCGTCGTCTTCGACGAGCAGGACTTTCAGCTTGGAAATTGCCAACTTCTTCTCCCTGTGGCATCTGGGCGCCGGCGCGCACCGGCGCTCCTGACTTGAAATCAATGCTACCTGAATTATGCCCGGGCGATTGCCCCGCTTATCCCCCGATCGCGGCGCACTTCAGCGGCGGGCGGCAGCGTCGAGCGCGCCGACGATGGTCGCGAGCAGGCGCTGCAGGTCGATCGGCTTGGTGAGGTATTCGGCAAAGCCCAGCTCGCTTGCGCGACGCACTTCCTCGGGCATGGCGTTTGCGGACAGGGCCACCACGGGTGTGCCGGCGAAAGCGGGATCGAGCCGCAGACGACGCATGATTTCAAATCCATCCATGCCGGGCAGGTTGATGTCCAGCAGCAACAGGTCGGGTTTGATCTGCAGCGCACGCGACAGGCCGGCGATGCCCTCGGTTTCAATTTCCAGGTGAAAATCCTCGCGCATGGCCAGGAATTGCTGGATCAGTTCGACATTGGCCGGGTTGTCCTCGATGTAGAGGATGGTGCGGCGGGCGCCTGCAGCGGCGTGCATGCCCGAGCGCGACGGCAAATCCGGCGGCATGCTCAGGGCCGCATCCAGATCGCCTGCGGCCGGCAAGGTCACGGTGAAGGTCGATCCCTCGTCGGGCTTGCTGCGGACCGCGATGCTGCCGCCCATCTTTTCCACCAGCTGGCGGGCGATGACGAGGCCGATGCCGGTGCCTTCGGTGTTGCTCATCTCGGCGCCCAGGCGGTTGAAGGGCTGGAACAGGCGCTCCTGCTGCGCGGCGCTGAGGCCGCGGCCGCTGTCGCGGATGGCGAGTTCCAGCATATTGCCCTGGGGCCGGCGCGAGATGTCGATGGCGCCGCCCTGGCGGTTGTATTTGACGGCGTTCGACAGCAGGTTCACCAGCACCTGGCGCAGGCGGGTGCGATCGGCCCGAACATGGCCGTTTTCGGCGCCGGGCTCGAAGCTGACTTTCAGACGGCGGCTTTCGGCCTGGGGCGCAATCAGGGCCACGCATTCGTGAATCAGCGCGTCCAGGTCGATGGTTTCGGTTGACAGCGTGAGGCCGCCGATTTCGATGCGCGACAGGTCCAGCACATCGTCGATCATCGATAAAAGGTGCGCGCCGGCGGTGTGGATGTTGCGGACTTTCTTCAGCACCGCCTCGGTCGCCCGCACGGTGCTGTCGTATTCCAGCAATTGCGCGAAGCCGAGGATGGAATTCAGCGGCGTGCGCAGTTCGTGGCTCATATGCGCCAGGAATTCGGATTTGGTGCGGTTGGCAAGTTCGGCCGCCTCCTTGGCGAGCTGCAGCGCCTCGGTGCGCTGGCGTTCGGTGGTGTCGCGGATCGTCGCCGCGAAAATCTGCCGCGATCCGACCGTGAGATGCGAAACCGAGGTTTCGGCCGGGAACACCTCGCCATTGGCGCGCACACCGCTGACATTGCGGCGCGCCGTGCCGGGTGCGGCACCGAATGCGCGAATCCGCTCTTGGTGTATGCCGCCGCGCTCCGCCTTCGGCAGCAGGCGCTCCAGCGACTGGCCTTTGATCTCCGCGGCGGTGTAGCCGAACATCCGTTCCGCGGCCTTGTTGAAAAGCATGATGCGCTGCTCGCTGTCGACGGTGATGAAGGCGTCGTTGGCGGTGTCGAAAATGCTCGAGAACAGACGCTCGCTTTCGACCAATGCCGCTTCGGCCTGCTTGCGCGTGCTGATGTCCTGCATCGCGCCCATCAGCCGGACCACTCGTCCATTTTCGACGACGGCGGAACTGCTCACCCGCACCCAGACTGTTCGCTGCCTGGCGGTTACGATCTGCAATTCGAGATCGAAACTGCTGCCGGTGGCGACGGCGTCCGCCACTGCGGCGGAGATCGCCGGCAGGGACTCCGGCGTGTAGGCCGCGAGGCAGCTTTGCATCGTCGGCGAATGTTCTTCCGGCGAGGTGTCGTGGATGCGGTAGGTTTCAGGCGTCCAGAACTGCGTGCCGTCGGCGACATTCAGTTCCCAGCCGCCCACCTGGGCGAGCGATTGGGAGTGGTCCATCAGGCGGGTAAAGCGATCCAGTTTTTCCTGGGCCTGCCTGCGGCGCGTGATATCGCTGAGAAAACCGTGCCACAGGATGCTGCCGTCGGGTTGGCGTTCCGGCATCGAATTACCATGGCGCCATTCGACCGAGCCGTCCGCAAGAACCACTCGGTACTCGTACTCCCAGCGCGCCATATCGCGCGCCGAGGCGTGGATGGATTCGATCAGCCCGGGCCGATCCTCCGCATGGATGGCGGCGAATATCAGGCGCGGGTCGGCGCGCACCTCCTGCAGCGTGTAGCCGATCAGCTCGCGGATGCCTTCGCTGGCATAGGGCATGATGAACCGGCCGTCGGGGAGCATCTGGAACTGGTAGACCATTCCCGGCACCTGCGACATCAGCCGTTGCAGATGGCCCTCGCGCTCCGCCAGCTCGGCTTCCTGTTTCTTGCGGTCGGTGACGTCGAGCACCACGCCGTTCCAGATGATGGAACCGTCATCGAGGAGCCTGGGGCTGGAGCGCACATGGGTCCAGATGACGCGGCCATCGACGGCGATGCGGCGATAGGTGCAATCGAAAGGTTGCAGATTGCGGCGCGAGGTTTCGCGCGCCTCGTCGAGTATCTGCGCATCGTCGGGGTGCCTGTGCCGATGCAGATTGACCGCGTCGCGCAGGATATCCTCGGGCGCGACCCCGAGCATGCTGCGGAAGCCTTCGCTGGCGTAGAGATAGACGGCGCGTCCGTCGGGATAGCGCCGCAGCTGGTAGATGGCGCCGCCGGGAATATTGTCGCCGATCACCTTCAACTGCTCGGCCAGTTCGTGCGAGCGCTGTTCCGCCAGGCGGCGCGCCTCGTCGATGCGCCGCGCCGCGATCATCTGCGCGGCGGAGGCGATCAGCGGCTGCAGGAAAGCCAGCATCGCCGGAGATGCCGCCGGTGCGCCGCCTCGTTTCGCCTTGCCCGCGGCAATCGCCATGATGCCGACCCGCCGCCCGTCGTGCGTCAGCGGGATGCACAAAAAGCGCAGCTTGGCACCCGCAGCATTTTCCAGTTCGATAGTGGCCGGCGCCTCGCCCATGCCGTCCACGGCGGCACGAAGCGCCGCGGCGGCCACTGGCCAGGACGCCGGCTTCGCCGCCAGGATGTGCATATCGGCGTCCGCATCCTCGCCAAGTTCGGCAATAAAGCCTTCGGTGCCGGCGCCGACATCGAGCAATACCTCGATCAGGCGGTCGAAGCCTGCGGTCGGCCGGCCGCTGAGCAACGAGTCGGCCTCTGCAGCGCGCAGGCCTTCGAGCAGGGCGGCATTGCGACGCAAATCGCGCATCCGCGCTTGCAGGGAGCGCATTACAAACAGCATGATGAACAGAAAATTGGCAATGGCAATCACGGTAGCGACGGCCTGCACCTGCAGGATGCGGTTGGCGTTGTGGACGGCGCGGCGCTCCATTTCGGCGGTGAGCTCGTTCGACAGTTCGAGAATCCGCTCATTGCGCTGCAGGGCAAGTTGCAGTGCCTCCGCAAGCGCGGCCTGGTCGCGGCCGCCGGATGCGATCACCCGGTCGATGGCCGTGCGCAGCGGCGACCAATGCCCGCGCATGTCCGTGAGTATTTTCTTGCAAGGCGCGCACTCCGCCAATGTCGGCGACATCGCGGTGCCGCCCCTCGCCGGCGCCGGGCCGCCCTTATCGAGGGCATCCAGGTTGCCGCTGAACAGCTCGCTCGCCTCCGCCAAATCGCGCATTGCGACCGCCTGCGGGCGCGCATCGGCTTCAAGGCGGTCCATGACAAGCAGCGCCCTGACGCTGCGTTCGCTCAGCATGCGCTGCTTGCCGGAAAGACTGGCGGTGACGGCATTGTCGGCGACCTGCCTGGCGAAATAGGCGAACAGCGCGACCATCATCAACTCGAGGCCGATGAAAAGCAGCATCGCCCAAACCAGGGTGCGATATTTCGGATCCAGACTTCGATAACGATCTAGCAGCGGCATGAAGATATTGGAGTTTGCGGGTACTGGCTGGATTCGTCTGCTGGCTGCGCTATTGCCATGGCGGAAACGCAGCCCGAATCCGCTGCCCCGCCAGTGTAACGCTTTGCCTGCATTTAGTTCCACGAGCGCGGCGGCAAACCGAGGGGGCAATCGCCACCGGTGCCGTCGATGAGGTTTTGCCCGTGACGAGCATCGCCGAGCATGTGCCGAACCGCGTCGCCGAATCGGGCGCCCAGCGCGAGCGCGTCTGAGCAGGGCTCGTCAGCGCGCAGCAATACTTTGATTTGGCGGCTTTCAAGCGCTATAATTCGGCCTCTTTTTGCGATTGCGGGTGCTGCTTACGGCCTGTGGACGCAAACAATGGTGGCTGTAGCTCAGCGGTAGAGTCCTGGATTGTGATTCCAGTTGTCGTGGGTTCGAACCCCATCAGCCACCCCAGAATTTCGCAGTCAAACCCGCCTCGCGCGGGTTTTTCATTTTTGGGCTTGCCGGCGATTGCTGCTGTCGGTGCGCCGGCGCATGGACAGGCGCCGGAAAAAAGGCGCATTCTGCTGCCTTGTGCCAGATTGGCGAAGCAACATCGGCCACTTGCGTCTGTCGATATTTCGTCCATGCGTTCAATACCGGGGAATCCAGCATGAAAAAAGCGATGATGATTTTGATGGTTTTGTTCAGCGGACTGTTCCTGTCCGGCGCCTGTGCACAGTCTTCCGATTCGAGCGGCACGGGAAACATCAAGCAGGACGCCAAGCAGGCAAAATCGACAATCAAATCCGAAGCCAAGGAAGTGAAGCCGGCCGTGAAAGAAGCGGCCCACGAGATCAAGACTTCGGTCAAATCGGCTGCCAAGGAAGTGAAGCCCAAAGCCAAGGAGGCTGGCAAAGAGATCAAGGAAGTTGCCAAGACCGGGGCGAAAAAGGTCAAGGAAGCCGCCAGGGAAGTGAAGGCCGAGGTAAAGGAAGTGTTCAGCAAATAGGACTGGACCGACTGCACTGCCAATAAAAAAACCCGCTGGCGGCGGGTTTTTATCGGTTGCCCTATTGCAGTTTCGAGCCGCGAGCGCTCAGCACGTTGGGAGGCGCTGCAAATGTGTCTGCGCGGGCGACCGTCCAGAACACCTTGAACACAGGATGCTCGGGTACACCCGTCAACAGTTCACCGGGTTTGGCCCAGGTATGGAGGGTTGCCAGGGAGCGCACCTCGGTGGAGGAGACGCGGCGAATCACATGCTCGGGGCCGAGATCGGCCGGGTGTTGCAGGCCTGCCGCGGCCAGCAATTCCTTCAGGGCGGTGAGGGTGTTGCGATGGAACTGGTAGACGCGCTCGGCTTTGTCGGGCACCACCAGGGCGCGCATGCGTTTCGGGTCTTGCGTCGTGACGCCTGTCGGGCACATGCCGGTGTGGCAGGTCTGCGCCTGCAAACAGCCCAGCGCGAACATGAAGCCGCGCGCCGAGTTGCACCAGTCGGCACCCATGGCCAGGGTGCGGGCGATATCGAAGGCGGTGACGATCTTGCCCGAAGCGCCGATGCGGACACGCTCGCGCAATCCCACGCCGACCAGGGTGTTGTGCACCAGCATCAGCGCCTCGCGCAGAGGCGCGCCGACGTGATCGGTGAATTCCAGCGGCGCTGCGCCGGTGCCGCCCTCACCGCCATCGACCACGATGAAGTCCGGCGTGATACCGGTTTGCTGCATGGCCTTGACGATGGCGAACCATTCCCAGGGGTGGCCGATGGCGAGCTTGATGCCGATCGGCTTGCCGCCGGACAATTCGCGCAGTTTCGTCACAAAGGCGATCAATTCCAGCGGCGTCGAAAACGCCGAATGCCGGGCCGGCGAGACGCAGTCCACGCCCATCGGCACGCCGCGGGCCGCGGCGATTTCCGGCGTGACCTTGGCGCCCGGCAGCACCCCGCCATGCCCCGGCTTGGCGCCCTGCGAGAGCTTGATTTCAATCATCTTCACCTGCTCGCTGCGCGCATTCTCGGCGAATTTTTCCGCGTCAAATTTGCCCTCGGCATTGCGGCAACCGAAATAGCCCGAGCCCAGTTCCCAGACGATATCGCCGCCGCGCTCGCGGTGATAGCGCGAGATCGAGCCCTCGCCGGTGTCGTGATAGAAATGGCCGCGCCTGGCGCCTTCGTTCAACGCCAGGATGGCATTGGCCGAGAGCGCGCCAAAGCTCATCGCCGAAATATTGAAAATGCTGGCGGAATAGGGCGCCGTGCATTGCGGGCCGCCGATGCTGATGCGGAAATCATGGCTGGCGATTTCGCTGGGCGCGATCGAATGGTTGATCCACTCGTAATTGGATTCGTACACATTCAACTGCGTGCCGAAGGGGCGCTTGTCGGCAGAATTCTTGGC
>JACXTT010004012.1_pt1 | contig 22128 bp, 19 predicted proteins | sample 9270951 | NCBI WGS metagenome assembly JACXTT01 (sample SAMN15532306, study PRJNA645909) | rock metagenome | isolation source: weathered quartz diorite | place: Puerto Rico | collected 2017-06-21
AGGAACGCGATCCGCTTCGGCTCCCGCGCGCGCTCGAATCCTTCGTTCACCAGCCACGCGGGGTGTACCACGTCGTAGCCGCCGGTCGTGATGAAGAGGATCGGCCGCGGCGAGATGCGATCGACGAACGAGAACGGGGTCCACTCGAGGATCTTCTCGACGGACTCGAGCGTCATCGTGTCGTCCCAGGTCTTCAGGACCTGCTTCGCGCCCGCGAAGAACGCGGCTACCTGCGCGTCGGAAGGAAGACCGCAGAGATCGCCGGGACGGCCGTTGACCGGAATGCGGAGGCTCGGCTCGCCCTGGTCACGCCGCGCGCGGTCCTCTTCGACGGCCTTCAGCAAGTCCTGGAACTGGTCCTCGGCGCGCATCAGCTTCATCCAGCGGTAGCCGTCGACGACCGGTACCTGCGACACGACCGCCTTCACGCGGCGATCGACGGCGCCGACGTACATGACGAGGCCGCCCGAGAAGCTCGTGCCCCAGATGCCGATGCGGTCGGCGTCGACCTCGGGCCGCGCCGAGAGGTAGGTGATCGCGTTCCGGTAGTCCTCCGCTTCGTTCAGCGGGAAGAGCTGCGCGCGCGGCGCGCCCTCGGAACGGCCGAACGTGCGGTAGTCGATCGCGAGCGTGACGAAGCCCGCGCGCGTGAACGCGCGCGCCTGTTCGACGAGTGCTTCCTTCACCACCGAGAAGCCGTGCCCGATGACCAGCCCCGGCCGCTTCTCGCCGGACTTCATGCCGTCCGGCAGGTACAGGTCCGCGGCGCACTTCAGGCCGCCGCTCTTGAAGAAGATCTCCGTTTCCATGCGCACGTCCTCCCGTGTCGCGGTTCCGCGTCGACCCCGAGGCGATACCACGCGGCGAAGCGCCTCGACAACGTGAGAATGGAGCACGCTATAGCGTGTTCGCAGACGCCGCCAGCCACGCCGCGGCGCGCGAACCGAGATCGCGGGCGGAGCGACGGAGATCCCGCACGCTCCGACGCGAGCGCCCAGGCGCGAGCCCGGCCAGCACCGCGTCGGCGAGGCGCTTCTGCGAGTTCCGGCAGAAGGCGGTTTCGGTGCCGCGGGCGGATCCGAGCTCGAAGATCTTGTGCGACGCCAGGCCTCCCGTGCAGTACGCGAAGTAACCGCACTCGCGCCGGCAGGCGCCGATGCCGGCGACGTGGTCGGCGACGTACGCGTGCTCGTCCCAGCGTGCGACGATCGACGCGAGCGGCTCCGCGAGCACGTTGCCGACGACGTACGGCGCGAGGTTCACGAGCTCGGGCGACAGTAGCGAGACGTCGCCGTTCGCCGCGACCGACGGCATGAGATCGATCCGGAGCTCTCTCACCGAGGGCTGGAACACGCGCGGGTTCTCGATCCATGCGAGCACCGTCGCGAGCTCTCGAACGCGGAGCCCCGGGTCGGCGCGCCAGACCTCGAGGAGATCGCGCCAGAACCCGAAGACCGCGTCGTCGTCCGGTACCTCCCGGACGCGAAGCGGTTGGCGCTCCTCGACCAACAGCCCGAGCTCCGAGCATCCGAGCCCACGGAAGAAGCGGTAGAGCTCCGCGGCGCGCGAGAGCGATTCGTGCCCGACGACCGCGAGGATCGCAAACGAGATCCCGCGCCGCACGAGATGCTCGATTCCCCGGAGCACGCTCCCGTCGCTGGGCTTCCCACCGCGCGTCAGGCGCCCACGGTTCGCCCACTCCGGACCGTCGAGGCTCACGCCCACGCGGATCCCGTGACGCCCGAAGAAATCGCACCAGAGGTCGTCGATCCGCGTACCGTTCGTCACCAGGTGATGGACGACCCGTTCTCCCCCGACGCGACGGAACGGGGCGATCAGCGTCTCGAACCGTTCGAGATCGCATGCCGTCGGCTCGCCGCCGTGCCAGAGGATCTCGATCGGTCCGCACGCGCCGTCGACGTAGCGGGCGACTTGCTCGGCGACCGCGCTCGACATCCGCCGATCGCGTGCTCGCTCCGGCAGGTAGCAGTACTCGCAATCGAGATTGCAGAGCGTCGTCGGCTGCAGGACGATCGTCCCGACGTGGAACTGGAGGTCCATGCGAATCCTGGCTCGGCGGACGAAGCCGGTGCTATCACACCCGCGAGACGAAGACGGGGAGGAGGATACGCCGAGTGCCGACCAAGAAGCCGACGAAGAAGCCCGCGAAGAAGGCCGCCGCGAAGAAGCCCGCGGCGAAGGCGAAGTCCGCGACGAAGGACCTGACCCCGAAGAAGGCCGTGAAGGCCGGACTCGGGCTCGGCGCCGGGAAGCCCTGGTACAAGGACTTCGGGCCGTGACGCGAGCGGCCGGGCGCCGCGTAGGCGCGTCGCGCGAGGCTCCGATCTCGGAAGGCCGATGTCGAAGCCGATCCTGCTGAACGCGTTCCACATGAACTGCGTGGCCCATCAGTCGATGGGCCTCTGGCGCCACCCGCGCGACCGCTCGCGCGACTACCGTTCGATCGAGTACTGGCTGCGGCTCGCTCGCACGCTCGAGCGCGGCGCGATCGACGGGATCTTCCTCGCCGACGTGTCCGGCGTGTACGACGTGTTCCGCGGCTCGCCGGACGCCGCCATTCGCAATGCCGCGCAGATCCCGGCGAACGACCCGTTCTGCGTCGTTCCGGCGATGGCCGCGGTCACCAAGAACCTCTGCTTCGGCGTGACCGGCTCGATCCCTTACGAACCGCCGTATGCCTTCGCGCGGCGGATCTCGACGCTCGATCACCTGACCGACGGACGGCTCGCCTGGAACGTCGTCACCGGATACCTCGAGAGCGCGGCCCGCGGCGCCGGCCAGGCGGGCCAGACGAGCCACGATACGCGCTACGACATCGCCGAAGACTACATGGCGGCCGTCTACGCGCTGTGGGAGGGAAGCTGGGAGGACGACGCCGTCGTCGTCGATCGGGAGCACGGAATCTTCGCGGACCCGGCGAAGGTCCATCGCGTGCAGCACGACGGCCCGTACTTCCGCGTCGACGGCATCCACCTGTGCGAGCCCTCGCCGCAACGGACGCCGGTGATCTTCCAGGCCGGGAGCTCCACGCGAGGCCAGGCGTTCGCCGCTCGTCATGCGGAATGCGTGTTCGCGGTCAGCGCGAGCCGGAAGGAGATGGCCGGTCTCGTGCGGCGTCTCCGTGCCGACGCCGTCGCCGCGGGGCGGGAGCCCGACGCGCTGCGGATCTTCCCGCTGATCGGCATCGTGACCGGGGAGACCGACGCGGAGGCCGCGGCGAAGCTCGACGGCTACCGCGCGTGCGCCCGGACCGAAGGGGCGCTCGCTCTGCTGTCCGGGTGGACCGGATTCGATTTCGGCACGCTCGACCTCGACGCGCGGGCGGAGAACGTCCGCAGTGAGGCCATCCAGTCGCTCGTGGTGCGCGCCGGCGCCCGCACCGTGCGCGAGTGGGCGGAGTTCCTCTGCATCGGAGGTGCGGCCGTCGTGTTCTCGGGATCGCCGGCGACGGTCGTCGACGAGATGGAGCAGTGGATGGACGACACGGGCGTCGACGGCTTCAACGTCGCCTACACCGTCGTGCCGGAATGCATCGACGATCTCGTCGACCTCGTCGTTCCGGAGCTCCGCCGCCGCGGCCGGTGTCGCAGCAATCCCGTCGAGGCGACGATGCGTCGCCGGCTCTTCGGTCACGGCGATCGCGTGCGCGACACGCACCCCGCCGCGGCCCATCGACGGACGCCGCGGGACCGGGCCGCTACACCGGCGTGACCAGCAGCGATGCCACGCGCGACGTGTCGAGCACCACGATCTTCTCGCGGTAGCGCGCGCGCCCGTTCTCGAACACGATCTTGTCGCGGTACTCGCCGGTGGCGTAGAGCGCGGTCGAGCCGAACTCGATCGCGTCGATCATGGTGCGAAAGACCGCGAAGCTCGCGGTCGCCGAGACCACGCCGTTCTCCTCGCCGGTGATGCGCAGCGCGCTCACCACGTGGCGCACCAGGTGCGGCGCGTAGAGGTTCGCCTCGCGGTGCGCGACGATGCGGTCCTTCAGCATGCCCTGGCTGTCGCAGTGGATGAGCGGGATCGGATAGCTCTGCGACGCGTTCTCCCAGGGCAGCACCTGGTAGAGACAGGTCTCGGCGAAGAACCCCGGCCACTCCTCGAGGCGTCCGGAGTCGATCGCCGCGACGTACTCGTGGAGCAGCTCTTCCAGCTCGAAGCGGAGCTCGATCTTGTTCATGCGCCGAAGCCCATCAGCTCGCGGTAGTTCTTCCAGAAGCCGCGGATCGCGGTCTCGGTGACCAGCGACTCCTCGTCGCCGATGTCGTGGCCGCCGGCCTCGAGTACCGAGCACTTGTCGCCGTCGCGGACGATCGCCTGCTGCACGATCTCGGCGGCGTAGCCGTCCTCCATCGAGACGAAGCCCGCCGGACCGACGAGGTTCGCCTGCTTGATGCGCGCCTTGCGCATCTCTTCCGTGTCGTCCGTGTAGCCGAAATACGTGAAGATCAGCTCGAAGCGGTCGGGGCCCTTCGGCAACAGCTGGCGCACCGCGAGCGAGTTCGAGATCTGCTGCACCACGAGACAGGGAAAGATCGAGTGGATGTGCAGGCCCTCGAACTCCGGCTGCAGCGCGAGCAGCGACGGATCGGCGAGCTGATACTTCCCGGCGTACGAGCGGATGCTCGCGTCCTTGTAGGCCTTGGTCTCGTCGCCTCCGTCGGTGCGCGGCAGCGCGCGCAGCATGTCGTGGCGGTGCTTCGCGTCCATGATCACGCCGCCCCGCTGCGTCGCGCGGTAGAGTCCAAACGTGGTGTGGAAGAGGTGCAGCAGGCTCGCGTGGTACGGGTCCTTCACGTTCTCGAAGTAGAGCTTCCAGTTCGCGTTCACGAATTGGCGCGAGTAGCCGAGCACCTGGATCGGCTTGTGGAAGTGGCGGTCGAGGAACGGCGTCATCGCCGGTCCGATGTAGTCGAGCAGCGGCTCGACCGTGTCGGAGAACGTGCCGAACACGAGGCCGTCGTAGGCGTCGACGCGGAGCTTCGGCAGCGCGTGCTGCTTGAGATCGAAGTCCTTCGGGTATCCGCCCTTGCCGTCGACGCCGCGCCGGAACGGGACGCCGACGAGATTGCCCGCGAGGTCGTAGCACCACTGATGGTACGGGCAGGTGTGCGTCTGCTTGTTGCCGTGCGGCTCGCTGCAGACGAGCGCGCCGCGGTGCGCGCAGCGATTGACGAAGGCCTTGAGCGATCCGTCGGCATCGCGCGTGACGACGACCGGCGTGTCGCCGATGAACGTGCTCTTGAAGTCGCCGGGCTTCGGGATCTCGGCCTCGAGCGCGAGGTAGCTCCAGATCGGACCGCGGTAGATGCGCTCCTGTTCGAGGGCGTAGATGTCGCGATCCATGAACACTCGATACGGCACGCGGGTCGCCGCGGCCTCCGGCCAGGTGAGCATGTTCAGATCCTTCCGGTGGTGAGGAATTTCGCGGTCACGTCGTTGAACTCCTCGACGGCTTCCCACTGCGGCCAGTGACCGGCATTCGACTTGATGACGTAGAGCTGCCCGTGCGCGACCTTCGTCGAGGAGATGCGCGCCGTCTCGATGTCGTGGACCGGATTGTCGACGGTCCAGAGGAACAAGGTCTCGGCGCGGATCTTCTCGAGCGGCGTCAGGAACTCGTCGTGGCGGCCGATCATCGACAGCACCATCGGCGAAACCTCACGCAGCTCCGGCTGGAGGTACATGCGGAGCCGCGTGTGGATGAGCTCGTCGGTGATCATGCCGTGGTTGTCGGGGTGGAAGAGCCAGCGCATGCGCGCCTGCACGCTCTCGTAGCTCGGCTGCGTGCCGGCGGCCTTCTGGCTGAGCGTGCGGAGCGCCTCGAGATCTTCGCGGCCCTTCGCGGTGAGCACGGGAAGGCCGGCCGCGGTGTTGAGGATCAGCCGGTCGACGCGCTCGGGGTGGCGCCCCGCGAAGAAGCCTGAAACCCAGCCGCCGAGCGACTCGCCCGAGAGATGCGCGCGCTCGATGCCGAGCGCGGTCATGAGCTCGCCGAGGTGGTCGGACAGGACGATCGGCGTGTACTCCATCTTCTTCTTCGCCGAGAGCCCGTGGCCGATGTAGTCGTACGCGATCACGTGGAAACGATCGGAGAGCGCGACGACGTTCTTCGCGTAGGCTTCGAGGTGTCCGCCGATGCCGTGCAGGAAGAAGAGCGCGGGCAGGTCCTTCCGCCCGGCTTCCGCGATGCGGGTGCGGCCGAAGCTCTTCGTGTCGACGAAGCGGATCTCCGCTCCCAGCATGTCCAACCACAAGCTCATGTCATCACCTCCGCTGTCGTTCCGTCCGTCTCCGTCAGGCTCTCTTCTTGCGCGCGGTCTTCCGCGCCGCGGGCGCCGCATCCGACTGCAACACGTAGGCGATGTCGCGGAGCTCGTCCAACATTCGTAGGCTCCGGGTGGAGTCGTCGTAGAGGATCTGCTTCAGGGCGAGCCCGCTCAGCATGGCGAACGTGAGGTCGATGCTGGCGAGCACGGGGTTCTCGACCGCGTCCGGGAAGAGCTCGGCGAGCGTGTCGCGGACGAGCGCGCGGAAGTCGTCGCTCATCCGGGCCACTCGCACGCGGAGCCCGGGCTCGGTGCGCGACGCGACCACGAGCTCGATCCATGCCGAGAACAACCGCTTGTCGAAGATGCGCCAGAGGAAGCCCAGCGCGGCGTCGACCGAGCCCGCCATCGGCTGTGCGGCGAGCTGCCGAAGCTCCTCGTGGCGATGCTCGAGCAGCCGTTCGACCGCGGCGGAGACCAGCGCGGCCTTGGTCGGGAAGTGATACACCTGCGCGCCGCGCGAGACGCCGGCGCGCTCGGCGATCTCGGTCGTGCTGGTGCGCACGTAGCCGACCGCGATCAGCGACTCGAGCGTGGCATCGAGCAGGCGGTTCCGCGTCTCCTCGCTCCGCTCGTCGTGCAGGTTCCGGTGTCGGGCGGCTCTTGCCATGGTCTCGTCTCGAAGTTCGTGCAGCCTGCACTAAATTCGGCAGATCTGCACGTAATCTTTCGAACGAGGCTCGGCGAGGCCGCCGGCCGGCCGCGGATCAACCGCCGCAGGCAGGGCCGCGGCTCGCCTCGAGTAGGCGCAGGAACGTGCGGGCGAAGAGGTAGGCGTCGCCCGGCCAGCGTGCCGATACGTAGTTGCCGTCCTCGACGACGACCGCCGGGGAGTCGTCGTCTTCCGTTCCGCGACGGCGGAGCTCGATCGGCCCGCGGACGAACTGCGCGCCGGGATCTCGCAGCGCGCCGCGGACTTCGTCCTCCACGTAGGCGGGGTACGTCCGGTAGTAGCGCCCGAGCTTCCAGGCCGTCAGGAAGTACGCGACTCGCTCCATGTACTTCGGAAGGCACGTCGTCCGCCGCGCGGCGATCACGCTCGCACCGGTGTCGGGATCCTGCGTGCGCGCGAGCACCAGCACGCCGTGGCAGATCGCACCGACCGGCCGCCGCAGGCGCCAGAACGCGGCGACCTTCGCCCGCAGCTCCGCGCTGCCGAGATACTGGCGCATCCGCGGCGCGTGGCCCCCGGGAAGCATCAGCCCGTCGAACGCGGCCGGATCCAGCGCCCCCCAGGCCACGGGGGCGCGAAACTCCGGTGCGGACTCGAGCTCGCGGTAGAACGCCTTCGGCTCCGCCTCGGCCCCGAGTTGCCCGAACAGCACGCCCGTGAGCAGCAAGGGATCCGCGGCCGGAGCCCGGTCGCCGCGCTCCGTGGCGAACGTCACGCGATGGCCGGCACGGGTCAGCACCTTCCACGGCACGGCGACCTCCGTCACGTCGAAGTCGTCGTCGGGCAAGGGAATCAGGACCCGGCGCGGGCGGCGGTCCGGCTCGGCCACCGGGCATCTCTAGCAAGCAGAGGGCGAGCCGACCAAGCGACGGTGCTTCACTCGGGCACCCCGGGTTCGCTACACTCGTCGGCTCCAGATCGTTCGGCAGACCGCTCGAGAAGGCGGACATCGGCGAAGGACCATGCTAGACGTGCGCTACTCGACGCCTGGGAGGTGGAATTGAGCAAAGCCAGACCTTCGGTTCTGAAACGCAAGAAGGAAGAGAATCGCAAAGAACGGCAGAGGATGAAGTCTGCGCGGCGCGAGGCACGCGCGGCCGAGGCGCTGAACCGCCCAGCCGCGGCCCCGGGCGAAGACCCGGACATCGCCGGGATCATTCCCGGCCCGCAGCCGCCGCGCGAAGACTGAGCCCCGCGGCTCGGGCGCGTGCTCCCCGGTCTCAGGCCGCCGGGAGGACGCGGCCGAGCCAGCGCGGCAGCCACCAGTTCGCCGATCCCGCGAGGCTCATCAGGGCCGGGGCCACGACCGTCCGCAGCAGCGTCGCATCGACGGCGACCGCGAACGCGAGCCCGAGCCCGAACTGCCGTGTGACCACGAGCTTCGTGAATCCGAAAGCCACGAAGATCGAGATCATGATGAGCGCGGCGCTGGTGATGATGCCCGCGGTCTCCTGTAGCCCGACCGAGACGGCGCGCACGTCGTCCCGACTCACCAGGTACTCCTCGCGGATCCGCGCGAGCAGGAACACCTCGTAGTCCATCGACAGCCCGAACAGGATCGTGAACAGCGCGACGACGATGAACGGGTTCAAGCCGCCGGGAGGTACGAGCCCGATCCAGCGCGCGCCGATGCCGTCCTGGAAGACGTAGACGAGGAACCCGTAGGCGGCGAGCACGGACAGCAGGTTCAGGATCGTCGCCTTGAGCGGGATCACCAGCGAGCGGAACAGCACGAGCAGGATCAGGAACGTCGAGGCGAGCACGGCGGGCACGATGCGATGCAGGCTGCCGTAGAGCTCGTGGTCGAGGTCGGCGCGGATCGCCGTCCAGCCGCCGACGTGGACGCGGAGCCCCGCGGCCGCGGCTTCCGACCAGGCGTCGGCGCGTAGGTCGCGGACCAGCGCCATCGCGTCCGGACCTTCCGGATCGCCGATCGGGGCCACGAACACCAAGCCCGTTCGCCCGTCCGCGGTGATCGCCGCGGGTGCGACCGGACGGAGCGTCTCGGGAAGCTCGCTCACGTCGTGCGCCGTGATGCGGAGCGTGCGGAGCGCCGTGAGCATCGACGCGAGCCCCTCGATGCGCTCGATCCGCGCGTCGCGCAGCAGACGGTCGTTGATCGCGAGGATCGCCTGCTGCGCTTCCGGCTGCCAGAGGCTCCGGCCCGCGCCGGCTTCGATCACGAGCACGGTCGGCCCCATCCAGGCCTTGTCGAACTGTGCGGCGAGCACGTCGTAGCCGCGGCGCGCCTCCATGTCCGGGGTCAAGTCCTTGGCGCCGATGTTCCAGGAGTGGAGGCGGCGGATCGGGCTCACGAAGGCCGCGAGCACGGCGAGGCCGAGCAGCAAGAAGAGCCACGGCCGCCGCATCACCTGCGTCGCCCAGCGCGCCCAGGCGCCCGACGGTCCCTCCCCGGCCGTGTGCGCGCGCGAGCCCCGCGGCCACAGCGTGGCCATTCCGAACGTCGCGAGCAGAGCGGGAAGCAGCGTGAGCGAGGCCAGCACGGCGGTCGTGACGACGCCGATGCCGCCGAACGCCATCGAGTGCAGCACCGGCGCGTTCGCGAGGAACAGGCCGAGGAAGCCGAGCGCCACGGTCAGCCCGGAGAAGAGCACGGCGTGTCCGGCTTCGACGAGCGCGATCACGATCGCTTCGTCGAACGCCGCGCCGTGCGCGAGCTCGCGACGGAAGCGGCTGACGATGAAGAGCGCGTAGTCGGTGCCGACGCCGAGACCGATCATCGACACCGCGTTCTGCGCGAACAAGCTGACCGGCACGACGCGGCTCAGGAAGAAGAGCGCGGCGAGCGCGACGGTCACGGCCGCGAGCGCGAGCAGCACGGGGAGCACCGCGGCGAGCGGGGCTCCGAAGACGACGAGCAGGATCAGCAGCGTGATCGGCAACCCGATGCGCTCGGCCGCGAGGAGATCGGTGGAGGAGTTCTGGTCGAGATCGTGGAACATCGCGCTCATGCTCGTCACGTGCGCGGTGAATCCGGGCGGAAGCGCCGCGCCGCGGATCGCCTCGCGGAGCTGCGGCGTGAGCTTCTCGGCCTCGTGATGGCTCTCGACGTCGGGCGTGACCAGCAGCAGCGCCGCGGACGAGTTCTTGCCGACGAGCTCCGGCAGACCGAGATTCCAGTACGTGCGCACCTCGCGGAGCTCGGCGACGGCCGTCAGGTTGTCCTCCACGCGCTGCGCCGCGAGCCGGAAGGCGTCGTTGTAGATCGACGTATCCTTGCTCTCGAGCAGCACCAGGAACTGGTACAGGATCCCCGGACCGAAGCGCTCGCGGATGATGTCGTTCACCTGCTCGGACGGGCTTCCCGGGATCGGCTCCGCTCCGCCCGTGAGCACGGATTCGAGCCGCGCGGCGAACGTGGCCGCGACCAGGAAGCCCGCGATCCACGCGGCGATCACCGCCTTTCGGTGTCGCAGCACGAATTCGGCGAGGGCTCGCACCTTAGCGCACCACGAGTCCTTCAGCGCCCGCGCGCGAGGCCGTGGTTCACGATCTTCTGGAGCAGATCGGGGTACCCGATGCCCGCGGCTTCGGCCGCCGACGCGAACTCCTCCGAGCGCGCGATCTCCGGGTTCGGGTTCGCTTCGAGGAAGTACAGCACGCCCTGCGGCGAGAGCCGGTAGTCGATGCGCGCGTAGCCGTCGAGCTCGAGGATCCGGTAGATGCGCTTGGTGACGATCTCGGCGCGGCGCTGGACCTCGGGTGCGAGCTCGGCGGGCTGCTGCACGATACCCCACTTCTCCTGGAAATCGGGGTCGTGCTTCACCTTCGCCGTGGCGATCGGCGTCGCGCGGTCGGGGATGTTCTCGAACAGCAGCTCCCAGACCGGCAGCACGGTCAGTCGTGAGCCGCCGAACACCGCCACGTAGATCTCGCGCCCCTCGATGAACTGCTCCGCGATCGCGTCGGTCTGGATGCGCTCGTGGATGAAGCGCACGCGCTCGGCGAGCTTCTCGTCGTTGTCGACGATCGAGGCCTGCGCGATTCCCTCCGAGGCTTCCTCGGTCAGGCTCTTCACGATCAGCGGGAACTCGAGCCCGCGTCGGCGCTTCACCTTTCGCGCGCGTGGGAAGACCGCGAACGCCGGCACCGGCAGGCGGTGATAATGGAGCAGCTTCTTCGACAGCGCCTTCTCGCGCGCCAGCACGAGGCCCGTCGGGTTGCAGCCCGTGTACGGGACCTGCAGCAGCTCGAGCAGGCTCACCACGTGCTGGTCGAACTTCCGCAGGCCGTGGAACTCCTCGAGCAGGTTGAAGACGATGTGCGGCTTCCACTCCTCCACGGCCGCGCGGATCGGCTGCAGCTCGTCGGCGACGCCGAGCGGACGCACGTCGTGGCCGATCTTCCGCAACGTCGAGACCACGTCGTACTCGGTCTTCCAGGCCGCGCGCTCTTTCTCGCTGACACCCTCGTCGCTGTCCGGGGGGACGAGCGAGGGATGCACCAGCACGAGCACGCGGAGCGATTTCACAAGGCGATCCAGTTCCTGCGGTTGTAGAGGTAATGCATCGTCTGCACCGTCAGGAAGACCGCGAAATCGACGCGCAGCCGGGGCTCCGCGCCGATGGCGCGGAGGCCGAGCTCGCGGCAGCGGCCGATCACGTCCTTCAGCACCTGGTCGAGCGTGAACTGGTACTCGCCGGTCCAGCGCGCGACCATGGCGCGGATGGCGCTGCGATTGCGGCGCAAGAACGCCGAGGCGCGCTCGGCGCGGCGGTCCTTCCGGTCCGCGGAGAAGATGCGTTCGAGGTCGCGGTCGTAGACGTCGGGATAGTGCACGGTGTAGTTCCGCCGCTTCTCCGCGTAGTGCTCGCCGAGCGTGAGGCCGAGCTCGCGGATCGGCTCGACGGTCTTCCGCGTGCGCACCAGCGGCGCCACGCCGCGGAGCTCCTTCATCAGCGCGTCCACGTACTCGAGCTTCTTCAGCGCCGACCAGCCGCGGTAGCGCCGCTTCCAATACCCCGGACCCTGCAGCCAGACCGCGAACGTCTCCGCGAAGTCCTCCACCGGGTGGCTCTGCGCGTAGTAGAGCCGCAGGTGCTGCACGTAGCGGCGGCTCGCCGGGTTCGGTCGGTAATAGTCCGGATACTTCTTCGCCGGACTGCCGAACACCTCGCGCCAGCGGCTGCGCCGCTGCAGGCCGTAGGCGTGCTGCAGCGCGTGCCCGAACTCGTGGCGCAAGATCCGTACGCATTCCTCGTGCGTGCCGCCCTCGACCTCGAGCATCTGCCGTCGTTCGAGTCGGGTGAGGCGGGGATGCGCGAGATAGAAGGGGATCGCCACGCCGGGAACCCCGGACGGCGAGAACCATTCCTGCGACAGCCAGACGTGCGGCTTGATCGCGAGCCCCTGACGGTCGAGCTCGCGCTGCACTTCATCGACGCAGGTCTCGAGCCACGTGCCGTCGATGCGGAGCGGCAGGTCGCGGATCTTCATCCGCATGAGCTTCTCGTCCGACAGCCGCGCCCACCGCGTCGTTCGGGTGCGCCGCGGCGGCGCTTTGCGGGTGTACGTCGTGGCCATTCGCGCCGCCGCTTCGCGGCGGGCTCATTTCCTAGGCCGACGGCCGTGGCGTCAAGACTCGGCGGTTTTCCCCCGCGCGCCTTGCCGAAGCTCGCGGTCTGTGGCGTTTGATCGTTCGGGCCAGGAAGAGACGGAAGGCACGTGACGAAGCTCGAGCGGTTCCGAAGGCGGCGGCTGTCGAACGGCAGTGCCCGGCTGGTGCTCGACGCGCTGCGAGGGGCGGGGCTCCCGGAAGCGCCCGTGCTCGGCGCGGCGGGTCTCCGGGCGGGCGACGTCGAGCGGCCGGACGGCGTGATCACCGGCGCGCAGCAGCTCGCGCTCGAGGAGGCCTTCGTCGCGCGCACCCAGGATCGCCGCGAGCTCTGGCTCGAGCTCGGCTTTCGCTATCGGCTGCTGCTCTACGGGACGTTCGGCCTCGTCATCCTGAACGCCCGGACCGTCGGCCGCGCCGTCGAGTTCGCCGCGAGCTTCCACGAGCTCGCGTTCACGGTGATCCACTACACGGCCCTCCGCGACCGATCCGGAGGCATCGTCGGGCTCGAGGCCGATCTCACCTGGGTCCCGGAATCGCTCCGCGTGTTCATGCTCGACCGCGACCTCGCGGCCGTGCGGCGGATCCTCGACGACATGGTGCACGGCGTCTTCCCGCTCGAAGAGATCCGCGTCGCGCGGCCCATGCCGAGCGACGCCGGCCGCTACGCCCGCGCGCTCGGCGCTCCGGTCGTGTTCGGAGCCGAGCGCACGGAGCTCCGCTTCTCGCCCGAGGCGCGCCATCTGCCGATGCCTTACGGCAACCCGATCCTCGAGGAGGCCTACGAGCGCCAGTGCCGGGAGCTCGTCGACGCGCTCGCGCTCGGCTCCTCCGAGGTCGAGCAGGTGGTCGACCTCCTGGTTCGCCGGCGCGGCGATTGGCCGACGATCGAAGAAACGGCGAGCCGGATCGCCGTGTCGCCGCGCACGCTGCGTCGCCGTCTCGACGAGCAGGGCACGAGCTACCGCGCGCTGCTCGAAGGCGTACGGCGGAAGCAGGCGGAGGAGCTGCTCTCCGCGACGCGGCTCTCCGTCGAGCAGATCGCCGACTCGCTCGGCTACGCCGAGACTGCGAGCTTCACGCATGCCTTCAAGCGCTGGACCGGCCGGGCACCGCGCGAGTTCCGCCGCCGCTCGCCGCACGCGACGCAGGACGTGCTCGCGGACTCGGCCCGCTCCCCCGAGACGGTCCGCCCGGGCGGTCGACGCGCGGCGAGAGGCTCCGCGGATCGCCGGACGGCGTGAGGATGCCCATGCGAATCGTCCACTTCTTCGACTACAAGAGCCCGTACGCCTACATCGCCCAGCAGGCCGCGTTCGCGATCGCCGAAGAGAGTCGCGCCGAGATCGACTTCCAGCCGTACACGCTCGACATCCCGAGCTACCTCGGCGACGCCGAGGTCGACGAAGCCGGGAACGTGCTCTCCGAGCGACGAAACGCGCACCAGTGGCGCCGCGTGCGCTACGCCTACATGGACTGTCGCCGCGAGGGCGCGCGGCGCGGCCTCGTGGTGCGCGGCCCGCGGAAGATCTTCGACAGTTCGATCGCGCACGTCGGCTTCCTGTGGGCGAAGCGCGCGGGCGCCTGGCGCGCGTACCACGACGAGGTCTTCCGCGCGTTCTGGCGCCGCGAGCTCGACATCGAGGATCCCGCGGTGGTGCGATCGACGCTCGCCGCAACGGGAGTGCCGGTCGACGGCTTCGACGCCTACCTCGCGGGTGAAGGCCGCGCGGAGCACGACCGCCTGCGCGCCGAGGCCGAAGCCGAGGGCGTGTTCGGCGTGCCGAGCTTCCTCGTCGACGGGCAGCTCTTCTGGGGAGCGGAGCGCTTCGAGCGCGTGCGCGAGCTCCTCCTCAGGCCGTAGACCGCCTGCTGCGCACGCGGGCCACGCCCTTCGTCGCGCGATGATCTAGAGACGGATGCCGTAGTACTCGAAGAAGCGCCGGCCGTATTCCGCGTCGTCGAGCGCATCGCCGAGCTCGATCCACGCCTCGGTGCCGACGCGCGCGCGGCCTTCGATCAGGCCGATCGCGTCCTTGCCGACGAGCCAGCGGAACTTGTAGGCGTCGGTGCGCACCGCCTCGAGGATCGTGCGCGCGACCTCGTCCGGGTGGGCCGGGTTCTTGAATCCGGCCGAGTAGAACTTGCCGCTGCGGCGCATGATCGGCTGGTACGGCGAGCTCTTGTCGTAGCGCGTGGCTTCCGCGGAGTTCTCGAAGATCTTGGTCGCGACGACGCCGGGCTCGACGTGCACGACGCGGATGCCGAAGCGGCGCACCTCGTGCGCGAGCGCTTCACCCGCGCCCTCGAGGGCCCACTTCGATGCGGAGTACGGCACCTGGTCCGGCAGTCCGACGAGCCCGGCGATCGAGCTGACGTTCACGATCGCCCCGCGCTTCTGCTCGCGCATCGCCGGCAGCACGGCCTGGATGCAGCGGATCGCGCCGAAGTAGTTCGTCTCGAAGAGCTTGCGGTGCTCGTCCTCGGGCACGAGCTCGAGCGGCGTGGCGCCGCCGATGCCGGCGTTGTTCACGAGCAGCGAGACGGGCGCGTGCTTCGCGGCCGCGGCGAACGCCCGGCCGATCGAATCGGCATCGGTCACGTCGAGCTCGACGAGCTCGATCGGCAGTCGCTCCGCGGCGGCGGCCTCGCGGAGCGGCCCGGCCTTCTCGAGGTTCCGCATCCCGGCGAACACGCGGTAGCCGTTCCGCGCGAGGTGGAGGGAAGTCGCGTATCCGATGCCGGTGCTCGTTCCGGTGACGACGGCGATGTCCACGTGGTGCGCCCTCCTCGTTCGTTGCTCGCCCGACCATGCACCGTTCGGCGGCCGCCTGGCAACGAACGCACGGACCCGCTCGCGTGAGCGTCGTTTCCATTCTAATCAGAATGGTCGATGTCCGTCGCCGAGCTGTCCCGAGAGCTTCGTTCCGTCGTCGAAGAGGAAGAAGCGTTGCTGGAGCGCGTCCGCCGTGCGCTCGCCGAGGCGCGCGCGAGAGCGGCGGAGCGTACGCGACCGAGCGCCGCGTCGATCGAGTCGATGCGGGCGCTCCGCGACGACGCGGCATCGGCGTCGGCCGAAGATCTGCCGGTCCTCCTCCACGAGATGAGCGTCCGGCATCGTCTCGCCGAGCGCCGCGCACCGAAGCTCTTTCCCGACGCCTCGGTTCCCTACGTCGCCCACCTCCGCGTGGACGAAGGGAAGGGGCCCGAGGACTACCTGCTCGGCTACGTCACGTTCTTCGACGCCGCCGCGGGAGTGCGCGTCGTCGACTGGCGCGTGGCGCCGATCGCGCGCATCTTCTACCGCTATCGCGAGGGCGACGCGTTCGACGAGACGTTCCCGGGGCGTGTCGTCGAGGGAACCGTGCTCGCCCGGCGCATCCTCGCGATCGAAAGAGGCGAGCTCCGGCGGATCGTCGGCGACGGCATCGCGCTCGAGCGCGATGCCGAAGGTGCATGGCGCAGCACCGAGCGGGCGGCGCTGTCGCTCCAGGGCGGCGGCGCCGAGACCGCGGCGCGCCCGGGGATCCTCGGCGTCGGGGCGGGCAGCGCCGAGCGCGCGCGTGCTGCCGACGTGACCGCGCTCCTCGATCCCGATCAGTATGCCGCGATCTCCGCGCCGGCGGAGCGGCCGCTGCTGGTGCTCGGCAGTGCGGGCAGCGGCAAGACGACCGTCGCGCTCCATCGCCTCGCGCGCATCGCCGCCGCCGAGAGCGCGCGCCATGCGCTGTCCGGCGCCCGGGTCGTGGTTCCGGAGGAGGGCTTGGCGCGTCTCTCGCGCCGACTGCTCGAACCGCTCGGCGTCGGACCCGGGCACGTGAAGACCGCCGAGGCCTGGGCGATCGAGCTCGCGCGCTCGGCCTTCAGCCGCGCGCTCAAGATCTGCACCGAAGCGCCTCCGCTGGTGACGAGCCTGAAACGCCACCCGGCGCTCCATCGTGCGCTCCGCGCGCGCATCCCGGCGTCGCGCCAGCCCGCGAAGCTCGCGCGCCTGCGCCAGCGCATCGCCGAGGTCTTCACCGACCGCGAGTTCCTGGCGAGCGTCGTCGCCGCGTCCGGCGGCGACCTGCCGACGACCGCGATCGAGGAGACCGTCCGGCACACGATGCTGCAGATCGCCGACCCGATCGAGCGCCAGCTCGCGGGCGTGGAGGATCCGGAGATGCGTCGCGGCCTCGACGGCCTCGCGCTCGCGGACGGCACCCCCGATTCGCTCGCCGGCACCGTCGATGCCGAAGACCTGCCGATCCTGCTCGATCTCCGGGCACGGAGCGGCGGGCTCGGCGGCCCGTCGGCGTCGCTGTTCGTGCTCGACGAGGCCGAGGATTTTTCGCTGTTCGAGCTGGTGGTCGCGCGCGCGACGCTCGCCGAAGGTGCGAGCGTGACGCTCGCGGGAGACGAGGCCCAGCAGACCGCGTCGAGCTTCGCCGGCTGGTCCGAGACGCTGACGGCGATCGGCGCGGAGCGCGCCGAGACGGTGCGACTGCCGACGTCGTATCGTTGCCCGCGGCCGGTCGCCGAGCTCGCGCGCCGCCTGCTCGGAACGCTCGCTCCGGCGGCGCCGGTGCAAGCGGCGCGCGAGGGCGCTCCCGTCGGCGTCTTCCGGCTGCCGACCGAGGCGCAGGCGCATCTCTTCCTCTCGGGAGCGCTGCGCGACCTCGTCGATCGCGAGCGCCGCGCCTCGGTCGGAGTCGTCGCGTCGAGCGCGGAGGCGGCACGTCGCTTCCACGCGCTGATCGCGGATCTGCCGGAAGCGCGGCTCGTGCTGCGCGGAGATTTTTCGTTCGAGCCCGGCATCGACGTGACCGACATCGACAACGCGAAGGGGCTCGAGTTCGATTACGTCGTGGTTCCGGACGCGACGGCGTCGATCTATCCGGACACGGCCGACGCGCGCCGGCGCCTCCACGTCGCGGCCACGCGCGCCTCGCACCAGCTCTGGCTCGTCGCGGGAGGAGGGCTGTCGCCGCTGCTCGCCGAGTGAGATCCGTCATGTGCTCGCGAGGAGACAGACGCGCCTCGTTCCGCTAGGTTTGCGGGACCTCATCGGCATCACGCCCGCATCCAGAGGAGGGTCTGAGTATGGGAATCTTCAGCTTCGTGACGGGCGCCGGGGAGAAGCTCGCTCCCACGGCGGAAGAGAAGGCCGCGGAGCACAACTGGCGGCAGGCCGCGCTCAAGAACGTACCGGCGAAGCTCGGTCTGCCGGTCACGGACTTCGCGGTCCAGCTCGACGGCGAGACCGCGATCCTCACCGGCAAGGCCGCTTCGAAGGAAGTCGCCGAGAAGATCGTCGTCGCGATCGGCAACACCGAGGGTGTCGGCAAGGTCGACGACCGGCTCGAGGTGGCGGCGGCATCGGCCGCACCGGCGACGCCGGCCGCGGGCTCTGCGGCAGCCCCCGCCGCGGCGGCGGAGGCCTCGACCTTCTACGTCGTGCAGTCCGGCGACAACCTCTCGAAGATCGCCAAGCACGTCTACGGCGAGGCGTCGAAGTACATGAAGATCTTCGAGGCCAACAAGCCGATGCTCAAGGATCCGGACAAGATCTACGTCGGGCAGACCCTTCGGATTCCGCCGAAGTAGCCGGCGGAACGGGGCGAAAGCAGGCGTTCACGGCTTTTTTTTGGGTTCCGCGGCATTTTCTGCGGAACCGACCGAAAAAGGATGTGTTCGAGTCGCAGTCGCAAAAGAGCGAGAGGGAGGTCATGCACATGCGGAGATGGGAAGCGATTTCCGGTTTCGTGGCTCTTTCGGCGGTGACGATGTTCGGATCCGGCTGCGTGGCGACACGGGGTTGGGTCCAAGAGCAGCTCTCGCCGCTGACGGGCCGAATGGACAGCATGGACCAGCGGATCAGCGGGGTCGACGCCAAGGCCGACCGTGCGCTCGCCGGTCTCGACAACCTGAAGCTCGAGCAGAAGCTCGTCGTCGGGATGAAGGACGGCGCGAAGTTCGGCTTCGATTCCGCGGGTTTGTCGCCGCAAGCGAAGGGTGAGATCGACCGCTTCATGAAGGAGCTCGAGGAGAGCACCGCGGTCAGCGCGACGGCCCCCGAGCGCGTGTTCGTGGTCGCCGGCCACGCCGACAGCACCGGCAAGCCCGACTACAATTACGACCTCGCCCAGCGCCGCGCCGAGCGCGTCGCCGGCTATCTCGTCAGCGAGAAGGGCATCGACCCGATGCACGTCCGCGTCGTGTCGTACGGAGCCACGAAACCGCTCTCGGAGAGCAACACCCGTCAGGCCCGGTCTCAGAACCGCCGGACGGAGATCCTGGTGTACGCCGAGAAGGTCACCTCTCACTAAAGCGGCGTCAGCCGACCGTCGCCGGGGGGAAGGCGATCTCCACCTCGAAGCCTCCCTCGGCGCGGTTGCCGCCGCGAACGCGTGCGCCCATTTCCGCGCTGAGGCCCTGCACCAGCGCGAGGCCGAGGCCGGTGCCCTTGCGGCGCCGGGTGAGCTCGCTCTCGCCGCGCACGAACGGCTCGAAGATCCGCGGTAGCAGGTTCGCCGCGACGCCGGGGCCGTGGTCGCGGACGAAGATCGACAGCGCGCGGCCGTCCTCGCGTGCGCCGATCACGATCTCCTTCTTCGCCGCGCCGTCCGCGTACTTGACGGCGTTGTCGACCAGGTTGAACAGCACCTGCATGACGGCATCGCGCTCGAAGCGCGCGACCGGCAGGTCGGGCGCGCAATCGATCCGCAACGTGAAGCCGCCAGCCTCGACGTGCGGGCGGACGAGCTCGGCGGCCTCGCGGATCACCGTGCCGACGTCGCCCGTCTCGAGCTTCGCCGGACGCGTACCCTTCTCGAGCCGCGAGAGCTCGAGCACGTTGTTCACGAGACGCGTCAGGCGCTCGGACTCGGCCGTGATGTGGCGGTGGTACTCGTCGCGCTTGGCGTCGGACGCGACCATGCCGTCCCGCAGCATCTCGCCGTACATGCGGATCGCGGTCAGCGGCGTGCGGAGCTCGTGCGTGACCGCCGCGACGAAGTTGCTTCGCTGCTCGGCGAAGCGGAGCGTCACCGCGATCATGCGATAGAGCGCGGCCAGGCCCGCGAGCGTGGCGAACAGCGAGAACGCCGCCAGCGCGTAGACCGAGCCCGCGCCGCCGACGCCCGGCAGCGCCGCCAGCGCGAGGTGCGCGCTCACCGACTCGAACGGCTCCGCGAAGCGATGCAGGTACGCGATCTGGCCTTCGGCGCGCGCCGGCTGATCTCCGAACGTGACCCAGGCGTAGCCGGAGAGCTCGGGTCCGACCGCGCGTTGGCGAAGCCATTGGCCGAGCTTGTCGAGGTCGACGAGCAGGCCTTGCCGGTAACCCTGCGTCTCGTGGACGACGGTTCGGTAGAGGATCAGCCGCCGCTCGCCGACGGGTGCTCCGACCATCGGCGAGAGCTCGAATTGATCGATCTGGTTTCGCGTCGCCGCGCGCCGCCCGCGCGGGCTCTGGCCTTCGAGGCGCGAGGACGACTCGCGCTTCTCGAGGCCGTCGTCGCCGAGCTGTTGCAGCGAGGCGCCGAGTGACGGCTCGAGCGCCTGCTTGGCGTACTCCTTGGAGACCTTGGTCTGGCGATCGGCGCGCTGCTCGGCGCCGCGATTGAGTGCGCGGAACGCATCGTACGCCGAGACGTCGCTCTTCTTCTTCGCCGCCGAAAGCTTGTCGAGCTTGGGCTCCGCCGCGGCGGCGACCTCGTCGAGCTCGAGCGTCGAGCCAGGGGCCTGCGCGATTTCGTTCTCGCGCAGGTTTCCGTTCTTCGGACCGGATCGCCAGTAGGGGGCGACCTTGCGGCGGAGCTCGGTCGTCGCGGCGACCGCCTGCGGCGCCCCCGCGGGCTCGTTCGGCAGATGCAGGCTGCCGTCGGGATCGACCTGGAAGTAGCCGACCACGAACGGCTCGGTCGGGGCGCCGGCGAGCGGCGAGCGCACCAGCGCCCCGGCTCTGTCGCCCGGCGGCGTGTACTCGTGCGCGTACTCGCCGAACGCGCGGCTCTCCTCGGTCGCGAGAAACTCCGAGAGGGCGCGCTCCATCTCGTCGAACAACCGCTCGGCGACCGCCTGGTGGCGCGCCGTGCGCTCGAGCTCGACGCTGACCAGCGCGCGGCGTGCGAGCAGCGCGGTCGGCACCAGCAGCGCCACGGCGACGAGCGCGAAGACGATCCGGAAGCGGCGCATCGTGGAGGTCAGCCGAGCAAGCGGTAGCCTTCGCCGCGAACCGTCTCGAGCGGAGCGCTGTCCGCCATGTCCAGCTTCTTCCGGAGCTTCGCGACGTGCACGTCGACGGTGCGGGTCTGCACGTGGTCGACGTGGTTCATGCCCCACACTTCGATCAGCAGCGTGCGGCGGCTGACGATGCGACCGCGGTCGCGCGCGAACAGCGCGAGCATGTCGACCTCGCGCTGCGAGAGCTCCACCTCGCGCGTGCCGGCGAGCGCGCGCCGCGCGCCGGGGTCGATCCTCCACCCGGCGATCTCGAACGGACGCTCCGCGGGCGCGAGGCGTCCCGAGCGGCGGAGCAGCGCCTCGATCCGCGCCATCAGCTCCGCGATCGAGAACGGCTTCGTCACGTAGTCGTCGGCGCCGGCGCGGAAGCCCTCGAGCACGTCGCTCTCGGAGCCGCGCGCCGTGAGCATGAGGATCGCCTGCTCGGGGCGTTTGGCGCGGAGCTCGCGGCAGACGTCGAAGCCCGAGAGGCCGGGGAGCATGACGTCGAGCAGAACGAGCGCGAAGTTGCCGGCGAGTGCCACACGCAATCCCTCGTCGCCGGTCGCAGCCGCACTCGGTGCGTAGCCGCCGAACGCGAGCACGTCGCAGAGGCCGGTCGCGAGCACGCTCTCGTCCTCGATCACCAGGATCGCGAGCTTCGTCGCCATGGCGAGAGTGTACGGCATCGCGCGCCGGAACCTCCACGGTTCGTAAAAGCCCGGCGGCGCTTTTTACCTTCGTTTTACCCAAGCGCTCTCCCGGCCATGCGTTCTCCTCGTGCACAGTCGAAAGCACGCGGACGCAGCGTCCGCGAACGAAAGGAGCGAAGTCATGGAAGCGAACGAAGGTGGAACGCAGACGAGGCGGACGCGCTGGCTGATCGCATCGGTGCTGATCGGGGCGACGGCGCTCGCCGGCGCGGTCGCACGAGGCAAGACGACCGCACCCACGGATCCGGCCGGTGGCACGCAGCCGGTTCACGCGTCGAGCGGCGCGGTGTCGTTCTCAGGCACGCTCGACCGGACGGCGGTGCTCGTCGGAGGCGAGCGCGGCGTCCGCATGGAGCTCGTGATCGGTGCGGCCGAGGGCGAGACGCAAGCGGTCCCGCACGTACCGACGGATCTCGTCGTGGTGCTCGACCGCTCGGGATCGATGGGCGGCGAGAAGATGGATCACGCCAAGGCCGCGATCCGCGAGCTCGTGTCGCGGCTCGGTGCCGACGATCGTTTCGCGCTCGGGACCTACTCCACCGGCGCCACCCTGGAGATCCCCCCCGCGGACCCGGACCCCGCGGCCCGCCGGCCCCGGCCCGAACCCGG
>JACXTT010004013.1_pt1 | contig 22125 bp, 19 predicted proteins | sample 9270951 | NCBI WGS metagenome assembly JACXTT01 (sample SAMN15532306, study PRJNA645909) | rock metagenome | isolation source: weathered quartz diorite | place: Puerto Rico | collected 2017-06-21
TCGAGGACCAGTTCTACGATTTCCTTGTTGCGCATCGGGGCGAGTATACAGAAGATAGTTTGATTCGTCAAAACAAATTATAGTTTCAGTACACCCTGGGAGTCGCCGTCGCGCAGTGAAACCAGGTCACGCATGGACGTTTCCTGGGCGCAGGAATCCCTGCCTGCTTCTTCTCTCACAAATGCCATTCAGGCAGGCAGGAATGCCTGAGATCCCAGAGCCTTTTGTGATTCACCGCTTCTGCGTTTATATTTGTCCCGAAAAATTGCGATCGGAGGCGTTTATATGAGCTTTACCCGAATGGACCAGGGCAAGATCGAAGACTGGATGACGATTGGCGAGGCCGTCTCCCGGCGCCAGTCTTCTATGCCGAGTATCATAAAGACGCTGCTGCTTCAGCTTGAGGAGCAAGTTGACGGCTTCGCTGTGAGTCAGCTCCACCATGGCTTGCAGACGGCTACTCGCGCGCTTCGAGATGGGGCATCGGAAGAGATGACCGTCGCAGCGTTATGTCACGACATCGGCAAAGTCATCTCAGTAGAAAACCATCCGGCCATCGCCGCGGAGATCCTAAAACCTTACGTTACCACTGAGACCTACGAGATAATTCGTACTCATCAGGATTTTCAAGGCCGGCACTATTACGCGCTGATGGGCAAGGACCCGGAAGCGCGTCGCCAGTATGCGGGCGAAGCGTGGTTCGAGATGGCTTGCCTGTTCACCGATGGGTGGGATCAAACCTCGTTCGATCCCGAATACGACACGCTTCCTCTTTCGCACTTCGAGCCGATGATCGATCGCATATTCTCGAGTCCCAAAACAGAGACCGCGCAAACCGCCCAGGCGGTGATCAGTCTTTCCAACCTGAGCTAACAACTCAGCAACGCGGTTACCGCGTTGGGCAACCACGAGGCCTAAACTCGCGATGCCCGGATCGACCGCGAAGCGAGCCGTGGCTTATCTTGAATCTCAAATCTGGATGGTCAACTCGTAGCTGCTGATGGCGATCTTGTCTCCAGGCTTTACAGAAGCGCTCTCGCCCGCGGATATTTCCCTCCCATCGTCAATCGCAATCGGATTGGCTCCCTTGCAAGTCACGGTGTACTCGTCCCCCTGCTTCGCCAACGTAGCGTGCTGGCGGCTCACTTCGAGATCGCCTTCCAATCTCAGGTCCACAGCGACCTGGCGCGAGCCTCGTCCGATAGTTATTTCGTCTTTGAAGAACGGTCGCACTTCGGCCGGGGCAGCATCGGCGCCGGGCAGTTTACGGTGGACCCGAACTGCGAAGATCGGGACGAGCGGCTCAGCGGGCTTCCGAGGCCGCACGATTGTAGCCTCATCATCGATCTTCTCGGTCACCGCGACGAACTCCGTCGGCACGGGTTCGGCCCGCTTACGCGGTTTCACCATCGTCTTCTGGGCTTCGGTATCCCACACGTGTTGCACTCGGAAGTGCGTTGCCTCCAATCCCGGATCCACTCGCAGCTCAACGGTCAGCGTTCGCGTTTGAAAATCGCTATCGCCGGCAAGCTCTTTGGCGCGCTCGGTAAGCACGTAGTGGAGCCCGCGCTCCAGGCCCTCACGTTTCTCACCTTGCCATTCGCCGTCATCGGCGGGGCTCATGAAAACGATGTATTCGCGGGGTACATAGGTCGGTCCGCCCGGCGGCGTAAACATCTCTCGCTGCATGGAGGCTTCTATCTCACGAGCCACCGCTACCAGAAAGTCGTCCCACTTGGATCGCGGCGTCGGCTCGCCCTGCTCGTCGAGGTCCTCCTCCCCGTCAATCCATTTTCTAAGATTCTCGATCCATGCTCGCATTTCGTCCTCCTGCTCAACGGAATCAACCACCGGGGGAACATTGGGATCACCCGGAAAGAAACCACCATTTGAGGTCACGGCTCATTCCGGCTTCACGAACCGCCCGTCCACCCATCCGATGTCCGGAGCATTATCGGGCGCAGCCCCGGCCCATTCCAGTATCTTGACCCTCATCCATCCGCTACGCTCTTCTATGATCCGAATCCGAGTTTTTTCCGGCAGAGCTATTAGCACCGCGCCAAAGGGCTCGCTCCGCAAGTTGACGTTGAGCGCGCCGGAGATTCGGCCATCCTTGCTTTGCCCTCCGAAGAAAGGTAACCCGGCCTTCTGGTCGGCAAAGTGATAATAGGTCGACGCAGCCAGTCCAATGAGCGCGGCCGCCAAAAAGATGATGAACACTCGCCGGAGCCACTCCGAACTGATAACCGCGCGTATCTTGTCAAGAGGGCTCCGCGGCGGCCGAAGTGCCTTAATGCTCGCCCTCCTCCCGCTCAACGGCGTGTCGTTCTCGTCGGCTATCATCACGCTTCGGTTGCGGTCGAGAGTTTGAACTCGCGAGGCGATTGCTGAGCCGATTGCCCGCGTAACGAACGCGTCAGTCTCCGAACCGCCGAGCTCCTCAATTCCGGCGCCCCCTTTCTCCTCTCCGGGGTTGTTTCTGCGGTCGGAAGCACTCGGGGGCTGATCCGAGTGACTCGGCAACTCGACCACTATTCTTGCCTTCTGAGGTCGGGCGATTTCGCGAGGCGCGTGCGCCAGAGTTTGAAAGTTGGGACGCGCGGCAACCGGCTCGATCGTGCTGGTAGCCGTCAAGCGTGACCGAACTATGGTTGCTTCATCCTCCGCCTGCTGGCTCGGGACACCAACTAGCCGCACCTGCGCGAAGGCTGCCCAAAACTCCTCGACCGATTGGTAACGGTCGGCAACTCGCGACGAGGTTGCTTTACTCAGGATGCTGAGTAATGCTCCAGACCAGACTTCGGACGCGAGTTCGGCCGGCAGATGCTCAATCGGCCCTCGCGAAAACTGCCGCGGCGCGCGGCCGGTCATGGCGGTGTAGATCGTCTTAGCCAGGGAATAGACATCCGCCGATGGAGTGAGCTTCTGATTCATATCGTCCGCTCTCACGTCGGGATGGTGCTCGGGCGGAGCGTAGACGTTTGTCCCGACTCGCGTAATCTCGCTGGCATCATCGTGAGTCATCTTGGCGACGCCAAAATCAGCGATCTTTAAGACACGCCGATCGGCGGACAGCAACAGGTTGTTTGGTTTGATATCCCGGTGAATTACTCTCTCGCGGTGCGCATAGGCCAGCGCCTCCGCCACTTGCTGAAAATAAAACAGTGCATCGTCCAGACCGACCGGTCTCTTGCGGCAGAGGGACCACAAATCACCGCCCGGCATGTACTCGAGCACAAGGTAGTGAAACGGCACACCGACGAGATCAGCGGCGGTCCCGTGGCCGAGCCTTTGAATAATGTGGGGATGACGGACCCGGTCGAGCGCGATCGCTTCGTTCTGAAAGTTCTCAACCAGAGTGTGTTCCAACTCCGGATCGGGCGTCCCTTGAAGCGAGGTGTTGAGCGACTTGATGATGACGAGCCGCGCTTCGCTATGCTGATCGAATGCAAGGAAGATTTCAGCATAGCTGCCGCGCCCCAGGCAGCGCTCTACCAGGTAGCGATCATCGACTACGCTGTTTTCCAGTCGAAGCTCAGGCACTTCGGTTTCCACCTTTTGTTACTGTGGCGACAAAACAGGTTGCTTGCGTCGTTCCTCGGCGTAGTGCGCCAGCGCCGAGGCTGCCTTCGTCTTCTCACCGATCGCTTCGTACGCCGCGGCCTGCTGAAGGTACGCGTCGTACATCGATGGCTGCCGCGCGGTTGCTTCCTCGAAACTCTTCACTGAGCCTTCGTACTCGCGCTGTTCTAACTGGGCGCGCCCCAGCCAATAGTGCGCTCTGGCGTTCGAAGGGTCCCGCTTCAGCACCGCATCGAATTCCGACGCGGCAGTTTTGTAATCACCTCTCTCGAAAGCCTCACGACCGAGTTGCAACGTGTCGGCCTCCCTGTTTGCGTTCGCATTAGACGCGCGGTTTCTGATGAAATCTGACGCTCGCAGGCCGCCATAGAAAGCCCCAGCGGCCACCACCAACACCAAAAGCGTATACATCAACACTCTTGATGCTGCCCGCCCTTGCAGGTCTTCCTTTCGCCCCTCCGCCTGTTCGTCCTGGATCCGGGCCAGCTCGAGCCGGCGCGGTGGTTCATCCGGCGCCGGTCGGTCGCGGTTGAAGTCGACTCGAATGCGGCCGGCCCGCGCTGATGCTTGCGATACCGCTGAAGCGCGGTCGCCCGGCGCACCTGCCGCGCGCCTGTCGCGACCCTTTGGTAATCCGTCATCAATGGCGATGATCGGAGTCTGCCTTGCGCGACCCAGTTGCACCACGACCGCGGTTAGGTTGTCGTCAGCGCCGCGCTGGTGGACGATTCGTTTTAACTCATCGGCCGCGCGCTGCGGATCTTTGTACTCAGCCAGCACGCGCGCGATTTCTTCGTCGGACATATGCCGGTAGATGCCGTCGCTGCACAAGAGAAACCTTGTCCCGTCGCGAGCGTGTATCGATTTGATTTCGACTTCGACTGCGCTCTCGACACCGAGCGCGCGGTTAATAATGTTGCGGTTGCCCAGCCCGTCGGCCTGTTCGCGCGCGATTCGACCGGCCCTGATGTCGTCGTTAAGATCGGTGTGATCAACCGTCTCGCGAGCGAAGCGCCCTTCTTCCAGGCGGTAGACTCGGCTGTCGCCGACATGAGCTACAGTCACGCGATTGCCCTCGATGTGAATCAGGGCAACGGTTGTTGCCATGGTCTTATAGACCGGATCACTTTCAGCCATCTCGAAGACATCGCGGTTGGCAAATGCGATCGCACGGCGTACGAGCTCAACTGACCCACCGTCAGTTGATTGGTGGTTGAGAGCCTCTTCGATGGTCTCGGCGGCGGTCTGGCTGGCGACCTCGCCGGCGCGTTGACCGCCAACGCCGTCGAACACCGCGAACAGTCCTCGTTCTGGAATCGCGAGATATCGATCCTGATTGACCGGTCGCTTCGGGCTCAACCCGCGATCACAGACAAAGCCGACTTTGAGGTCCATAGGTCACTCAGATGCCGCGTGAATAGATACGCTGGCCGCCACCCGCACGTTCGTAGCGGCGAGTATTTTGATCTCTACCAAAGCATATTAGCACTTCAGAACCGGCGGCGTGAACGAGGATCAAAGACGGGTTGCGCAGACAAATCCTGATAACCAGACGCTCGCGTGTATAATGCAGCGATGGCCGAGAACCCCGACACCGACATCTTAGTAGTCGGAGAGCCAATCTCCGAACGGCGGCTCGCTGATATGGCGGCGGAACGGTTCGGTGATATGGTGAAGGCTGTCGTGGACACCAACCGGCGCCTGCTTGCGATTGGCGGTGGAATGCACTCCGACGAGGAAGCGGTTCTGTTGGAGCAGGGCTCTGCACAGACGGACCTGTGGGGCATAAACATCTATCCGGAGAAGCCACGATCGGAGTGGGTCGAGTTTGATTCCCTCATCAACATCAGGCCGCGACTCGGCAATCGCTCGCGTGGCGTAGAAGACCACGGCATACAGCAACTGATTCGTGAAATCGTAGGCTCGCTCATACAATGAAACCGCTAATCCACAAAGAACTTGCAGAAGGGCGCTGGTTTACCTTTACGATCTTCGAGCAGCTGGGCAACGTTGGGAGCGAATTTGAGCGCGCTGCCCGAGCGTTCGAACGGGGAGATTGTGATCGCTTCGAAAATGCGTTCGAGCGAATGCTGGAGCTGCTGGATCTTACGGTAGAAGATCCGAAATGGCGAACCGCCTGCCGGCTGAGGGAGCTGTGCCGATTGCGAGAAGAGGTGTGCGACGTCTTCAACGGAAACGAAATCTATGGGACGCCAATCGAAACTTTGAGGAACTACTTCCTTTACTTCGGCATCGCCGCCCGAGCCGACCGGTGAGGAGTCAGAGCCTCACTGGGCGGTCCAGCAACTTCCGCGTGTTGGAGGCTCAACCGGACACGCGCTGGGTAGACCTCGCAATTAGTCGAGTGGTATCGTCATAAGCTCTCAACAGCAGGAGGCATCGATGACAAGCCAACCCCAACAATCTCCCTCGCCGAGGGGCGGCAGTTTTCTAATCGAAGACCGCGATCCTGAAGACATTTTTACTCCGGAAGACATAAGCGAAGAGCAGCGTATGTTCGCACGCACCGCTGAAGAGTTTCTGCGCAAAGAAGTCATCCCGCGCGAAGATGCAATCTATGCGAAAGACTATTCGGTTCATCGCGAATTGATGCAGAAGGCTGGGGAGCTTGGATTGCTCTCGATTGATATTCCGGAAAAGTACGGCGGGCTCGGCTTGCACAAGGTCAGCTCGGCAGTGGTAGGTGAGCAATTCGCTCTGCAACCTTCGTTCGCCGGAACCCAAAGCTCGCACGTCAACATCGGCACTCTGCCAATCGTCTTCTTCGGCACCGAAGAGCAGAAGCGTAAGTATCTGCCCAAACTGGCTAGTGGCGAATGGATTGGCGCATACGCTTTGACAGAGCCGCAGTCGGGCTCGGACGCGCTCGCAGCGAAGACCAGAGCAGTGCTCTCCCCGGACGGGCGTCGCTACATCCTCAACGGGCAGAAGATGTGGATCACCAACGGCGGCTTCGCGGATCTGTTCACCGTCTTCGCCAAAGTTGACGGCGAGAAGTTCACCGCGTTTCTAGTCGAGCGAGGCCCGGGGCTGGTGAGCGGTCACGAAGAGAAGAAGCTTGGCATCGACGGCTCCTCAACGACTGCCTTGATGCTCGAAGACTGTCACGTGCCCGTCGAGAACGTACTCGGCGAAATAGGCCGCGGGCACAAGATCGCCTTTAACGTGCTCAACATTGGGCGATTGAAACTCGGAGCGCGGTCGGTCGGCACGATTAAGCTCTCGCTCCAGCAATCGGTTCAGTACGCGAAAGAGCGGCACCAGTTCGGCCAGCCCATCGCCAACTTCGGTCTGATCAAACACAAGCTCGCCGAGATGACGGTTCGCGCGTACGTTGGCGAGTCAATCCTCTATCGCGCTCTTGGAATGATCGACGACGCTCTCGAGCAGGCCGACAAAGACGATCCGGCTCAGGTGCTGCGGGTGCTCGAGCAGTTTGCCATCGAGTGCTCGATTATCAAGGTATGGGAGAGCGAAGCGCTCGCGTATGTAGTCGACGAAGAGGTCCAGGTGTTCGGGGGTTACGGCTATTCGAAGGACTATCCGGCCGAGCGCGCTTATCGCGACGCTCGGATCGCGCGGATCTACGAGGGCACCAACGAGATCAATCGAATGGTTATTGGTTCGCAGTTGCTTCGTCGAGCGGCCTCCGGCGAACTGCCGTTGTTCGAAGAAGCTGCAAACGCCGTCGAACTCGGGCTCGGCGCGGGAGAGACGTTGAACATGACGCGCGCAAACGTCGCATTCAGTGAGGAGGTGTCCCTTCTGAGAGCCGCGAAATCGATGACCCTCGCGTCAATCGGGGCCGTCAACCGGGCTTACGGCGAGAGCGCGCGCAACGAACAAGAAGTCATCGCGCTTATCGCAGAAATGGTGATGGATGTCTATGCGATGGAGAGCGCGCTGTTGAGAACTCAGCGGCTGTTGACGGATCGGGGCATCGAAGGCACACACATACAGGCAGATATCACGAGGGTCTTCGCCCGCGACGCCGCCTCGCACGTAGAACAAGCGGCTCGCTCTGTTGCGAGCGAGACCGAGGATGAGAAGTTCACCGCGGCCATTCAAGAGTTTGTGCATCGCTCGCCAATGAAGGCGATTGCGGCCCGTCGACGCATCGCCGACGCAGTCATTCAATCCGGCAAGTATTCCATCTAGATCGGTCGAACGGCTCGCGCCGTCGCAGACTCTCATAGAAAAGGACGAACAATGAATTCAGGTGTGCTTGCTCTGATCCTGGCGCTGCTTCTTCCCCCTGTCGGCGCGACGCAGCAGACCGCCGATGTGGTCTTCAAGAACGGCAACATCTACACCGTCAACGAGCGTCACCCTCGAGCGGAAGCGATCGCCGTCAAAGCCGGCAGGATCATCTTCGTCGGCTCCAACAAAGACGTGAAGGCTTTCGAGGGCAATCGCGCTCGGGTCGTCGATCTCAAAGGTAACACTGTTGTGCCGGGCTTGACTGATTCGCACTATCACCTTTCTGGCGTCGGAGCGCGAGAGATGAACCTGAATCTCGAAGGTACCGACAGCCTCGAAGCGTTTCTGGCAAAGGTGAAAGAGCGAGTCGATCGCGCGAAGCCGGGCGACTGGGTGACCGGGCGCGGCTGGATTGAAACCTTCTGGAAGCCCCAAACATTCCCGACGCGATGGGACCTCGACAAGATTTCGCCCAACAACCCGGTGTACTTGACCCGCGCCGATGGGCACGCCTCGATAGCAAACAGCGAGGCGTTGAAGATAGCGAGCATCGATAAATCCACGCCGAACCCGTTCGGCGGAGAGTTTTTGAAAGATGCGAAGACTGGAGAGCCAACCGGGATGCTCATCGACAGCGCTCAGGGTCGGGTGGGCACCCGTGTCCCGCGCGGAGACACGGACGAGCCTGAGCAAGCGCTTCTGATCGGGATCAAGAGAAGCCTCGAGCTTGGCTGGTGCGAAGTACAAATTCCGGGAAACAGCTTCGGCGAAGTCGAGCTGATCAAGAAGCTGTTCGGCGAAGGAAAGATCAAACTGCGAATATATGACGCGGTGAGCGGCCCCGGACCCAGCTCACAAAGGCTGCTCAGCGAAGGCGCGGTCATTGGTGCGTTCGACAATCACTTTACCGTACGAGGCATCAAGGCGTATATGGACGGCGCGCTTGGGTCGCGAGGGGCTGCCCTGCTCGAGCCATATTCTGATGCGCCTAACACTTCGGGATTTTTTACTACAAAAGAGGATGCGCTGCTGCCCATGTTTATTGAGGCTCTGCGCCAGGGAATTCAGGTTGAAACACACGCCATCGGAGATCGAGGCAATCGCACGATTCTCGATCTGTACGAGAAGGCCCTCAAGGCAGTGCCGCCCGAGCAACGCAAGGTTCGCGAGCCGCGTTGGCGAGTTGAGCACTCACAAATCGTGAGTCCGGTCGACATTCCGCGCTTCGCACAGCTCGGGGTGATTCCCTCCATGCAGCCTTCCCATGCTATTGGAGATCTGCACTTCGCGCCGAGCCGGCTCGGAATGAAGCGACTGGAAGGAGCTTATGCCTGGCAGAGCTTTATAAAGTCAGGCTCGATCATTCCGGGCGGCTCGGATGCCCCGGTCGAGCGCGGGGAGCCGATGATCGAATTCTATGCGGCGGTTGCGCGGAAGGACCAGAAGGGCTTCTCGGGGGAGGGCTGGCACCCGGAGCAGGCGGTCTCACGCGAACAGGCTTTGAAGATGTTCACGATCTGGGCGGCCTACGCAGCTTTCGAAGAAAAGTCGAAGGGGTCGATAGAAGTAGGAAAGCTCGCCGACCTGACGGTCTTCTCAGCGGACATTATGAATATCGCGGAACCTGAGATTCTCAAGACCCGTTGCGTAATGACCGTGATTGGGGGCGAAGTCGTCTATGAGCGCCGGCCGTAAGAACTCGCCTGAGGACTGAGGCAGACTCTCGAGTTCAGCTCAGTCCTCAGGCTCATAGCCACATTGCTACTTCTTCTTGGTCGCTTCCCATTTGCCAGTCATCTGACCAGCGAAATCGAAGTCACCGACGATTTTGCCGTCTTTGACAGTCGCGGTCATTGTGATGGCGCCGTTCGGCGTGTCCAGGCTAAAGCTGAGCTTGTTGGCCGCAAACGTGCCTTTGCTGATTGTCGCCGAGCCCTGCGCGGAGTCCGAAGAGCCGGTAACCTTTTCCCCCTCGAGCTTTAGCTTCAGTGTAAACGGAAGGCTGGTGCCCCCGGCGTCCGCTGTCGCATCCCACTCGCCAGAGATGGGATCACCTGCCGTCGCCGCGGGAGCGGGTTTGGCGGCACCACCGGCCGAACTCGCCGGAGCACTACCCGCCATCCCGGCTCGCTTCAGCTCGAGCCCACCACCCTGACCACCAAGCTCCCATTTGCCGCTGATCTTGTCGCCGTCGAGCATGGCGGTGACAGTGCCTTCGTTGCCGCCGGCATCGAACTTCATCACTATCTTGCCATTGTCAAAGGTTCCGCCGGTTATTGCGGCCGGACCTTGCGGCGTGTCGATCTTCCCGCTCAGCTTGCCGTTATCATTCTTTATCTCGACGGTCAGCGGAATATCGCCGATCTGATCGCTTTTGGCCACGCCTTCGTACTTGCCTGACAAAGTGTCCTTGTTTTGACCAGGCGGATTAGTTGATTTGTTAAATGAAGCTGCCGATGCGACCGCGGAGAAGATCATCAGCGCCGCAACAAGCAGGGGAGTCGTAAGCTTTCGTGACTGCATCGTTGGTTCTCCTGATATGGGTATTAGCGTTCCTGAACTCTCGCCAGTCTACGCTCGCAGAAAGCCAAAAGTTCTGAGGCAGTATTTATACAGGAAAACCGGCGAAGGGGAAAGGTTGATGTTGACGTAAAAGAAGCAAGACGCCAGTAAAACCTCACCGTTTGGCAGACCGGCTCGCGGGTCTAAACCCCAAGAGGTTCGACCCACGTCATTGCTGCTGCCAATCGCGGCCACCCAATCCCGCGGGGAACGCTTAACGCGAGAAAAGAAATATTGTAGGATTCATTACCGAAGATCGGATTTGCGTGATCTTTCAGTGGTTGGTTATTGGGTCCGCGGTCTCAGACCCCGGGGGTGATTCCGTGTACTTGCATCAGCGTGTCGAAGAGTTGCGCCAGGTTATCACTCGAGGAAAACTTGATTTCGATGACTCCCCCGCTCTTCGCAAGTCTTATCTTCACCGGCGCTCCGAGTCTCTTGCTCAGTTTCGCCTCGGCCGCAAGTATGTTAGCCCCTTCGGTATTATTACTCACCGGCGCCGCGGTCCGAGCCGGGCCTCCCAGCGAACGGTGGGCTCTTTTTACGAGATGCTCAGTTTCTCTGACTGAGAGAGACCTGTTGGTGATCTCTCTTGCGAAGATGATCTGCTGTTCGGCCGAATCGATTGAAAGCAGCGCACGAGCGTGTCCCATTGTCAACTTGTTCTCCTCGACAAGCCTTTGGACTTCGAGCGGGAGTTTCAGAAGCCTCAGCGCATTTGTTATAGATGAGCGGTCCCTTCCTACTCGTTGCGCCAACTCTTCCTGGGTTAGATCGCGCCTCTCTAAGAGGTTCTTGTATGCATTCGCTTCCTCGATTGGATTCAGCTCTTCGCGCTGGATGTTCTCAATCAAGGAGAGCTCCAGGACATTATCGTCAGAAACGTCCTTGACGATGCAGGGAACCCTGTGTAGTCCAGCTTTCTGGGCCGCTCGCCAGCGGCGTTCGCCGGCGATCAGCTGAAACCGCTCGCCGTTTCGCCTTACCACAAGAGGCTGTATGATACCGTTGTGCCTTATTGATAGCGCCAGCTCCTCAAGCTTATCCTCTTTGAACGCGCCTCGCGGCTGTACTTCGGCCGGATCAATTCGATCGACGTCCAGATCCATCAAGTCGTGTTCAAGCGGGGAAGCCGGAGTGAATAGTGCGTTAAGCCCCCTGCCCAGCGCCTTTCTTGACATTGTTTATCACCTCTTTCGCGAGCCGAACATAGCTCTCAGCCCCTTTTGATCTGATGTCATAAAGGATGATCGGCTTGCCGTGGCTCGGGGCTTCCGCTAATCTCACGTTTCTCGGGATTATTGTCGTGAACACCTGAGACCCCAGAAAGTCCCGCAGATCTGACATCACCTGAGCGGAGAGATTCGTTCGCTCATCAAACATCGTCAGCAGGAATCCCTCAACCGTCAGGCTTGGGTTTATTGTCCGGCGGACCCTCACAAGCGTATCCCACAACTCGGATACTCCCTCCAACGCGAAATACTCGCATTGAATTGGTATGAGAACCGAATCTGCTGCGGCGAGCGCGTTGAGCGTCAACAACCCCAGACTGGGCGGGCAGTCGATCAGCACGTAGTCGAAATCCAACGAGAACGGACTCAGCAACGCCTTTAGCTTGTACTCACGTTCGGGCAGATCGACGAGCTCGATCTCGGCGGCAACCAGTGATTTTTCGGACGGAATGATCTTGAGGTTAGGAAGCTCAGTGTCTAAACTTATCCCGGATAGTGGTTCATTGAGTATCAGCGCTTGATAAAAGCTCCTTCGAGCTTTTCCCCTCAAACCTAAACCGCTGGTACTGTTTCCCTGGGGGTCCGAATCGATGATCAGGACCTTCATGTCAGCGACAGCGAGCGTTGCCCCGAGGTTGATCGTCGTCGTTGTCTTTCCGACTCCGCCCTTTTGGTTCGCGATCGCGATTATCCGTGCCATCGAGCGTTACAATACCACAAGTCCCTCGTCACCCAAACGAAAACCCAAGCGGCCCCTGCCAATGGGTTTACAACAAGTGTTTCACGTGAAACATGAGCCCACTTTCCCTCAAACTGGTCGCCACGGCGCTCGGTGGTTAGAATTATCAAGGAGATTGCTAAGTTCTCCAGAAATGAGTGGCAAACTCGTCGCCGGCTGTGCTATTTTGGTTGCCTTTTGTTGAATCTTCAGAAAGTGCCCGCTAGCCGGAGGGGTCATCCGGCCTGGGTCAAGCTCAAGAGGGGAAAAACGGGAATGGCGAAAGAAGGAAGGGTCTTGCAGGTGATTGGGCCAGTTGTGGATGTGGAGTTTGAAGAGGTGGAGCTCCCTCCGATATATCAGGCTCTGAAAATAGTGAGTGACGGATTTGAAGTTCCGGATCCCATAAGTATCACGGTTGAGGTGCAGCAGCATCTGGGGGAGGGGCGTTGTCGTTGTGTCGCAATGGAACCGACGGAGGGATTGATACGCGGCATGAAAGCTCTGGATATGGAGGGGCCAATTACTGTGCCCGTTGGGCCTGCGACCCTTGGCCGCGTTTTGAATGTCCTCGGTGAACCGGTCGACAAGCTCGGTGCAGTGGCAGCGGACCAGCGATATCCTATTCACCGACACGCCCCGCCCTTTCAGGACCAGTCGACCGAGCTCGAGATGTTTGTAACAGGAATCAAGGTTATCGATCTCCTGGAGCCCTTCCTCCGCGGGGGCAAGATTGGACTGTTCGGCGGCGCTGGGGTCGGTAAGACCGTGCTGATCATGGAGCTCATCAACAATGTGGCGATCAAACACGGTGGTTTCTCAGTCTTCGGTGGGGTCGGAGAAAGGACGCGTGAAGGAAACGACCTTATCCGCGAAATGGTTGAATCCAAAGTGGTTATTAACTTCGGAGAATCCTTCTACGAGCACGTTGAAAACACGGGAGAGTTCGATCTCAAGCACGTAGACATGGCTGCTATCCCTAAGTCTAAAGCTGCCTTAGTTTACGGCCAGATGACCGAGCCGCCCGGTGCTCGTCTGCGCGTGGCGTTGACCGCCCTCACGGTAGCGGAATACTTCCGAGATGAAGCTGGAACCGACGTGTTGTTGTTCATCGACAATATCTTTCGATTCACCCAGGCCGGATCGGAAGTGTCTGCGTTGCTCGGTCGAATGCCGTCTGCCGTTGGGTACCAACCAACACTTGCAACCGAGATGGGTGAGCTTCAGGAGAGAATCACTTCAACAAAACGAGGGTCTATCACCTCCGTACAGGCGATTTATGTTCCTGCTGATGACTACACAGACCCCGCGCCTGCAACTACCTTTGCGCATCTGGACGCGGTGACCGCCTTGTCTCGACAGATTGCCGAACTGGGCATCTATCCAGCCGTCGATCCGCTTGCCTCAACCTCGAGAATTCTGGATCCAAGGATCGTCGGAGAGGATCACTATGACGTGGCGCAAGAGGTCAAGCGAATCCTCCAACGCTACAAGGATCTGCAAGACATCATCGCAATTCTGGGGATAGACGAGCTGTCCGAGGAGGACAAGTTAACGGTTGCCCGCGCTCGAAAGATTCAACGCTTCCTGTCCCAGCCGTTTCATGTTGCCGAGCAGTTTACCGGCTTGAAGGGCAAGTTCGTGGCGCTTGAGGATACCGTCCGGGGGTTCAAGGAACTGATCTCCGGGAAGTACGACGACCTTCCCGAGCAGGCGTTCTTCCTGGTTGGCGGTATAGAGGAAGCGGTTGAGCGCGCAAACACAATGTGAGGGCAGTCCGGGTAGCGCCTGATTCTTCCTCGCTCATATGAGCGCAAAATTGAGAGGGTCATGGCAGATCGAATTCACCTTGAGGTCGTAACACCCGAGCGCAAAGTCTTCGAAGCCGATGTGGAACGGGTGGAGGTTCCGGCGCTTGACGGCGAGATTGGCATTCTCCCCGGTCACACCCAACTCGTGTCGCTGCTAAAGCCCGCCGGTTTGTTAACCTACCATATCGGTAGTGAGGCTGGCGAGATGGCCATCAGCGACGGGTTCGTCGAGGTAAGCACGGACCGTGTAACGGTTCTCGCGAATAAGGCTTGCCGCCCAGAAGATATCGATCTTGCCAGCGCATTGAAGATGAAGGAGAACGCCGAGCAACTACTCCAGCGCGCCCTGGCTGATCCGGACGCCGACATTGTGCGTGCCGGGATCGAACTCGAGCGGGCCTCGGTCGAGCTGCTCGTCGCAAAGCGAGCGCGATAAGAGCGGCCGGTCGCTACAGTATGATTTATTACCTTCTAAAGGGCGTTGAATTCTTCGAGTCTGCTGTGGTAATCTTCGCCGTCCTTGATCCGGATCTTTCAATCGTCTGATATCAATTCTCAAGCAAGGGGGGGCCTCCGTCACCAAGAGTCGTGTACTGGTGTTGGTGCGTCGCAAAGACCTGGCTTCCATTTGCGTTATTTGAAACTCATTTTTTCGCGCGGTTCCAGTCTCTATTTGGTTAACTGGGCCTCGCCCTATTGGCCCCACAATGCACCCTGATTTGCTTTCATCCATACTCGACGCTATCTCAAAACGGGTAAACCAACAGAGCTTCAATATGTGGTTCAAGCCCGTTACCTCGGCCAGAAAGGACGATTCCTGCATCTATCTGGGCGTTCCAAACGAAGTGTTTCGTGATTGGATAAGCAACAACTATTTCGATGTTATCGAAGAGTCTCTTCACGAGCTCGGTCTTGATGCCTACCAGCTGCGATTCATGATCGACGACTCGGCTGCCGCGAGCATTCGGCAGGCAGAGACCGTAAGTAGCGTTACATCCAAATCGAAGTTTGTTCAGGGAAATGACCCCGGGTTCGCGGTGGGGGCGGTGCGGGCGGTGGAGAGCGAGCCCGTTGAGCTTCCTTTGAATCCGAAGTACACCTTCGATACTTTTGTCGTCGGCTCTTGCAATCAGTTCGCGCACGCCGCTTCGCTGGCAGTTGTCGACATGCCTTCGAAGACATATAACCCCCTGTACGTGTACGGAGGTGTCGGGCTGGGGAAGACTCATCTCATGCACGCGATAGGCCAGGCAATAAAGCAACGAAATCAGAACCTCCGCTTGACGTACCTGTCATCGGAGCGATTCATGAACGAGCTGATCAACGCTATCAGATACGATAAGACCATCAAGTTCCGGGATAAATATCGGAACATTGACGTGCTCCTGATGGACGATATCCAGTTTCTTGCGGGTAAGGAGCGTACACAGGAAGAGTTCTTTCATACGTTCAACGCTCTCTACGATGCTCAGAAGCAGATCGTCATATCCAGCGACTGCCCGCCACGGGAGATTCCGACCTTGGAAGAGCGCCTCCATTCGAGATTCGAATGGGGGCTAATAGCCGACATCCAGCCCCCTGATCTCGAGACCAAGGTTGCAATTCTCAAGAGGAAGGCTGACCTCGACAGGATAAAACTCCCAGACAACGTAGCCCTATTCATCGCCAGCAAGATTAAGTCGAACGTCAGGGAGTTGGAGGGCTCCCTGGTCAGGTTAACCGCGTACGCATCTCTCAAGGGTCTACCGATGGACCTGGATTTAGCCCACGAAGTTTTAAGGACGATAATTGCCGAAGAGTCGAGCGGCGTTACGGTGGAGCTTATCCAAAAGTCGGTTGCCGCACAGTATGGACTAAAGGTGGCTGATCTCAAGTCTAAGAACAACTCGAGGAAGGTTGCAGTACCACGCCAAGTCGCTATGTACTTGTGCAAGACACTAACAAAGGCGAGCTTTCCGGAAATCGGTCGCGAGTTCGGTGGAAAGCACCATACGACCGTGCTTCACAGTGTCAACAAGATATCTCAGCTTTACGCAAACGATCCAGATTTCCACAAGGCTATTAACAGCTTAATTGCTGATTTAAAATGAATTATCTGTCGTTTTCCACAGCCAACCACCCTTCAATAGTTGAGAAGGTAGTTCGACCATCCGAATTGATGGTAGCAGGCACCTCGGACTTGATGTCTGGGGAATCTTTTCCACAGAGACTTCCACATCGGCTTTCTAAGCGTAGAGTTCTTGTTTTCAGTGGTATAGCCCGATGTATCCACTTTTGCACAGGCTCTACTACTAATACTAAAAACATGAATCAGGATTTTGTGTTGTCGTAGATTCCGAGGCGCCAACACCCAAAGAGGTGGGTCATGCAATTCAGCGTTAGCAAGAGCGCTCTTTTGAAGGAGCTGAACCTTCTTCAGGGAATAGTCGAGAAGAAAAGTACAATCCCTATATTGTCAAACGTTCTGATCGAAACTGCAAACGAATCAACAATCTCCCTGATTGCGACAGATCTCGACGTCTCTCTGCAAACTGAGTGCGCCGCTGAATCAGGGCGTGCGGGCTCAATGGTTCTACAGGCGAGAAAACTGTTTGAGATTGTTAGGAATCTGCCGGACGCCGAAATAAACTTCGCGAAGGAAGATAACGACTGGGTCAAAGTCGTTTGCGCAGCATCCGAATTCAGAATCGTTGGTCAGGCAAAGGAACACTTCCCGTCGACGCCCAAGGCAGACCAGGCTGGAGTGACAATCCCTGCAGGGATACTACACAGCTTGATCAACCGGACCGTCTTCGCGATCACCCAGGAGGAGTCGCGATATGCTCTCAATGGAGCGCTACTTTCCTTTGGCGAAGGCCGATTGCAAATGGTTGCTACTGACGGTCACCGTCTGGCGCTGGCCGCTGCCAGTTTAGAACAGGCTAAGGATGGTGGTGATTCCCTGAGGGTCATAATCCCAAAGAAGGCTTTGATAGAACTCTCGAAGCTGACCGCTGGCGCCGATGAAGAGGTGGAGATGTCGCGCGACGAAAACCATCTATACTTTGAGATACGGGGTAGGCATCTAACATCGCGAATGCTCGCCGGACAGTTTCCAAATTACGACCTGGTGTTGCCGAAGAACAACGACAAATCGATTTCGTTGAATGTGGATAAGATTACTCAAGCCATCAAGCGGGCGGCGCTGATGGCCGATGAGCGAAGCCACGGAGTCAAAGTCGACCTTTCCAGTGGTAAACTGAGCATAACGTCGCAAAGCGCCGATGTGGGAGAGGCCCGGGAAGTGATTGCGCTGGATTATACCGGCGACAATCTGAGCATTGGGTTCAATGCTCAATATGTGCTCGATTTTCTCGGCGTCGTTGGAACAGATGAGGTGTTGTTTGAGTTCAAGGACGAACAGAGTCCGGCGTTGTTGAGACCATCTGGGGAAGGGCAATCAGATTACAAATATGTGGTCATGCCGATGCGCCTGCTGTAAACAGGGAAACCGCGCCGCGATAAGCACGTTTAACGTGACAGTATGGGTGGCATCTCCGGCAATCAGGTTCTAATAGTCGATGACAACAAGTCGATCCGTGCAACAGTGGCCGACTATCTCGGTGCTCGAGGGTACGATGTGCTTCAAGCCGCGGATGGAATAAAAGGCCTCGAGTACGGACTCTCTTCTCATGCGAACGTCATAATACTCGATGTCGTCATGCCCGGCATAGACGGTGTAAAGCTTTGTAAGCTTCTTCGCGAAAAGGGTGTAACGACACCCATCATAATGCTCACCGAAAAAGCGACGATACGAGACAAGGAAGCCGGCTATGGGGTGGGAGTTGATGATTATCTCGCAAAACCTTTCAGTCCCAGGGAACTTGAGCTCAGAATCGAAGCCCTTCAGAAGAGGACCAAACCTGGAGATCGGAACCCGGACCAAAAGGTTCTCAAGAGAGGTGAGATGGAGATTGATCTGGCCAAACACCTGGTGAGAATTGGCGGCAAGGCGATTGTACTCACCCCGATCGAGTTCAACATCCTCCAGTTGCTTGCATCTGCGCCGGGGCGCGTGTACTCTCGGCAGGATTTGCTCAATGCAATATGGGATACCGCCTATGAGGGTTACAAACGCAACATAGACCCCCATGTCAATCGATTGAGAACTAAAATCGAAGGGCACCCAAAGCGACCAAAGTATGTTCTGACCGTGTGGGGTATTGGTTACAAGTTTAACGATACGTTGTGAGAACCGACGCTCTCGTCTTTCTCGACTATTCAACGGTGTGTTCTTGGCGGCAGAACTGCGAGAGCCTTTAGGTCGTTGCCGCTACTAGCGTGATACTGTATCCTTATAGGAAGCTTTTTACGCGTCAGAGGGCTGACCGGCAGAGGGCCGGTTGAATAAGCTGCCGACGCAAGCAGTAACTTTTACTGGGCGGAGCTAGAGAGGCGTTTGTTATTCGCGAATATGGATGATGTTAAGCGAAATCAATCCCATACAACGCGGAGCGGACGACGAAGCCATAGACCGTACCATGGCGGTTACCCGCGGCGCCGCCGGTACGGCGGCGGCTCCTGATCCGGGTGACTCTGCGGTGGGATCCATGCACACACTCGACGCCAAACACCCGACCGCCAACATAGAGAACGCGCCGTCTGGAATCGCAGGGGCGTCAAGCGGCAAGCGCTGGTGGTTGTTGGCAGCCGGTTCTGCGCTGCTGCTAACTGCGCTGACCGTAGCCGGGGTCTATCTAGTCACGAAGAAACCTTCGACTGTTGATCAGCTGGTCATACTAACTGTGCCCTCGGGTGCGGACATAAGGCTCGAGTCAAAGGACTACGGACATTCTCCAGTCAAGCTTGAGCAGCTGGCCATTGGGACGTACAAGCTGACAATCTCCAAAGACGGGTTTGAGTCGATTGAAGAGCCAATAAACGTTGCCGAATCCGCGACCGTAGAATACAAGCTCAAGCCGGTGCCGCCTGCGGAAACGGCCGGTCTACCTCCTGAAGAGCAGATAAGGCAGTGGCAGCAGCGAGCCGAAGAAGCTTTCGGCCGCGGTTACTACGGAATCGTCTATGAGGGCAGCGCGCTCTACTATGCCAACCTGATTCAGAACGTTGACTCGAACAATGGCTTTGCTTCCGAGATGAGAGAGAGGATCCGCAAGGCAGCGCATCAGTCAGCCCAGACCGCAATTTCTCGCGGGGATCTTGCCCAGGCTCAAGAAGTATATAATTTTCTGGTGGAATACTACCCAACTGACGAGGATGCGCGGACTGCCGCCGCAAAACTTGAAAACCAACTGTCAGCGCGGCGAGGCGAAGTGCGTGACCTGCTGCGCAAAGCAGATGAGGCACTTCAAGCCGGCCGATTGACGGACCCTCTTAACAAGAGTGCCTACTATTACTCTAAACAGGCGCTAGCAATTGACCGCCAAAACGATAGGGCTCGACAGATTCGCAACCAGGTGAAAGAGACTCTCGCGAGTGCAGGTGATCAAGCGTATGCGCGGGGCGATATCGAGGCAGCCATCAAGCAGTTTGAACAGGTCAGCCAGCTGTTCCCTGAGGACAAGCAGTCTCGAGCGCGGGTTCGCGAGATCCAGACGAATCGCGCGGCTGACACAGCGAAGGCCACCGATCCCAACACCCACCGACTCCGTGGACTAGATCAGTACCGAAAAGAGAACTTCAGCGAGGCGATTCCCGACCTCGAGTCTGCTGTCGTCAACGGAAGAGGCACCCCGGAAGTAGTGTTCGCGCTTGCCCGTTCTTACTATAAGACCGGGCAGCTCGATCGCGCTGAGGAGTACTTTCACAAGATTAGTCCGAGTGGTGATGACGCCTATCGGTCCTCGATAGCCGTGTTGGGAGACATCGCGCACCAACGCGGAGACGTTGCGACCGCGGTCGAGCGCTGGAAGGAAGCGCGCCAGTTGGGTGGCAGCACGCTATACTCCGTGGCGAAGCTAGATGACAAGATAGAGCAAATAGAAAAGAAGCAGCGCGAAAAGGCAGCAGAACCGAGCCCGCTCACCCTTGAAGTCAAACATCTTCACGGCGGACTACTTGGCGGTTCATGCACTGGAACGCTGACGATCAACGCAACCGGCGTGCGCTACGACGGACAGCACGTCTTTGCATCCAATCTAGTCGGCGCCGGCGTGAGCCTCACCAAGGATGAGATGGTAATCAAGTTTCAAGGGAACTCTCAGCGGTTCCGTGTGTCTCGCGCTGACGCCGAACGAGTTCGCGAGACTCTTTCCAGATATCAACAGACCTACTCACCTGTCAGTAAATGAACCTCCTGATCAGTGCCGCGCAGCGAGCCTTGTTTTAGGGACGCTGGTTTACTGTGTCCAACCTTCGGCACATCCCCGGCAACCGCAAATCCTACAACGCAACGATTACCTATACAGGGAATTGACCATTCGAAAAATTGATATATAGTTGTCTCCGTCACCGACGAGGTGACGAACGAGCGAAATCGAACCAGGCTCTCAAGCTTCCGCTAAAGCAATATCAAAGAGGGGAACCTACTCGGAATTGCTTACACTTGCTTGCCTGGTGTGCTCACTAATTAGCCGGGAAATCTCGCCCGCGACCTCGACTGGAACGCAGACTCGGTCGATACTGAACCCGCGCATTCCTCGCACCACCTCGGAGACTTCACTTATCTCGCGCAGCGACGACTGCGGCCCGGTTTCGACATAGATCAGGCTTTTCGGGTCACCGACCGTGGAATAGTCACCATAGTACGGGATGTCTGCAGCGCGATCCGTAATCAGGTAGTACTTCGGATCAAAGCCCTCGCGACTTACGATCTCCCGCGCCTTTGCCCAAAAACTGTCCGATATATCCGCGCCGAGATCTATAGCCTTAAACAGCGTGCGGTGCATCAAGCGGGCCGCCAGATCCGCGAGTATCTTGTCATCGTCTTGCGACCACTCTTTCAACCGAAACATTACGTCGGTGTCGTCAAGCTGAAGGTATTCGGCGGTTGGGACTTGTTCGCCGGTAAGCATCCTCTCAAACACCGAATCGGCCAGGTGAAAGCCAAGCTTGCCGCGCTCGATCAGCAAGCGCGCCCGGTTCAACGCCGAGTTCAGTACGGCTTCTGCGGAGCGCAAAGTCCGATGAAAGTAGACCTGCCGGAACATGTAGTAACGCGCCTGAAGATACTCCTCAACCGAATACAGACCCTTTGACTCGACGTAGATTCGATCACACTGTTCATCTATCCTCAGCGCGTGCAGCACCCACTCCAGGTCATACATCCCGTACTTCGCGCCGGTCATCAGGCTGTCACGCAGAAGGTAGTCCATTCGATCGCAATCGAGTTGTGAAGAAACCAGTTGCGAGACAAATGCAGGTGAGTAGTTGTGTTGATAGAGCGACGCCAGCTTTCCGGGAAGTTGTCTATCGAAGCGGCTGAGGATTTGATTGACTTCGGTCCCGGGGTCCAGAACTATCTGGCGTGTCCAGTTTTCGTGGTGAAAGTGAAACACCTTTTCGACAACGTGCGAGAGTGGCCCGTGCCCGAGGTCGTGAAGTAGCGCTCCTGCGCGGGCCACGACTCTCGCCTCCGAACTGACCGTGTGATGCGAACCCAGACGGTCCAGAGCGCGAGTCATCACATGCATGACACCGATAGAATGAGTGAACCGGCTGTGCTCAGCGCCTTGATAGGTGAACATCGCGAGCCCAAGTTGCCTGATCCGGCGTAGGCGCTGAAACTCAGCTGAATCGATCAGGTCGACGATCAACCGGTCGTCCGGAACAGACTCGTCCAACGAAATGATGTTGTGAAGCGGGTCGCGATAGTTTCGTTGAGACACCTATCCCCCTCGGTCCGGCTCTGGTTGTTATCCGATCGAGATATTACCATAGCGAGCCTGTTTAAGGTGCGTTTGTAACTACTGTTGACGGTGATCCGGTCGGAGGATATCCTGACGAAGCCCGCGGCCCCTTCTGTCGCCATCATATCCACGGAGAATAGGATGAACCGAAT
>JACXTT010004014.1_pt1 | contig 22123 bp, 13 predicted proteins | sample 9270951 | NCBI WGS metagenome assembly JACXTT01 (sample SAMN15532306, study PRJNA645909) | rock metagenome | isolation source: weathered quartz diorite | place: Puerto Rico | collected 2017-06-21
TAATCGATTACGAACAATTCTGCGGTATAACTCAACATCCAGAGACGAAACCGACCATGGAAGAAATCACAGCTACCGAAATGAAACAGCGCCTCGACAAAGGCGACGACATTCAAATTATCGACGTGCGCGAACCACACGAATACGAGATCGCAAAGATCCCAAACTCCAAACTGATTCCGCTTGGACAAGTGCTTAATCGCATGAACGAGATCGATTCGGAACGCGAAACTATCGTTCATTGCAAAGGCGGCGTCCGCAGCGCGAAAGCGATTGAAGCGTTGCAGCGTTCGGGTTTTCAGGGCCACTTGATCAATCTGAAGGGCGGCATCACCGCCTGGTCCAATGAAGTCGATCCGAGCGTGCCGAAGTATTAAGCGACTAAGCCACAGATAAACACACATCGAGACAGAGAGGCCGAATGCCCTATCTGTGTTATCCGCGTTAATCTGTGGTCAATTCTTCGTGATTCCCTGTCAGGTCGATCAGCATTTCGCCCGCCTTCGCTGCTGCGTCCTCATCCCTATCAGTGTATGATTAGGCCCGCCTTAATCCCTGCACCGAGGTAACACGCACAGTGGCCACGACAAACGACGCGCACGAAAATCAACCACACAAATGGGTCTATCTTTTCGAAGAGGGCAGCGGCGATAACAAGTCGCTCTTCGGCGGCAAAGGCGCCGGCCTCTGCGAGATGACCCAAGCTGGACTGCCGGTGCCGCCGGGTCTCATCGTCACGACTGAAGCCTGCAACGCTTACTACGCGAACAACAAACAGTTTCCGGAAGGCATGTGGGAGCAGGTCGTCGCGGCCCTCGCGGAAATCGAAAAGAAAGTCGGCAAGACGTTCGGCGGCACAGAGAATCCGCTGCTTGTGTCCGTGCGATCAGGCGCCGCGTTTTCGATGCCGGGAATGATGGACACGGTGCTGAACCTCGGCCTGAATGAAGATACGGTGCAGGGTTTGGCAGAGCAGACCGGCGATTTGAGATTCGCCCTCGATGCGTATCGACGCTTCGCTTCGCTGTTCGGCGAGATCGTGCTCGACGTGGCGCACGAAAAATTCGAGCGGGTCATGGATCGATTCAAAGCTCAAACCAAAGGCGGCAAAGATACGGATCTGAAACCGGCCGAACTGCGCGGCATCATCGCGGCTGAGAAGGAAATCATTCTCGCTGAGCAGCACGCGATTCCCGACGATCCTTACGAACAACTGCGCGTGGCGATTGCAGCAGTCTTTAACTCGTGGATGGGTCGCCGCGCTTGTGACTATCGCCGCATCAATCGCATTCCTGATGACTTGGGCACCGCCGTCAATGTCCAGGCGATGGTCTTTGGGAACATGGGCGCTAACAGCGGCACTGGTGTCGCTTTCACGCGGAACCCTTCGACTGGCAAAAAAGAACTGTACGGCGAATATCTTTTGAACGCGCAGGGCGAAGACGTAGTTGCGGGAACGCGCACACCACATCCAATCAGCCAACTGAAGAAGGAGCTGCCGAAAGTTTACGAGCAGTTCAACGCGATCACGCAGTTGCTCGAGAAGCATTATCGCGACATGCAGGACTGCGAATTTACGATCGAGCGCGGCAAGCTCTGGATGTTGCAGACGCGCACGGGCAAACGGACCGGCGCCGCTGCGGTGCGCATCGCTGTCGATATGGCGAGCGAAAAACTGATCGACCGCGCGACCGCAGTCAAACGCGTCACTCCGGAACAACTCGATCAGTTGTTGCACCCGACCGTCGATCCGAAAACCACGGCTCAAGTTCTCGCGACCGGATTGCCCGCTAGTCCGGGCGCAGCCCAGGGCCAGGTCGTTTTCTCTCCGGATGAGGCCGACGAGATGGCCAAGGAAGGTCACAAGGTCGTGCTCGTGCGCGTCGAAACCAGTCCGGACGATTTTCACGGCATGGTCGCGGCCCAGGCGATCGTCACCGCGCGCGGCGGCATGACGAGTCACGCGGCGGTGGTCGCGCGTGGTATGGGTAAGACTTGCGTGTGCGGCGCCTCGACAATCGATGTCGATTACGGCCAGCAGCAGTTCACGGTTGATGGCGAAGTGATCACCAAAGGCGAATGGATCACGGTCGACGGATCGACCGGTAGAGTTTTTCTCGGCAAAGTGCCGACGATTCAACCGCAACTGGGCACTGATTTTCATGAGTTGATGAAGTGGGCAGATAAGTTCCGCCGCCTCGGGGTGCGCGCCAATGGCGATACTCCGCTCGATGCAAAGACTGCCCGCGGCTTTGGCGCGGAAGGCATCGGACTATGCCGCACCGAACACATGTTCTTTGGTGATCAGCGACTGGCCGCGATGCGCGAGATGATTTTGGCGGACGGCGTCGGCGCGCGTGAGAAAGCTCTGGACAAGTTGCTGCCCCTGCAACGTGGCGACTTCGTCGGCATCTTCCGCGAGATGGCCGGATTCCCAGTCACGATTCGCTTGTTGGATCCGCCGCTGCACGAATTTCTGCCGAATGTCGACGAGCTCTTGAGTGAGTTGGCCGAATTGAAAATGGCGCTGAAGCAGGCCAAGACCATGGTCGAGATGGATCACCTGCTGGACGAGATCGACGAGAAGCGAAATCTTTTGAATCACGTCAACAAGATTCGCGAAGCAAATCCGATGCTCGGATTTCGCGGCTGTCGTCTGGGTTTGCTGTATCCCGAAGTCACGCGCATGCAGTGTCGCGCCATCTTCGAAGCAGCAATCCAGGTCAAAGGAGAGCGCAAGCAGGCCGAACTGGAAATCATGGTGCCGCTGGTCTCGGTCAGTGAAGAGTTGAAGCAGCAATGCGACATCATCAATGACGTGGCGCGCGAAGTGATGGGCGAGCACGGCTTGAAGATTGAATACAAAGTCGGAACGATGATTGAACTGCCCCGCGCGGCGCTCACCGCTGATAAGATTGCGCAGCACGCCGACTTCTTTTCTTTTGGTACAAACGATCTGACGCAGACGACGTTTGGCTTGAGCCGCGACGACTCTGGGCGCTTCCTACCGAGCTATGTCGATCGCAAAATCCTTGGCGACGATCCGTTTCAGGTGCTTGACAGCGAAGGCGTCGGCGAACTGGTGCGCATTGGCACCGAACGTGGGCGCGCTGTTAAGCCGGGTCTGAAGGTTGGCATCTGCGGTGAACACGGCGGCGACGCGCAATCGATCGCATTCTGTAACGAGATCGGATTGAACTACGTGAGTTGTTCGCCGTACCGCGTGCCTGTGGCACGACTCGCAGCCGCACATGCAGCGCTCGAAGCGGAAGAGAAAGCGAAAGCTGAACGCGAATTGGAAGAGCGCGCCCGGGAAGCGGTTGAGGCGGCGAAAGTTTAGGCATTCAAAAAAGAGCACGAAGGGATGACCTGCAATGCGTCGAATCGTCTGCGTTGTTGTGTGTACTCTAGGGGTAACGCTCGCGATCTCATTTTCTCGCATGATACCAACCGTCGAGTTACAATCACCGGCGCCGAAGCCGCCCGAAACAGTCTACCTCCTTAAACCTGCGCATATCTTTGACGGCGAGTCAGCCCAGTTGCATGACAACTGGGTTGTGCTCGTGAGTGGCAACAAGATTGAAGCGGTGGGAACTGCCGGCGAGGTCCAAACGCCCGCCGATGCGAAAGTGATCGATTTGCCTGGCATGACCTTGATGCCCGGTTTGATCGATGCGCACTCGCACATCCTTTTGCATCCTTACAGCGAGACCGTTTGGAATGATCAGGTGGCCCGGGAAGCTTTGAGTCTGCGCGTCGCGCGCGCGACCAATCATTTGCGCAACACTCTGATGGCGGGCTTCACCACGCTGCGCGATCTCGGAACAGAGGGCGCGGGCTATGCAGATGTGGGATTGAAGCAGGCAGTGAATCAGGGAATTATTCCCGGGCCGCGTTTGTTTGTCGCGACGCGCGCGATCGTGGCCACCGGCAGTTACGGCCCGAAAGGTTACGCTCCCGAATGGAACGTGCCGCAGGGCGCGGAAGAAGCCAGCGGCGCTGAGGAATTGACGGGCGTGGTGCGCGAGAAAATAGGCCATGGAGCCGATTGGGTCAAGCTCTATGCAGATTATCGCTGGGGCGCAGGCGGCGGTGCGCATGCGACGTTCACGCTGGACGAGATGAAGGCTGCGGTGGAAGTTGCACACAGCGCCGGCGTTCCGGTGTCAGCACACTCAACCTCAACTGAAGGTGCGCGACGCGCGATTCTCGCCGGCGTTGACACGATCGAGCACGGCGATGGTTTAACTCCGGAACTTCTTCGCATGATGAAGGAGCGCGGCATCGCGCTTTGCCCAACGCTTTCAGTTGCCAGTCCTGCCACAACTGAAAACAAGAAGAAAGTCTTCAAAGAAGCTCTGGCCGCGGGCGTGACTATCGCCAACGGCAGCGACGTCGGCGTGTTCGCTCATGGAGATGAGGCGCGCGAGATCGAAACGATGGTGGCTTGGGGGATGCCCATTGTCGATGCGCTGCGATCAGCTACTTCGATTGACGCTCGGGTACTTCGCATGGAAGAGAGATTCGGACGCGTGAAGACTGGCTTGTTTGCCGATCTCATCGCCGTCGAAGGTGATCCCACACGCGACATTGCAGCGATCCGACGCGTGCGATTCGTGATGAAAGACGGCGTCGTTTACAAACAACCATAATCGCAAAGGGCTACTTTCCCGACGTCACAAACATTCCGATCGCCGCTGCCGTCATGATCACCGCGGTCGACCAACCGAGAATATTCGTCAGCGGACCATTGGTCCTCTTCCCCATCACCTTTTTACTGTTTGATACCAACATGATTATTACGATCAGCGGCGGCGCCAGCACGCCATTGATCACCGCAGTCCAAAATAACGCCGTCACGGGCGGTATCTTCAAAAAATTGATCAGCAGGCCGACCAGCGTGGCTGCGGCGATGATCAGATAGAACCGCTGCGCGTCGCGAAACTTCTCGTTTAGTCCGTATTTCCAATCGAAAGCTTCGCACATGGCGTACGCGCTGGAACCGGTCAATATCGGCACCGCTAAGAATCCTGAGCCGATGAGACCCAAAGCAAACAGCACAGTCGCGAGGCCATGCGACAGCGGGCGTAACGCATCCGCGGCATCAGTGGCCGTTTGAATATCGGTTTTGCCGCCGGCGTACAGCGTGACGGCTGAAGCCAGCACGACGAAATAGAAAACGACACTGGCAAAGATCATCCCGGCATCGACATCAATCTCGGCGATGTGGAGTTCCTGATCGGTGGCGCCTTCGCGCTCCGCCAAAGTCTCGCGACCCATGCGCAATTCTTCTTCAACTTCCTGGCTGGCCTGCCAAAAGAAAAGATATGGCGTGATGGTGGTGCCGAAAATTGCGACGAGGGTCATCAGGTACTGATGATCGAATCGTAGCGCCGGCACGAATGTGGCCTTCAAAACTTCACCCCAATGCGGCCGCGCAAGAAACGCTGCGGCGATGTACGCAAACAGCGTCAGTGTTAACCACTTGAAAATCCTTACGAGGGTTCGATACGAGCCGAGGATCTGGACGACCACGATGACTACCGCGATTGGCACAACCAAGACCAATGGTGGAACCGAAGGGGCCAGCAAATTGATCGAAGCGGCAATCGCGCCGATGTCGGTGCCCGCGTTGATCGTATTGGCGATGACCAGCAGCACGATGGCACTGACCACCAGCCAACGTGGATAGTGCTTACGCAGCACGCCGGACAATCCCATTCCGCTGACCATTCCGATCTTGGCGCAGATGAATTGAATCGCCGCCATCATTGGGAGCGTCAACAGCGCCGTCCACAGCGTCGCAAATCCAAACGACGCACCGGCCTGCGTGTATGTACCGATACCGGAAGGGTCATCATCCGATGCGCCCGTGATTAGACCAGGACCCAGCACCATCAATGCGCGCTTGATCGGATTTTTCTCGCGCTCAAATCGTGATTCGAGAGGTGCGTCAGGCGATTTCTCGATTTGTTTGTTTGCCGGTGCCATGGTTAGTGTCCAGCGAAGTGCAGGCGCAGAACAATCGAAGGCCCAAAAACAGAAACGAGCGGCCTTTTGTTGACCGCTCGCTTGCAACTTCATCGGTTGGCTGGGAGGCAGGGATTCGAACCCCGATAGGCGGATCCAGAGTCCGCAGTCTTACCGTTAGACGACCTCCCAACAACGAAATCGAATGTACGTAACTCGACACAGCAAGTCAACTTCAGCACACGCGCGCGCAGTTCGTGATTGAAGCGCAGAAAAAACTTGTTGCGTTGCCGAATGGATAAAAGCAAAATAGGCCTGCCCGACGGTCTCCTCCATTCGCCGTTTCTCAGCTCTGCTAACTTAACAACCCGACGCCAAAGCCAAATGCCTCAAATGGATTTGTCCCCAGACACCAATGAATCGGTACGTTTGCGCGCCGCAGTCGAAGACTACGAAAAGAAGCTAGCCAATGCCGCGGCTGTAGTCGCCCGGGTGCGCCATGAAATTAACAATCCTCTGGCTGCGTTATTAGGTCAGGCACAATTGCTTTTGCGCGAAGAGTTGAGTGAGCGCGCTCGCAAACGCGCTGAGACCATTGAGGGCCAAGCCAGACGAATCCAGAATATCGTCGGCGATCTGCGTGAAGTTCAACTGCCCGCTGCGGCCGTCAACGGTCCGGATTAGCGTTCAGACAAGATCAAAGAGCAACACTTCAGCCCGATCCGCGGCGCTGACGGTCAACGTGTGTTCACGGCTGATGGCCGCCCCATCCCCTTGATGCAACTCAAGGTCGTTAACGTTAACGGTGCCGCGCGCAATTTGTAGCCACGCGTAACGGCTCTCGCTTAACCCGTGAATGAGGGTTGCTCCCGGTTCTAGAATCGAAGCATAAACGCGCGCGTCTTGGTTGATCTTTACTGAGCCATCTCTTCCGTCAGGCGACGCAATTAGCCGCAACTTGTTCTCTCGTTCTGCTTCGCTGAAGAATTTCTGCTCGTATCCCGGCGCGAGATTCCGCGCGCTCGGCATGATCCAGATTTGCAGCAGATGAACCGGCTCGCTAGCTGACGGGTTGAATTCGCTGTGCGCGACGCCCGTGCCGGCAGTCATGCGCTGCACGTCACCGGGACGAATCACTGAGCCATTGCCCATGCTGTCGCGATGCTCGAGCGCTCCCGACAGAATGTACGTAATGATTTCCATGTCGCGATGCGAGTGCGTGGGAAAACCTTTGCCGGACGCAACGCGATCTTCATTGATGACGCGCAACGACCGAAAGTGCATGTGCGCCGGATCATAGTACTGATCAAATGAAAACGTGTGATACGTGTCGAGCCAACCATGATTCAGGTGACCGCGTTCTTCGGATTTGCGAATGGTGATCATAATCGGAGCGCCTTTAGGAGCGCCCGCGTCTTGCGGGCGGTGCGCAGGCATCTTGCCTGCGATCAAATGCTAACCACTGAGGACACGCAGGAAATTCCCGGCGATGCCAGAATCGATTCAATCAGGGTCGGAATGTCTCTTCGAGTAAATATCGGCAACTCGCTAACATTCAAATCAATCGACAAACTCAGTCGCCACTTATCGAACCGATCGAAGGCCGTTTCGCGATCCGCATCATCAATTGTCGAAAGGTAAAGTGCATCAGCTTTTGAGAGCGTGCGGCGCGCTGAACCCTTCAGCTTATTTTCGCCGGCGCGCGCGCACATGATCGCAAAATCAGTGTCGAGGTAATCTAAAAAGCTGTTGCCTTCGACGATCACTCCGGGTGATTGAACGCGAGTCAATGCCTGACGAATTCCCTGCTCAACCTGGTCCTCACCAACAATCACCCAATGAACGTTCGCGGCGCCCGCATCCCAAAATCTTCCGGTGTCTTTCCCGACCTCGTAATTCGCTTCGCGGCCGGAACGAATCAAAGGTTCGTCGCGCAAGAGATCGCTAACACAGCAGCCATTCGGATCTTTCCCACACGAACGATAATGACCACGCGTGATCTTGATCGCTTCCCAACCCGGCAAGCGCTTGATTAATTCGCACGCCAGCGTCGTCTTGCCGGTGTTCGACGAGAGCCCGCTGACAGCGACAATTACTGGTTGATGTTGATTCATGAAGTAACCGACGAAAGCAGAATCCGGACCAGTTGTTCCAATCCCTCTGCATCGTCGCGATCGAATCGCGAGAGTTTTGGACTGTCGAGATCGAGCACACCAATCATGCGCCCCTCTTTCATCAAAGGCACGACGATCTCTGAATTCGACGCGCTGTCACAAGCGATGTGTCCGGGAAACTCGTGGACATTCGGCACAATCACGGTTTCGCATTTTGCTGCGCCCGCCCCACAGACGCCCTGACCAATCTTGATGCGCACACAAGCCGGTTGTCCCTGAAATGGTCCGAGCACCAACTCGATATCCTTTGCGAAATAGAACCCAGCCCAATTCAAGTCTGGCAGCGAATGAAAGACCAGCGACGAGAAGTTCGCCGCGTTGGCGACGAGATCGCGCTCGCCCGCGAGCAGACTGGAAAGCTGCGCGGCAAGTTGATCGTAGACTTCTGGCTTTGTCATCGAATAATTAACCACAGAGGACACAGAGAAGAGAAAAACGGTTGGACACTAATGAATCTGAGATCGCTCTTTTCTTTTAATTGTTCTTGTTCTTCTCTGTGTCCTCTGTGGTAAAACTCTCCGCCGGCCGAATCGCAATCACGACACTCTTCGAAGCCGGCGTATGACTCTTATCCGCAAAATGATCGATTGGCACCAGCACGTTTGCTTCGGGAAAATAGGTCGCGGCGCAGCGACGCGGGATGCTATACGGCACGACTCGAAATGCCCGGCCGATTCGTTCTTCGCCGTTGAAGCGGCTGATCAGATCGACGAGTTGCCCTTCTTGAAATCGCGACAGGCGAATGTCATCCGCGTTCAGGAACACCACTCGCCGTCCATTGTGAATGCCTCGATAGCGATCGTCGAGCCCGTAAATCGTTGTGTTGAATTGATCGTGGCTGCGCATCGTCATCATCAGAAATTCATCCGGCTGCAAATCGATTACCGGTAATGGATGAACCGTGAAATGCGCAAGTCCATCGTTCGTTTTGAACTCGCGTTGGCGAATCGGATTCGGTAAATAAAAGCCGCCCGGCTGACGCGCGCGCTGGTTGTAGTTCTCAAATCCCGGCACAACCCGTTCGATTGCATCGCGAATTCGATCGTAGCTGGCAATTAGCGAATCCCAATCAATCGTGCTGCGATTTCTGAGCGTCGCCTTTGCCACTCCCGCGACGATCGCAGGTTCACTCAACAAGTGTTCAGACGCAGGTAACAAAGTGCCGCGCCATTCTTCGACGACGGCCATTGAATTCTCAGTCGTCACGAATTGCGGACCGCTTGCCTGTTGATCGATCTCAGTGCGACCAAGACACGGCAGAATCAAAGCCTGTTTTCCGGTAACCAAGTGCGCGCGATTTAGCTTTGTGGACACATGAACAGTCAGCCGGCAACGCCGCAAGGCTTCAGCTGTGTATTCCGTATCGGGCGTCGCCGACAGAAAATTTCCGCCCAGCGCAAAGAAAACTTTCGCGCTCCTCTCGTGCATTGCCCGGATCGCGTGCACTGTGTCGTAACCATGATCGCGCGGTGGTTCGAAATCGAATTCTTCTCCCAGCTTGTTCAGGAACTCGTCCGTGGGCTGTTCCCAAATTCCCATCGTGCGATCGCCCTGAACGTTGCTGTGGCCGCGCACCGGACAGAGACCTGCGCCCGGCTTGCCCAACTGGCCGCGCAGCATCATCAGGTTCACGATTTCCTGGATGTTCGCGACGGCGTTTTTGTGCTGCGTCAGGCCCATGGCCCAACAAAAGATCACGCGGTCCGATTCGATAAAGATCTTCGCCGCATCTTCGATTTGAGTTTTATGAATCCCCGATTGCTCGAGAATGTCACCAAGATGCGTGTGCGCGAGAGCATCTTTGAATTCTGAAAACCCAGTCGTGTGCTGGTTGATGAATTCGCGATCGAGAACTTTTCCTGGACGTCGATCCTCCGCATCGATCACCTCTTTCATGATGCCCTTCAGCAACGCCACGTCGCCATTGATGCGCACCTGCAGAAACAGATCCGCTAGCTTTGTACCCTCTCCAAGCCAGGTCCAAAACTCCTGCGGATGTTTGAAGCGGGTTGTGCCCGTTTCCGGCAGTGGATTGATATGCACAATCTTGCAACCGCGCCGCTTCGCCTTTAGCAGCGTAGTCAGCATCCGCGGATGATTCGTGCCGGGATTCTGGCCGATGATAAAGATCGCATCGCAAAGATCGAAATCTTCGAGCGTCACTGTTCCCTTGCCAAAGCCCAGCACTTCTTTCATGCCCGTGCCGCTCGATTCATGACACATGTTTGAGCAGTCCGGCAGATTGTTCGTGCCGAACTGCCGCACGAACAGTTGATAAAGAAACGCGGCTTCGTTGCTGGTGCGACCCGACGTGTAGAAGATCGCTTCGTCGGGAGACGCGAGCGAATTGAGTTCACTTGCGAGCAGCGCAAAAGCGTCTGTCCAATTAATCGGCTCGTAATGTGATGCGCCTTCGCGCAGCATCATCGGATGAGTGAGGCGGCCCTGCTGGTTCAGCCAGAGATCCGACTGCTCAGCTAATTCGCTGACGCTGTACTTCGCAAAGAACTCAGGCGTGACGCGCTTCTTCGTCGCTTCATCGGCGACATGCTTTGCCCCTTCTTCGCAAAACTCGAAATGCGAACGCTCGCCATCTGGCTCAGGCCACGCGCAGCCCGGACAATCGATGCCCTGCTTCTGATTCAGTTGCAACAGCGTGCGCGTACCACGAACGACACCCATTTCGCCAAACGCGAATTTCATCGCTTCAATCGCGGCGGTCGCGCCGCCCGCAACTTTGCTGATCGGTTTGACCTCCGGCGGAGTTGATTCGCGCGGTGGCTGGGCTGAAGGATGCAGATCTGCGGGTTGCGCTGAGACCCCTTCTTCGATGTCGTATTTGCTTTGAGCCACGGCGAAAGGATTCGTTGACAATCTGATTGTAGAAATGGCCCCCACGTTTTGCAAAAGCGACTCGTGCGCTCGGGGCAGTAGCCCGACCGTCAGGGAGGGCGTCCTGATTGCCGGAAACAAACTGCGCCCTCCCTAACGGTCGGGCTACTGCCTAAAGCATCATTGACTTACTTTGTTGTTTAGCTTAAAAGCATCTTCTTCTCCGCAGTTCGATTTTCGGGTTTCTCAAAAACAATTTCATGCCGCCAGCTTTCAAAGGAGCCACAATGCATCTGAAAAAGATCAGCAGCCTGCTGTGCGCAACCCTTCTCTTGATCATCGGCGCTGCATTCAGCGCCCGCGCCCAAAACGGTTACGCGCGCGATCCGAATCAGCAGGTCGATCAGGACTACACCAAGAAGATCGCCGAGTATACGACCGAGAAATTCTTCAACTCGCCGCTGACTGATTACCTGCCGGCGTCGTCCAACATCCCGACGCCGAAGGCCGTGCTGGGCGATGTCGCCGGCGCGCCGAACAAGCTGCCTTACGCCGAAGATGTTTACAAATACATGCGCATGCTGGAGAAGGCTTCGCCGCGCGTGAAAGTTTTTTCGATCGGGACGACGGAAGAGGGTCGCGAGCAGCTCGCGGTGGCGATCGCTTCGGAAACTTTGTTGGCGAAGATGGAAGAGAACCGCGCCCGGCTCGCGAAGCTCGCCGATCCGCGGACCATTAACATGAATGACGCGGAGGCGGATCGACTGGTTGAGCAATCGTTTCCCATTTACTACATCACGGGAACGATCCACTCGCCTGAGACCGGCGCGCCGACGGCTTTGATGGAACTCGCTTACCGGCTCGTCGTTGATGATAGTCCTTACATCAAATCGATTCGCGACAACATGGTCACGCTGATAACTCCGGTCGTCGAAGTCGACGGTCGCGATCGCATGGTCGATGTTTACAATTGGCACCTGGCGAACCCGGGAAAGAACTGGCCCAACCTGCTCTATTGGGGACATTACGTGGCGCACGACAACAATCGCGATGCGATGGGGTTGTCGCTGAAGCTCACGCGCAACATCCTGAACACTTATCTTTATTGGAAGCCGCAGGTGCTGCACGATCTGCACGAGTCGGTTCCTTATCTTTATGACAACACGATCGGCGACGGACCATACAACGCCTGGGTCGATCCGATCCTGACTGACGAATGGCAACTGATCGGTTGGAAGAACGTTTCCGAGATGACCAAGTTCGGCATGCCCGGCGTCTTCGCGCACGGCACGTTTGATACGTGGTCACCGGGCTACCTGATGTTCATCGCCGCGACGCACAACGGCATCAGCCGCCTCTACGAAACCTTCGGCAACGGCGGCGCCGACACCCTGACGCGCACGCTCTCACCGTCCGAGTACGAACGCACCTGGTACAAGCAGAATCCGCCGCTGCCGCGCGCGAAGTGGTCGCAGCGCAACAACAATAACTACGAGCAGACGGCGCTGCTGGTCTCGCTGGATTACTTCAACAAGAACCAGAAGCTGTTTCTCAAGAACTTCTATCTGAAATCAAAGCGCTCGATTGAGAAACCAAAGGTCGAAGGGCCGGCCGCTTACGTTTTTCCGGGCGACGATCCGCGGACGGGAAACCAAGCAGGATTGCTGCGGGTGCTGCAGGCTCAGGGTTGTGAGATCTCTCGCACGACCGCGCCGTTCACCGTCAGCGTCAAAAAGAAAGCCAGCGGTCGCGGTCCGCGTGGAGGACAGCCGGCGACGCCCGCTGCTTCACCCGCGGCGAAACCTGACGACACTGAACCGCGCACGTTCCCGGCGGGCACTTACATCCTGCGCATGGATCAGCCTTACAGCCGCATTGCCGACGCGCTGCTCGATTATCAGTACTGGAGCCCGCGCGATCCACAGCAGAACGTTTACGACGATACGGGTTGGACTTTTGGCGAAGCTGCCAACGTGCAAGTCGTGCGCGTTACTGACACGAAAGTGCTCGACGCGGCGATGCAACCGGTCAGCGGCGAAGTTCATGCGGCCGGAGGTGTGACTGGAACCGGATCGACTTACCTCGTCAATGCGAATGCCGACAACAATCTGATCACTCTGCGTTATCGCCTGCGCAAAGCGTCGTTCGATGCGGCTGAAGATTCATTCGAAGCCGACGGCAAAAAGTTTAATCGCGGCTCATTCATCATTCGCAACGCGACGACTGATGAAGTAAACAAAGTAACCGCCGACCTTGGCGTGGCGGCTCTCGCGGTGGCGACTGCGCCAACGGTGAAAGCTCATCCCGTCAAAGCCGCGCGCGTCGCCATCATGCACACGTGGCAGAGCACCCAGGACGAAGGCTGGTGGCGAATCGCGTTCGATCAGATGGGTGTGCCTTACGACTACATCAGCACGCAAGAAGTCGCGAAAGATTCCGATCTCAACAAGAAGTATGACGTGATCGTGTTTGGCCCGGGCGGCGGCAACCCGAGCGGCGTGATTCAGGGACGGCCGATGTACGGCAATCCGATTCCGTGGAAGAAAACTGAGCTAACGCCAAACCTCGGCGGCTTTGCGTCGACGGATGACATGAGGCCGGGGCTCGGCTACACGGGATTGATGAACCTGCAAAACTTTGTGAAGAACGGCGGCGTGTTTATCGGCGCCGATGACTCAGCCAGCTTTGCAGTCACGACCGGTTTCGCGCCCGGAGTTTCAATTCAGAATTCATCACGCCTCCGCGCGATCGGCGATCTTCTGAAGACACGTATGGTTGATGCGACTAGTCCGATCGCCTACGGCTACGGCGACACGTTGTCGGTGTATTGCTTCAACGGACCAATCTTTAACGTCAGCAATGTAGTCGGTGGTGGCGGCGGCGGACGCCGGGGCGGAGGCGGCGCAGGCCGCGCGACCGGCCGCGGCAGCGTCGATGATCCTGATGTTGTCCAAGGACGCCCGCCAACAGAGCTTCCCGAACCACCACCACAGGCCGAGGTCTGGGAGGCCTCGCCCATCAACGAAGAGCAGCGTCGCAATCTCGTCGGTTTGATTCCGCCGGCGCTGCGGCCGCGCGTGATTATGCGCTGGGGCAATGCAAACGAGTTGCTCGTGTCGGGATTGCTCGACGGCGGCGATGAGATCGCGCAACACGCGGCGGCGATCGACTCGCCGCTCGATCGCGGTCACGTGATTCTCTTCTCGATGAATCCGTTCTGGCGCGGCCAGACTTCGGGAAGCTACTCACTCGTGTTCAATACGATTCTGAACTTCGACAGTCTGAACGCGGGGAGAAAACTGGACGAGAAGTAAGCTGACCGCGAGGCTCAATGCGCATTGCGATTATCGGTGGCGGCATTGGCGGTTTGACCGCCGCGCTGGCGCTGAGGCAATTCGGTTTCGCGCCTGAGGTCTTTGAGCAAGCGCCGAATCTATTAGACGTCGGGGCCGCCATTCTAATGTGGCCGAACGCCATGCGGGTGCTCGATCGCCTCGGATTAGCAACGGCGATCCGGGAACACGGCGCAGTCTTGGAAAAGGCTCGATGGCTCCGGTCTGATGGGAAGCTTCTGAACCAATTTCAGTTACCGAAATCTGATGTCCCGGCAGTTGCGCTTCATCGCGCCGATTTACAGCACACGCTCATACAGGCTCTGCCTCAAGACACAATTCATCTCGGCTATGTTTTCGAACGTTACGAACAGTTACCGGATCAAATCATCGCGCACTTTGATGATGCGAGATCATTCGCCTGCGACGCACTGATTGCCGCCGATGGGATTCACTCCCACGCTCGCACCCAAATGCTGAATGATGGCGCGGCGACTGAACATGGTTACGTGGCGTGGCGTGGGGTTGCGCCCCAAACGCCGCCTGAGGTGATGGCCGGCACCGCGACTGAAATTTACGGGCGTGGTCAGCGTTTTGGATGCGGCCCTTTGGGATCCGGCAAGGTCGGATGGTGGGCCAGCACCAACAAATCTCTCTTGCGAGATCACCGAGTGGATCCCAGCAGCGAAGCAGGTGCGACGGCCATGCGCGACGAGCTGTTGCGATTGTTTGCAGGTTGGAATGAACCTGTTCTTGAGTTGATCCGGACTACTCCCTTGACGGCGCTCGTCAGGAATGGCGTCTTTGATCGGTCTGCGGTCACCGATTGGGAAAGCGAGCGGCTGGCTTTGCTGGGTGACGCAATTCATCCGATTACTCCAAATCTGGGTCAAGGCGGAGGCTTGGCGATCGAAGACGCGGCCATTCTGGCTCGTTGCTTTGAAAAATATGTATCGCCTGAACATCGGTCCGCCGAACAGACGCGGTCAGCAGTCACTAAGGCAATGCGCAGGTTCGCTGCTCTGCGCCGGGCGCGCACGGCTGCCGTCGCGCGGTATTCCCGTTATTACGGTGTCATAGGCCAATGGGAGGGCCGCTTCGTTGTCGGACTGCGCGATCGAACCTTATCTTTAGTTCCCAACGTATTAACCGAACGCTTCCTGCGCGGCGTTTTCGATTTCGATGCTTATGCCGTCAGCGTTTAGTCGTCGTCTCAGATCAAACCAACGGAGCAATTCACGAGTTACTTTCAGACGAGGAGAAAAAGTTCATGAAACGATCCACCATCGCGCTTCTAGTTTTGCTGCTGCTTTGCGCGAGCTATTCCGCGCAGCCCCGCTCTGAAACCAGAAGCCAATCCCTGTCCGAAAAAGTCGCGGGCATGCAGAAGCTCCCCGGCTACTTCCCTTTCTATTGGGACGCAAAGGCCGGAAAGATCTGGCTGGAGATCGATAAGTGGAATTCTGAGTTTCTCTACGTCGAGGCGCTGCCGGCGGGAATCGGCTCGAACGACATTGGTCTGGATCGGGGTCAACTCGGTCAGAGCTACATTGTGCGTTTTGAACGCATCGGTCCGAAGGTCTTAATGATCGCCGCGAATCAGAACTATCGCGCGAACAGCGACAGTGCTGATGAACGCCGCGCGGTGAAAGACGCGTTTGCCGAATCGACCCTGTGGGGATTTGAAGTCGCGGCCGAGGATGGAAATCGCGCTCTGGTCGATGCCACCAACTTCTATCTGCGCGACGTACACGGAGTTCCCGGCACACTGCAACGCAGTCAACAGGGACAATTCCGCATCGATCCAACTCGCTGCGCTTTCTATCTCGCCAACACCAAGAACTTTCCGAAGAATACAGAAGTCGAAACTACTCTGACGTTCACGACCGAAGGCGAAGCCGGGCCGCTGGTGCGCTCAGTCACGCCGAATCCGCAGGCGATTACGGTCCGCGAACATGTTTCTTTCGTAGAGCTGCCGCCGCCCGGCTATAAGCCTCGCGAGAACGATCCGCGCGCCAGCTACTTCGGAATTCAATTCATGGATTTTGCGACGCCGATTAGCGATCCGATCGTCAAGCACTTCATCAGCCGCCATCGTTTACAGAAGAAAGATCCATCGGCGGCGGTGAGCGATCCAGTCGAGCCGATCGTTTACTACGTCGATCGTGGAGCACCTGAGCCGGTGCGTTCAGCTCTCATCGAAGGTGCCAGTTGGTGGAACCAGGCGTTCGAAGCCGCCGGGTATCGCAACGCATTTCGCGTCGAAGTCATGCCGGCCGACGCCGATCCGATGGACGTGCGCTACAACGTGATCCAATGGGTCCATCGATCGACGCGCGGCTGGTCTTATGGATCTTCGCTGGACGATCCCCGCACTGGAGAAATCATTCAAGGCCGCGTTTCGCTTGGGTCATTGCGCGATCGCCAGGATTTTCTGATTGCGTCGGGACTGCTCGCGCCTTACGGCAAGGACAAGACGGTGGTCGATAAGATCATGCAGCAGGTTGTGCTCGCGCGGTTGCGCCAGCTGGCGGCGCACGAAGTTGGACACACGCTCGGCCTGCAACATAACTTTGCGGCGAGCACCACGAATCGCGCGTCGGTGATGGATTATCCCGCGCCGCTGGTGACGCTGGGAGCCGATGGCTCAACCGATCTTTCCAACGCCTACGCCAAAGGCATCGGCGAGTGGGACAAGGTTTCGATCGCTTACGGTTATCAGGATTTTCCAGCCGGAACGAATGAGAGTGCTGCGCTCGACAAGATTCTGCGCGACGCTTTTGATCGTGGACTTCGCTATCTCACCGACCAGGATGCGCGGCCGCCCAGCGCCTCGAGTTCTTACACGCATCTGTGGGACAACGGTGCGAACGTGATCGATGGCCTGGCGAACTTGATGAAGGTGCGCAACGCCGCGCTGGCGCGCTTCGGCGAAAACAACATTCGTGAAGGCGCGCCGATGGCCACGCTCGAAGACGTGCTCGTGCCGCTATATATGCATCACCGTTATCAGGTGGAAGCTGTCGCGAAGTTGATCGGCGGCGAGGATTACACGTTCAGCCTGCGCGGCAAAGGTGATCGCAATCCACAAATTGTGCCTTCACAAGAGCAGAAGCGCGCACTCTATGCAGTGCTCGATACTCTGAAGCCTGAAAACCTTGCTCTGCCTGAATCATTGCTGAAGTTAATTCCGCCACGTCCGCCGGGTTACGGGCGTACTCGCGAAGACTTTCGCATTCGCACGTCGCCGACTTTCGACGCGTTGGCCCCGGCTGAAGCTTACGCGAACCACGTCTGTGATTTTCTTTTCAATCCGGAACGCGCGGCGCGCATCGTCGAGTTCCACGCGCGCGACAGCGCGAACTACCCACCGCTGGGAGATGTGATTGACAAGGTTCTCACGGGCACGGTTCGCGCACCCGTCCGCAGCGGATACGAAGGAGAGATCCAGCGCACCGTAAACGCGGTGGTGCTGAACGAGCTAATGGCGCTGGCCGCGAATGAACGTGCTTCGAATGAGGTGCGCGCGATTGCCGAGTACCACCTGGATGCTCTGAAGAATTGGTTAAGGCAGCAGGTTGATCTAACTCGCGATGAAAATCAAAAAGCTTACGTGTTGTATGCCGCAAATCAAATCAAACGCTTCCAGGACGATCCGAAAAAGATGAACCTCACCAAACCCAACGATCCTCCGGACGGACAACCGATCGGAACTGACTGGTGGACGATGCTGGATGAGGATTGGTGCGGTTGGCGGTAAAACGGACTATTAGCCGCGGATAAACGCAGATTTGCGTGGATAGAATTGATTTCTGATCTGTGTGAATCCGCGTTAATCTGCGGCTAATTTCTGTCCAAAGATAGCAAACTCTGAAGCAAAACATTCGCGCCATTCTCAATGTCCTGTGCGCGCGAGAATTCTTTCGGTGAATGGCTGATGCCGCCGATGCTGGGGATGAAGATCATCCCCACGGGCCCGAGCCGCGCCATGTCCTGCGCGTCGTGACCGGCGCCGCTCGGCATTTGTTTCGTGGTCAACCCGAGTTCTTTCGCGGAACTGTCGATGATCGCGCGGATGCGCGGATCGGTGGGCGCGGGAATGTTGGTGTTGAGTTCCTTGAAATCGAAAGTGACTTTGCTTGCCGTCGCAATTTGATCTGCTTCCGCGCGAATCTTCTGATACAGCATCCAGATCTTCGCCGCATCGAGGTCGCGCAGCTCGAGCGTAAGAATCACTTTGCCCGGAATCACATTCGGCGCGCCGGGAAACGCCTGGATCTTTCCAACAGTGCCAACCTGGCGACCGGGAATGCTGATCACGACACGATTGACCGCTTCAATAAACTTCGCCGCCGCCAGCAAAGCATCGCGACGATTGTTCATCGCCGTCGTGCCCGCATGATTCGCAAAACCTTCAACGGTGACGTTCCATTGATTGATGCCGACGATGCCTTCGACGACGCCGATGTCGATGTGCTCGGCTTCGAGCGTTCCGCCTTGCTCGATGTGCAATTCAAGGTAAGCCGCGATGCTTCCCTTCTCGCGCTTGACGCTCGGCAGCTTTGATACATCGCCACCGATAAAGTTGATGCCTTCGCGAATCGTCTTCCCGCTGCTGCTCACGTGATCCAGTTCTTTATCGGTCAGCACGCCGATCATCGCCTCGCTACCGATTAGTCCACCTTCTTCGTTTTGAAAGATGACGACTTCGAGCGGATGCCGCGTGGTGATGTTGTTTTCAGCCAGCGTCTGCGCGACCTCGATCGCGCCGAGCGATCCGACATCGCCATCATAGTTGCCGCCTTCGGGCACACTATCGATGTGCGAACCAAAGAGGATTGGTTTCAACGAAGCATCGCTGCCTGCCCTCCGGCCAATGAGATTCCCCGCGGCGTCGATCGAAGTATCCAGCTTCGCCGCGCGCATCAAACCCATCACGTATTCGCGGCCCTGCCGATCAGCTTCACTGTAAGCGACGCGACTAACACCGCCTTGCGGATTTTTGCCAAAGTCAGCCAAAGCTTTGAGATGTTCATTCAGGCGGGCGCCGTTGACGCGCACCGGCGCCGAACCGCGGGTGATGGCGAACGGATCCAGCGCCCAGGCCGCAGCAAATCCGGCCACGCCTAAGTTGAAGTCACGTCGATTCATGGCCGCTTCAATACTCGATCGCGTCGATCTTCGCAAGCCTGATTCGGCCGAGTTTGTTATCATGCGGTCTCGGCTTATGAATCTTTTCGACGAATTTCAGTGGCGCGGGATGCTCTACGAAGCGACGCCGGAGCTGCGCGAGTTGCTCGCGAAAGAAAAGCTGACCGCGTACATCGGTTTCGATCCGTCAGCAGCGAGTCTGCACGTCGGATCGCTTTTGCCGATCATGGGACTGGCGCGTTTGCAGCGATTTGGCCACACACCAATCGCGATTGCCGGCGGTGGCACGGGGCTGATCGGCGATCCCAGCGGCAAGACGAAAGAGCGAATGCTCTTAACCAACGAGCAGGTGGAAGAGAATCTCATCGGCATCGAGAATCAGTTGAGCCACTTCCTCGATTTCAACGCGAAAGAAAATCCGGCCCGCATCGTCAACAACTACGATTGGCTGGGCCCGATCACAATGATGGAATTCCTGCGCGATGTCGGAAAGCACTTCACTGTGAACAACCTGCTCGGTAAAGAGGCCATCAGCCGCCGACTGGAATCCGAGGAAGGCATTTCGTACACGGAGTTCACTTACCCGCTGTTGCAGGCATACGACTATCTCGTCCTGTTCGACCGCTACAAGTGCACGCTGCAAATGGGCGGCAGCGATCAATGGGGCAACATTCTTGCCGGTACTGATCTGATTCGGCGCCTGCGCGGCGCGCGCGCGCATGGGCTCGTCTTTCCGCTAGTCACCAGCTCATCAGGCATTAAGTTCGGCAAGACTGAGGCGGGCGCGGTGTGGCTTGATCCAAAGCTAACTTCGCCATATCGCTTTTATCAGTTCTGGCTGAACACAGACGATCGTGATGTGATTAGTTATCTGAAGTTCTTCACCTGGCTATCGAAAGAAGAAATTGACCAGTTAGAGCAGTGCGTGAAGTCCGCGCCCGAAAAGCGCGAAGCGCAACGGCGCCTGGCGCGTGAAGTTAGCGCGATGCTGCACGGGGAGAGTGAATTGGAAAAAGCGGTGCGGGCTTCGGAAGTTTTGTTTGGAAAAGAAATCAGCGGCCTGAGCGTCGCCGAGGTTGTTGATATCTTCGCCGACGTGCCTTCGACGGAAATCGCTAAATCCAAGATGGAGTCTGATGGGTTCACACTCGGCGACGCTTTGGTGCTGTCCGGTCTCGCGCCATCGAAAGGTGAAGCGAAGCGTTTAGTGCAAGGGGGTGGTGTGGCGGTGAACAATGTACGCGCCGATGATGCGCGGAAATCGATCTCAGCCGCGGACTTTATCGACGGTCAAGTGCTGGTTCTGCGGAAAGGCGCAAAACATTATCACCTCATAAGAATCGCCGCGGATTAGTCCGCGATAGCGGACGTGTGAAAGTAGCCCAGCCCTTCAGGGCTGGGAAAATCGCGGAAAAATATTTGAGCCCGCGGAGCGGGCGACAGAAGCGCAAGACGATGCTGAAACTTCTGTCGCCCGCTCCGCGGGCTCTCGTTCTTTTCTGATCCTTGATCCCAGCGCTAAAGCGCTGGGCTATCTTCAAACGTCCGCTGCGCGGACGAAACGCGCGGCGCTACGGCTCGGGGCTCGGCACGAATTTCTGAAGTAAGTGAGTTGATAACTCAGCAACCTTCACGCGTTCCTGCTCCCAAGTGTCGCGATCACGCACCGTGACCGCTTCATCCTCAAGCGATTGATGATCGACCGTGACGCAGAACGGCGTGCCGATTTCGTCCTGCCGCGCGTAGAGCTTCCCGATGCCGCCGGTGTCGTCATAAACCGCGCGCATGATGGGTTGCAGCGAGCGCTTGATTGCTTTTGCCATGCCCACGATTTCCGGTTTGTTCTTGGCCAGCGGCAACACTGCGACTTTGATCGGCGCCATCGACTGATGCAGTTTGAGGATGACGCGCGTCTCGCCTTTGTCGTTAGTTCTTTCGGAGTAGGCATCCATTAAGAGCGCCAGCACCGTGCGATTTACGCCCGCCGCCGGTTCAATCACGTACGGATAGAAGCGCTGCTTGGTTGCTTCATCGAAATAAGAAAGGTCCTCGGTCGAATCCAGATTCTTTCGTGTTCCATCTTCGCGCTCTGGTTTCTTCGAGTGCGTCTGGAGATCGAAGTCAGTGCGATTCGCGATGCCCATCAGTTCATCCCACTGTCGCTCTTCCTCTTCACGCTCGGGGAAAAAACGATACTGAATATCGACAGTGCGCTTGGCGTAATGTGCCAGCTCTTCTTTCGGTTGTTCGTAAAGCCGGAGATTCGCGTCCGAAATCCCGATCGTTTGAAACCATTGATGGCAGGCATCGATCCATTCCTGATGCGCCGCTTCGTCTTCGCCAGGTTTGACGAAATACTCCATTTCCATCTGTTCGAACTCGCGCGTGCGAAAGATGAAGTTGCCGGGGGTGACTTCGTTACGGAACGACTTCCCGATCTGCGCGACGCCGAAAGGGAGCTTGCGGCGGCTGGTGTTCAGCACGTTGAGAAAATTTATGAAGATGCCCTGCGCGGTTTCCGGACGGAGATAGACGAGCGAATCCGGATCATCTTCCGAGGTTGCCCCAACGCGTGTGCGGAACATCAGATTAAAAGGCCGCGAATCGGTAAGACTATTCGAACCGCAATTCGGACACTTCGCCCAAATTTGACCGTTGATATAA